>Ga0209515_10001820_pt1 | contig 34484 bp, 30 predicted proteins | sample Subgroupgradi54m_FD_187454 | JGI IMG/M metagenome (GOLD analysis project Ga0209515, IMG submission 187454) | Subsurface groundwater microbial communities from S. Glens Falls, New York, USA - GMW60B uncontaminated upgradient, 5.4 m (SPAdes)... ... | reverse complement strand
TGTCGAGCTCCATCTTGCCGATCACCGAGCGCAGCAGCGTCTGCGCCAGCTGGGTGATCGCGAACACGTAGTTGCTCGAGCCGTAGCTTGCGCGCATCGGGTCGGTGATCTGGAAATAGATGATGCCGTCGACCTGCAGCTGCGTGTTGTCGCGGGTGATGCAGACCTGGCTCGGCACGTCCAGCGGCACTTCCTTCAGCGAATGTTTGTAGGCCACGCGCTCGATGAACGGGATCACGAAGCTCAGGCCCGGCGTCAGCGTGCGGTCGTACTTGCCGAGCCGCTCGATGACCCAGGCGTGCTGCTGCGGCACGATCTTGAAGGTGCGCATGATGAAGATCAGCGCAATGACGGCGAGGATGATCGGGATGAATTTGGTGTCCATTCGGGCTTCTTTCTTCAGATCGTTGTGTGGGGTGCCAGCACCAGCCAGTTGCCCTCGACGGCCACCACCAAGTGCTGGCCGGGCCCGGCCGGTGCGCCCGGCCGCAGGCGGGCAGTCCAGGTGCTGCCGCGGTACTGGACCCGCGCCGTGCGGTCGGCGCCCCACGCAACGACGTGCACACGCTCGCCGATGTCGAGATTGACGTCGCGGTTTTCCGGCACCGGAGCGGCTTGCGGCTCGCGCGAACGCCGCCAATGCCACAGCGCGGTCGCGCCGCCGCCGACCAGCGCGGCGGTCGCAAGCTGCATGCCGCTGCTGAAGCCCAGGTGGGCGGCGAGCGCCGCCGCAGCCAGCCCCAGCGCCACCAGCAGCAGGTAGAAGGTACCCGTCATCAGCTCGGCGGCGATGGCCACGCCCGCCATCACCCACCAGAAGGTCGAAGCCGAAAAATCCATGCACCCCCCTTGCAGCACTGTCGCCCCGGAATGCTCGGGAGTGTAGGCGCGCTTCAGGGCCATCGAACGGACCTACACTTCGCGCTTTCCGACTGCGCCACCCGAGGCCGCCATGCTGCGTTTTCGCTTTCCCATCGTCATCATCGACGAAGACTTTCGTTCCGAGAACACCTCGGGTCTGGGCATTCGCGCGCTGGCCGATGCCATCACCAAAGAGGGCTTCGAGGTGCTGGGCGCCACCGGCTACGGCGACCTGTCGCAGTTCGCGCAGCAGCAAAGCCGCGCCGGCGCCTTCATCCTGTCGATCGACGACGAGGAGTTCACGCCCGGCCCCGAGCTCGACCCGGCGGTGCTGAACCTGCGCAAGTTCATCAAGGAAATCCGCTTCAAGAACGCCGACATTCCGATCTACCTGTACGGCGAAACACGCACCTCGCAGCACATCCCGAACGACATCCTGCGCGAGCTGCACGGCTTCATCCACATGTTCGAGGACACGCCGGAGTTCGTCGCGCGCCACATCATCCGCGAGACCAGGAGCTACCTCGATTCACTGGCGCCGCCGTTCTTCCGCGCGCTGATGGACTACGCGCAGGACGGCTCGTACTCGTGGCACTGCCCGGGGCATTCCGGCGGCGTGGCGTTCCTGAAGAGCCCGGTCGGCCAGATGTTCCACCAGTTCTTCGGCGAGAACATGCTGCGCGCCGACGTGTGCAACGCGGTCGAAGAGCTCGGGCAGCTGCTCGACCACACCGGCCCGGTGGCGGCGAGCGAGCGCAACGCGGCGCGCATCTTCAACGCCGACCACTGCTTCTTCGTCACCAACGGCACCAGCACCTCGAACAAGATGGTCTGGCACCACACGGTGGCGCCGGGCGACGTGGTGGTGGTCGACCGCAACTGCCACAAGTCGATCCTGCACGCGATCATCATGACCGGTTCGGTGCCGGTGTTCCTGACGCCCACGCGCAACAACTACGGCATCATCGGCCCGATCCCGCAAAGCGAGTTCTCGCCCGATGCGATCAGGAAGAAGATCGCCGCCAACCCGCTGCTCAGCGGCGTGGACCCCGCGACCGTCAAGCCGCGCATCCTGACGCTGACGCAGAGCACCTACGACGGCGTGCTCTACAACACCGAGACCATCAAACACGCGCTCGACGGCTACATCGACACGCTGCATTTCGACGAGGCCTGGCTACCGCACGCCGCCTTCCACCCGTTCTACGGCACTTACCACTCGATGGGCCGCACGCGCCAGCGCCCGAAGGACCAGCTCGTCTTCGCGACCCAGTCGACCCACAAGCTCTTGGCCGGCATCAGCCAGGCCTCGCAGGTGCTGGTGCAGGACGCACAGCACCGCAAGCTCGACCGGCACCTCTTCAACGAGGCTTACCTGATGCACACGTCCACGAGCCCGCAGTACGCGATCATCGCGTCGTGCGACGTGGCCGCGGCGATGATGGAAGCTCCGGGCGGCAATGCGTTGGTCGAAGAAAGCATCCTCGAAGCGCTGGACTTTCGCCGCGCGATGCGCAAGATCGACAAGGAGTTCGGCAAGGACTGGTGGTTCAAGGTCTGGGGCCCCGAGAAGCTCGCCGGCGAGGGCATCGGCAAGAGCACCGACTGGGTGCTGAAGGCCGACGAGAAGTGGCACGGCTTCGGCAACCTGGCCGAAGGCTTCAACCTGCTCGACCCGATCAAGAGCACCATCATCACGCCCGGGCTCGACATGTCGGGCAAGTTCGCCAAGACCGGCGTGCCGGCGAGCATCGTGACCAAGTACCTGGCCGAGCATGGCGTGGTGGTCGAGAAGACCGGGCTTTATTCGTTCTTCATCATGTTCACGATTGGCATCACCAAGGGCCGCTGGAACACGCTGCTGACCGCGTTGCAGCAGTTCAAGGACGACTACGACCGCAACGCGCTGATGGGCCGCGTGCTGCCCGAGTTCGCCGCCGCCTTCCCGCGCTACGAGCGCATGGGGCTGCGCGATCTGTCGCAGGCCATCCACGCGATGTACGCCAAGGGCGACATCGCCCGGCTCACGACCGACATGTACCTGTCGGACCTGCAGCCGGCGATGAAGCCGAGCGACGCCTACGCCTACATCGCGCACCGCAAGACCGAGCGGGTCGACATCGACGCGCTCGAAGGGCGCATCACCACCTCGCTCTTGACGCCATACCCGCCGGGCATTCCGCTCCTGATCCCGGGCGAGCGCTTCAACAAGAAGATCGTCGACTTCCTGCGCTTCACGCGCGAGTTCAACACCGCCTTCCCGGGCTTCGACACCGACGTGCACGGCCTGGTCGAAGACGAGGGGGAGGGCGCCGCGAGGCGCTACTACGTCGACTGCGTGCGAGCCGATTGAGAAGTCATCCCGGCGAACGCCGGGATCCACTTTCGCCGGAGCGCGCTTCGATCACCAGTGGATCCCGGCGTGCGCCGGGATGACGACCTCAACCGAGATTGGCCGCGCCCGCCATCGCGTGGCTGAAGCCGCCGTCGACGTAGGTGATCTCGCTGGTCACGCCGGCGGCCAGGTCCGAGAGCAGGAAGGCCGCGACGTTGCCGACGTCGTCGATCGTCACGTTGCGGCGCAGCGGCGAGGTGGCCTCGACCACCTCGAGGATCTTGCCGAAGCCCTTGATGCCCGACGCGGCCAGCGTCTTGATCGGGCCGGCCGAGATGCCGTTGACGCGGATGCCCTTGGGCCCGAGGTTGCCCGCCAGGTAGCGCACGCTGGCCTCGAGCGAGGCCTTCGCGAGCCCCATCGTGTTGTAGTTCGGCACGGTGCGAACGGCGCCCAGGTAGGTCAGCGTCAGCAGCGCGGCGTTGCTGCGCAGGCGCGGCAGCGCCGCCTTGGCCATGGCCGGGAAGCTGTAGCTCGAGATGTCGTGCGCGATGCGGAACGCCTCGCGCGACAGGCCGTCGAGAAACTCGCCGGCGATCGCCTCGCGCGGCGCAAAACCGATCGAATGCACGAAACCGTCGAACTCGGGCCAGACCTCGCCGAGCTCGGCGAACATGCGCTCGATCTGGGCGTCCTCGGCCACGTCGCAGTCGTACAGGAGCTTGGAATCGAACTCGGCGGCAAACTCCGATACCCGGTCCTTGAAGCGTTCGCCGACATAGCTGAACGCGAGCTCGGCGCCCTCGCGGCGGCAGGCCCGGGCGATGCCATACGCGATTGAGCGGTTCGACAGAACGCCGGTGATCAACAGTCGCTTGCCGGCCAGAAATCCCATGGTGTCTCCAATGTCGAGGTGGGCGCGGATTTTCGCATGCGCCCCGCGCCGCCCGGCTGGTTCCCTTTCGGGGCGAGAAAGCCTCGGCTCACAGGTGGACTTGACAGCCGCGGGTGTTGCCTGTAGTTCAGCGTCGCGCTACAATCGCCTTTTCCTGAGAAAGCTGCATGGGCGGATTCTTCCAGCCCATTTTTTTTGCTTGATCGCTTTTGTTTGGCCCTGAATTTCATATTTTCGAATTGATGAACTGGCAAGCTGCCGTCGAGAAAACCGTGAGCGGACTGGGTTATGACCTGGTGGACACCGAGCGCAGTGCGCGCGGGCTGCTGCGCGTGTACATCGACCGGATGCCCAACGACCCGACGGGCGAGTTCATCACGGTCGACGATTGCGAGAAGGTCACGCGCCAGCTGCAGCATGTGCTCGAGGTCGAAGGCTGCGCCTACGAACGGCTCGAGGTGTCGTCGCCGGGCCTGGACCGGCCGCTGAAAAAGGCATCCGACTACGAGCGTTTTGCCGGCCAGCAGATCGAAATGACGCTGAAGCTGCCGTTCAAGGGCCGCAAGAAGTACAGCGGCATGCTGGAGCAGGTCGAAGGCGGCGCCTGGCGCATCGTCTTTCACGACGGCAAGGCCGAGCAGGCGCTCGATTTTTCGCTCGAAGAAGTACGTGAAGCCCGGCTCGTGCCGGTGGTCGATTTCAAGGGGCGGCGGTTCGCGCCGGCCCCGGCGGTGGGCGACGAGTCGCGCTCCGATGCAGAAGTGGATGGAGGTCTAGAACAATGAATCGCGAACTGTTGATGCTGGTGGACGCCATCTCGCGCGAGAAGAGCGTGGACCGTGAAGTCGTGTTCGGCGCCGTCGAAGCGGCGCTCGCATCGGCTTCCAAGAAGCTGCATGGCGGCGAGGTCGACATGCGCGTGTCGGTTGACCGCGAAACCGGCGACTACGAAACCTTCCGCCGCTGGCACGTCGTTCCGAACGAGGCCGGCCTGCAGTTGCCCGACTCCGAGATCCTGCACTTCGAAGCGCTCGAGCAGATTCCCGACATCGAGGTCGACGACTACATCGAAGAGCCGGTCGAGTCGGTGTCGATCGGCCGCATCGGCGCCCAGGCCGCCAAGCAGGTGATCCTGCAGAAGATCCGCGACGCCGAGCGCGAGCAGCTGCTCAACGACTTTTTGTCGCGCGGCGAGAAGATCTTCGTCGGCACCGTCAAACGCCTCGACAAGGGCGACGTGATCGTCGAATCGGGCCGTGTCGAAGGGCGGCTGCGCCGCAGCGAGATGATCCCGAAGGAAAACCTGCGCTCGGGCGACCGGGTCCGCGCCTACATCGCCGAGGTCGATTCGACCCTGCGCGGTCCGCAGATCCTGCTGTCGCGCAGCGCGCCGGGGTTCATGATTGAGCTGTTCGCACAGGAAGTGCCCGAGATCGAACAAGGCCTGCTCGAGATCAAGAGCTGCGCCCGTGACGCCGGCTCGCGCGCCAAGATCGCGGTGCTCTCGCACGACAAGCGGGTCGACCCGATCGGTACCTGCGTCGGCGTGCGCGGCTCGCGGGTCAACGCGGTCACGAATGAACTGGCCGGCGAACGTGTCGACATCGTGCTGTGGTCCGAAGACCCGGCGCAGTTCGTCATCGGCGCGCTGGCCCCGGCCAACGTGCAGTCGATCGTGGTCGACGAAGAGCGCCATGCGATGGACGTCGTGGTCGACGAGGAAAACCTCGCGATCTCGATCGGCCGCGGCGGCCAGAACGTGCGCCTCGCGTCCGAGCTGACCGGCTGGCGCATCAACATCATGACGGCCGAAGAGTCGCAGTCCAAGCAGGCCGAAGAGAGCGACTCGGTGCGCAAGCTGTTCGTCGACAAGCTCGACGTCGACGCCGAAGTGGCCGACATCCTGATCGCCGAGGGCTTCTCCAGCCTCGAAGAAGTGGCCTACGTCCCGATGCAGGAAATGCTCGAGATGGAAGGCTTCGACGAGGACACCGTCAACGAGCTGCGCACCCGGGCCAAGGATGCGCTGCTGACGATGGAAATCGCCCGCGAAGAGAAGGTCGAGGACGTGTCGCAAGACCTGCGCGACATGGACGGCCTGAACCCCGAGCTGATCCAGAAACTCGCCGACGGCGGCATCCACACCCGCGACGACCTCGCGGACCTGGCGGTGGACGAGCTGACCGAGATGACCGCTGTCGACGAAGCGCAGGCCAAGGCGTTGATCATGAAGGCGCGTGAACACTGGTTCACGACCGCTTCCAACTGAAGCAAGGATTCGAACAATGGCTGTGACTACCGTCGCCCAACTCGCCGCAGAGCTCAACCGCTCCGCCACCGCACTGCTCGAGCAGCTGCAGTCGGCCGGCGTCAGCAAGGCGTCGACGGCCGACACGCTGACCGATGCGGACAAGGAGCGCCTGCTCGATCACCTGCGTTCGACCCACGGCACCACCGGCGGCGAGCGCAAGAAGATCACGCTCACCCGCAAGTCGACCAGCGAGATCAAGCAGGCCGACGCGAGCGGCAAGGCACGCACCATTCAGGTCGAAGTGCGCAAGAAGCGCACCTTCATCAAGCGCGACGACACCCCAGGCGCGCCGGCTGAAGCGCCGTTCGACGCCGCCGCCGAAGAAGCCGAACTGCAGCGCCGCGAGCTCGAGGCGCAAGCCCAGGCCGAGCTGCTGCGCAAGCAGGAGGCCGAGCTCGAAGCACAGCGCCAGCAGCGCGAAGAAAAGCTGCGCCTGGAGCGCGAGGCCGCCGAGCAACGCCAGCGCGAAGCTGCCGAAGCAGCGGCGAAGGCGACCGCCGAAGCGGCTGCGTCGGCCAAGGCTGCAGGCAAGGCGGCGGCCGCAGCCGCCCCGGCGGCCCCCGCACCGGCGGCGGCTCCTGCAGCGGCTGCGGCTCCGGTCGAGCCGCCCAAGCCGGTACTGCGTGTCATCAAGGCAGCCGACGTCGTCGACGAAGAGAAGCAGCGCGCCGCCGATCTGGCCAAGCGCCGCAAGGCGGCCGAAGACGAGGCCTCGGCGATCCGCGCCATGATGTCCGCACCGAAGAGGGTGCTGACCGCCAAGAAGCCCGAAGAAGCGCCCAAGCCCGAAGCCGGCAAGGAGATCAAGGGCACGATCCACAAGGCCGCCGCTGCGCCGGGCGCACCGGGCGCGCCGGGTACCGTGGCCAAGCCGGGCGACAAGAAGTCGGTCAAGTCCGAGAAGCTGTCGTCGAGCTGGGCCGACGATGCCGCCAAGAAGCGTGGCCTGAAGGGCCGCAACGACGCACCGTCGGCGGGCGCTCGGCCAGGCTGGCGCGCACCGCGCGGCGGCCGCCGCGGCGAGCGCAACGACGGCGGCAGCTCGAACTTCGTGGCGCCGGTCGAGCAGCAGATTCAGGAAGTGCACGTGCCGGAGACGATCAGCGTCGCCGACCTGGCGCACAAGATGTCGGTCAAGGCCTCCGAGGTCATCAAGCAGTTGATGAAGCTGGGCCAGATGGTCACCATCAACCAGCAGCTCGATCAAGAGACCGCGATGATCCTGGTCGAGGAAATGGGCCACACGGCCGTTCCCGCCAAGCTCGACGACCCCGACGCGTTCCTCGAAGAAGACTCTGCCACCGAGGCGCAGTACGAGTCGCTGCCACGCGCCCCGGTCGTCACCGTGATGGGCCACGTCGACCACGGCAAGACCTCGCTGCTCGACTACATCCGGCGTGCCCGTGTGGCAGCCGGTGAAGCGGGCGGCATCACGCAGCACATCGGTGCCTACCACGTCGACACGCCGCGCGGCACCATCACCTTCCTCGACACCCCTGGCCACGCGGCGTTCACGGCGATGCGTGCGCGCGGCGCCAAGGCGACCGACATCGTGATCCTGGTGGTGGCGGCCGACGACGGCGTGATGCCGCAGACCAAGGAAGCGATCCACCACGCGAAGGCGGCCGGCGTGCCGATCGTCGTCGCGATGAACAAGATCGACAAGCCCGAAGCCAACATCGAGCGCCTGAAGAGCGAGCTGGTGGCCGAACAGGTCGTGCCGGAAGACTTCGGCGGCGATTCGCCCTTTGTCGGCGTCTCGGCCAAGACCGGCCAGGGCATCGACCAGTTGCTCGAACAGGTGCTGCTGCAGGCCGAGGTGCTCGAGCTGCGTGCGCCGACCCAGGCGATGGCCAAGGGTCTCGTCATCGAAGCCCAGCTCGACAAGGGCCGCGGCCCGGTCGCGACGGTGCTGATCCAGTCGGGCACCTTGAAGCGCGGCGACGTCGTGCTGGCCGGTTCAAGCTACGGGCGGGTTCGCGCGATGCTCGATGAAAACGGCAAGCCCTGCACCGAAGCGGGCCCGTCGATCCCGGTCGAGATCCAGGGCCTGACCGAAGTGCCGCAGGCCGGCGACGAGTTCATGGTTCTCGGCGACGAGCGCCGTGCGCGTGAAATCGCGACCTTCCGCTCGGGCAAGTACCGCGACGTGAAGCTGGCCAAGCAGCAGGCCGCCAAGCTCGAGAACATGTTCGAGAACATGGGCCAGGGCGAAGCGCAGACGCTGGCGCTGATCATCAAAGCCGACGTGCAGGGCTCGCAGGAAGCGCTCGGCCAGTCGCTGATCAAGCTGTCCACCGACGAGGTCAAGGTGCAGATCGTGCATGCGGCGGTCGGCGGAATCAGCGAGTCCGACATCAACCTCGCGATCGCCTCCAAGGCCGTCATCATCGGCTTCAACACCCGCGCCGACGCGGGTGCCCGTAAGCTGGCCGAGAACAACGGCGTCGACATCCGCTACTACAACATCATCTACGACGCGGTCGACGAGGTGAAGGCGGCGATGACCGGCATGCTCGCGCCCGAGCAACGCGAAGAGGTTATCGGCACAGCAGAGATTCGCACCGTGTTCGTCGCGTCCAAGATCGGCACGGTGGCCGGCTCGATGGTCACCGCGGGTGTCGTGCGCCGCGGTGCACGCTTCCGCTTGCTGCGCGAGAACGTGGTGGTCCACACCGGCGAGATCGAATCGGTGCGTCGCCTGAAGGACGATGTGCGCGAAGTGGCAACCGGCTTCGAGTGCGGCATCAAGCTGAAGAACTACAACGACATCAAGGAAGGCGATTCGCTGGAGTTCTTCGAAGTCAAGGAAGTGGCGCGAACTCTCTAGAGCGGACTGGGCCCCAACCCCTGACCCCGCCCTCCAAAAGACGGCGGGGTTTGTGTTTGGAAAAGGAGTCATTCGATGAAACACAAACGAGCCATCCCGAACCGCAGCTTCCGCGTCGCCGACCAGATCCAGCGCGACGTGGCCGAGCTCATCCGCGACCTGAAGGATCCGCGGGTGGGCATGGTCACGATCCATGCGGTCGAGGTGACGCCCGACTACGCCCATGCGAAGGTGTTCTTCTCGCTGCTGATCGGCGATCCGCAGGAGTGCGAAACGGCGCTCAACGAAGCCGCCGGTTTCATCCGCAACAGCCTGTTCAAGCGGCTGCAGATCCACACCGTGCCGACGCTTCACTTCGTGTTCGACCGGACGACCGAACGGGCGGCCGAGCTGAACCTGCTGATCAACCAGGCCAACGCGAATCGGGCGAAGGAAGATTGATGACGGACCGCGATCCCGTTCGCACTACCACCACCGTTCGGGCTGAGCTTGTCGAAGCCAGCGTGGGCCTCGGTGCGGCACTCCCTTCGACAGGCTCAGGGCGATCGGGGATACAAGCTCAGTGCGAGCGGGGGCGTTGGTGACCCGCGAGCGGATCCCCAAGCGCGCCGTCCACGGCGTGCTCTTGCTCGACAAGCCGCTCGGCCTGTCGAGCAACGACGCATTGCAGAAGGCCAAGCGGCTGTACCGCGCCGAGAAGGCCGGCCATACCGGCACGCTGGACCCGCTGGCGACCGGGCTGCTGCCCTTGTGTTTCGGCGCCGCGACCAAGTTCTCGCAAGTCAGCCTGGACGCCGACAAGACCTACCGGGCGACGCTGAAGCTGGGTCTGACGACGACGACCGCCGATGCCGAAGGCGAGGTGCTGCAGCGACGCGACGTGAACGTGTCGCTGCCCCAGATGCAAGCCGTCTGCGCCCGCTTCAGCGGCGAGATCGACCAGGTTCCGCCCATGCACTCCGCGCTCAAGCGCGACGGCAGAGCGCTCTACGAATACGCCCGCGCCGGGATCGAGGTCGAACGCGCCGCGCGCCGCGTGACCATTCATCACATTGCCATCGTCGGCGGCGAGCATGACGAGTGGACACTCGATGTCCGCTGCAGCAAAGGCACCTACATCCGCACCCTGGCCGAAGACATCGGCGAAGCACTCGGCTGCGGCGCGCACCTGAGCGCGCTGCGCCGCACCGCTTGTGGCCCGCTGACGCTGGACAGCGCGCTGACCCTCGAGCAACTCGCCGAGATGACCGAAGACCAACGCGACGCCGCGCTGCGTGACGCCGACACGCTGCTCGCCGACTGGCCGCTGGTGCGGCTGAACACCGAAGACGCGGGCCGCTTCCTCGCCGGCGTGCGCCGCCGCCTGCCGCTCGCCGACACGCCGCGTGTGCGTGTCTACGGGCCGCAGGCCAAGGCCTTTCTCGGCAGCGGCCACATCGCAGGCGGCGAACTCATTTCAACAAGGCTCTTGAGCCCGGTGGAGGTGCAAGGCCTCCTCGACGACAGAACGCAAGAGAGACTTCCAACATGACCCGTCAGATCCGAAACATCGCCATCATTGCCCACGTCGACCATGGCAAGACCACGCTGGTCGACCAGCTGCTGCGCCAGAGCGGCACCTTCCGCCAGAACGAGAAGGTCGCAGAACGTGTGATGGACAGCAACGACCTCGAGCGCGAGCGCGGCATCACCATCCTCGCGAAGAACTGCGCGGTCGAGTGGAAGGGCACCCACGTCAACATCGTCGACACCCCCGGGCACGCCGACTTCGGCGGCGAGGTCGAGCGGGTGCTGTCGATGGTCGACAGCGTGCTGCTGCTGGTCGACGCGGTCGAGGGCCCGATGCCGCAGACCCGCTTCGTCACGCGCAAGGCGCTGGCGCTGGGCCTGAAGCCCATCGTCGTCATCAACAAGGTCGACCGCCCCGGCGCGCGTGAAGACTACGTCATCAACGCCACCTTCGACCTGTTCGACAAGCTCGGTGCGAACGAACAGCAGCTCGACTTCCCGGTCATCTTCGCCTCGGGCCTGAACGGCTGGGCGACGCTCGCCAAGGGCGAGCAGGGCACCGACCTGGCGCCGCTGTTCGACGCCATCCTCGAACACGTGCCGGCGCACGAAGGCAGCCCGAGCGACCCGCTGCAGCTGCAGATCTGCTCGCTCGACTACTCGACCTACGTCGGCCGGATCGGCATCGGCCGGGTCAACCAGGGCACCTTGAAGCCGATGCAGAACGTGGCCGTCTACAGCGGCCCGGACAGCACGCCGATCAACGCGCGGGTCAACCAGGTGCTGAAGTTCGAAGGCCTGGAGCGGCAGCAGGCGACCGAGGCCGGCCCGGGCGACATTGTGCTGATCAACGGCATCGAAGGCATCGGCATCGGTGTCACGCTGACCGACATCGAGCGGCCGCTGCCGCTGCCGATGCTCAAGGTCGACGAGCCGACGCTGACGATGAACTTCTGCGTCAACAACTCGCCGCTCGCCGGCCGCGAGGGCAAGTTCGTGACGAGCCGGCAGATCCGCGACCGGCTCGACCGCGAGCTGCAGTCGAACGTCGCGCTGAAGGTGCGCGACACCGATGAAGACGGCATCTTCGAGGTCTCGGGCCGCGGCGAGCTGCACCTGACCATCCTGCTCGAGAACATGCGCCGTGAAGGTTACGAGCTCGCGGTATCGAAGCCGCGCGTCGTGTTCCGCCATGTCGGCGACGAGCGCCACGAGCCGATCGAGATGGTGACCGCCGACGTCGAAGACCAGCACCAGGGCGCCGTGATGCAGGCGCTCGGCGAACGCAAGGCCGAGCTCGTCAACATGGAACCCGACGGCCGCGGCCGGGTGCGCCTCGAATACCGCATTCCGGCACGCGGCCTGATCGGCTTCCAGAACGAGTTCCTGAACCTGACGCGCGGCACCGGCCTCATCAGCAACATCTTCGACAGCTACGAGGCCTACAAGGGCGAGATCGAAGGGCGCAAGAACGGCGTGCTGATCAGCCAGGACGACGGCGAAGCGGTGACGTATTCGCTGGGCAAGCTCGACGACCGCGGTCGCATGTTCGTCAAGGCCGGCGACCCCTTGTACGAGGGCATGGTGATCGGCATCCACTCGCGCGACAACGACCTGGTGGTCAACGCGGTGCGCGGCAAGCAGCTCACCAACTTCCGCGTCTCGGGGAAAGAAGACGCGATCAAGATCACGCCGCCGATCATCCTCACGCTCGAATACGCGGTCGAGTTCATCGCCGACGACGAGCTGGTGGAGATCACACCGAAGTCGATTCGCATCCGCAAGCGCCATCTGAAGGAACACGACCGGAAGAAAGCGTCGCGCGAAGCTGCTTGAACGCCCACCGCCGTCACCCCGGCGAACGCCGGGGTCCACTGCCTGCGAAGCTCGCTGCCCCCCACGAGTGGATCCCGGCGTTCGCCGGGATGACGCGGCTGTGAGAACGCCGGTCTCTCACCGCAATGCCGTGCTCGGCATGCTCCTCGTCACCCTGATGTGGAGCATCGCCGGCGTCGTCACGCGCCAGCTCGATGCGGCGCGCAGCTTCGAGGTCACCTTCTGGCGCAGCTGGTTCACCGGGCTCGCGCTGGCGCTCTACTATGCTGCCAGCCACCGGCGCAACGCTTTGTCGCACTTGCGCGCGCTGGCCCATGCCGGCGGCGCCGCGCTGTGGATCTCGGGCCTGATGTGGGCCGTGATGTTCACCTGCTTCATGGTCGCGCTGACCCTGACGACGGTCGCCAACGTGCTGATCACGATGAGCGTGGCGCCGCTGTTCACCGCCTTGCTGGCGCGCTTCACGCTCGGCCATCGGGTCGCGCCCGGCACCTGGGTCGCGATCGTGATTGCCGGCGCCGGTATCGCCTGGATGTACGGCGCGAGTGTCAGCGCCGACCCGAAGCAGCTTGCCGGCACGCTGGTCGCGCTCGGCGTTCCGGTGGCGAGCGCGATCAACTGGAACACCCTGCAGCGCAGCGGCAGGTCGGTCGACCTGGTGCCGGCGCTGCTGATCGGCGCGCTGGTCTCGTGCGCCATCACGCTGCCGCTCGCGCTGCCGCTGCGGGCCTCGCCGCACGACGTGGCGCTGCTCGGCGTGCTCGGCGTCTTCCAGCTCGCGATTCCGTGCATGCTGGCAGTGCGGCTGGCACGTTCGCTGGCCGCGCCCGAGATCTCGCTGCTGGCGCTGCTGGAGATCATCTTCGGCATCGCCTGGGCCTGGCTCGGCGCCGCCGAGCGGCCCGCGCCGCAGGTGCTTGCCGGCGGCTCGCTGGTGCTCGCCACGCTGGCGCTCAACGAAGCCCGGGGCCTGGCGCGGCGTTGACGCGGTCTGCGGCGTAGCATCCGCGTCTCACGCCTCGAGCCGACCCCGCCATGACCCGCTCCCCACCCCTGCCCAGCGCGTCGGTGCGCCGCAGCCTGCTGCTAGCGGCGTTCGCGATCGTGCTGGGCGCGCTGGCAGTGGTCATCAGCTGTCTGTACATCTTCTTCTATCGCCCGCGCACGCATGAGCTGGCCGGCGCACAGCTGCGTGCCGTCTCCGAACGGGTCGAGGCGCGCGTGCAGGGGCTGGTGGCCCGCGTCGAAGCGATCGCGCAGCTGAACCGCGACTGGGGTCGGCGCGGCCTGATCGACAGCGAGCACCCCGAGAACTTCAACGCGATGCTGCGGCCGCTGATCGAGCGCGGGCCACAACTGTCGGCGATGGTCGTGGCCCACGAATCGGGACGCGAGCTTCTGCTCATGCGCGGTGCCGGCGGGCGCTGGCAGAACCGCCTCACCGACCCGGCCACGACGGGCAAGCGCGCACGTTTCCTGACCTGGTCCGACGACGCCAGGCTGCAAGCCGACGAGACCCGCGAGTTCGACTACGACGCCCGCGAGCGGCCCTGGTTCAAGGGCGCGATGGCACTCGCAAGCGACGACGACATCTACTGGAGCGCGCCCTACCAGTTCCGCTCGTCGCAGGAGCCCGGCCTGTCGGCGGTGGTGCGCTGGACCGCGCCCGACGGCCGCCATGCGATGACCACCGACATCAAGCTGCTCGACCTGTCGCACTTCACCCGCGAGATCGTTGCCGGCAAGAGCGGCTTCGTCGCCGTGTTCACCGGCGACGCCAAGGTGGTGGGAGTGCCGCACGACCCGCGTTTTGCCGATGACGAGGCCATCAAGTCGGCGGTGCTGAAAGGCGTAGCCGAGATCGGCATCGCGCCGCTGGCCGACGCGTTTCGCGCCTGGCAGGCCGGCGGCGCGCTCGACGTGGTGCCGGTGCGCTTCGACAGCGGCGGCGCCGCCTGGATCGCAAGCTTCAGGCGCATCCCGTTCGGCAGCCAGGTGTTCTGGGTCGCGACGCTGGCGCCACGCCGCGACTTCGCGTCGACCAGCGCAACCCAGGTCGGCGCCATCGCGGCGCTGGTGCTCGCGACACTCGCGCTCGCCTGGTGGGCGGCGACGCGGCTCGCGCAACGCTACGGCCGCACGCTGGAACAGCTGGCCGAGGCCAAGCAGGCGGCCGACGCGGCCAACCGCGCGAAGGCCGACTTCCTGGCCCAGATGAGCCACGAGATCCGCACCCCGCTGAACGCCATCATCGGCCTGGCGCATCTCGCGGTTCGCGCCGGTCTGCCGCCGCGCCAGCATGAACACCTGCTGAAGATCCAGCAGGCCGGCTGGCACCTGCTGGGGCTGCTCAACGACATCCTCGACAGCTCGAAGATCGACGCCGGCAAGCTCAGCCTCGAGCGCAGCGAGTTCGCGCTCGAAGAGGTGATGAACAACGTCTCGAACCTGATGAGCAGCAAAGCCGCCGACAAGGGGCTCGAGCTGGTGTTCGACATCGCCCGCGACGTGCCCGCGCGGCTCGTCGGCGACCCGCTGCGGCTCGGCCAGGTGCTGCTCAACTACACCGCCAACGCGATCAAGTTCACCGAGCACGGCGAGGTCGACATCGAGATCCGGGTGCGCGAGCGCGGCAACGCCGACGTGCTGCTCGAGTTCGCGGTGCGCGACACCGGGATCGGCATCGACGCCGAGCAGCAGAGCCGCCTGTTCCAATCCTTCGAGCAGGCCGATGCTTCGACCACGCGGCGCTACGGCGGCTCGGGCCTGGGCCTGGCGATCTGCAGCAAGCTCGCCGAGATGATGGGCGGCAGCGTCGGCGTGCGCAGCACGCCGGGGCAGGGCAGCCGCTTCTGGTTCAGCGCGCGGCTCGGTGTCGCCGCCGCCGCGGCGCAGCCGGCTGCGCCCGCCAGCGCGCTGGCCGGCCGCTGGGCGCTGGTGGTCGACGACGTGAACCACGCCGGCGAGGTGCTGGCACAGCTGCTCGCCGACCTCGAGTTCGAGGTGACGACAGTGCATTCGGGCATCGAGGCGCTGGAGGCGATCGACGCCTCGCTGAATGCCGGGCGCCTGTTCGACATCGTTTTCATCGACTGGCTGATGCCGGGCATCGACGGGCTCGAAACCGCGCGCCGCATCGGCAAGCGGCTGGCCGGTCGCACCACCACGCCGCCGCTGGTGATGGTCAGCGCGCAGCACAACGAAGCGCTGATCGCCGGCGCGCTCGCCGCAGGCATCGACACCCTGATCGCCAAGCCGGTCAGCGCCGCATTCCTGTTCGACACGGTGAGCCATCTGCTCGCCCATGTGCCGCCGCCGATGCGCCTGGCGCGGCGCCCCGAGACCGCGCAGGTCCAGCCGCCCGCGGCGCTGGCCGGCGTGCGTGTGCTGCTGGCCGAAGACAACACGATGAACCAGGAGGTGGCGCTGGCACTGCTCGAACACGCCGGCGTTTCGGCCGACCTGGCGAGCGACGGCGCGGCCGCCGTGCGCATGGTGCGCGAGCACCGCTACGACGCGGTCCTGATGGACATGCAGATGCCGGTGATGGACGGCATCGAGGCCGCAGCGGCGATCCGTGCGCTGCCGGGGCGCGAAGGCCTGCCGGTCATCGCGATGACGGCCAACGCGATGGCGGAAGACCGCGAGCGCTGCCTGGCGGCCGGCATGAACGACCACATCGCCAAGCCGATCGAGCCCGGCATCCTGTGGCAGACCCTGCTGCGCTGGGCGCGGCCCGACACGTCGGCCGGGCCGGGCCCGCGGCTGCCGCGCGGCATCGCCGGGCTCGACGTCGACGATGCGCTGACCCGCCTGGCCGGGCGCGAGAGCCTGTACCTCGCGGTGCTCAGGATGTTCGTCGACAACCACCGGCGCACGCAGGGCGATATCCGCAAGGCGCTCGACGATGGGCGCAACAACGAGGCGTTGCGCCTGGTCCATACGCTGCGTGGTGGAGCGGCCAGCATTGGGGCACGCGAGCTGGTCGCTGCAGCGAGCGGCGTCGAGGCGGCGCTGGCCGCTCAGGCGCCGGTCGCGTCGATGGAGGCGGATCTGCAGCGGCTCGGGTCGCTGCTCGACGGCCTGCTCGGGGCGCTACGCCAGCAGCTGGTCTAGGAGCATGCTGTCGCCCCGACGAACGTCGGGGCCCACTGGATGGACAGCGCGTCTTCATGCAGTGGATCCCGACGTTCGTCGGGATGACCGGACTTCATCGCTGTCGCGCGCGTGGCAGCGCCGCATTTGCGCTTCGCGGATCATCGCGGACCTCGCTAGGGAATCCCTTGAGCCGCGTCGCGCAACCCCGGCCCTAGCATCCGCTGCACCGCCGCCATCCGCCCAAGGAACCCCATGAAGCAACTCACCGGCCTGGACGCCAGCTTTCTGTACATGGAATCGCCCGAGATGCCGATGCATGTCGGGGCGCTGCACCTGTTCGAGTTGCCGGCCAGCTACAAGGGCAGCTTCGTGGCCGACATGCGCAAGCACATGGCGACGCGCCTGGCGATCGCGCCGGCGCTGCGCCGCAAGCTCGCCTGGATGCCGCTCAACCTGGCGAACCCGGTCTGGGTCGATTCGGCACCCGACCTGGCGCAGACCATCGTCGGCGTCAAGCTGGGGAAGGGCAGCGGCCTGGCCGAGCTGCAAGAGCAGGTCGGCAAGCTGCATCCCTTGCTGCTCGACCGCAGCGCGCCGCTGTGGAAGTTCTACGTCTTCGAAGGCCTGGCACCGGGGCCGAACAAGGAGAAGCGCTTCGGCCTGTACACCAAGATCCACCACGCTGGTGTCGATGGGCAGGCCGCGGTCGCGCTCGCCCAGGCCATCCTCGACCTCGGTCCCGAGCCGCGCAACATCCAGATCCAGGCGCGTCCGCCGCGCCTGAAGATCGGCATGGCCGAGATGCTGAGCGGTGTGCTCGCGAACCAGCTGCAGCAGTACGCCAACATCGTCAAGGCAATCCCGTCGACGGTGGGCACGCTGTCGCAGGTGGCGCGCCAGGGCGCGGGCAGCATGGCGAGCAGCACGGTGGCCAAGGTGCGCGGCAAGGGCAAGGCGGGCGACGATGCGGGCAGCCTGGGCCTCGCGCCGCGCACCCGCTGGAACACCACCGTGTCGGCCGAACGCGCCTTCGCCGCCGTCAGCATTCCGATGGCCGAGCTGAAGGCGCTGCGCCGCGCCCACGACATGACGCTGAACGATGTGGTGCTGATGATCTGCAGCGGCGCGCTGCGGCGCCACTTCATGCAGCACGGGCCGCTGCCGCGCAAGACGCTGGTCGCGGCAGTGCCGGTGTCGACCCGCGCCGCCGGCGACACCGCGTCGGACAACCAGGCTTCGATGACGGTCGTGAACCTCGGCACCCACATCGCCGACCCGGGCAAGCGCCTGGAGTACGTGAAGGCGGCCTGCGCGGCGATGAAGGCCACGCTCGGCAACGTCAAGAGCCTGATGCCGACCGACTTCCCGTCGCTCGGCGTACCGTGGTTGATGAGCGCGGTCGGCGCGCTGTACGGCAAGGCCAAGGTGGCCGACCGCATCCCGCCGTTCGCCAACGTCACGATCTCGAACGTGCCGGGCCCGGCGTTCCCGCTCTACATGGCGGGCGCGAAGATGCTGAGCAACTATCCGACCTCGATCGTCGTGCATGGCGTCGCGCTCAACATCACGCTGCAAAGCTACAACCAGTCGCTCGAGTTCGGCATCATCGCCTGCGCGCGCGCCGAGCCGCACGTGACCGACCTGGCGCTGCACGTGAACGAAGCGTTCGAGGAGATGAAGGCGCTGGCGCCGACCGCGGCGGCAACACCTGCCGCACCGGCCAAACCTGTCCCGAAGGCGACACGCAAACCTAGGGCAAGCGCCCCATCGGTCAAGCGCGCCAAACGCTAACATGGCTCAACGCCACTGACGCCGCACGGAATGTCTGTTCCCATCGAGCACCTGGATACGCCACCCGATCGAATCAAAGCGCCGAATGCCTTCCTGATGATGCTGGAAGGCCGCGCCCCCTGGGAGTTCGCGGCGCTGCTTGCTGCCAGCCCCTGGCTGCGGCGCCTGCCGATGGGCGACGGCCATCCGGTGCTGGTGTTCCCCGGCCTCGGCGCGCACGACTTCACGACACTGCCGCTGCGCCGCTTCCTCGAACAGCGCGGTTATGTCGCGTACCCGTGGAAGCAGGGCTTCAACTTCGGCCCGCGCGACGGCGTGCTGCAAGGCTGCCGCGACCAAGTCGAAGCGATCTTCAAGCAACACCAGTGCCCGCTCAGCCTGATCGGCTGGAGCCTGGGCGGTGTCTACGCGCGCGAGCTGGCCAAGGAGATGCCCGATCGCACCCGCTGCGTCATCACGCTGGGCACGCCGTTCACCGGCCACCCGCGCGCCACCAACGCCTGGCGCATCTACGAAATGATGAGCGGCCAATCGGTCGAAGACGAGGCCGTGATCGCTCAGGTGCGGCAGGCGCCGCCGGTGCCGACGACTTCGATCTATTCGCGCAGCGACGGCATCGTCGCCTGGCAGTGCAGCGTCAACGAGCCGGGGCCGCTGGCCGAGAACGTCGGCCTGCACGCGAGCCATGTCGGCATGGGCATGAACCCGCTCGCGATGCTCGTCATCGCCGATCGCCTGGCGCAGCCGCCCGGCGCCTGGCGGCCGTTCGACGCCAGCGGCAACCGCCGCTGGTTCTTCGACACTGCGAGGGTTTGATGCAGATCAGCGCCAACGGAATCGCCCTCGAAGTCGAAGACCACGGTTCGCCCAACGGCGAGCCGCTGGTGCTGATCATGGGCCTCGGAATGCAGCTGATCGCCTGGCACGAGGACTTCGTGGCCCAGCTCGTGGCGCGGGGCTTTCGGGTCATCCGCTTCGACAACCGCGACATCGGCCTGAGCCAGAACTTCGACCACCTGGGCACGCCCAACCTGGCGCTCGATTCGTTGAGGCATGTGATCGGGCTGCCGCTGAAGAGCGCCTATACGCTGGCCGACATGGCCAACGACACGGCCGCGATTCTCGACGTGATGGGCCTGCCGAAGGCGCATGTCTGCGGCGCATCGATGGGCGGCATGGTGGCGCAGCAGCTCGCGGTGCGGCATCCGAAGCGGGTCAAGAGCCTGACCTTGATGATGACCAGCAGCGGCTCGCGCCGCCTGCCCGGGCCGGCGCTGAAGGTGCGCGGCGCGATGCTGTCGCGCCCCGACGACCCGAAGAACATCGACAGCGTGGTCGCGCACTATGTGCGCCTGTACAAGCTGATCGGCAGCCCCGGCTACCCGGCGAGCGACGAGTATCTGACGCAGCGCCTGGGCGGGTCGGTGCGGCGCAGCTACCGGCCGCGCGGCACGGCGCGCCAGATGGTGGCGATTGCGGCCGACGGCGACCGCTCGCCGCTGCTCGCGCAGATCAAGCAGCCGACGCGGGTGTTGCATGGCCTGGCCGACCCGCTGGTGCCGGTGGCGGCGGGGCGCGACCTGGCGGCCAAGATCCACGGCTCGCAACTCGATCTGGTCGACGGCATGGGCCACGACCTGCCGGTGCCGTTGTGGCCGCGCTTCATCGCAGCCATCGCTTCGGCTGCGGCGCGCGCCTGAGGCGCTTCGCGCGCGCTCGACACTGCCGCGTTTATCGGGCATCCTGCCTGACATGCAACGCCGCCTGTCCGCCGCCAGAGCGGACGACGTTGCCGGACCAGAGTCGAAGAGCAGGGCGAGGAACCTTCTCAGATGGCCGATCGGGTACCGCAGGGCTGGGTGGTATGCACACTCGACTCGCAGCACTTCGCGCTGCCGGTGAGCGCTGTTGAGCGGGTGCTGCCGGCGCTGGCGCTGACCCCTCTGCAGAACGCCCCCGAAGCGGTCGAAGGCCTGGTGGTCCTGCATGGCCGCGTCGTGGCGGTGCTGGCCCTGCGGCGTTGCCTGGGCTTGCCGCCGCGCGAGCTGCAGCTCTGCGATTCGCTGGTGCTGGCGCGCGACGGCGCGGCCCGGCTGGCGTTTTTCGCCGACCAGGTGCAAGGCGTCCTGAGCTGGGCCGAGGTGCAGGCCGCAGGCGCGCAGCAAATCGACGACCTGGGCGCGCTGCTTTCAGCCGATGACCAGCGCCGCCTCGCGCAGGCGCTGGCGGCCCCGCCACTGGCCCATGCCGCATGAACGAAGCCCCCGCGATGGACACCGCGCTGCGCGAATCCACGCTGCAGGCCTTCAGCGGCTGTATCGCGGCGCAGCTCGGCCTGCAGTTTGCGCCGTCACGCATGGACGAGCTCTGGCGCGGCGTTTGCGCCTGGGCCGAAGCGACCGGCCAGGCCGACCCCGACGCGGCCATGCGCGACTGGATGGCCCTGCCGCCGCAACGCGAGCGCGTCGACCCAGGCCGAAGACCTGCATGGCCACAAGTTCAGCGGCAGCCAGCTCGGCGACGAGCTGCAGGCCTTGTGCCGCACGCTGGCCGACTGGAAGCGCCAGTGCGACAAACGCGCCCGCCAGGCCCGCGCCGCGCGGCGCGGCCTGGCACGGTCCGGCAGCGCAGACACCGGCCAGCGCCAGCTGCAGCAGCTGCTCGAAGCGGTCGACCCCGACGAGCTGTTTGCGAAGTCGCTGGCCGATCAGGTGGCGCGCATCGAACACCAGGCGACGCAGGAGCGGCGCGCGCTCGGGCAGAAGGTCGACCAGCTGATGGACGGCATGAAGCAGGCGCTGATGCAGCCGTTCGCATCGCTGATCGAACCCCTGCCCAAGCTGGTTCGCGACCTGGCGCATGACAGCGGCAAGCAGGTCGAGCTGGTGACGCGCGGTGCCGCGCTCGATGTCGACCGGCGCATCCTCGAGCAGCTGAAGGCGCCGCTGACCCATCTGATCCGCAATGCGATCGACCACGGCATCGAAGCGCCCGACCAGCGCCGGCGCGCCGGCAAGCCGGTGCGCGGCCGCATCGAGGTCGAATGGGCGGCGCGCGACGGCAGCAAGGTCGAGCTGCAGCTCGCCGACGACGGCGCCGGCATCGACACCGCGCAGGTCCAGGCGGCGGCGGCGCGCAGCGGGCTGCGTTCGGCGCAGGCACTGGCGGCGCTGGACGAGCGCCAGCGGCTGGCCCTGGTGTTCGAGTCGGGGCTCTCGACCAGCGCTATCCTGACCAGCCTGTCGGGCCATGGCCTGGGCCTTGCGCTCGTGCGCGAAAAAGTCGAACGCCTGGGCGGCAGCGTCACGCTCGCATCCACCGCCGGGCAGGGAACGCGCTTCACGCTCTGCTGCCGAACACGCTGGCCGCGTTTCGCGGCCTGCTGGTGGGTGTCGGCGGCCGCCGCTTCGTGCTGCCGTCGCGCAGTGTCGAGCGGGTTGGGCGGGTGCGGCCGGCGCAGCTCGTGACGCTCGACGGGCGCGAGGCGATTCTCGACAAGGGCGAGCCGCTGCTGCTGGCCCACCTCGGCGAGGTGTTGGCCTTGCCGGGCGGTGAGCGCCGCGCGGCACCAGCCGAGGCCCAGCACATCGCGGTGTTGGCGAGCGGCGAGCGCCGCATGGCCTTCGCGGTCGACGAGGTCATCGGCGACCAGGAGGTGCTGGTCAAGCCGCTCGGCCCGCCGCTCAGGCGGGTGCGCCATGTGGCGGCCGCCACCGTGCTCGGTGCGGGCCAGGTCGTGCCCTTGCTCAGCGTCGAAGACCTCATGAGCTCGGCCGCGCGCGGTGCCGGCCCGCGCCCGCCACGCACGCACAGCGCCGCGCAGCGCCGTTCGCTGATGCTGGCCGAGGACTCGGTCACCACCCGCACGCTGCTCAAGGAGATCCTCGAATCGGCCGGCTACCAGGTCAGCACCGCGGCCGACGGCGTCGAAGCGCTCAACGCACTGCGCGCCGGCCGCTTCGACCTGCTGGTGTCCGACGTCGAGATGCCGCGCATGGACGGCTTCGACCTGACCTCGCGGCTGCGCGCCGACCCGCAGCTGTGCGAGCTGCCGGTGGTGCTGGTGACGGCGCTCGAATCGCGCGCCGACAAGGAACGCGGCGTCGACGTCGGCGCCAACGCCTACATCGTCAAGAGCGGCTTCGACCCGGGCCGGCTGCTCGACATCATCCGGACGCTGGTATGAGCGCTGTGACCCCTCCTACCCGGGTGCTGATCGTGGAAGATTCGGCGGTCAGCGTCGCGCTGCTGACCGAGCTGATCAACAGCGACCCGGCGCTGCAGGTCGTGGGCATCGCGACCGACGGCGTGGCCGCAGTGGCGGCGGCCGAGCGGCTGCGCCCCGACGTGATCACGATGGACATCCACATGCCGCGGCTCGACGGTTTCGGCGCCACCCGCCGCATCATGGAAGAGTGCCCGACGCGCATCGTCATCGTCACCGCGAGCCTGGTGCCCGACGAGGTCGCGGCCGGGTTTCGGGTGCTCGAATCGGGCGCGCTCGCGCTGATCGGCAAGCCGCAAGGCCCCGGCCACCCGCTGTTCGAGGCGACGCGCGAGGAGTTGCTTCGCACCATCAAGACCATGGCCGAGGTGAAGGTGGTGCGGCGCCGCGCGCCGCGCGAAGGCGACGCGCAGCCGCCGCGCTCGGTGCGCGCGTCGCAGTTCGAGACGCGCCTGGTGGCGATCGGCGCATCGACCGGCGGGCCGCTCGCGCTGCAGGCCATCCTGTCGCGCCTGGCGCCCGGGATCGGCGCGCCGATCGCCATCGTGCAGCACATCTCCAGCGGCTTTTCCGACGGCTTCGCGCAGTGGCTGGCGCAGGCCTCCAACCATGCGGTACGGGTTGCCGCCCACGGGGACACCTTGCAGCCCGGCGTCGCCTATGTGGCGCCGGCGGGGCTGCAGTTCACGGTCCAGGCCGACTGCCGCGCGGCGCTGGTCGATGCGCCGCCCGAACATGGCTTCAAGCCGTCGGTGTCGTGCCTGTTCCGCTCGGTGGCCGAGCAGTTCGGGCCGCAGGCCATCGGCGTGCTGCTGACCGGCATGGGGCGCGACGGCGCGCAGGAGCTCGATGCGATGCGACGCGCCGGAGCGCTGACGATCGCGCAGGACAAGGCCAGTGCGGTCGTGCACGGCATGCCGGGCGAGGCGGTCAAGCTGGGCGCGGCGGTCCACGTGATGGCCCCCGAAACCATCGCGCTCACGCTGAACCGCTTGCTGATTCGCGATTCCACGCAGTAAACAGGGAAGACAAGATGACAGCTCAACACGTCCAGCCCGGCAATCCGATCGAGATCCTGCTGGTCGAAGACAGCCCGACCCAGGCGCAGCGCATGCAGCATCTGCTGTCCGGCAAAGGCTACGTCATCCAGGTCGCGGGCAACGGCCGCGAGGCGCTGGAGGCGCTGCGCGGGCACACGCCCAACCTCGTCGTTTCCGATGTCGTGATGCCCGAGATGGACGGCTACGCGCTGTGCCGCGCCATCAAGTCCGACCCGGCGCTTTCGAACATCCCGGTGATCCTGGTCACCTCGCTGATCGACCCGCAGGACATCGTGCGCGGGCTCGAATGCGGGGCCGACAACTTCGTTCGCAAGCCGTATGCCGACGACTACCTGCTCAAGCGCGTCGGCCACGTGCTGCTGAACCAGCAGATGCGCAGCGAGAGCAACAACCGCTTCGAGCTCGGCATCGCGATCTACCTCGGCGGGCAGAAGCACTTCATCAACGCCGAGCGCCAGCAGGTGCTGGACCTCTTGATCTCGACCTACGAGCAGGCGGTCTGCGTCAACGAGGAGCTGCAGGCGCGCGAGAGCCAGATCAGCGACCTCAACGCGAGCCTGGCGCGGCGCGCCGCCGAGCTGGAGGTGATCAACGAGGAAATCGCGCGCAAGAACCTCGAGCTGCAGCGCGCGAGCGGCATGAAGTCGGTCTGTCCACTGCCGTCAAGTTCACGCCCGACGGCGGCTCGGTGACGCTGCAGGCGCGGCGCGCCGCGAGCGCACAGTGGCACGGCATGCAGCGGGTCGGCGAGGCGCCGCTGACGGAGTGCGACAGCTATCTCGAGCTCTCGGTCACCGATACCGGCGTCGGCATCGCGAGTGCCGACCTGAGCCGGCTGTTCCGCCCGTTTTCGCAGCTCGAAAGCGGGCTGTCGCGCAAACACGAAGGCAGCGGGCTCGGGCTGGCGCTGGTCAAGCAGTTGGTCGAGCTGCATGGCGGAGCGCTGGCCGTGCGAACGCGGGTCGAGCACGGCACCACCTTCAAGGTCTGGCTGCCGTACCGCGAAGGTCCGCAGGCCGACACCCGAGGCCAAGCCGCAGCGGCGGATGCATCGACGCACGCTGGGCGGGAGGACGTCCGGCCGCCGGCCTAGGCCGGCACGTGGCGGTCCGGTTCCGACGGTTGCGAGATGTCGCGCAGCGCCTTGTCGACGTGCCCGGACTGGCGCGTCGCCAGGTCGCCGAGCGAGACGATGCCCACCAGCTCGTGGTCCGCATTCATCACCGGCAGGCGCCGAATCTGCACGTCGCCCATCTGCTGCATCACCTCGTCGGTGGTCTGGTCCTCGGTGCACCAGCGTGTCTGCTCGGTCATGATCTCGCAGACCGCCGTGTCGCTGGCGCGCAACCCGATCGCGGTCGCGCGTACCGTGATGTCGCGGTCGGTGATGATGCCGAGCAGCTCGCCGGCATCGCACACCGGCAGCGCGCCGACGTTGAGCTCGTCCATCAACTGGGCTGCGTGCTGCAGCGATTCGTTGGGTCCGATGACCTGCACGCCACGCGTCATCACTTCGGAAATTCTGGGCATCTCGGCTCCTTGGCACAGCCGGGCGAATGCCGGCATCTGCCCCTGCGGCAGCAACCATCGTTCCCGCTGCACGCTGCGCAAGCTTGACCGCCGGCGCGTCGCGAATCACTCATAATGCGTCGAGCTCCACGCATTGCGCAGTTCGCGCGAATCGGGTCGTCGCCGGCTTCCGCTCAAGCCGGCGGCGGGGGAAGTACGAGTGCATCAGGAGAACAAGCAATGCCCCACGCGTTGGTAGTGGATGACGAAGCTGATTCGGCCGAAATGATGGCCGCGTTGATCTCGACCGAGGGGTTCACGGTGGCAACCGCCGGCTCGCTGCGCGACGCACGACGCCAGATGGCGCTGCAAGAGCCCGACATCGTCCTGCTCGACCTGATGCTGCCCGACGGCAGCGGCATGCAGCTGTTCGAAGACGTGAAGGCGCTGGCCAACGCCGAGGTGGTGCTGATCACCGGACACGCAAGCCTGGAAACCTCGATCCAGGCACTGCGCCTGGGTGCGGCCGACTACCTGGTCAAGCCGCTCAACATGAAGCAGCTGCACGGCATCCTGTCGCGCGTGACCAAGCCGTCGACGCTGCGGGCCGAGGCCGACTCGTTGCAGAGCGGGCTCGAGCGGGAAGGCCACTTCGGCCTGCTGTGGGGCCGCTCGCCGCCGATGCGCCGGGTCTACGAGCAGATCCTGCGCGTGTCGGGGACGGCGGTGACGGTGTTCGTGACCGGCGAGAGCGGCAGCGGCAAGGAAGTGGTGGCGCGTACGGTGCACGACCTGAGCCGGCGCCGCTCGCGGCCCTTCCTGGCGGTCAACTGCGGCGCCATTTCGCCGCACCTGATCGAAAGCGAAATCTTCGGCCACGAGAAGGGCAGCTTCACCGGCGCCGACCGCCAGCATCAGGGCTTCTTCGAACGCGCCAGCGGCGGCACGCTGTTCCTCGACGAAATCACCGAAATGCCGCTTGACCTGCAGGTCAAGCTGCTGCGTGTGCTCGAGACCGGCACCTTCATGCGGGTGGGCTCGACCACGGTGCAGGAAACCGACGTTCGCATGATCGCGGCCACCAATCGCCCGCCGATGCAGGCGGTGTCGGCCGGCAAGTTGCGTGAAGACCTGTTGTACCGATTGAACGTGTTTCCGATCCACCTGCCGCCGTTGCGCGAGCGGGCCGAAGACATCATGCTGATCGCCGAACATTTTCTCGACGAGATCTCGCGCCGCGAGGGCCAGGTCAAGCACTTTGCGCCGCAGGCGCTGGCGCGTTTGTCGGCCTACCGCTGGCCGGGCAACGTGCGAGAGTTGCGCAACATCGTGCACCGCGCCTATGTGATGGCGAGCGACAACACCATCGTCGACGAATGCCTGCCCACCGGCGACGCGCCGCTGCCGGTGATGACCGGCGCGCCGGTGCTGACGATCCGGGTCGGCACGCCGCTGGCGGAGATCGAGCGCCAGGTCACCCTGGCCACGCTCGAGTACTTCGGCCGCCACAAGGAAAAGACCGCGGCGACGCTGGGGGTCAGCCTGAAGACGCTGTACAACCGGTTGAAGGAATACTCGACCGTGCCGGTAAGGAGCGAAGGTGATTCGGCGTTCGGGGCGCTGCCGGAAGAGTGAGCTTGTCATACCGGCGAACGCCCGGGACTTCGCAGCTTCGGTCGGCAGTGGATCCTGGCGAACGCCTGGCTTTCGCCTGGCTTTCGCCGGGATGACCCGCGGGCTGTCATACCGGCGAACGCCGGTATCCACAGGTGGGTGACGCTCTGGATCCCGGCTTTCGCCGGGATGACCCGCGGGCTGTCATACCGGCGAACGCCGGTATCCACTGATGGGTGACGCTCTGGATCCCGGCTTTCGCCTGGCTTTCGCCGGGATGACCTTCGCTATCGCTTGGTCACCTGCACGTCCACCGCCATCCCCAGGTAGTCCTCCGCCGCACCGACCCACGAGCCGCTGATCGGCGAGGCGAGGCTCGCATGGCGGGCCACGCCGACGCGGATCAGGTCGGTGCCGCCGATCAGGTTGTTGGTCGGGTCGAACGGCATCCAGCCGGCACCCGGCATGTAGACCTGCAGCCATGCGTGGGTGGCTCCCGGCGCCGAGGTGGACTGGACATCGCTCGCGGCCAAGCCCGGCGTGTACACGTAGCCCGAGACAAAGCGCGCCGCGTAGCCCAGCCGCCGCACCGCCTCGAGCATCAGCGTTGCGAAGTCGCGGCAACTGCCGCGCTGACGCGTCGTGGATCATGCGGATCTCCTGCACGCCCGGGCTGACCTGCAGATCGGTCGCCAGAACGCGCAGGTCATGGCTGTCGCGCGGCCGGAACATCAGGCGATGCTCGCCCAGTGCTACCGGTTTGGCGTAGCGGTATTCGGTGCGGTGGACGATGTCGAAGATGATCGCCACGGCAGCCTTCAGGGCTTGGCCGAGCCCTTGCCTTCGCTGTCGGCGTCGCCCGGCGCCTCGCCCTTCGAATGCGACTTGCCGACACCTTCGGCGTCGCTCATCTCGGCGGCTTCTTCGGCGCTGCCGGGCGGGGCCTTGCGCACCCCGTCCTTCACCTTGCCGGATTCGACGAACTCGCGCTCGGCCTTGTCGAAGCGGCGCGCGGCGTCGTAGTCGCCTTCGCCTTGCACTTTGCTGTTGTCGGTGTCGGGGGTCATGCACATCTCCGGAGTTGAACCCGTGCCGGTGCAAGCGGTATGCCCACGGGCCTAACATCGAGCTGAACCCCGGAGCAGGCCATGGACAAGCGCATCGAAGTCGATTCACTGGGCGAGGTCGAGGTCGACGCGGCGCGCCTGTGGGGCGCCCAGACCCAGCGCTCGCTCGAGCACTTCAGGATCTCGACCGAACGGATGCCGCTCGAGCTGATCCATGCGCTGGCGGCCATCAAGCGGGCCAGCGCGCGGGTCAACCGCGAGCTCGGGCTGATCGCGCCGGAGCTCGCCGGCGCGATCGAAAGCGCCGCCTCGCAGGTGCTGTCGGGCCACCTCGACGCCGAGTTTCCGCTCGCCGTCTGGCAGACCGGCTCGGGCACCCAGACCAACATGAACATGAACGAGGTGCTCGCCAACCTGGCCTCCGAGTCGCTCGGCGGCAGCCGCGGGCGCCAACGCAAGGTGCACCCGAACGACCACGTGAACCTGGGCCAGTCGTCGAACGATGTGTTCCCGACCGCGATGCACGTCGCGGCCGCTCTCGGCGTCACGTGCAAGCTGCTGCCGGCGCTGGCCGGGCTGCGTGGCGAGCTGGCGGCCAAGGCGAGCCAGTTCGAGAGCCTCGTGAAGATCGGCCGCACCCATCTGCAGGACGCGACCCCGGTCACGCTGGGCCAGGAGTTCTCGGGCTACGCAACCCAGGTCCTGCAGTCTGAAAAGGCCCTTTCGAGCGCACTCGAAGCAGTCTTCGAGCTCGCTTTGGGCGGCACCGCGGTCGGCACCGGCCTGAACACCCACCCCGAATTCGGCGCGCGCGTGGCAGCGGCGCTGGCACAGGAGTTCGCGGTTCCGTTTGTCAGCGCGCCCAACAAGTTCGCCGCGCTGGCATCGCACGACACGCTGGCCACCTTGCACGGCGCCTGCCGCTCGACCGCGCTGGCGTTGATGAAGATCGCCAACGACATCCGGCTGATGGGTTCGGGCCCGCGCTGCGGGCTGGGCGAGCTGAGCCTGCCCGAAAACGAACCCGGCAGCTCGATCATGCCGGGCAAGGTCAACCCGACCCAGTGCGAGGCATTGACGATGGCCTGCTGCCAGGTGATGGGCAACGACGTGGCGCTGGGCATCGGCGCGGCCTCGGGGCACCTGGAGCTGAACGTGTTCAAGCCGCTGATTGCGCACAACCTGCAGCAAAGCATTCGCCTGCTTTCCGACGCGTCGGAAAGTTTCACCGAACATTGTGTGCGCGGCATCGCCGCCAACACCGAGCGCATCGCAGAGCTGCTGGCGAGCTCGCTGATGCTCGTTACCGCGCTGGCGCCGCACATCGGCTACGACCGCTCGGCCAAGATCGCGCAGAAGGCGCATGCCGAAGGGCTGTCGCTGCGCGACGCGGCGATCACGATGGGCGTGACGGGCGACGATTTCGATCGCTGGGTCCAGCCCGGGCAGATGGTCTAGACGAGATCTCTCTCAAAGATCGCGCCGGCGGCTGCGATCATCTTCGTCGCTCACCGATTCGACGCTGTCGCCGCCGCTCTCGCCTGTCGGGCGCTCGCGCTCGACCTGGCCCGCCGTCGTGCCGTCGGGCGCCGCGTGCGGGGCCTTCTGCAGCGTGTCGCTGGCGTCGTCGGGTGGTGTCGCCGGCTGGCCAGCCGGGGGCTTGCCGGGCTTGCGCTTGTTCATCGCATGCTCCTGTCGTGAATCGCCCCCGGTCGGAGCAATGCGCGTGCCGCGCGGCGGGCACGGCGGTTGCCGTGGACGGATGGGCAATTGCGTCGCGCGGACCGGTCCGCGCCAATCTTTCAAAGGATCTCGCCATGACCAGCCGTCTCGCCCGATTTGCGCTTGCCGCCGTGATCGGCGGCACGCTGTGGTCGCTGCGCCGCCAGTTCGTGCGCCGGCTGGATGCCGACGCGCCCAAGCCCAAGCACCCCGCCGTTCAGACCTGGGAAGGCGAAGGTGGCGCCTTGCCGGCGACCGGCGCCCAGATGGGCCCCGACCCGGTGTTCCCCGAGGCCACCACCGAGGCGCACTGACGGCCGAAGGCCCGCCGCGGCGGGCCCACGACCGACCCGCCGTCTCAGCGCATCGCCGCGAACTGGCCGCGGGTGTCCGAGAACACCACCTCGACACGCCGGTTCTGCTGCCGGCCGGCCGCGGTCGCGTTGCTCGCGACCGGGCGCGATTCGCCATCACCCCGCACGTCGATGCGATCCACCGCCACGCCCTTGGTGATCAGCGCTGCGCGCACCGCCTCGGCGCGGGCCTGCGACAGCGCGATGTTGCTCTCTTCGCTGCCGGTGCTGTCGGTGTAGCCCTCGACCATGCCGTGGTCGGTCTGGCGCTCGGCACTTGCTTCGGCCACGCGCTGGTCGGCGGCACGCTGCGCCGCCAGGTTCATCGCGATCTGCGCGCGCTGGTTCGCGAGGTAGGCGAGGTAGGCGAGGTGGGCGGTTTCGGCATCGTCGCGCCGCTCGCTCCAGGCCGTGTCGGCGCGGTTCAGCGCTTCACGGGCGCGCGCCAGCTCGCTTTGCGCAAGCCGTGTCACCTCGGTGCTGCCCGAAGCCTGGTTGACGGCAAGGCGAGCATCTTCGACGTTGGCATTGCGGTTCGGAATGCTGCTGCAGGCAGCCAGCGTCAATGCGACGACAGCGCTCAACAGTGTGAGTTGCATCTTCATGGCAGGCTCCTGCGGTTGAGTTCATCGCGCAGTGCGGCGATGCTGGCGTCGAGTTCGGCGGCGGCCTTGCGCGACCGGTCGGCGCCGACCCTGCGACCGGACGCCTCGAGGTGCGGCAACCGTCATGTTCGCTGGCCGGGCGCGGTCGGGCCCTTCTCGCGGCAAGCGCTGTTCCCGCCGGGCATGCGCATTGCCGCTCTGGCATGTCTGCAACGAAGTGGAGTACCCCATGAGCAAGCTGATCATCCTGTCCATCGCCGCCGCAAGCAGCGTCTTTGTCGCAGGCTGCGGCACCACCCCGACCACCAGCGCGCCGGTCGAGGCGAGCGCCGAGCGCGGCGTGGCCTACGGCACGATCCGCCGCGTCGAGATGGTCGAGACCGCACGCAGCGGCCCGGGTGCCGGCGCCGTCATCGGCGGCGTGATCGGTGGTGTACTGGGCAACCAGGTCGGTCACGGTGACGGCAAAACCGCGGCGACGGTGATCGGTGCGGTGGGCGGTGCGGTCGCCGGCAACGAGATCGAGAAGAGCCGCCGCTCGGCGAACCTGCAGTACCAGTACACGGTGCAGCTCGACCGCGGCGACTACAAGACCTTTACCTTCGCCGCGGACCAGGGCTACGCGACCAACCAGCGTGTCGTGCTGGTCGACGGGGTGCTGCAGCAGCGCTACTGATCGCAAAGAAAGGCGGCGTCGCGGGACACCGCCTTGCACGCAGCACAACGCCGAACCGCGCCTGGTTCGGCGTTTGTCCTCGCGTCAGTGAAAGAACAGATAAAGGATCACGAGCACGACCATCGGAACCCCCAGCAGCCAACCCAGAACGTACTTTCCCATCGCAGTCTCCTGCTGCCTGAAGTCTTGGTGTCCGGAACCGCCGCCATGAAGATCGTGGCCACTGGCCCGTCGAGCGAACAGGGTGACGGTTCCGGGCAAGTATCAAGTGGCAAGCGCTGTACCCGCATGCGTCATGGGCGCGCTCGCCACGCTGTCCTGCGCATGCAGCAGCGGCAGCGTGAAGACGAACTCGGCACCGTATCCCTGGCCCTCACTGAAGGCCTGCAAGTCACCACCATGCAGCTGGGTCAGGCGGCGCGCGATCGTCAGCCCGACGCCGAGGCCGGACTGCTTGCGCGTCAGCGACTGGTCTTCCTGTTCGAAGGGGTCGAACACGTGCGGCATGAACTCGGGCGAGATGCCGCTGCCGGTGTCCTTGACGCTGATGTGCGCGCTGTCACCGTCGCGCCGCAGCGTGACGATGATCAGCCCCGGGTCGGGCGTGAAGCGCACCGCGTTGGAGATGACATTGCCCAGCGCCTGCGTGAGCCGCGCTGCATCGGCCTGCAGCCACAGCGGCTCTTCGGGCAGGTCCATGCGCAGCAGATGCTGATGCGCTTCGAGCAATGAGCCGGCCGCATCGACGGCGGCGCGCACCACATCGTTGAGCGCAACGCGCGACTTGCTGAGCACGATCTTGGCCTGGCGAATCCGCGTCACGTCGACGATGTCGGTCAGCAGCGCGCGCAGCTGGTCGAGCTGGCGTTCGATGATCTTGCGCAGCTCGGTGAGCTGCGGCGTGCCGCCTTCGAGGTGGCGCATCAGCGCGGCGGCGTTGCCGATCGGCGCCAGCGGGCTGCGCAGCTGGTGCGTCAGCAGCGCCAGGAACTCGTCCTTGCGACGCTCCGCCAGGCGCAGCGCGCGGGTCCGCTCGGCGAGCCGCTCTTCGAGCTCCTTGCGCTCGTGGATGTCGACGCAGCTTCCAGTGAAGCCGTGAAAGCTGCCATTGGCGGCGCGGCGCGGCGCGCCGTTGGCGAGCACCCAGCGGTAGCTGCCGTCGGCGCGGCGCAGCCGGTAGTCGGCGCTGAACGGCTGGCGCGCGTCGAAGCTGGTGTCGAAGATGCCGGCGCAGCGCTCGCGGTCTTCCGGGTGCACGCCTTGCAGCCAGCCCTGGCTCAGCTCCTGTTCGAGGCTGCGCCCGGTGAACTCGAGCCAGGCCTTGTTGAACCAGTCGAAGGACTTGTCGACGCGTGTCATCCACATCATCACCGGCGTGGAATCGGCGACGACACGAAAGCGGTTCTCGCTTTCCTGGTCGATGAGTGTGTTGTGCACTTGGATGCCTCCCGCAATGCGCCGCCGCGCAGTTTCAGAGCCATCGAGACAGGCAAGCGGTGTGCCCGATGTCGGACGCCGCCTACGCCGCGCCGGCATTCAGAGGCCGAGAGTTTTTTCCTCGTCATCCCGGCGAACGCCGGATCCACTGCATCGGTGTGAAGGAGCGGGGCCGCCGCGCGCAGTGGATCCCGACTTTCGTCGGGATGACGCGGCTGTGGGCAATATCTTCTCGACCTCAGTCCGGCACGGCCCGGCCATCGAGGATGCTCTGCAGTTGGCCCACGTCGACCGGCTTGACCAGGTGGTGATCGAAGCCGCAGGCGCGGGCCCGTTCGCGGTCCTTGTCCTGGCCCCAGCCGGTGATGGCCACCAGCACCGCGTCGTGGGTGGCGCCGTTCTGGCGCAGCCGGGTCGCGAGCTCGTAGCCGTTGAGGCCGGGCATGCCGATGTCGAGGAAGCTGAACTGCGGCCGCACCGCGCCGGCCATGGCCAGCGCGCTCGCGCCGTCGTGGGTCACCGTCACCTCGTGGCCCATGCCCTCGAGCAGGTTGCCCAGGCTGGTCGCGAAGTCGACGTTGTCGTCGGCCACCAGGATGCGGTGGCGCGCGCCCGATGGCGCCGTCGCCGGCAGCGCCGGCGGCTCGTCGCGCGCCGCGCTCAGGTCGCCGCGCGGCAGCCAGACCGCGAACTCCGAGCCACGTCCGAGGCCGGCGCTGCGCACCGTGATGCGCCCGCCGTGCAGCTCGATCAGTTGCCTGGCCAGCGTGAGGCCGACGCCGAGCCCGGCGCGGCCCTTTTCGAGCGACTGGTCGACCTGGACGAACATGTCGAAGATGCTGCTCTGCATCGCCGGGTCGATGCCGACGCCGCTGTCGGCCACCCGCACGATCACCGCGTCGTCCAGCGCCTCGAGCTTCAAGCCGATGCGCCCGCCGGAGTCGGTGTATTTGGCGGCGTTGTTGAGCAGGTTGGCGAACACCTGCGCCAGGCGCACCGGATCGGCCACCACCCACACCGGCGCGTCCGGCAGCTCGAGCGTCAGCTGGTGGTCGCGCGAGTGCACGTTCGGCGCGGCAATCTCGACCGAGCTGCGCAACACCGCCAGCATGTCGACCTTGTGCCGGTGGATCAGCACCTTGCCGGTGGTGATGCGCGACACGTCGATCAGGTCGTCGATCAGCCGCACCATCTGCAGCACCTGGCGTTCCAGGATCTGCAGCGCGCGCGGGTGGCCCGCCTCGGCGCCGGTCCCGCTGCGCTTGAGCAGCTCGACCGCATTGCTGATCGGGGCGAGCGGGTTGCGCAGCTCGTGGGCGAGTGTGGCGAGGAACTCGTCCTTGGTGCGCGCCGCGGCGGTCAGTGCCTCTTCGGCCTTGCGCCGCTCGGTCATTTCGAGCGAGAGCTGTTCGTTCGAACGCTCCAGCGCATCGGTGCGCTGGCCGACCTCGGCCAGCATGTCGTTGAAGGCGTCGACCAGGGTGCCGACCTCGTCCTCGGTGGTCTTGGGTGCACGCAGCGAGAAGTCGCGCTCGCGCATCACGTTGCGCGCCACCTGGGCCACGTCGAGGATCGGCGCGGTGATGGTTCGCTGCAGGCGCGCCAGCACCAGCGCGGCGACGATCAGGCTGGTCAGCATCACCGCGACCAGAATCAGCAGGTAGTCGAACAGGCGGCTGGTGATGTCGTAGTGGGCGCGCAGGTACACCGTGCCCAGCAGCTCGCCGTTCTCGCGGATCGGCTGGAAAA
>Ga0209515_10001819_pt1 | contig 34488 bp, 31 predicted proteins | sample Subgroupgradi54m_FD_187454 | JGI IMG/M metagenome (GOLD analysis project Ga0209515, IMG submission 187454) | Subsurface groundwater microbial communities from S. Glens Falls, New York, USA - GMW60B uncontaminated upgradient, 5.4 m (SPAdes)... ... | reverse complement strand
GGTGCTCCCCCTGCAGCTTGCGGGCCAGTTCGCTGACCGCGATCCGGCCGGTGATCTTCTCCGAAACCAGCTGCAACACGCCCTGGGCGGCGGCCATCGCGCGGGACCGGGTCATCGCGGTGTGGAAGGTCGCCACCACCGGGCCACGGGCCGCCAGTACGGCCAGCATCGACAGGCTGGGGGTGAACGGCTCGTGCACGTGCACGACGTCGAACTCCCCCGCACCCAGCCAACGGCGCACCCGGGTGGCCGACAACGGCCCGAACGCCAACCGGGCCACCGAGCCGTTGTACGGCACCGGCACCGCCCGGCCGGCCGAGACCACGTACGGCGGCAGCGCGTCGTCATCGTCGGCCGGCGCCAGCACGCTCACCGGGTACCCCAGCCGGATCAGCGCCCCAGCAAGATCACGGACATGGTTCTGCACTCCGCCGGGGACGTCGAAGGAGTACGGGCACACGATGCCGATCCGCACGGCGGGGTCTCCCCTCACCGCTGGGCAGGGGCGTCGGTCGAGGGTTGCGGCTCGGCCTGGTTCAGCCACATCGGTTGCAGCATGTGCCAATCCTCGGGATGCGCGGCGATACCCGCGGCGAACCGGTCAGCGATCTGCTGGGTGAGCAGGCGTACCCGCACGCCCAGCGATCCGGCCTCCGGCCCGGGTACCGGCAACGGGCCGTCCACCCGGCCACACGGGCGTTCCGGCTCGTTCCACATCGCGATCGTGTACAGCGGCGCCCCGGTCTTCAACGCCAGCAGCGCCGGGCCGGCCGGCATCCGGGTACGGCCACCGAAGAAGTCCACCTCGATGCCGCGCGCCGACATGTCCCGGTCGGCCACCAGCGCCACCACCGCAGCCCTGCTGCGCAGCGCCTCCACGAGGATCTCCATGACCGGGCGTTCCCCCCCGGTCAGCGGAACGATCTCCATGCCCAGCCCGCGCCGGTACGCCAGGAAGCGCTCGTACACCCGCTCGGGCCTGAGCCGCTCGGCGACCGTGGTGACCGGCATCCCCTTCGCAGCGACGAAAGCGCCCGCCGCGTCCCAGTTGCCGGCGTGCGGCAGCGTCACGATGGCGCCCGTGCCGGCGGCCACACCAGCGGCGAGCTTCTGCCAGCCGTCGAGGCGGAACGCCTGCGCGAGCTCCTCCCGGCTCAGTGCCGGCAGCCGGAAGGCCTCCAGCCAGTACCGGGCGTACGAACGCAGCGCCGCGCGCAGCAGTTCCGCGAACTCCGGCTCGGGCAGGTCGGGGCCGACCACCTGGCGCAGGTTGGCGGCCAGGCGCCGGGTACCCGCTCCGCCGCGCCGGTGCGCCGCGCCCGCTGCGGCGGCGAACAGCGGCCAGCTGACGCTCCGCGGCAGCGTGCGGATCATCCGCCAGCCGGCACCGTACCCGAGCTCGACCAGCCGCTCCTTCACGGCGCGCCACGCTGTGCAGCACCATCCGCGCCCGGCTGCGCGGCACCATCCGCGCCCGGCTGCGCGGCACCATCCGCGCCGGTATCCGCCTGGCTGGCGCTGCGGTGGGCCCGCAGCAGGCGCTGGCCGACCGTGAGCGCCGAGAGCGCCACCAGCAGCCACAGCGCCACGTCGAGTGCCCTGGGCACCCCGAAGCCGTCCGCCAGCGCGCCCAACCCGAGCAGCGCCAACCGCTCGAAACGTTCCGCGAAGCCGCCGTCAGCGCGCAGGCCCAACCCCTCCCCACGCGCCTTCACGTAGGAGACGAGCTGCCCGAGCACCAGACCCGCCAGGGTCGCCGCCGCGGCGCTGAACCGTCCGGTGCTGGCCAGCCAGTACGCCAGCGCGCCGAAGATCGCGCCATCGGCGAGCCGGTCCATCGCGGAGTCCAGCAGAGCGCCGAACCGGCTGGACCCGCCGCGCAGCCGGGCCATCGCGCCGTCAACGATGTCCAGCAACGCGCAGAGTGTGATCACCGCGACTGCCGTCACCAGGCGGCCCCGGGCCGCGAACGCCAGCGCTGCGGCGAGCACGCCGGCTGTGCCGGCCACGGTCACCGCGTTGGGTGAGACCCCGGCGCGCAGCAGCGCGCGGGCCACCGGGTCGATGACGGCGGACAGCCGGGATCTGGTCACGACACTGAAGATCTTCGCCATGGCGCTCCCACCATATCGGCGCTGCCCGCCCCGGTACACCGGTGCCCCGGGAGCGGCTCGTCACTCGCGCGTCGGGGTTGTGCCGGTCCTCGTTCGGGTGTGGGATCGACTCCGTAGCCGCGAGGCGGGAGGCAGGCGATGGCGCAGAAGAGCCAGGAGAAGGGAGTCACCGGCCCGGCGCCGGTGGTGGACTCCCCCGACAGGGTGCGCAATGTGGTGCTGGTCGGGCATTCCGGAGCGGGTAAGACGACGCTGGTCGAGGCACTGCTCGCGGCGACCGCGACGATCGGCCGCGCCGGCTCGGTGATCGACGGCAGCACGGTCAGCGACCACGACCCCGCCGCCATCAAGCAGCAGCGCTCGGTCGCGCTCGCCTGCGCTCCGCTGCTGCACCTCGGCACCAAGGTCAACCTGCTGGACACCCCCGGCTACGCCGACTTTGTCGGCGAGCTGCGCGCCGGGCTGCGCGCGGCCGACGCCGCACTCTTCGTGGTCTCGGCGGTCGACGGGATGGACGCGGCGACCGCCGCGCTGTGGGAGGAGTGCGCCCACGTCGGCATGCCCCGGGCGGTCGCGGTGACCCGACTGGACCACCCACGCGCGGACTTCGAGTCCACCGTCGAGGACTGCCAGGACGTCTTCGGTGAGCAGTCCGGCGGTTCGGTCCTCCCGCTGTACCTGCCGCTGCACGCAGATGACGGGCACAGCGTGCTGGGGCTGATCGACCTGATCACCCAGCGGGTCTTCGACTACAGCGCGGGGTACCCGCCGGTGCTCCGCGAGCCCGACCCCGAGCACCTGCCGGCGATCGAGGAGTCCCGCAACGCGCTGCTGGAGGCGATCATCGCGGAGAGCGAGGACGAGTCGCTGATGGACCGCTACCTCGCCGGTGCCGAGATCGAGACCGCGGTCATCGTGGACGACCTGGAGAAGGCGGTCGCCCGGGGCCACTTCTACCCGGTGATCGGAGTCTGCGCCGAGACCGGGGTCGGCCTCGACGCGCTGCTGGACCTGCTGGTCAAGGGTTTCCCGTCGCCGCTGGAGCACCCGCTGCCGATGGTGACCGGCCTCGATGGCGCACCCCGCGAACCGCTGCAGTGTGCCGCGGACGGTCCGCTCGTCGCCGAGGTCGTGAAGACCACGATCGACCCGTACGTCGGCCGGGTGAGCCTGCTCCGGGTCTTCTCCGGCACCCTGCGCCCGGACCATCCGGTACACGTCGCCGGGCACGGCCTGACCGGGCGCGGCCACCCCGATCACGACGCCGACGAACGCTTCGCTCACCTGTACTCCCCACTGGGTGCGGCGCTACGGGAGGTGTCCAGCTGCGTAGCGGGCGACATCTGCGCGATCACCAAGTCGACCATCGCGGAGACCGGCGACACCATCTCGGCGAAGGAGGCACCCCTTCTGGTGGCCCCCTGGGAGATGCCGGAGCCGCTGCTGCCGGTGGCGATCGTCGCAAAGACCCGCTCCGACGAGGACGCCATGGCCAAGAACCTGGGCCGTCTCGTGGCCGGCGACCCCACGATGCGGCTGGAGCGCAACGCCGAGACCCACCAGTTGGTGCTCTGGTGCATGGGGGAGGCGCACGCCGACGTGGTCCTCGACCGGCTGCGCGCCGGCGGCGTCGACCTGGAGACCGAGGCGGTACGGGTGGCGCTGCGGGAGACCTTCGCCGCGCCCGGCAAGGGGCACGGGCGGCACGTCAAGCAGTCCGGCGGGCACGGCCAGTACGCGGTCTGCGACATCGAGGTGGAGCCGCTGCCGCGGGGTTCCGGCTTCGAGTTCGTCGACCGGGTGGTCGGCGGGGTGGTGCCGAACAACTACGTCCCGAGCGTGGAGAAGGGCGTCCGCGGCCAGATGGAGCGCGGCATCGCCGCCGGGTACCCGGTCGTCGACGTACGGGTGACCCTCTTCGACGGCAAGGCACACTCGGTGGACTCCTCCGATGCGGCGTTCCAGACTGCGGGCTCGTTGGCGATCAGGGACGCCGCCGAGCACAGCCAGCTCACCCTGCTCGAACCCGTCGACGAGGTGGCCATCCGGGTGCCGGAGGCGTTCGTCGGCGCGGTGATGAGTGACATGTCCGGCCGGCGCGGGAAGGTGCTGGGCACCGACAGTGACCCGGCCGCGCCGGAACGGTCGCTGATCCGTGCCGAGGTCCCGGCAACCGAACTGGTGCGCTACGCCGTCGAGCTGCGGGCGATGACCTCCGGCGCCGGTACCTTCAGCCGCAGCTTCGCCCGGTACGAGCCGATGCCGGCGCACCTCGTCGAGCAGGTGAAGAAGGAGGCGGCCACCCGGCACGGCTGACTGCGGGCGGGGCCACTGTCACCCCGGCGCCCGACTGTCATCCCGGCGCAGGACTGTCATCCCGGCCGCTGCCGGACGAACAGGGTCACCGTGACCACCCCGAACCGGCGGGACCACACCGCGCTGTAGGAGTCCCGCAGTACGCGCTCCTTGGCCAGCTCGGTGGGCCCACCTCGCCGGTCGAGGGCCTCGCTCAGGGTGTCCCCGACCAGGTAGATGCGGTCGTGGGCGACGATGCGGCCGGGGAGCAGCGCCTCGTCGCACTCCTGGCCGCCGATCACCTCGCTCGTGTGCACGCTCTGCTCGCTCTGCAGGGCCACGTCCGCGACGGGCGAACGACCCGGGTCGCCGTGACCGGTGCGCAGGTACCGGTCGAAGCCGACCCGGAAGGCAGCGGGCACGAAGACCAGGCCGTCGCCGCTCTGCGCGGTGTCGGCGACGGAGTAGGCAGCGGATCGGAAGTCCTCGTACTTGAACGGCTTCGCCTGCTGGACCGCGCTGGTGACGGCGGCTGCGAGAAAGGCTGCCGTGAGAAAGGCGGTCGCGAGAACGGCGGCGCCCCGGCGACCGATCCGTCGGGCCGCCGCCGTTGCCGTGATGAGCTGCGCCGGCACCGCCACCAGCGCGTACCGGGCAACGATGATCGGTTGTTTCAGGAAGCTCGCCAGGATCAGGCCGAGCGGTGGCAGCAGCGCCCAACCGGCAAGGAGCAACGGAACCGCGAGGGTCCGGACGGGGGTGTCGCCGGACCGGTCCCGAAACCGCCGGATGGCCGGAACCGCGGCGAGCGCCACGAGGCACAGCATGGGGACGAGCATCGCCCCGCCGCCGACCCGGGCGGCGAAGCTGGCGACGGTGGCCGCGCTCGGGCGCGGGATCCAGCCGACCTCGTTCGTCTCCCGGCTACCGATCCACACCAGCGGCACCGCGGCGAGGCCGACGGCAAGGCCGACCCAGGCAAAGCGCCAGCGGTGGGCACGGTTGCGCGCGATGGCGATCGCCTGTGCGGCGAGGACAAGGCAGGCAAAGAGATGGGCGTAGATGGCCATGATTGCGGCTGCGGCGTAGCTGCAGAGCCGTGACGCGTTCGGCCGGTCAAGCGCCCGGACCAGCGCGATGGTGCTCGCGAGGATGAACAGGGTGGCGAACGTGTAGGGCCTGGCGTCGTGGGCATAGAAGACGAAGAGCGGGTGTACCGCGAGCAGCGTGCCAGCCACCAGGCCGGCGCGGGGGCCGAGCCAGTGGGTCGCCAGCGCGGCGGTCAGCGCGACCGACCCGACCGCGGCGAGCGCCGAGGGCAGGCGTAACCAGCCGTCGCTGGGCGCCACCCCGAGCAGGTGCAGGGCCCGGACCCAGCCGTTCATGAACAGGTAGTAGGCGCCCAGAGGTGCGTCGGTGTGGCTGAGCAGCCACCAGAGCGCGCCTGGTGTGCGCTCCGCGGCATTGGCGGTGACCGCCTCGTCCCAGGAAAGGGGCTGAGAGCCCAGTGCCGCCAGGCAGCTCACCATGGCGACGCCGGTGGCGGCGGCCACCGCACGCCGGGGGGTAAGGGCCGGGGTACTGATCACCCGGTGATCCTAGTGGCCGGGTACGCCCCCACGCGTGTCACGATTGTCGGCATGAGCGAGCGCACCGAGCGTAGCGAGGGCCACGAGGGCATGCCCGAGGGTGCCGCATGAGCGAGCGCACCCCGGGTTACCAGCGTCCCGTCTTCCTCTTCGACGGTGACTGCGCATTCTGCTCCGCCTGCGCCGACTTCATCGGCCGCCGGGTGCGTACCCCCGCCCAGGTCGCGCCGTGGCAGCGGACCGACCTCGCGGCGCTCGGGCTGAGCCCCGAGCAGTGCGACGAGGCTGTCCAGTGGGTGGGCACCGATGGGTCGGTGGCGTCGGGTCCGGCCGCGATCGCCCGGCTGTTGCGCAGCAGCGGGCCGGTCTGGCGGGTCGTCGGGCGGGTCATCGGCTGGCGTCCGATGGTGGCCCTCGGTTGGCCCGCCTACCGCTGGGTGGCGCGCAATCGGCACCGGATGCCCGGCGGCACCGCGGCGTGCTCGCTGCCGGCGGCCGGACGCGAAGGCCTCAAGCCGACCGGCGAGCACTGACGGTCGCCGGGTCAGCCGTCCGGCACACCGACCGCGAGCCTGCCGGGACGGTCCGGTACGTCCGGTACGTCCGGTGCGGCTGTGGGCCGGCGGATAAGGCGCCGTAGCCGGCGGATCGGGCGGACCGCCTCCAACGGCAGGAAACTCGTCATCGCCGCCTGGTGCGGGAAGAAGGAGATTCCGATCGTCACCACAGTTACCAGGTGGAATGAGTAGAAAAAGCCCACCGCGCGGTAGCGCCACCGGCCCCTGAGCAGAAACACCAGCGGGCTGAGCAGCTCGAACGCCACGATGCCGATCTGGGCGGCGATCAACAGCCCAGGCACCGACCCGACCAGGTGACCGAGCGGCGTGCCCCGTCTGAGGATCGCGCGGGCCAGCACCGACCCGGTCATCCAGCCGGGCCCGCCGTAGCGCAGCTTGGCCCAGGACGAGAGGAAGTACGTCGAGACCACCGCGATCTGGGTGACGCGCAGCGCCCACCCGCCGCGTTCGGTCGGTGTGGGGTCGCCGTGCCGGGCGCGCCCGGCGACCGGCAGTACGGCCAGCGCCACGAGCAGGCCGAACCGGTCATGATCGACCTTGCCATAGCTCATCGCTATGATCATCCACTCGAAGTAGAGCGCGAAGACCGTCCAGCCCAACACCCGGGGCGCCCGACCGCTGGCTGCGGCCAGCGCCGCCACGAGCAGCGCCCAGAACACGGTGTTGACGATCAGAGCCGTCGGCGTGGGCAAGGACAGCAGGCGACCGACGAGCAGCGGCCGGTAGAGGTCACCGGGGGTACTGGCGTGTGACCGTATCCAGGCGCTGAAGACCAGCAGGTCCGCGACGACGAAGAGGTAGATGAGCGTGCGGAAGGCGGCAACCCGGCCCCGCGGCACCGCCTCGGTCAGCCAGGCCGTCACGGCGCCCGCCAGGTCGCGAGGATCTCGTCGCGGAACCGGCCCGTCGCCCGGCTGTTGCGGATCTCGTGCCAGCGCATCACGAGGCGGACCTCCACGAGGCGGGCAGCGGCGGGGTTACGCGCGGCGTAGGTGTCGGCGATCTGGCGCAGGCGCGACGGGTCTTCGACGAAACGGTCCTGTTGGTCTTCGATCTCGGCGCGCCGGATGCCCGTGTTCTGCTCGTTCAGCGCCACCACGTTTCCAGCGACGTCCACGGCGTCGACGCGGGGGTCCGGGGCGTCCTCGTTGGGCCCGTTGACGCCGGCAAACATCCGAAAAGGACCGAAGGGAAAGTGATCATCAGATCCCCAGATGCTCCCGGAAAGGAGCGCTGCGGCGCCGATGAGCGTGATCGCCAGGCGGAGCAGGCGGCCACGGGTCGTCAGGGCATCCACGGCCCAGATCCTAACCGGCGGCACAACCGCCGATCGATGCCCACATCGAGCGGCGGGAAGCCCCGGACCCGCGGCCCGGGCCGAACAGCTCAGACCCGCGCAGAGTCGGCCCACGCGTCGGCGAGCAGTCGGCGGGTATCGCCGAGCAGTTGGGGCAGCACCTTGGTACTCCCGAGCACCGGCATGAAGTTGGTGTCCCCGCCCCACCGGGGCACCACATGCTGGTGCAGGTGCGCGGCGATCCCGGCGCCGGCCACCGCCCCCTGGTTCATCCCGACGTTGAACCCATGCGCGGCACTGCACCGGCGTACCGCCCGCATGGCGAACTGGGTGAAGCGGGCCAGCTCCGCGGTCTCCGCCTGGTCGAGGTCGGTGTAGTCGGCCACGTGCCGGTACGGGCACACCATCAGGTGCCCCGGGTTGTACGGGTACAGGTTGAGCAACGCGAACACCGTCTCGCCCCGGGCCACCACCAGGGACTCGTCATCGGTGCACCCGGGAGCCCGGCAGAACGGGCAGCCGGACGGTTGCTCGTACCCCTCCGCGGGGCGCTCCTGCCCGGAGATGTACGCCATCCGGTGGGGCGTCCACAGGCGATCGAGACTGTCGGACACCCCGGCGCCGGCAGAGCCGCTGCTCACGCTCACCTTCGAGATCCTACGGTGCGGACGTATCGCAGCCGAACGCCACCGAGTAGCGTGACGACCAACGGAGAGTCGCGGCAGTGTTGCGAGACGTGGCGGTCAGGGTGCGGTCCCAAGTGCGGAAGGGCCGGCTCCCGGCTGAAGTGACCGACTTCGTCGGTCGTCAGCTGGAGGTCGCGGAGGTCAAACGCCTGCTGTCCATGGCGCGCCTGGTCACGTTGACCGGAGTCGGGGGCAGCGGCAAGACCCGCCTGGCCCTGCACGTCGCGGCGCAGGTGCAGCGGGCCTTTCCGGACGGGGTGTGGCACGTCGCCCTCTCCCCGCTGACCGATGCCTCGCTCGTCGAGTACGCGGTCGCCGAGGCCCTGGGGCTGGGCGGGCAGATCGAGCGTCCGCTCATCGAGGCCATCGTCGACCATCTCCGGGACCGCCGGCTGTTGCTGGTGCTCGACGACGCCGGGCACCTGGTGAACGCCTGCGCCGCCTTCGTCGACCGGGCGCTCACCGAGTCGGTCGGCCTGCGGGTCCTGTGCACCAGCCGGCAGGCGCTCGGGATGGTCGGCGAACATGTACGGACGGTGCTGCCGCTGACGCTGCCCGAGCCGGACGCCGCGGTGCCGGCGGACGCCGCGACCCGGTACCCGGCGTTGGCGCTCTTCGCCGCCCGGGCAGCGGCTGCCGCACCCAACTTCACCCTGCACGACGACAATCGCGATCTCGTCGTCGACATCTGCCGCCGGGTGGACGGGCTACCGCTGGCGATCGAACTGGCCGCGGCGCAGCTGCGCACCCTGTCCGTCGAACAGCTGGCCGCCGGACTGCACCACCGGCCCGGCCTGCTTGCCGCCCGGCACGCGATCCCGCCCCGGCACCGGACCCTGGATGCGACCTTCGACTGGAGTTTCGACCTGTGCTCGGCGCAGGAGCGCACGCTGTGGAGCCGGTTGTCGATCTTTTCCGACAGCTTCGACCTCGAAGCCGCCGAAAGCGTCTGCGCCGACGCCGACCTGACCGCCGATCATCTGCTCGCGGTGGTCGCCGGGCTGGTCGACAAGTCGGTGCTGACCCGCACCGAGGTCTCGGGGCGGCAACGTTACCGGCTGCTGGACACGGTTCGCAGGTACGGGCTGAGCAAGCTCGCCGCCTCCGGCGAGGACCGGCTAGCGCTGTCCCGCCGCCACCGGGACTGGTACCTCGCAGTCGCCGAACGCTTCGACACCGAATGGTTCGGCCCCGACCAGCAGGTCTGGTCGGAGTACCTGCGCCTGGAGCTCGGCAACATGCGCAGCGCCCTGAAGTTCTGCGTCAGTACGCCGGACGAAGCGCACACGGCCCTGCGCCTGGCCGGACACCTGCTGTACTTCTGGTATACCAACGGGCTGCACGACGAGGGCCGGTACTGGCTCGACCAGGCACTGGCCGCCGACCCCGAGCCGACGCCGGCTCGGGCCCGGGCGGTCTCCGCCTCTTTCAGGATCGCAGTGACCCAGGGGGACCGGGTAGCTGCGGCGGCGGCGGCGCGGCAGAGCAGGGAGCTGGCGCACACGCTTGGCGACCCGTCGCTGGTCGCCCGCGCGATGGCCCACGAGGGCGTCGACGCGCTGGCGGCGGGCCAGAATCCGGTACCGGCACAGACAGCACTCCAGGACGCGCTGGCCCGGCTGGCCGACCTCGGGGAGTACGACATCGAGGTGGCCATCGCCGAGCTGACGCTGGCCACCGCGAAACTGCACGACGGAGAGCTGGCCTGCGCGGCGGAGCTCTGCGAGCGGTGCCGCAGCGCCTGCCAGGCCCGCGGCGACCGGTGGTGGCTCGCCTACGTCGAGACGATCGGTGCCCTGATCGACCAGGCATCGGGCGAGCCGGCCCGCGCGCTGGAGCGGCTGCGCGAGGGCCTGCGGCTGCGGCTGCCGCTCAGCGACATCCACGGCATCGCCGCATCGTTCGAGCGGATGGCCTGGTTCGCCGGCGCGGACGGGCGGTACGCCCGGGCCGCCACGCTGTTCGGCGCGGCCGCGCAGCTGTGGCAGCGGGTCGGCCGGACCCTGTACGGCGCGCGGCCCTGGCTGTCGCGACACGACGCGCACGAGGCCTTGGTCCGCAACGCGCTCGGCGACGCCGCCTTCGACCAGGCCTTCCAGTCCGGCGCGCAGCTCGGCTTCGACGACGTGGTGGCCTACGCGCTCGGCGAGGACCAGCCGCAGGAGCCCCCGCCGCCGCAGGCCCTGCAGCCCGGCCCGGCCGCGGCGCTGACCCGCCGGGAGCGCGAGGTCGCCGGCCTGGTTGGCCAGGGACTGTCCAACCGCGAGGTGGCCGCCCGGCTGGTCATCTCCCAGCGCACCGCGGAGTCCCATGTGGAGAACGTGCTGCGCAAGCTTGGCTTCGGCTCTCGCACCCAGGTCGCGACCTGGGTCGCCGCGCAACGCAGTGCAGGCACGGGCCCAGCGACCGACGAATGACCCGAAGGGCGCCTGAGCCGAAATGAGACCCATCGAAATCGCGTTATTGGTGGCCGACCTGCTGAGTTGGGTCGTACTGGTGGTCCCGCTGCCCCACGCAGTACGCGGGATGCGTCATCTGGCGACTGTTGCGCTGCCGGTGGCCGTGGTACAGGCGCTGGTGGAGGGTCCGCGTTGGCAGATGTTCCCGGCGTACATCATGACCGGGCTGTTCTTCCTGGTCTGGCTGCGGCGCAAGATGGCGCCACCGGGTAGGCCCGCGGGGCGTCAACGGTTCGGTCGGTTTGCTCGCGGCACCGCCGTAGGGCTGGGGGTACTCGGACTGGTGGTCTCCATCGTTCTGCCGGTGATGATCCCCGTGTTTCATTTCCCGCATCCCAGTGGGCCATACGACATTGGCACGTTGACCTACCACTGGACGGACAATGCTCGCCCGGACGTCTTCACCGCCGATCCGAACGCCCGCCGTGAGCTGATGGTGCAGATCTGGTACCCAGCAAAGGCAAACCCATCATCCCCGCGTGACCACTACATGCCGGATGCCCAGGCTCTCGCGCCGACGCTGGCGCGACTGAGCCATTTGCCTGAGTTCGCCTTCGGGCACCTGAAATACGTCACCACGAACGCCGTCGCATCCCAGCCCGTCGCAGACAAAGAGTCCAGCTACCCGGTGCTGATCTTTTTGGAGGGACTGAACGGGTTTCGTCAAATGAACACCTTCCAGGTTGAAGAGCTGGTCTCGCGCGGCTACATCGTCGCGGCCATCGATCAGCCGTATACCGCCGCCTCCGTGGGCTTCCCGGATGGGCGACACCTGGCCGGGCTGCCGAAAGACCAGCTGAATGCTCTGATCCAACAGAGCGTCAGCCCGGTCGAAGAAGCACCAATACTGAACGGCCGAACATTCAAGGACGGCATCGTCCCCTACTTGACACAAGACGCCATCTTCACGCTGAATCAGCTTGCCGCCCTGAACCACGCTGACCCCAACGGCATCCTCGCTGGGCGGCTGGACCTGCAGCGCGTCGGCGTCTTCGGGGTCTCGCTGGGCGGCATCATCGTCGGCGAAGCCTGCCGGCTGGATCCACGCTTTCGGGCCTGCCTGGTGATGGACGCCCCGATGCCCGCCGACGTGGTGAAGGCCGGTTTACGGCAGCCAAGCATGTGGATCACCCGGGACGCCAGAACCATGCAGCTCGAAGGCTGGCCACAGGCGGATATCGACCAGACCCAGACCACCATGCGCGCGGTGTTCCAGAGCCTGCCGGCAGATGGCTACTTCGTGCGGGTACCCGGGATGTTCCACGCCAACCTGACCGACATCCCGTACTGGTCGCCGCTCTTCTCCCGCCTCGGCGTCACCGGGCCGATCGATGGACAGCGGGCCCACAGCATCGTCAACGCCTACTCGTCAGCATTCTTCGACCAGCACCTGCAAGGCAGCTCGCCAGCGCTGCTTGACGGGCCGGCGGGAGAGTACCCGGAAGTGCTGTTCGAAACCCGTCAGCCATAGCCGTCCCCGACCGTCCACAAGCGACGGAGACCGTCCACAAGCGACAGCCGGAGAACCCGGCCACGCCGAGTCGGCGCCCGGGGTGGGCGGTCAGGCCGCGCTCGGACCGGTGTTGGTACGCGAACGGACGACCTCGCCGACGTGCGCGGCAGCCTCATCCAGCGGTACCCCGTTGCGCTGCGAGCCGTCGCGGTAGCGGAATGACACGGTCCCGTCAGCGACATCGGAGTCGCCCGCCAGGATCATGAACGGAACCTTCTGCTGCTGTGCCGTACGGATCTTCTTCTGCATCCGCTCGTTGGAGGAGTCCACCTCGACCCGGATGCTGTCCCGGCGCAGCCGCGCGGCAAAGTCGGCGAGGTAGTCGACGTGCTCCTCCCGGATCGGGATGCAGACCGCCTGTACGGGCGCCAGCCAGGCCGGGAAGGCGCCGGCGTAGTGCTCGGTGAGGATCCCGAAGAAGCGTTCGATGGAGCCGAAGAGCGCCCGGTGGATCATGATGGGCCGCTGCCGGGTACCGTCGGCCGCCTGGTACTCCAGGTCGAAGCGCGGCGGCAGCTGGAAGTCGACCTGGATGGTGGACATCTGCCAGGTACGCCCGATCGCGTCGCGCGCCTGTACCGAGATCTTCGGGCCGTAGAAGGCCGCACCACCGGGGTCGGGGACGAGTTCGAGGCCGGACTCCTGCGCTGCGCTGCGCAGCGCCCCGGTCGCCTCCTCCCAATCGGCGTCCTCGCCGACAGACTTCTCCGGGTTCCTGGTCGACAGCTCCAGGTGGAAGTCATCGAGCCCGTAGTCGCGCAGCAGCTCCAGGACGAAGCCCAGCAACGACCGCAGTTCGCCGACCATCTGCTCCCGGGAGCAGTAGATGTGCGCGTCGTCCTGGGTCATCCCGCGGACCCGGGTCAGCCCGTGCACCACCCCGGACTTCTCGAACCGGTACACCGTGCCGAACTCGAAGAGCCGCAACGGCAGCTCACGGTACGAACGCCCACGGGATCGGAAGATCAGATTGTGGAACGGGCAGTTCATCGGCTTGAGGTAGTAGCGGGCACCTTCCAGCTCCATCGGCGGGAACATCCCGTCGGCGTACCACTGCAGATGGCCCGAGGTCTCGAAGAGCTGGCCCTTGGTGATGTGTGGGGTGTTGACGAAGGAGTACCCGGACTCCTCGTGCCGGCGCCGGGAGTAGTTCTCCAGCTCCCGGCGGATGATGCCGCCCTTGGGGTGGAAGACCGCCAGGCCCGAGCCGATCTCGTCGGGGAAGCTGAACAGGTCCAGCTCGGTACCGAGCTTGCGGTGGTCACGGCGGGCCGCCTCCTCCAGCAGCCGCAGGTGCTCCTTGAGCGCATCGCGGGTCGGCCACGCCGTGCCGTAGATGCGCTGCAACTGCGGGTTCTTCTCGTCCCCGCGCCAGTATGCGGCGGCGCTGCGCATCAGCGTGAAAGCGCCGATCAGCCGGGTCGAGGGCAGGTGCGGCCCGCGGCACAGGTCACCCCAGCAGCGGGCGCCGGTCTTTGCGTCGACGTTGTCGTAGATGGTCAGCTCACCGCCGCCGACCTCCATCAGCTCGTCGGCGTCCACCCCGGCGTCGGAGTGACCTTTGACGTCCACCAGTTCCAGCTTGTACGGCTCGGCGGCCAGCTCCGCCCTGGCCTGCGCCACGGAGTCGAAACGGCGTCGACGGAAGAGCTGGCCACTCTTGATGATCTCCTGCATCCGCTTTTCCAGCCGGTCGAGATCCTCCGGCTGGAACGGCTTGGCCACGTCGAAGTCGTAGTAGAACCCGTTTACGATGGGCGGACCGATCCCGAGTCTGGCCTGCGGGAAGACGTCCTGCACCGCCTGGGCCAGCACGTGCGCGGTCGAGTGGCGCAGCACGTTCAGCCCGTCCGGCGACGACAGCACGACCGGCTCCACCTCAACGTCGGCCTCGGGCGCCCAGTCCAGATCGCGCAGCGAGCCATCGGGCGCGCGTACCACCACGACCGCGTTCGGCCCTGCGGCCGGCAGCCCGGCCGCGGCGACCGCGGCGGCGCAGGTCGTGCCAGCCGCGACAACGACTCGGTCGGCCACAGCGGCGGTACGGGATGCGGACACGGGTTCACTCCTTGCACGAACGCAATGGGTCGCCTCGCATGCTATCGGCCGGGCCGGACTCAGCGCCGTCACGCTCCGCGCGGCTGCGCCGGGCCGGCCCTGGCCGGCCCGGCGCACGACCCGTCAGTCAGCCGCGCTTCCAGAAGGACCGACGACCCCCGGCCGGCGCGGCGCCCGGACCGCCGCCCGCCGCCGTGCTGGCGAACTCGTCGAGTACTCCGATCGCCTGCGCCCACAACGCTTCCGGGTCACCGCCGGCCCCGAGAGCCTTGACCAGCACCCGCAGCGCGGAGTATGCCGGCTCCGGCACCCCGTGCCCGCCAAGGTGGCGCAGCAGCGCTTCGAGCCGGCTGCCCAGATCGGCCAGCAGCTCCAGCCGCTGGTACCCGGCCAGCCCGACCGCCTCGCGCAGCCGGCGCGCCTCCCCGGCAGCCTGGCCCCGGGCGGCGCGCAGCTCGGGGTGCTCCCCGGCCGGCTCCGGGCGGGCCTCGACGCTCTGCCCGGCACGCACCTCGGCGCTCGCCGCGAAACTCCGCTGGCGCTGGGCAGACGCCGGCAGCGACGCCGGCATCATCCGCATCGCGCCTGCCGGAGCCGCGCCCGGGACGGCACCGTCGAACATCCCCCAGCCGGCCGGCGCCTCGACCGGCTGCACCACCCGGTGCGGCTCGGTGCCCCCGGCAACCACCCGGCTGTCCACCGCCACATAGGCGGTGAAGCGGCACAACACCGCGAACCGCAGCGAGATCCCGACAATGCGCCGCTCCAGCGCATCGGCCGGCTCGTTGCCGCCCCAACCGCTCGCCACCACGTACCGGTCCTCCAGGTCCCGCAGGTGTGCGCGGGCCCACTGTGCCGGTACGGCAGGTGCGTCGTGGCGCTGCCCGGGCACCGTGGTCGACCAGTCCCGCCCGTCGCGGGTACTGCCGCGCAGCGTCAACGAGCCGCCCGTACTCCCCCGGTAGCGCCCCGCCAGCACCAGCGGTACCCCCGGGAAGAGGTCGGGCAGCCGCACCGGCGAGGCCGTATCGTCCACAAGGGACATTCCCTCGGGTACCAGCGACAACCCGGTCACCAGCGGCGCGGAGATCCGGCGGTGGATCACGTCCATCGCCTCGTCCAGCCGGTCCTCACTCTCGACCAGCTCGCAGCGCCCGGCACCGGCAGCGGCCAGCCGCCCGAGGAAGCCGGCGTTGACGGCCTGGTCGATGCCGACCGTGTGCACCCGGACCCGCCGTAGCTCGCGGTCCAGCTCGCGCAGGATCTCGTCCTCGTTGCCGACCTGCCCATCGGTGACGAGCACCAGTACGGCGTCGCGGCCCTCGTCGGCCGCCGTGCCCCGGTCAGCCGGGTCGGCGCCCTGGCCGGTTGGCGCCGGACCGGTCAGCAGGCCCAGCGCCTCGCGCAACGGCTGCAGGATTTCGGTGCCACCGCGGGCGTCGACCCGGGCCAGGTGTTCCACCGCCCGGTACCGGTGCCGGTCGGTCGCGGCGACGAGCCCGCTGGGCAGCCCGTCCGGACGGTCCACCACGTCGTCGAAGGTGAGCACGGCGAAGCGGTCCGCACCGGTGAGCGTGTCGACGATCCGGGCCGCGGCGCGCCGGGCGGCGACCATCTTCCAGCCGCTCATGCTGCCCGACCGGTCCAGCACCAGCACCACGTCGCGCGGGCGGGCCGGAGCGCTGCCGGCCGGCGGGAGCACGGTGAGCAGGTAGGTCCCCTCGGTGCCGCCGGAGCCGTCAGCGGCGGAGCCGCCGGAGCCCGCAGCGGCGGAGCCGCCGGAGCCCGCAGCGTCGGGGACCAGCAGCAGCGCGTCGGTACGCTCGGCGCCGGCGTAACGCAGCCGCAGGACGAGGTCCCGGTTGGCCCGCTCCCCGGGGTGCAGGTGCACCCGACCGTCCTGATGGGACACCGCGTGCAGGCTGGAGCGCACCTCGGTCAGCGGCAGTCCGGCCGGGTCCAGTCCGATGTCGACGGTGAGCCGGACCGGGTTCGGGAAGCCGGGCAGCAGCACCGGTGGGGTGATCCGGGAGGCGTCGGGTACCGCGTCGGTGTCCTCGGCGTACCCGTCGCCGACCGCCGCACCGGCCAGCGGGGTACCCGGGATGTAGCGCGGCGCCACCACCAGGGGGAACCGGAACGTCGCCTCACCGTCCTCATAGGACAGTGGGCAGACCAGCGTGAGCGCCACACTGACCCGCTCGCCGGGGACGATATTGCCGACCCGCATGGTGAAAACGTCGGGGCGCTCCTGCTCGGCGATCGAGGCCCGTTGGCCGGCGGCGATCGCCCGGTCGTACTCCTCGCGCGCGGCGCCCCGTTCCTGCAGCTGCGCCTCGATCACCCGCCCGTCGGCGGTCATCCGCATCGCGGTGACCGCGGCCCGGTCGGGCAGCGGGAAGACGTAGGTCGCCTCCAGCGGGACGTCGAAGGCGTTCACGAATTCCTGGGTCAGCTCGACCCGGCTGCTGAGCCCGGTGATGTCCGCCCGCACGTCGATGCGGTCCAGCGGCAGGTTCCCGCGCCCGGTCCGCAGGGCGCCGAGCCCCGCGTCGTCGATGGGGGCCGCGATCCGGGCCGCCTCCGCGTCGCCCATCAGTGCAATGTGGACAGTCATGTCGCGCTCCTTCGGGGTGAGGGGGATTCGTCGCCACGGGTCAGCAGGCCGCGGTCGGCCAGCAGGTCGAGCAGCGGCTGGACAGCCGCCTGGATAGCAGGGAGGTCGTCGGGGTCGGGTCGGACCGGCAGGAGCAGCAGCGCGCCGCCGGGCAGCGGCACACCGGTCAGCGTGGTGCCGATCAGCGTCGTGACACTGTCGGCGACCGCCGGAGCGTGAGCGGAGGCCGAGCCGACCCGAGCGACACTGTCGGCGACCGCCGCTGCGGGTGGCGCCGCTGCGCGTTGCTCAGCCCAGAACCGGGCCCGCCGCCCGGCTGCGCTGGCGGGCCCGGCGACGCTGGCGGGCCCGGCGACGCTGGCGGGCTGCGGCTCGACGGCGGGCTGGGGCGGCCCGACCGGCTCCGCCGCGAGCAGTTCCGCGGGTACCGCCGCGATCCGGCACAGGGTCGGGTCGGTTGCGCCGGTCAGCTCCGCCTGGATCTCAGCGAGCGCACGCCCTTGCGCCTGCCGGCGCTTCACAGCCACGAGCTGCAGGAGGTGGCGTGGTCCGTACAACGCTGTGCGCCCATGCATCGCGGCCGGCCGGTCGACCAGTCCGATCGTGGCGTACCACCGCACGACCCGCCGGTCGGGCAGGTCACGGACCCGCCCGTTGGGGGCTCCCGGGTACGCGGCACCGGCCAGCGCGGCGGCGACCCGCCGTACCAGTTCGTCGAGCGTCCACAGCGCCTCGGTACTCATGCCGGGCATCTTGACACTGTCATCGTGACACTGTCAACTAGGGGCTCGCCGGGTGGACCTCTCGCTCAGTCGACGGGTACCGCTGCCGGTAGCCGGAGCTCGGCGCGTACGCCCGGAGCCGCGTCGGCCAGCCGCACCGTACCGCCGTGCCGGCGCGCCAACTCCCGGACGATCGCCAGCCCCAGCCCCGCTCCCCCACCGTCACGGGCGCGGGCGTCATCGAGCCGGGTGAAGCGGTCGAAGACCCGTTCACGTTCCTCGGCCGCGATGCCCGGCCCGTCGTCGGTGACGGTCACCAGGCCGCCGGGCGTGAGCCCGAGCACCACCCGCCTGCGGGCGTGCCGGACCGCGTTGTCGACCAGATTGGTCAGCATGCGGGTCACCGCATCCGGGTCACCGAGCGTCCACTGTGGACCGGCAGCGTCGAGCCGGACCGAGACCGGCACCCGGGCGGTGCGGTACCGCGCGGCCACCTCCGCCAGTAACCCGGCCAGCTCGACCGGTTCGCCCCGCGGCGCCGGCACCGCGGCGTCGGCGCGGGCCAGCAACAGCAGGTCGTCGACGAGGCGGGCCAGCCGTTCGGTGTCCAGGAGCAGATCGTCGGCGACCGCCGGCCAGTCAGTGCCGCCGGCGCCGTCGAGCCGTTGCGCCACCTCAAGCTGGGTACGCATGTTCGCCAACGGGCTGCGCAGCTCGTGCGCGGCGTCGGCGACGAAGTCCCGCTGGCGCGTCCGGGCCGCGGCGAGCCGGTCGAGCATGTCGTTGAGGGTCAGCGCGAGCCGGTGGATCTCGTCGCGCGGCCCCGGCACCGGGAGCCGGTCACCACCGTCGCCGCCGGTGATGGCTGCGGCACCGGCCCGCAACGCGTCCACCGGGCGCAGCGCGGCGCCGACCACCCGCCAGGCCAGTGCCGCCAACACCAACAGCAGCAACGGGTACGCCACGATCAGCGCGGTCCGCAGCAGCCCGACGCTCTGCTGCAGCTCGGCGAGCGGGCGCGCCACGATCACGGTCTGCGGATCGTCGGCCGGGCCGGCCCGCACCGCAACCACCCACAGCGGCCCCGCCACCCCGATCCGGGACCCGTCCACCGGGCCGAGTTCGCCGGTCTGGGCCCGCGCCAGCTCATCCGGGCGCAGCAGCGCAACGAGCCGGTCCGCACCGATGGAGGCCGACCGGACCCGCCCCTGCGCGTCGACCACCTGCACCAGCTGACCGCCGGCCACCGGTACCGGCTCCGGCAGCGCGCCGGCGTCGACGAGCGCAGCCACATCGCGCGCGGTACCCGTCGCCTCGGCGTCCACGGTGTGCTCCAGGGTCAGCCGGAGCGAGGCGACCAGGACCACGCCGCCGAGGGCGAACCCGACGGCGAGCCCGCCGGTGCCGATGAGCATCAGCCGCGCGCGCAGGCTCCACCGCCGCCACCAGCGCACGGCTACCCCTGCGCCGACACGAGCCGGTACCCCGCCCCGCGTACCGTTTCCAGCGTGTCCCGGCCGATCTTCCGGCGCAGGTAGCCGATGTAGACCTCCACCACGTTCGCGGGCGTCTGCGGCGCGGCGTCCCAGACGTGGTCCAGCAACTCGGTCTTGGAGACCACCTGACCCGCGCGGCGCATCAGGTACTCCAGCAGCGCGTACTCCCGGGTGGTCAGCCCCACCTCGACGCCGGCCCGGCCGACCTGTCGGGTGGCCGGATCCAGCACCAGTTCGCCGGCGGTGAGCACAGTCGGGCGCTCGGGCACCCCGCGGCGCAGCAGGGCCCGCAGCCTGGCAAGCAGCACCACGTACGAGAACGGCTTGGTCAGGTAGTCGTCAGCGCCGCAGTCCAGCCCGTCGGCCTGGTCGTACTCGCCATCCTTGGCTGACAGCATCAACACCGGTACCCAGTTGCACTCGGCGCGCAGCTGGCGCACCACCCGGTACCCGGAGAGCCCGGGCAGCATCACGTCGAGGATCATCGCGTCGTACCCGCCGAAGCGGGCCAGGTCCAGCCCGCTCGGGCCGTCCGCAGCGACGTCGACGACGAATCCTTCGGTGGCCAATCCCCGGCGTAGCGCGCCGGCCAGCCGCGCCTCGTCCTCCACCACCAGCAGCCGCATGCTGTTCAGAGTGGCACGACAGCGCGGTGCCGGGCCGTCTGCGGCGCCGGGAGTTTCTCAGCGCACTCTCAGCGGTGCCGGGCAGGATGACGAACGACAGGAGGTACCCGGCGATGTCCCTTTTCACGGCACGACCTGCACTGCGTTGGCTGGTACCGATCGCGGTGACCGCCACCGTCCTGGGCGGCGGGGCCGCCATCCGTACGCTCACCGCCTCGGCCGACCCGACCCTGCCACCGCGTAGCGCCGCCCAGCTCCTGGTGGACCTGCAGACCGCCCGCCTGGACGGGCTGTCGGGAACCGTGGTGGCCACCGCTGATCTGGGCCTGCCGGCCCTGCCGAACCCCGGCGGGCAGGGAAGTTCGGAGCTGTCGTCGCTGATCTCGGGCTCGCACACCCTTCGGGTCTGGTACGCCGGACCGGACTCCGCCCGCATCGCGCTGCTCGGCACGCTCGGCGAGACCGACGTGATCCGGGTCGGCCCCGACCTGTGGACCTGGTCCAGCCAGCACAACGCCGCCACCCACCAGGTACTGCCGACCGGCGCTCCTGCCGAGCAGCCCGGCCGGCTCCCGCTGGACCCGAGCGCCCTACCGCACACCCCGCAGGAGGCCGCTGACGCCGCCCTCGCCGCGATCGACCCGACCACGGTGGTGAGTACCGCCGGATCGGCGCGGGTGGCCGGCCGCCCCGCGTACGAGCTGATCCTGGCCCCCCGCGACACCGCCTCGTTGATCGGGCAGGTACGGCTGGCCATCGACGCCACCGAGCACGTGCCGCTGCGGGTGCAGGTCTACCCGGCCCGGTCGGACACTCCCGCCTTCGAGGTGGCGTTCACCCAGGTGAGCTTCGCCCGCCCGGATGCGGCGCAGTTCCGGTTCAACCCGCCGCCCGGGGCGAGCGTGACCGAGGTCTCCGGCACCGGCTCAGGCATCGGCTCAGGCATCGGCCCGGGCCCCGGGCCGGGCAGCTCCCCGGACGTGGCAGGGCCGCAGGCCACCCTGATCGGTACGGGCTGGACCAGCGTGCTCGTCCTGCGCGCCCCACCGGACGCGCCGGCACCGCCGGATACGGCGAAGCCATCGGATGCGGCGAAGCCATCGGACGCGCCGGCCAGGACCCGGCGTGGCATCGGCTCGTTGCTGGGCGCGCTCCCAGCCGTCAGCGGCCCGTGGGGCAGCGGACATCTGCTCACCGGCCGGCTGTTCAGTGTGCTGCTCACCGACGACGGCCGGGTACTGGCCGGAGCCGTGCGGCCCGAGGTGCTGTACCGCGCGGCGGTCGACCCGGCGGCCGTCGCCCTGAAGGCGGGCGGATGACCGAGGGACTCGCGGTCGCCACGCACGGGCTGACCAAACGGTTCCGCCGCCAGGTTGCGGTGAACGCCGTCGACCTGGTGGTACCGCGCGGCTCGGTCTACGGCTTCCTGGGCCCCAACGGCTCGGGCAAGACGACCACGATCCGGCTGCTGCTCGGGCTGATCCGGCCGACCGCCGGCCGGCACGAGCTGCTCGGCCGGCCGATGCCCCAGGCCGCCGGCGAGGTACTGCCCCGGGTCGGGGCGCTTGTGGAGGGGCCGGCGTTCCACCCGTACCTGTCCGGGAGGGACAACCTGCACCGGCTCGACGCGGCCGACCGTACCGCCGACCCGGGCACCGCGCGGGCCCGCGTCGACGTGGCCCTGGACCGGGTCGGACTGCTCGCTGCCGCCGGCAAGCGCTACCGGGTGTACTCGCTGGGCATGCGGCAACGGCTGGCCCTCGCGGCGTCCCTGCTCTCCCCGCGCGAACTGCTGATCCTCGACGAGCCCACCAACGGCCTGGACCCGCAGGGCACCCGGGAGGTCCGGGCGGTGATCTCCCGGCTGGCCGCCGAGGGCGCCACCGTGCTGCTCTCCACCCATCTGCTCAGCGAGGTCGAGCAGGTCTGCACCCACGTCGGGGTGATGCACCTGGGCCGGCTGGTCGCGCAGGCCCGGCTGGAGGAACTGCGGGCCGGCACGGCGCCGCGGGCCCACGTGCAGACCGACCGGCCGGCCGACGCCGCCCGGGTGCTGACCGCACTCGGACTCTCCGATGTGGACACTGCGGGGCAGGAGGCTTCGGGGGTACTCGGCGAGATCGCGCCGGAGAAGGTGGTGGCCGCGCTGGTGCACGACGGGGTGCCGGTGCGGGGCTTCGGGGTACGCGCCCCGGATCTGGAGGAGCTGTTCGTCTCGTTGACCGGGGAGGGCTTCGATGTCAGTGGCTGAGCCGTCCGTGGCTGAGTCCGGCCCCGTACCCGCTCGTCCGGCACCGGTGGGGCCGCGCCGGCTCCGGCGGCGCAGTACCCGCTTCCTGCGCTCGGAACTGTGGCTCATCTTCGGGCGCCGGCGCAACTGGGCGGGGCTTGCCGTGCTCGCCGCGGTACCCACCATCATCGCGATCGCGGTGAAGCTCGACCCGCCGCAGGGCGGCGCGGGCGGCGACGGCCCGAACTTCTTCGCCTCGATCACCGGCAACGGGCTGTTCGTCGCGCTGGCCGCGCTCACCATCGAGCTGCCGTTGTTCCTGCCGCTGGCGGTGGCGGCGATCTCCGCGGACACCATCGCCGGTGAGGCCAACCTCGGCACGCTGCGCTACCTGCTGGCGGTACCGGTCCAGCGCAGCCGGCTGCTGGCTGTGAAGTACGCCGCTGTGGTGATCTTCGCGATCACGGCCACCCTGCTCGTCGCCGCGGTCGGAGCGCTGCTCGGACTGGCTCTCTTCGGCGGTGGCCCGGTGACCCTGCTCTCCGGTGCCCAGGTGTCGTTCGGTAGCGCCGTACTGCGGCTACTGGCCATCTGCGGCTACCTGGCCGCCGGCCTCGCCGCGCTGGGCGCGATCGGCATGTTCGTCTCGACCCTCACCGAGCAGCCGATCGGCGCCACCATCGCGATCGTGATCCTGAATGTGGCGAGCTTCGTGCTCGACTCCATTCCGCAGTTGGGCTGGCTGCACCCGTACCTGCTGACGCACTACTGGACGTCCTTCGGCGACCTGCTGCGTGACCCGGTACCCACCGAAATGCTCGGTCAGGGTCTGCTTTCGGCCGCCGCGTACGCGGCGATCTTCTGGTCAGCGGCGTGGGCCAGGTTCGGTAGCCGCGACGTGACCAGCTGATCGCCGGCCACCGGTCGTTCGGCGGAATCCGGCCCGATCGGCCGGGTCACCAGAGCTTCTCGGTACGCACGACGGATCTGCCCAGCCGGACCAGGTCCGGCAGCGGCGCGGTGGGCAGTACGGCGTTGGCTGGCGGGTACCTGGTGTTCGACAGCCACAGCCCCTCCGCCGGCACCCGCAGTGCGGCCAGGGAGAGCAGCGGCCAGGTCAGCTCACGGGTCTGTTCCATCTCCGCGTCCGCCTGCACGCTCTCCTTGTCCATGGACAATCCCACCGTGCTGTACGCCAGGCCGGTGACGACGAGGCAGCCCACGATGACGATCGGCAGCAGCAGCGCCCACGGGCTCGCTCCGGGGATCGAGCCGACCGCCGGGTCGAGCTGCACCCGGACCCCGGCCATCGCGGTGTAGTGCATGGCGCAGGCGGCGCCGGCGATGAGCGCGGCGGCGCCGATCGTGCCGGCCGCCCCCTCGACCCGTTGGGCGAACCACAGCGCCAGCGTCGCGGTGTATATCGCGACGCCCACCGAGATGTACACGAACCGACGTTCGTAGTACACGTGCCCGCCCAGCCGCAGTCCGGCCATCGCGGAGTAGTGCATGGTGGCCAGGGCAAGGCCGGCGATGGGACCGCCGAGCAGCAGCTTGATCGCCCTGCGACGCCCCATCCCCACGATGAACAGGCCCACGGCGACCCCGGAAATGGCAACGAGCATGCTGCCGATGGTGATCGACACATCGAAACGGATCAGCGTTCCCGGCACATCGAAGCCCAGCATCGCCATGAACTGCATGAGCCATACGCCGGTACCGCCGATCGCCACCGCGGCCAGGGACAGCCAGCGCGCCCGTACGACGCCAGTGGTCTCGCGTGCTCGAGCGCTCAACACCAGGCCGAGCAGGCAACCCAGAAACACCAAGACATACGCAATGACAGGATTGATCCATCCATATGCGATCTGGTGTACCTCTGCCACTTGATCCAACTCCTCCCCACGCGGCGGAGTGCAGCCGCGATCGTCCGGATAAGTGCAAGCTCATTCACCCACGCTGCGTTATCTGTTCGTCGCACAACGCGTACGTTGTCGTGGCAGCCGTGACATCCGTCGATGAAGGAACAATGCCGCAAATCGCAAATAACGGCCGCTTGGCTGCACGATCGACGTTCCGCTCATCGGCGGGTACCAGGATTGTGCACTGTGGACAATAAAGCCCGCGACTATACACTGTGGACAGCCGAGCCGGCGACCGTACACTGTGGACGGTCGTCGGCACCTGGCGGCGGGCCGGTAGCTCCAGCCGTACAACGACAGGCGTCGTGGCCGGCACCCGAAGGTGCCAGCCACGACGAGAAGCTTCCAGCCGGCCCCAGGCCGCCGGCCCGCGGATCAGCGGCCGGCGAGCAGCCTGGTCACCGCGCCATCGACGTCCAGGTGATCGCTCTCTCGACCACGCGGCACAGCGACATAGGTGCGGCGCAGGAAGCGCACGAGCACACTGCGCGGCACCTCGAACAGGGCGTTGCCGTCCGGCGAGGAGAGCGCGAGCGCCACGAAGTCGCCCCGCGGACTGGCCCACGGCCAGACCCGGACGTCCCCGATGCCGGCCGGCTCGTCCAGCCCGGTGACCAGCAGCTCCCGGGCGAACGACCAGCTCACCGGCTCGCCACCCGCGGACTCCGCGTGGAAGAGCACATGCACGGCGTACGGGTCGTCGGGGTCGTACCGTAGACTCGCCCGCACAGGCAGCGCCGTCGCATCCGGCGCGACAAGCCGCAGCGACGTCTCGACCTCAACGCTGGTCGGTCGAATAGCACTCATTGTCGTACTCCCCCCGGCACCGCTGCGAGGCGCATGCCCCGCCCCTCCCATACTCAGCCGCCACGTGATCGCTACGCTCCGTCATGCGCTGATCTCACCCGGTTGTGCGAACTTAACCCGATTGAACCCGCAATAGAACTGAAAGACTTATGATGTCCAGTTCGGTGCTGGTATCCGGCTACGCTCGGCGCCTGGCGTTTCGGACGTCGACTCACTCCCGTAACGTCCGGTTGCACCTTTCGGTGACGGGTCGTACTCAGAAGGAAGCCCGACATTCACCGGGAAGCCGCCGAGCGGCTGCACCGGGGCCGCGAACGGTCCCAGCCTGTCCCGAATTGCGCGCCTGGCTCGACACCACGCCGGCTGGGGCTCCCCCGAGGCCACATCCGGGGACACGCCCGAAACCTGCTGTGCGTACGACCATCCGCGTCGGGTACAGTCGGACCTCGCAACGGGCGATTAGCTCAGCGGGAGAGCGCTTCGTTCACACCGAAGAGGTCGCAGGTTCGATCCCTGCATCGCCCACCGCGCAGTATTTAACCGCTATGTCCGAGTTGATCTCGTATCTGTGGACAGGCGGCAACGCTGTGACCTGCATCGATTCGCCGGCCTGCATGGTTCGCGCCGAAGTATGGCTCCCGGTCGCCTACCCGGAAAGCGCAGGTAGATCGCCGGAGCCCCAACCTGGGTCTGGACATCCAACGCACAAGGGCCTTGGGCCCGGAGGACGCTCCCGCACGAAATACCGACGCTCATCGGCGCGAGCACCAGGCAGAGGCTGTTACTCAGAAACGGCGACACCTCAGCCGGCGATCATCGTCTGGGTACAAAGGGGCTTCCAAGAACCGACCCCGTGCCACGCATCGCAACGGTTGAGTACGCCATCCCAGGCCGGGTTGTACCTTGGCCGGCTCCTCCGCTGGGGGCAATCCTCAGCAACGGTGCGTCATCGACGTCCAGGCGATCCTGTCGACCCTGCAGCGCGACCGTGAACCGCGCCGACCCGCAGCTACCGGCGGGTGGCCTCCCGGGTCCCTACCCAACGCGTCAGAACGCGGCGCGGCCGCCGCTGATCGTGCGCTGAAGCTGCTTGTCGCTGGTGGTCAAACGCGGTCTGCCTGGGGCCGTCGTTCGCAGCGAGCCGATGGGGTAGCGTCGGGCATCGGATCAAAGAGGAGCCCCAAGTGCCGGACACCGACGCGACGCTCGCCCGACTGCAGGCAATCTGCCTATCGCTGCCAGACACCAAGGTGAGCACGTCATGGGGCAAGCCGCACTTCACGGTGGGCGGGAAGGTGTTTGCGGCGTTCGACGAGATCGAGGGCGAGCCGACGCTGTCGATCCAACTCGCGGGCGACGATGCCGACCAGCGGGTGTCGGCCGATGCCCGGTTGCGGCCATCACGGTACCGGGGCGGTGCGGAGGTGTTGGTCAACCGCATCGACGACTGGGACGAGGCGCGTGCGTTCGTCATCGACAGTTACCGCCTCATAGCGTCGAGGACCTCGGTGGCCAAGCTGGACAGCGGGGAATCGACGCAATCCGTCCAGGCAACGACCGCACCTGAGGTCAAGCCGAGGCGCGCCGCGCGGGCGCGAGCGCCCCGTACCGTAAAGACCCGCTGAGGGACGATGCCCAAACCGCAGGTCGTGATCGCGGGCGCGGGCCCCGCCGGGATGATGCTCGCCTACCAGCTCGTCACGAACGGCGTTCCGGTGCGGGTACTCGAACGGCACCCCGACTTCGAGCGGGAGTTCCGCGGCGAGCTGATCGGGCCGTCGGTACTGCCGGTGTTGGACAACCTGGGGATGCTTCCCCTCCTCGTGGAGCGCGGGCTGGCCCGCATTGATGTGCAGCGCCGCATGTTCCTCGGCCGAACCCGGCGGGTGATGCTTCCGTCTGGTAACGAGCCCGGGGCGCTGGTCTCACAACCGGGCCTCCTGGCGTTGCTGCACGAGCAATGCAGCCGCTATCAGGGGTACCAGCTGGATCTGAGCACGACCGCGCTGCGCGCCGTTCGCGACGGTGATCGGGTGGTCGCGCTTGATGTGCGGCGTGGAGGTGCCGAGGAGCGCGTCGAGGGCGATGTCTTCGTGGCCTGCACCGGACGGGGCAGCAAACTGCGCCAGGAGCTCGGTGTCGCGCTTGAGCTGGAAACGAAGCCCGACGACACACTGTGGCTGCGCCTGGATCTGTCCGATGCGACGGACGCCCTGCCGGAGAACGTCGATGTCCACATGTTCGCCGAGGGCGTGGTCGTCGTTCTCTTCGCGACGACGCGCTCGCGGCTGCAGATCGCGTACAGCGCCCCGGGCAACCTGGGAGCCGTCCGACGGGATCTGCCGCTACTGAAACGCGAACTCCTGCCGCGCTTGAACGAGCCCCTGCGCACGATCGTGGCGGCGAAGCTCGACGGTGACTACGAGTCGCAGGTGCTGCGCGTATCCATCGACCGCCTCAGCCGGTGGCACGTGCCGGGCCTGCTCCTCCTAGGCGATGCGGCACACACCATGGGACCCGCGGCCGCGCAGGGATTGAACCTGGCGATCCGCGACAGTGTCGTCGCAGCGAACCACCTTCTCGATGCGGTGGCTTCGGACGCGCCGATCGACGTGGACGTGTTCGCCGCGATCGAGGAGGAGCGACGGCCGGAGATCGAGGCAGCCCAAGCGGTGCAGCAACGCGCCTACCGTATGGTCCACAAGCCGATGCTCGTTCAACACCTGATGTTCAGCCTGCTCGGCGCCGTGATGCGCGTCAAGCGATTCGCGCCGCTGCCATCGCCGCCGGTCGAGCCGCGATATGCCGTGCGCCCGTCCCCCTGACATCGCCAAGGGGACGCCGCCGACGTGGAGGTCCTCATCGTTCGACGGCTGCGTGGACCTCGACCCACATGGACGCCCCGGTCTGGGTGCCCACATTCACCCCGAGGTCGCTCCGCGATCATCTGCGCATGCTCTACCTCGATGCGCATTCCGCTCGCGCCGCCGGTGCCTGCTATGCCGGCGCCAAACATCCATGCTTCGACTGGATGCGCAAACATGGCTACCGCATCGTTGCCGCGTGGGAACTGAGCGAAGGTCAAGCGACCTCCGTGGTCGCCCAAATCCCGCACGACGTAGCCAAAACAGACATCGTACCCCGCCGGGGCCAACTCACGGTCCCACGGCCACCTCCGGCGCGCAGGTTCTGGCCGGCTATGCCGGGCACCAGGTCATGGCAACGATCCAGTTCACGTTGACCGAAGGGCTCCCGGCGATCTGCCTGGCCATCGTGGCGATCGCTCTCGCGTCGGCTGGTCAAACGCGCCGGCGCCGACCGGCTCGGCCGACTGGTACGGGTCACGGGCCTCGGCGCGGCAGCCGTGTCGCTGGTGCAGCTCCTCCTCGGCGTGTACCTGACCGGCCCGGTCACCAACGCCGGCCACGCCGGTACCGCGGGGATGCTCTTCGAAACGATCAACCGGCTGGACGGGTTCAAGATGCTCCTGCTGACCGGGCTGGCAGCGGCGGGTGTCGCGCTGGGCCGGCGTTCCGGGCTGCTCCCACGCTGGCTGGGCTACACCGGCATAGCGCTCGTCGTCGCGCTGATCGCCTCGGCCGGCGGATACCTGCTGCTGCTCGGCGCGCTGTCCGTCGCCGCGTACGTGTCGCTGCCACTGCTGCTGGTCTGGGTGACCAGCGTGGGCATCGCCGTCGGCCGCTCCGGCCGGTAGGCGGGCACTATGCCACGCGTCGGCCTGACCCACCGACGGGTCGTTGCCGAGGCCGCGACGGTGGCCGACGAGGCCGGTCTCGACCGGCTCGCCCTGGCCACCGTCGCCAAACGCCTCGGGGTGTCCCTGCCCGGCCTGTACAAGTACATCGAGAGCCTCGACGCCGTCAAACGTGACCTGGCCGTCCTGGGCGTAACGGAACTGACCGCGGCGATGTCCACGGCCGCGGTGGGCAGGTCCGGTCGCGACGCCTTGGCGGCCATCGGGCAGGCCTACCGCGACTACGCCCGCACCCGTCCCGGCCGCTGCGCGGCCAGCGTTCGGGCCCCGCACCCGCACGACGCCGAGCACCTCGCGGCGGGCGCGGCCGCCGTCGCCGTCCTACGCGTCCCGCTCGACGAGTATCGGATCGACGGCGACGACGCCATTCACGCCATCCGTTCCATGCGTGTAGTGCTGCACGGGTTTGTCACCTTGGAGGCCGCTGGCGGGTTCGGCCTTCCCCAATCCGTCGACGACACCTTCGCCCACCTGATCGACTCGCTCGACACCACCTTCAGCCACTGGCGCCCGCCGGCAGGGACTTCACCTCGCCGATGAAGCGACTGCCCCCGACGCCACCGAACTGGTCAACAACCGGCCGTCACGGCCGCCCCGCACGTACATGAACGTCAGCGGCGCTGACCGTGCGGCCAGCGACGGGCAACACGCTGCGTACCCAAACCGTACACATCGACGAACTACAATGTTCTTTTAGTCGCGTGGCAACCTATTGGCGTCGGAGAGTAGTGAAACGCAGGTGGCGTAGAGGGTGACGGCGGCGCCGATACCGGGCAGCGCCGTCCACAAGGTCGGTGTCGAGGTCGCCGGCGCCAGGATGACGGTGGCGACCGCGAGAAGGCTGAGTACGGCACCGGTCAGGTAGTAGACCGGAACGTGGAACAGCCGCGCGAGCGGGAAGAAATGCGTACCGACGCCGAGGCAGATCACGGCCGGGATGACCTGAGCATGTCCGGTGCCACCGAGAATCCCGGCGACGATGCCGAGGCCGACCCACTCGGCCGCGACGATCAGCCCGAAACGGCGGCCGACGTCGCGCCCGGCATCCGTACCATCCCCGGATGATGTGTTCTCCTGCGTGGACGCTGCCGGTATGGCCCGGCGAGCGATGTGCCACGCGGTGGTGGCCAATCCCACGGAGGCAAGCACGGCCAGTCCCATGACGATCAGCGAGGCGCTGCCGGTCAGGAGATTCGAGGTGCCCCAGCCGGTCCAGGCGACGGCGAAGAACGCGAGGATCGTGACCCCGAAAGCCCGCCCGCGCAACTCCGCGATGCGCCGCGGCGGCGCTGTTGTCCTCATTGTCGTGTCCATCAGACGTGATCCTTTCCGTCAAAGATCAGAATTGATCTGCTGATCTTGGTCGACCTGAGGTTCTCCAGCAGCTTCACCACATCATCACCACGACACGCCAGGCAGAGCCGTTCCTCCCTGAGCACGCTCACCCACGGCCGCTCTACCTGCCACATCGCTTACCTTCCTCGCATTGCCCTTGAAGGCAGAGAGAACGTCACATCGAAGCCGGTAGCCGCGGCCACCGTTGCACGCCGGATTGGCCGGTGTCGTGGGGGGCCGGTGCGCCGGTGGTGGCGGCGATGGTGGCCAGGGCATCGTCGAGGTCGACGATGCTGACGAAGGTGCGAGGACTGGTACGGATCGTCGCGCGGCCTGGGCCGAGCAGGTCGTGCAGTTCACGACGCACGTGCACGTCGTGAGCGTGGCATCGGCGCCGGTGCGGCGGCGGTCCCGATCCGGTCGGCGAGAAGGCGGGCGATGATCGCGGCCAGCCATGCGCGGGTGTCGTCGTTGGTGTGATGGCGGGCCAGGTGCCCATAACTCCACGAACGTTTGACCGGGATACCGCCACGGCGTCGGCCGGGTCGGGTAGGCCACGTACCGCGGCGCGCCACGCGGGCATCGCCAGGAACGCGTAGAGACGCCGAAACGCCACCCTGTCGCCGGTTGCGGTCCGGGCGACGAGCCGGCCCAGATGATCAGTGACGGCCACCGGTTCGGTGGTACGCGGTGCCCACGATGCGGTTGGGCGCATGCCGCCCCCTGCTGTGCGTTGTGTTGGTGCGGCTGAACGCGATGCCGGGGTCCGGGGCTGGGATGAACATGCCAAGCATGTCACGCCTGGCGCGATAGCGCTTGTCGAGCACCTCGCCCGGCCGTGGCTAGCTCGGTCGGATTCCGAGGTGAGGGTCGTTCGGTCCAGGCGGCGGTGACTCCGCGGTGTGTGGCACCGTTGCGCGAGCATCCGATCCCGCGGGGCGGTTGCCGCAGAAGGACCCCCGCTCTAACCTGGTATCAGTTAGGGAACATGGGGTTTTCGGGAGTGATGTGGTCGACCGGCGCCCGGCTAGTACGCCGGCAGCCCCGGTAGCGGTGGTCGTATCCATGGGACCGTGTCCTCCCTCTCAGTCTTCTGGAAACCGCTCTGTCCTACCGACGAGCGACCCGACTGCAAAACGACACCCGGGTTAAAGACATCTTTCCCTGGAGCGGGCATGTGGAAACCCGAACCCATGCGGCATTCAGGGAGATGCAGGGCCGCAACACCGCGTCAGACCATTACTTTGCCGGGTACTCGCCCGGCCGGCCGCGCGGCGGTGGGCGGTGACGCCCACCCAGCCTCCCCGGGGGAAAGGAATGATGATGCAAGGGATCGATGGTTCCTATGACGTCGCGGTGATCGGTGGCGGCCCGGCCGGCGCATCCACCGCTGGCCTGCTCGCGGCCCGCGGACATCGTGTACTCATCCTGGAACGCGAGAAGTTTCCGCGCTACCACATCGGTGAGTCCCTCATCACCGGAACCTGCCGGCGCTGGAGGAACTGGGCCTGCGCGAGCGGCTGGACGCCCTCGGGTTCACCAAGAAGTACGGCGCGACCCTGCTGCGGGGCGCCGACGACGGAACCTGGGATTTCCGCTTCGCGGAAGCGGACGCCTACGAGTACGCCTACCAGGTACGCCGGGCCGACTTCGACTCACTGCTGCTCGCCCGGGCCCGTGAACTCGGCGCACACGTCATCGAGGAGGCCACAGTCGGCGATCCGGTATTCTACGGGGACCGGATCGTCGGGCTCACCTACAGTATCCGTGGCGACCAGCCGAAGACCATCAGCTGCACGACGCTGGTCGATGCCTCAGGACAGGGGAGAGTACTCGGCCGCCGCTTCGATTTGGTCCAGTGGCACGAGGATCTGCGCAACATCGCGGTCTGGACACACCTGCAGGGATGCCAGGTGTACGAGGGCACCCGCGCGGGAGACACGCTCACTGAGAACCGGCCCAACGGCTGGCTGTGGTTCATCCCGCTGTCCGACCAGACAGTGAGCGTCGGATACGTCACCTCCACGAAACTGGTGCAGGAATCCAAGTCTTCGATGCAGGAGCTGTTCGAGTCCGAGCTGGCCGCATCGGAGGAGGTGCGCCGGTTGACCGAAGGCGCCACCCGGGTGGCGGGCTTCCGCACAACGCGAGACTGGTCGGACCAGTGCAGCCGGCTCTGGGGGCCCGGTTGGGCGCTCGTGGGCGACGCGGCCGCCTTCGTGTACCCGCTCATGTCCTCCGGTGTGGGTATCTCGCTGCGTGCCGCCAAGGGGCTGAGCGAGACCATCGACTGGATCCTGCGGAATCCGGAGGACGAGGCCCGGGTGATGGACACGTACGAGCGGGACTACCAACGCTTCGTCGGCGACCTGCTGGAGTTCATCCGGTTCTTCTACGACCGACCCGCAACCGCGAGGACTACTGGGAGAATGCCCAGACCGTGGTCGACCCGGAGCGCACCAAGCCCGGCAAGCGGAACTTCGCGCTGATCCTCTCGGGTCTGGCGGGCCTGCACGCAGAGCGAGGGCGCCGCCGTCTACTCCGGCGTCCGGGTACTCGGGATCGACGTCGCCGACCCGGAGCAGGTGACGCTGAACTGCCGGCTCGGCCCGCGCTCCGTGCACGTCACCGCCCGGATGGTGATTGACGCCTCCGGGCGCCAGACCCTGCTGGGCCGCCAGCTCAGGGTGAAGCAGCCCGACCCCTTCTTCAAGCAGTACGCCCTGCACACCTGGTTCGAAGGGCTGGACCGCACCGCGCTCGCGCCGGCACCCGAGAAGGCCGGCTACATCGTCGTCCACTTCCTGCCCATCAAGGTTCCCGCCGCACACGGGGATCAAACCGGGTGGAATCGCTTCCGTGTCGCCGGGGTCGAGGACGCTCGATCGCTCGTCCCGGTCCGCCGAGTTCAGCAACGGCCGGACTGACGGCATCGCCTGCGGCTGCTCATAGGCGCACCGCGGCGCAAACCCGTAGCTCGCGGTGTTCAGCCAGCCCGGCTGCGCATCCCACAAGGCGGGGTCCATAAAGACACCCTACGGTGGAGCCGGCGCGCCACATCGGTGATGACGCGCGAGTGAAAGACCGAGGCGCGGCTCGTCGGGACGGTGGCCGTTCGCAGTCAGCTGCCGGTGACGCCCAGGCCGATGGCGTCCGGGGTCCGGGTCGCTGCCATGGAGATCAATCACTTGTCAAGCGGGCGTGCGGTCTGGGTAACCTGGCTCGGGTAAGCCGAGGAAAGGAGCTGAAGATGGCCGAGCCGAGGACGTACCCGCACGGGGTAACGAGCTGGATCGACGCCGAGCAGCCAGATCCGCAGGCCGCGAGCCGGTTCTACGGCGGGCTGTTCGGTTGGACGCTGACCGACGCGCTGCCTCCCGGCGCACCGGGGTCCTATCTCATCGCCACCCTCGACGGGCAGGACGTCGCGGCGATCGCACCGACGTCGGCTGGCGCGGCGGCGTGGAACACGTACATCGCGGTCGACGACGCCGACGCGACCGCCGCGGCCGTGACCGCGGCGGGTGGCACGGTCGTCTCGGCGCCGGCGGACGCCGGCCCTGCCGGCCGGGCCGGCCGGGCCGCCATCTGCACCGACCCAGCCGGCGCCGTGTTCCGGCTCTGGCAGGCGCGCAGACGGCTGGGTGCGCAGGTGGTGAACACGCCGGGCGCCTGGAACTTCAGCGACCTGCACACCCCCGAACGCGACGCCGCGATGGCGTTCTACACGCCCGTCTTCGGCTGGCGGGCCGCCGACCTGGAGCAGGGAGCGGGGACGATGCTGCAGGTCCCGGGGTACGGCGACCACCTTGCCGCCACTGCCGACCCGGGCATCCACGAGCGGCAGGCCTCGGCACCGCCGGGTTTCGCCGACGTGATCGGCGGCCTGGTGATCACCGGCCCAGGCGAACCGGCCCGCTGGCACGTGACGTTCGCCGTGGCCAACCGGGACGGCAGCGCAACCACGGCCGAGCGGCTCGGCGCGACGATCATCACGTCGTCCGACGGCCTATGGACCAAGGACGCCTTGGTGCGTGACCCGCAGGGTGCTGAGTTCACCATCAGCCAGTTCACCCCGCCCGACGGCGCCTGGTGACGGTCGCGACCGTTGGCTGGGGGCACCGGCTGGCTGGAGTGCACCGGCTGTGGGCGACGGGACCAGTGGGCCAGTGCACCTCCTACGAGACACGAACGGCGTCTGATCCAGCCGCGGCAAGCCTTCGCGCGGTCACAGGCCACTGACCCTGGAGATTCACCGAGGGTGATCAACTAGCCGTTCGGCTGAGTGTGGAAATGCCAAAGTGCCCGCCATGTAAGGGAAACTGTGATTGCGACATCAACCAGTTTCTCTGAACAGGAGGGCACCTTG
>Ga0209515_10001816_pt1 | contig 34535 bp, 38 predicted proteins | sample Subgroupgradi54m_FD_187454 | JGI IMG/M metagenome (GOLD analysis project Ga0209515, IMG submission 187454) | Subsurface groundwater microbial communities from S. Glens Falls, New York, USA - GMW60B uncontaminated upgradient, 5.4 m (SPAdes)... ... | reverse complement strand
TATTGATCAACAACCCCTTTCTTCGTAATATCAACACCTGTTTCAAGGCTTAAGTTTTCGAATTCAAAATAAGGAGAGAGCATCTCTACCACGCGTGATCCAATCAATCCCGATAATCCCGTTCCGACTATCTTCATTTTCCTCCATATTGCTTCTGGTAATATGCTTGATACGATCCATCTTTTATTGCCTCCCACCACGATCGATGTTCTTTATACCAATGAATAGTTTTGGTAAGCCACGTATCAAAATCATGTTGGGGTTCCCAATCAAACTCAGTCTTCATCTTGGTCCAGTCGATAGTGTAGCGGCGATCATGGCCAGGCCTATCTTTCACAAATTCAATGACTGACTCATCTTTACCCATAAGCGCAATTATTTTTTTCACCACAGCAAGGTTATTGATGTCTTCCGTAAGTCCTCCAATGCAATACGTTTCTCCAATTTTTCCACTGCTGAGCACCAAATCAATAGCACGGCAGTGATCTTCCACATACAGCCAATCACGGACGTTAAGCCCATCGCCATACACGGGCACCTTTTTCCCTTCCAAAATATTGGTTATAGCAAGAGAAATAAATTTTTCTGGAAATTGGTAGGGGCCAAAATTGTTTGAACAGTTAGTAATCGTGATAGGTAATCCATAGGTATGATAATATGCTCGTACTAAATGATCAGAACCGGCTTTACTTGCTGCATACGGACTTCTGGGGTCATATCGTGTTCGTTCATTAAATTTACTCGAAGACCCAATTGCGAGTGATCCGAATACTTCATCAGTTGAAACGTGATGGAATCGCTTCACCCCAAACTTGAGACTCGCTTCGAGTAGTATATGCGTCCCAATCACATTGGTACGAACGAAGGTTGCCGGCTCCATGATGGAACGATCTACATGGCTTTCTGCAGCAAAATGCACCACCGTATCGATATTCACCAGTGCTTTTGCTACGGCGCTGGCATCACAGATATCACCATGGACAAAATGATAATGAGGAGATTTTTCAACTGAGCGAAGATTTTCCAAATTACCAGCATACGTCAGCTTATCAAAGTTGACAATAGTATCACTTGGATGCTTGCCCATCCAATACAAAATGAAATTAGAACCGATAAAACCGGCGCCACCGGTAAAGAAAAGTTTCATGAAATTGATATTGCTCCGCTTTCCAATTGTTCTTGAGTAAAATCAACTTGCTCGCCAACGAGTGACGGATCATAAGCGGGATCAGGATAATTAATAAGCCACGCTTCTTCTGAACCAATATTTGCCAACCCGGTCGGAGTGTTTTTAGGAATATACAATCGATCACCTGGATTAAGGATATGTTCTTCACGTTTTCCGTTCACATACAGAATAATCTTCATCGTTCCTTTAAGACACACGTATCGAGCTGCCCGAATTTTATGCAAATGATATCCCTTAAACGCCCCAGGTTTTGCAGCAGAAAGATACACAACGGTTTTGTCTCCATCTTTAAAGAGCTCCATGAGAAAACCATTCTCCTTGCCATCTAAATTGTACGTTAAAACTTTTTTAACAGATTCTTTTTTGACTTCCGTGATCATAATTTTCCCTCTTTGACCATTTCTGCCACATCGTTCCCAGCCTTCAAAAGCTCATCATGAGAAGCACCTGCATCCACCCACCAATCAATAAGCTCACAAAGAAGTGATCCGTCATGGAGGTAATAATTGTTAAGATCAGTAATTTCAAGTTCTCCACGGCCAGAAGGCTTGAGCGTTTTAACGATATCAAACACGCGCTCGTCGTACATATAAATTCCTGTCTGGGCGATATCAGACTTGGGATGCTCTGGCTTTTCTTCAATGGAGATCACTTTACCATGCGTATCTATTTCGATAACGCCGTACTGACGAGATGCTGTATCGGCATGAAATCCAAAAATCATGGCTCCACGGCCGACTTTTTCAAATTTCTCCACTGCCTTTTTCAAATTAAAATGAAAAATATTGTCTCCCAAAATAACGAGAACCGGCTCGTGGTGGGCAAATTCACGCGCAAGCTGTAATGCATCGGCAATACCGCCTTTGGGATTTTGTTGGATGGCATAGTACAGCCGAACTCCGAACTCTTCGCCGGATTTAAGAAGATTTGCAAAATGCCCCACGTGATCGCCGGATGTCGTCAAGAGTACTTCGGCAATACCCGCCTTTTGCATAGCCTCAAGCGGATAATACACCATCGGCTTATTATACACAGGCAAAAGATGCTTATTGGTAACCAGGGTAAGCGGTCGAAGTCGTGTTGCTAAGCCGCCTGCGATAATGACACCTTTCATAGAACTATCCTTCCTTTCTTAGGGACCAAATATCGTCATAAGAAGCACTATAGCAATAAGGCCCATGAGAACGTATTCTACCACTACTTTCGGATATAAGTCACGTTGTATGGCGTGGTGGATAAGTCCCCATGCGACGTAGGCGAGTGCACTCGTTATACCAATAGTAAGCTGCAGGGAACGATTGCCTTGGGCATAAAAGAAAAGATACATACCAGTAACTACTATGATGACAAGAACCAAAAAGTGGAGTGTATGAATTTTCATAGGATAGTTCCTTGCAATATGGCGCTTGCACTAATAAACAATGTCGTCAAAAACAACATATGTGCGATAGTATGTCCGGAAACACGAACGATGCGGTGTTTTGCAATCATCCAGCCATCCACAATGAGAAGTGCCATGAGAAAGCCGCCAAACACAAGTACTGCTCCTCGACTTACGGTGGGAAGATCAAATAATGGCTGCCGATAGGCCGCAGTAAATCCTAACGGCAAAGAAGTTGCCAATCGTCCTTCGCCGCTTATAGAAGACTGTGAGGCAGCTTCGGAAATAACGACCGCTGTGCGCGATTCTTCTGTCTTCACCGGAGAAACTTGCGGCAATACCGCTAATTGATTACTTGTCCCAAACATTTGTACGACCAATGTTGTTTCTTCTCCATTCAAAATTCCATTGACCACCGCAAATCCCACATCACGATACCCGGATTTCAGGAGATTTTCCCGATGGCTTTGCGACGCCATCCAGGCATCCACGACCGTAGTGCTGGTAGAAAAATTTTTTGCAAGATTTTCTCCAGCAATAGTATAATGATATCCCTCACCAATAATAAAATCCCACGGAGTTTTCCCATCTGGTGCTACATGAGCCCAAAAATTTTTTTGAAACATATATTGTGCTTTGTGAGCTGCAGCAGCAGAAAGCACGGAATTAAGCTGTAGAGAAGAAAGCCCCGCCGCCTGACGCTTGGCGTTTGTTGCAGTAAGCAACTGTTCAACACGTATGTCTGTAGCATACCCCAATATATCCGGATGTATCCGATAGATCAACCGAAAACTTACGTTAAAAATAGCAAAAACGAGAACGTACAAAAGGAGTGCGTCAACATGAAGGGCTCGCGCTCGATGATTATTGGTGTGATGAGGAGTCAATAAATGACGAAGTTGTATCCACATAGTTTTATCATATCGACATCGTGGAAAAAATGCCAGTAATCAATATAAAGGGATTACCGGATTCTGCTGTCCATTAACTGGCACCCTGAGAAAAAAGCCCAATGCATTCGCAACTGCCGCACCAACTCGAAGACCTGTAAAAGATCCAGGACCTGTATGAATGGCAATTTCCGAAACATCAGAAACAATTATCCGATGTTCGCTCATCAACTCGTCAATAAGCGGCAACACAGTTTGCGCTTTGAGAATTTTCGATGTACTGATTTTCTCAAAACATTTGCCATCAATGATTAAAGCAACTCGCGTTTCATCGGAATTTGAGGTATCTAGAAAAAGAATAATATGTTTCATAAAGCCACAGCTCCTTGGCGAATGGTTTTATATGGATCGATGGAACAATCCACCACGGTCGATGCTTGTTTGAGTATACACTCTCCGGGCACGACAAAATCGACGAGCTTGACGAGTTCTGGATCTAAATCTTCTTGTCGAAACGGCGTTTCTTTTCCATGGAAATTCGCCGATGGCCCAAGTATGGGTACACCAACTGCCTCAATAATTCGCAGCGGTATCTGGTGATTGGGCATTCGTAACCCAACCGTCTCACCGCCACCACGGATAGGGGAGTAGATGAGATTTTTTTTACAAGGAGCAATAATGGTAAGTGCACCCGGCCAATACTGTTTTATGAAATGTCGCACAATATATGATGGGTGATCAAAGTAGGCGAGTGCCATGTCAATAGATGCAACTAATACCGGTGTTGGCTGTGTGCGTGGTCGTTTGCGGATGGTAAACAACCGATCCACTGCTTTATGGTCATCAATGCGACACCCTATGCCAAAGGCAGTATCCGTAGGATAAATGATAATGCCGCCAGCATTGAGCACATCAACAGGTTTCTGAATATCTTTCATAGATTATCTCGACTGTCATTCCCGCGAAGGCGGGAATCCATCTTTTCCACTAGTTTCCAATCATGGATCCTGCTTGTCGGGATGACAGAGAACTATATTTTATTTTCTTTCACTTTTATTTGATGTTTTCCTTTCTCATCTATCCGAAACCAAATATCGATTCTGTTTTGAGGTAAGTTTTCTGTCAGTTTTTCTGCCCATTCAATAACCACAAATGCGTTGGGATCGTCAAACATTTCCGAAAGACCTAACTCTTCAAGCTCTTCAATTGTTTGTAATCGATACAGATCCAGATGATATAAAAAACTTTTCGTCTTTGGCAACTCATAACGTCGTACAATGATAAACGTCGGAGAAACAAGTCGCTTCATTATCCCCAAACCCTTGGCAAATCCCTGCACAAATGTCGTCTTTCCACTTCCTAATTCCCCATACAGACAAACAATTTTTGCTCCCTCTCCCCTCTTCTTTTTCCCTACATCTATCGCCAATTGACGTCCGAAATCCATTGTTTCTTGCGCATTTGAAGTGAGAATGGGTTGATTCAATTGCATAATTGCCATTATATCACCGGAGGGTATTTCGTTTCTGCCAGACAAAAAGAAGCGAAAGAAGACCCAATCCGATCCCAATAAACGACAGAGAAATAATAATCGGCTGCACACCGGAACTTCTTTTTTCTCCCGATGATGCCGATGCAATAGGACGTGCTGAATCCGAACTACTAAGTACTTCACCAGAAGGCGCAGGCTCTATAGTTGGAGATGGAGAAGGAGTAAACGTGGGAGTTTTTGTCGGCAAAGGAATCGGTGTGTTCGTAGGAGTTTGAGGTGCTTATTGGAGTTGGTGTTTTCGTTGGCGTGATAGTGGGTGTAGGACTATCTGTCGGGCTTGGCGTCGGGGTCAAAGTAGGGGTAGGCGTGGGAGTAGGATTAGCAGAACCTTCCGTCACTGTTGCTAAAATCGTAAAATTTTGACTACCATCGGGGCTCCGACCAATAGTTTGAAAAGACGTAGGAGTCCCAATAATTGCTCCAGATGCATTTCCATAAGCAAGAGAATCATTGTTTGACGGACATGTGAAATTAATTGTATCTCCGGAATTATTTAACCAGTTAGACGACCAACCTGGGTAAACGCCTTTCTTGATTACTTTAAATCTCGCTTGATCTGTTAATACATCGCTCGAACTAAATGAGACAGATTGACTTATTGAACCCATCTGCAACTTGCAGCCAACCAATGAAACCGAGGTAGAGTCTGTGCTATAGAGTTCAATCCATTCTGGATCGGAAGCTGGACTCACTTCATTGATTACCACAGAAGCACGAACGAAGGAAAACGGAATACAAAATAAAAATAATACGATGAAGAAAAATGCTTTACCATTCATTATCTTATCATTGTACATGCAAATAAAAACTAATAAGACCACCGCCGTGGTCGATATATTTAATTTTTATAATACTACTTCCACAGGCTTGACTCGATGAATAAAGAGTTCCATCTTTTGGTGCCCGGATAACGCTACTCGAATCGGAAGTCATATCAAGTCCAGTGTGAATACCGCCAGAATACGCATATTTCCACGACCACGGCGTTTTCCCAAAGTGTTGTTCTATGTGCACAGGATCGCCAAGTGGCCATGCCCAACCGCCACTCCCCACTGTCCAAGACGATCCTCCATTTTGGTCATCAATCACTGTTTTGGCAGAAAGATACGATGAGGGATCTACCCATGCATTATTTACGCGTATTTCAAAATGGAGATGTGGTCCTGTCGAACACCCTGGATATCCGGTATTGCCAACGAGTGCTATCGGGTCGCCTTGCTTCACTGGTCCCACCTGCACTGCATCAGTAAGGGCACGTTCAATTGCCAATTTTTCTGCAAGGGCTTGGGCTAAAAGCTGCTGATACACGGTTTCGCTACTTCTGGTTTGATCAAGAAGCGCCTGTTTATCTCGCTTTTGCTGAGATAATTGTGCTGTCTCATTTTCGAGTTGTTTCTGCAAGACTTCTTGCTGCTGCTTTTTTTTCTGTCGCAAATCTTTGCGCTCACTAAAGTTATTTTGCGTGGCTTTCAGTTGAAAAAGGAGAGATGCATCCTGTTCTTGCACCGTCGTGATGTACTTTATCCGGAAGAAAAAATCTGAAACATTTTGACTGAATAAAAGTATCCCAAATTGCGGTGCTATTTGTCGTTTGTACGATTCTGGAATCCGGCGGAGCACTAAAGCAGAGCGCTTCGTCAATAATCCTTCCAGTCTATCAATCTCTTGGGCCAATTCATCTATCTCTTGAGATAATTTCGCAATGGCAACATGTATTCCATCAATGCGAAGAGTAGTCAGTGCAATCTTTGAATTGAGTAGTGTAATTTGTTGAGATAGTGTATTTTCAGCTCCTTGGAGATCCGCAATTTTTTGCTGCAACTCATTGATATGTTTATCTATGTCATTCGTCGTTTGCCCAAAAACGATAGAGGGCAGAAAAAGCACCACGCATAAACATGCTAACAGTAAAAATTGGCGTCGTGTCATGAAGGATTTAAAATTTGAGATATCGATTGGTCGCAACGAAACTTCCTATGCTGCCGAGGAGAAATCCAATGGCAGAAAGACCGACCAAAAACGCGAGAGAAAAAAGAAGAAATACTGACCCCAATGGATTATTCAGTACAGCGGAAATTGAAGGAATTGTGGACAGAAACGTCAGAAGAAAAGGACGGATCCAAAGAAGAACTCCGGTAATAATGATCCATGCAATGGGAGCGGCAAAAACACCGTATAATCCCCCTTCTGCAATAAATGGAAAACGAATGTACCATGGCGAGGCACCCACCAACTTGAGAATTTCTATCTCTTCTTTTTTGAGCGCTATCTTCATACTGATAACCGTGACTACGGTCAGAATGGCGTCAAAAGCCAAAAGCACCATGAGCACCCCGCCAATAAGTCGAATAGCATTAGTCCAGGAAAGAAGCGTATCTATGACATCTTTCTGGTAAACCACTTCCTCTACTCCATCAGCCCTTTTTATGATTGGCTCCAGTTCGGCAAGGTACTTTGGATCAGTTGCAGAAACTTCCAAAGATGCGGGTAAAATGTCAGCCGTCACCATCTCCAAAAGCAATGGGTCCTTTTTATTTTGATCACGATAAATGGCAAGTGCATCTTCCTTAGAAACAAACTTGGTAGATGTTACTTTCCCCGTATCCTCCAGTGTCTTTTTGAGTGCATCAGCTTCCGTCTTTCCGGCTTTCTCCGTAAAAAAAACAGTGATTTGTGGCTTACCTTCAAAATACTGCAAGCTAAGGGCTGAAGCAGTGGTCATCAAAAAAAAGATTCCAACCAAAAGAAGCGTCAGAAACATAGTCAGAATGGCTGCGAGGGCTTGGTATGGTGATCGACGGATATGCTTCCAGGTAATACTCAGTGTCTTCATGATCTTTTTTTGTTTTCGCTTTTGGGTATAAGATAATGACCTTTTTCTTCATCGCTCACAATGGATCCAGATTCCATGGCAATAGTCCGCTTCTTAAAATGGTTCACGACATCGACGTTGTGGGTAGCCATAATGATCGTCGTCCCAATCTTATTGACTTCCTGTAGGATATCAAGAATTTCCCGTGCAGTCACGGGATCAAGGTTTCCGGTCGGCTCATCCGCAAGAAGTATTTTAGGGCCACCTGCAATAGCCCGAGCAATGCTCGTCCGCTGCAATTCTCCTGCCGAAAGCTCTTGTGGAAAACGATTGGCTTTATTTGCTAAACCAACAAGTTCCAATACGCTAGAGACATCTTTTTGAATATCTTTCTCTTTTTTTCCCAAAATTTCCAGTCCCAATGAAACGTTTTCAAACACCGTGCGGTCGGACAAAATCTTAAAATCCTGAAACACCATCCCCACTTTTCTTCGTAAGTGATGAATTTTTGCTTTAGGAAGTTTACTCACCTCCCAATCATCAACAAACACCTTGCCCTTGGTAGGAAGCATATCGCGAATAATAAGACGAAGGAGCGTTGTTTTGCCAGCGCCTGATGGACCGATAAGGAATACAAAACTACCGTTTCCTATTTCAACGGAGATATTGGACAGGGCGTTATGTCCACCCGGATATATTTTATATACATCGGTAAAACGAATCATCCCAAGTAGCGATCTTGTAACTATTGGAGTTCGACTTTCCCTACATCCATAAGCCAGGCTGCTTTTTTGGCTGCCATCGTCTGACCCCAAACTTTCACCTTTTTTCCAACATATTCATCCAAGTCTACTGCTGAAGAAGTAAGATACACCGTCTGTGATGGTCCACCGTCACGGGTAAGCTGATGCGTCCCTTCACCATCGAGCCCACCCTTTGCTATGGTGCCGACAGCGGAATCTTTAAATGTCTTAGTGTCAGAAATTCCTGCAACTTTTCCTGTTTTCACCCATCCTGGTTTTTGATTTGTTTCCATCATATTCACTGATGCACGTGACAAGAAATACCCTGTTGCCACCCCCAAAAGAACTAAAACAAAATAGACACCAAAAACTATTCGCTTTTTTTGCTCCGCAGACGTATCGTTTATATTGTTTTCCATTTCAACTTCTGCCGCATCTACTGTTGAATTTTTTTCTGCAGAAATCATTTGACCTTCGACCATTTGTTTTTCTTTCATATTATTCCCCCCTCCTTGCATTATCGGCATTTACGATATTTTTTTCAAGTAAGCAATAATGAAATCCTCAATATCACCATCAAGTACGCCATCCGTATTGCTGGTTTCATACTGAGTACGAAGATCTTTGACCATATGATACGGATGCAATACATAGGAGCGAATTTGATTGCCCCATCCAGGCGTCTTATATTCTCCCTTCAATGTCGCTTGCTTTTCTTTAGCCTGAGCTTGCCGAATGGCCCAAAGTTTCGCACGAAGCACTCTGAGGGCGTATTCTCGATTTTGCCCTTGATAGCGCTGTGCTTGACTCGTTACAATGATGCCCGTGGGTATATGGCGCAAACGGACTGCGGTGGAAACTTTATTGACATTTTGTCCGCCTTTGCCACCGCTTCGGTAAAAATCCCACTCCAAATCATCTTCTTTAATCTCTATGGTTGATGTTTCTTCAATAACCGGCAGTACCTCTACCATAGCAAAGGATGTTTGCCGCAAATTATCGGCATTAAATGGCGATTGGCGCACGAGGCGATGCACACCCGCTTCAGCTTTGAGAAATCCATACGCATACGAGCCGGATACGTTTAGGGTAACACTTTTTATTCCTGCTTCATCGCCGGGAGTATAATCAATCTCTTCTGCCTCCCATCCTTTGCGTTCAATAAAACGACTATACATACGGTACAACATCGCTGCCCAATCCATAGCCTCTGTGCCTCCTTGCCCTGCATGGATGGCAAAAATTGCATCGCCACGATCAAATAGGCCGGATAAGTAGAGCGCAAATTCAAGTTTTTCAAGCATTTGGGCAAGCTCTTCTTCCGCTCCGGTGGCAAGGAGTTGTTCAAGCTGCTCTCCTTCTTCCAGTTCTTTCTGGATGGCCGACATTTGTTTCATCTTTTGGGTCGCAGCTTGTGTATCCTTCCAAAAATTTGGATGCATACTTTCCGCTTCTATCCCACGGATCTGTTTTCTTTTTTGGTCAAGCGCAAATTTTACTACAAGCTCTGTGGCACGTTGTTTAATAGTTTCTTCCATGAAGGTTATTCTATCATGAAGAAAAAAAAGAAGCGAAAATGAGAAAAAACTTATCGCGTCACCGAGATGATTTGACCCAGCTCTGCTGAGGGAGCGCTCACTGTGATTCTATTATCTGTTGCGCTTTTGATTATGGTATATCCCGTGGTGTATCCACCGACTGCCGCACAGTCAGTCACCGGCGCACCGCCATTGACACTAGGATCAACGGGAAGCGCTGCAAGATAAGTCGTCACGAGTGCGCTGCAAATATTTGCTCCGGTGTTGCTAATCGTTTGCGCAGTGGTCGTGATTCCTGCAGGGAGTGCACCTTTATTGTCCGCCGCATATTGATTAACAGCGTTCAGAATGGAACCTATGTTACTTGATCGCTTCGTATTGTTTGCTTGAGAAAATTGCCGTGCCGGGTTAATCGCAATGAGAACAATGGAAAGAAGAACCGCTAAAATACCAATAACAACTAATAATTCAACAAGCGTAAATCCCTTTTGTTTCATATTTGTATCTTCTTTGCGTCTATATTAACAGAATAAGAGATTCAACTTTTTTTGTCAAGAACAAAATGTTTTTATCGCGAGCGGAGCATAACAAGAATCAAAATAATCGTCAATATCATAAAAAGAGCAACCAAAATAGTAAGGCTTTGATGTTTGCTAACAAAATCCTTAACAACACTATTGGTCATAGTAGGAGACGCGCCGAATGCTTCGTTCGTATGCCACATGCTCTGATGCGCTAACGCGTTGACTTCCTTGAACGCATATTTTCCCATGTCAGCATCCAGCCACCGTTTCCCTGCCTGGAGCGATCCTAAAAAAAACACTGGAACAACGGCAACAACGCGAAATCCTTCTCCTTCTACTATCTGCTGCACCGTCTCAGAGAAATTTTTTGGCACGACAATGCCTACGTCTTTTTCATCAACGGTGTACCGTTTGGAGTAAACCGTATCAAATGGGATGGTATCAATAAACTGCTGAAGTTGAAGCTCTTTTTCACGCTCTTCTCCGTTGAGCGTTTGCGAAAAGTAAGATGCTTCGGAAAGAACAAGGATGAGTAGCGATGGCCGGATCGCATGATCGCGAAGAAAAGACGCAAGAAGCGTCTGCAACATCCTTCGGTTGACCACCTCTAAATCCCGAACCACAGTTTCAGGAAAATCAAGAGAGAGCACAGACGAAAATCCGCTCTGAAAAAATTGTATGCGATTCCTATCGAGATATCCTACTGTACTGGGTGGTCCGGTGGTAAACATTAAAACACCTCCTTCCATGAGACAACGGTCAAGATATTATTGGCAACATTTGCAATAACTTCTATAGTGCGCATAAAATCCCCTGCTCTCCCTTGAGAGGTAATCGTCTTCGTTGTGGTCCCTGTTACTACTACTGTGACACTCCCACTGCCTACGGTCAAGGTTTCCCCTGTGTATGTGGGTGTACGCAGTAAGCGAAGGAGCCCATTTTCTGCTCCACTTTCAGCAATAGCGAGGGCACTGGCCCCTTGTTCCACTTTGGTTGTGGCTTGCGCATTGACAATCATGAGGGATACCGACGCAGAAATCAGAGTAAGGGCGACAATCATAAACACAAGGAGTATCACGAGGGCTTGCCCCCCTTGTCGCGATGGCGTATAGAGTAACGGTGATTTCATCGTATACCTACAGTCGTTTGGAACGTCCGCACCTCTGGTCCAGCTGGCCGCTGGGTGCTACTGGTCAGCGTAAATCCAAGTTTTACCGATTCCTTCCCTCCAATATTGCCAAGGCGTTGGACACCAAAAGCAGAGACGGACGATCCGTAACTGTTAAGTGTACTCGTTCCAATAGCATCGGTGAGCGTCAGATTCGTGCCATTGACTGCATAGATAGAAGACCCATTGCCAATAGTAAGTTGTAGGGTGTTACTTTGACTACCAAGGGTCGTGGGTACCGTCACTTTCTGGGCCCTCGTGATATCGTACTGAAAACGAGAAAGGATGTATCTCCCATCTTCCTCTACGCTGGTTGTTGCTTCTGACTCCCGTTGCACATCCAACGCGGAAAGAAAAATCTGGCTTACCACCAAAAGAAACCCACTTAAAATACCCATGTAGAGGAGCATCTCCACAATGGTAAAGCCAAAAGATAAGCGACGTGATTTCATGGCGAATAACTTACCGTCATATCCGTAAATATCGGTGCGTAGGCGGAACTTGATGAGGTAAAATACGCGCGGTAGCGAAAGCAGCGGCTAGGATTTTTGTAATTTCCCGTATTCGAGAAGGGAATCGCACTTCCGGTGGCAAAAGACGTACTACTGGTACCATCGGGACCAATAAACGTAAATGCGCTTCCCAAGCAACTTCCCGCAACAGGATCTGCCCCACTCACCTGATAGGTAATAGCAGTTTGGTTAGGGATAATGGCATTGGGATCAAACCGATTAAACGCCGCTGACATCGTTGCATCAAATGTTGCTGACTCAAATATTCCACTCGGAGTGAATTGATTACCATTGCCTCCCAAAATCATTCTAAATTGGCCGTTTTGATTATTTCCTGTATCTCCTGTAATGATATATGAATATGCGTCCCCATTTGATTGCAGCACGGTCGCAATTCCGTAAATGCCGGTTGCTATATTTACTTGCCCAGTATCGCACCTCGTTGGAGAAGATTCTTGCACCACATTAAGAACTTGATACGTTTGTCCGCCAAGCCCAACGACTATGACTTTATTCCCAGTAGCGATAGCCACACCATGTGGACTCATTCCTTGTGTGTCAAAACTACCAATAATTGGTTGGTTGCCTGACTTTGTTGTAGTATCAATAATAAAAAACGTCTTCTGTCCACTTGCATATTTTGTCACGACGTATGCTCTCGTTCCTGAAGGATTAACTGCGACGTCTGTGGCAGGTTGATTGTTGACCGTCGTCTGCCCTACAATTTTGAGGTCTGTTGGATTACTCACGTCCACGATCTGGAGTTGATTGGTGATCGATGAATTTGCGACAAACGCGTAGTTACCAACAACAATAACCTTAACCCCTGTTCCCTGGAGTGCAACGCCATCAGTGTCTTTTATGGGCCGGACCCCGGATCTACTTGTTACGTCAAAGTTATATAATGTAGCTCCTGCAGTCATATAGCCTGTATTTCCTGATACATACACGCTATTCCCTCTTGCTGTTGTTGGAGGAGTAAAACTGCCAATCGTCCGAAAGGGACTCACGGTAATATCTAGAATTAAAACTTGTTTCGATGTGTCATCCACTGCTAAAAATGCATTATTGTCATCGCCCCAATCTCCGTACACAGGATTACTACTGTAAATATTTTGGCTGACGGTGGCAGTGGGAGGATATGTTTGCGTGATGTCCACTTTTGAAAATGATTCACCAAATCCTTGGTTATTAATATCGCCAATGCCAACAAACGCTTTTCCAGGAACAGCATAGATTGCATTGGTAGAAGTCTTTTGAGGAAACGTGAGCGACTGGAGGTTCAAATTTGGCGCGCACCAATCGCCTCCGTGCCCTCCACCACCTGTTGCCATGGTCACTTCGCCCCCATCGGTATTGGTGACAATAACATTGGTTTTTGTCCCTGCAGTAAAATCAGCTTCCGTGGTTTGCACATATATCCTATTGGTAAAGCGGGAAAGATACATGGTAGAGGAAACATTGGAAGGAATGGGTGTCGCCCAGGAAACCGTCATGACGACTTGTTTCGTGGAGGGATCTACCAACCCACCACTCGCAACAATGGCACCCGTGGCGTTTCGATAGACATCGCTCACCACGATAGTTCGGGTAAACCCACTCACCGTTTCTGCTCCAGGGGAAAGCGCCCAGGTGCTACCCGCAATCACCGGATGGAATACCCCATTGGTAGCAACTGCCGACCATCCACTATCACGAACAATCCGTATCGCCTCTTTTGCTTCAGCAAGGAGTGCTACGGCATCCTGCCGCTGCCTCCCTTGTGCTTTGCCTTCCCGCGATGCAATAAATCCTGCAGTGAGCGCAGGCAAAAGAATGGCAGAAATCCCCATAGCAACCAAAAGCTCTACCAGTGCTTGGCCGGCATGCAACCGTTGCGTCTGTCCAAAACCAAAAAAAGCAAATAGAGACTTCATACCGTATTAATTGACGGAAGTCACCACCCCGTACCGATTTATATCAATAGTTTTGCCTTCTCCACTGTGCACCTGAAGGAGCGTCACGGTATGCGCTTGAGAATTAAAGTTAATTATCTCCCCACTACCGGAAGCAAATACGACACTCGTATCTGGAAAATTGATCGAGGAAAACACCACATTCGTGTCTAAAGGTATCATGGCATTGGTCGAGTCGTTCGGATGATACGTCCCACCAGCAAACAACACATACTGCCCCGGTCCAAAATAGATACCATAAGAGGATTGACCTCCCCCAAACGTATCGCCGGTGATGGCTTTAATCTGTTGTTCTTTTATATCGGCAATCAAGGTATCAATCGTTGCCGTCAGTGAAGACTTGCGCTGTACCCCCAAGAGATTCACCGTTGCCAATCCCACCAGTGTCGCAAACACTCCCATGCCCACAATAAGTTCGATAAAGGTAAATCCTGATCGATGAGTCATAAATCAGCGCACACTAACTTGGCTTATAAGACCGTAAATGGGAGCAATAACGACAAGCATCATACCGCCAATCACCACACCAACAATCACGAGCATCGTAGGCTCAAGCAGTGCAGTGAGTGTTTTTAACGTATTCGTAACTTGATAATCAAAGTACTCCGATATTTCCTGCATGGACTTGTCCAGTGACCCGGTTTTTTCTCCAGATTCAACGAGTTTTATCATAATCGTAGGGAAGTATCCTTTGGATACTCGGAATCCTTCAGAAAGCGTTTTTCCAGAAAGCACCATATCGCGCGACGTGCGGATGATCCGAGCGGTATCTTTTCTAATCACAACATTGGCGATAAGCTCTAAAGCCGCAGTGATGGGCAAACCAGATGAAAGGAGAAGAAAGAGATTACGGGAAAATCGTGTGAGATCTATTTCTTTCACAAGATTGGAGATAAGGGGGAGAGAAAAAAGGATATCAAACACAACATTTCTCTTCGTCCGAAATAGCAGGATAAGCCCCACGAGACCTAAGGCAATAGCTCCCACGACAAACACCGTATAGTGAAGAAGAATGGTAGAGACAAAAATAAGAATCCTGGTTGGCAACGGCAGAGGAGTGCGGAGCTTTTCAAAGACTATTGCTATTTTGGGTATCACCACCACAAGAACCAGAAGAAGCACTGCAGTAAAAACGATCACGATAAATATAGGATACAAAAGTGCAGACTTTATTTTGTCCGAAAATTCCATTTCTTTCCGAATATTTTCCTTTAAGTCTTTGAGGGTAATGTCCAACGTTCCTGCTTCTTCGGATGCTTTCAGCACGTTGACCGTTATGGCGTCAAACACCATGGGAAATTGCGCAAAGGAAGCAGAAACATGCTTTCCTTGAATAAGATCATCCTTGAGTGCTTCAAGGACTCGTTTGGGGTTACCTTTGGCATCTTCATACAATGAGTTCACTACTTCCAGAATCGGTATACCAGCAGAGAGCATCGTGGCAAGGTTGCTTACTAAGCTAATTTTTTCACTATTGCTCAGAGAAAACCGCTGAGTCTTCATAAAAATTCTACTTTGGTAGCACGGATGACTTCTTCAATCGTCGTCATGCCATGTTTGACTTTCTCCAGTCCGTCATTGAGCATCGTACTCATGCCCTCTGCGACAGCAGCTTTCGCAATCACATCAGAGTCACTTTTTTCCGTGATACGTTTCCGAATCTCTTTCGTCACTTCGAGGACCTCAAAAATACCCACCCTCCCCATGTATCCGGTCATATGACAGATTTTGCAGCCTTTTCCTTTATACATCACAATCTCTGGTTGTTCCCCCAAATATTTTTTGATCGCCTCCTGTGGAATATGTTTTTTGAGTTCTTCCTGCGAAGTGGTGACGGTCGTTTTACACGTATCGCAAATTTTTCGCACCAATCGTTGCGCAATAATGATATTCACCGTGGAAGCCACGAGGAAGGGTTCTACTTTCATGTCGGTTAAACGGGGAATAGCCGTGGCAGCGTCGTTGGTGTGGAGGGTAGATAACACCAAATGACCAGTGAGTGCGGCATTGACGGCAATTGCAGCAGTGTCATTATCGCGGATTTCTCCTACAAAAATGATATTGGGATCCTGACGCAGGATAGATCGCAGTCCATAGGCAAACGTTAAATTTGTTTTGGGATTGACTTGCACCTGATTGGCACCGACAATCCGATACTCTACAGGATCTTCAATCGTTGTAATGTTTTTCTCACGAGTATTGAGAATTTTGACAATTGTGTAAATGGTCGTGGTCTTTCCGCAGCCCGTCGGGCCGGTTGACAAAATCATGCCGTATGATTTATTAAATGCATTGGTCACTTTTTGGAGATCTCGCTCGTTCATGCCCAAATCGGACAAAGTATACTGGCGTGAACGGGAAGAAAGAAGCCGAAGCACCACCTTTTCTCCTTCCGAAATCGGAATGATAGAGACGCGTATATCGAGGTTTTCTTCCGCCAAGGCCATGCGCATTTTGCCGTCCTGGGCGCTTAAATGCTCATCAGTACGCAGACTCGAAAGAACTTTGATGCGTGTGGCAATCCGATCATGGAGCGCCTTGGGAACGCGCAGGACGTCATGAAGCACACCGTCAATACGAAATCGAATGAGCGAGTCTTTTTCCTCCGGTTCGATGTGAATATCCGATGCTTTATCTTGGTATGCCGCCTCGATGAGCGCATCGACGATTTTGGCAACCGGCGGGTCTTCGAGCACGGTGGTTGTTGCTTTGCGAATATCCTCTTTGAGAAGCTCATCGATAGTCTTCTGTAACAGCGTTTTGTAGATCTGTAAGGTCGTTTCTATATCTCGCTCGGTAGCATAATACACCATCACCCGTTGCCCAGTCTTTTGCGTCACCATGGCAAATAGTGCTTGATTTTGGGGATTGGCTGTCGCAACCTTCACACTATCGGCATCACGAGCAAAGGCAATGGCTTTCTGACGTCTGGCTACTTTCTCTGGAATAATATGAAAGACGTCCTCGGGGAGAGAAATTTTGGAAAGCACCACAAACGGCACTTTCAGAAACGTGGCAATAAGTGACCCCAGTTGCTCATCGGATGCAATCCCCTTTTCAATGAGTGCGGAAGTCAAGGGCACATGCGCATTGGCTGCGTACGTTGCTACCGCCTCCCATCCCTTCCCATCGACCAAACCTGCATCAACGATTAACGTTTGAAGTTGTGTATCGGAAACCACCATGCTCTCTTCATCATACACCACATTATCCTCTTACCAAAAAGAGTTGCCAAAAAAGCCCGATGCTGCTTAATACCATAACAACAACCGCTGCCCAACCAAATAAGTTATCAAACCACCGATTGATGGAAGCACCCATAAGCTTCCTATCATTACACATAAACAAAATCATAATGATTAAAATTGGACCTAAAAGTCCATCAATAACTTGCGAGTAGAATAGTGCTTTGATGGGATCAATCCGAAGAAGCGCAATGGCAATCCCTACCAGGAGTGATGCTGTAATAATAGTATAAAATCCACGAGCTTTATCGAGTTTATCGGAAAGACTTTCGCGCCAACCAAACACTTCTGCAATTGCCGCTGATGCAGATACTGCTAAAACAGGGATTGCCAAAAGTCCCGCACCAATAATACCGATACCAAACAAGTACTTCGCAAGAGGCCCAGCAAATGGCTCCAACGCCAATGCTGCTTGACCTGCTGTACTAATATCGTGTAAGCCTCGTTGATTAAGAACTGTTGCTGTGGCAATCATAATAAAAATGGAAATGACATTGGAAAAAATAAAACCTGGAGCAAGAAGTGCATCTTCCTCTTTTGACTCAACCATTCGCTCGCTTGCCGATTTCCGTTCTTCGACTTCTTCCTGTGCCTGCCAGAAAAAGATATACGGAGTAATAGTGGTTCCCAAAAGCCCAACACTAGCAACAAGGAACTTAAAGTTAAAAGAAATTGTAGGAATCACCATATTATAAAAAACTGCACCCCAATTGGGCTTTGCAAGTAAAGAAGCAACAATATAGGCAAAAAATGCGATGTTCAACCACAAAAGATACCGCCGCATGACGGCAAAATTTTTAAATACCACAATATACCAGATAAGGAGCGCAACGGGGATCACCCAGTAGACATACTGGGTATTGGTGACCAACCCCGCGGCTTCTGCAACCCCTGCTAAATCCGCACCAATCGTGAGAATATTGGCAACGACCAAAATACCAGCAGCAATAATGACAAACACCGGAGAATAATGTTCTTTAATAATGGATGTTAACCCCTTGTGTTTGATTGCACCAAGCCGCGCGCACATGGCTTGTACTGCAATCAGCATAGGAGTCGCCCACACCACGAGCCACAATTGTCCAAATCCAAATTGTGCGCCGGACACTGCATACGTAGTGATAGCAGCCGGATCGTTATCCGCCCCGCCAGAAATAATACCGGGGATCCACTGGTGCACTTTTTTTCGCAAGCGGCGAAACATATTACGGTTTACAGATAATTGCCTGAATTTGCTGTTTTTGTTCTTGAGGCAGTGTGGTAAATTGATTCGTCAACTGTTTGACCGCATTTTCTACTACTATTTGCTGTGTTCGATGCTCTACGGTGGTCACGACTGATTCAACAACGGATCGAACGACCTGACTAGGATTCACCGGCACAACCGTGCTGTCATTGGTAACCCCAAGCGTTTGAGCAGCTTGTTGGCCTACTTGCGTACCAAGAATCGTATCATGAATTTGTTGTAACGGAGCTGGCCGTGCTTGACTGGTCAGTTTGGGCCACAACAAACTCACCAAACCCACCGCAACTCCAGCACACACACCCACGATAAGAAATTTTTTCATACCAGTAGTACCAGAATACGATATGTATATGGCAAACGCAAAGGTAAGATGCTACACTGGTAACCCGATGATGATCTTTGGTGTTGATCCAGGAACGGCACGAATGGGATGGGGTATCATAGATACAAATGAAGGGAATGTTCATGCAGTCCAGTACGGATGTATAACCACCAATAAAACCGAGACTCCAGGGAATCGCCTTCTTATTATATATACCGCACTCACTTCTTTCCTTACTCAATACACGCCAGATGTTATAAGTCTTGAGGAATTGTTTTTTGCAACAAATGCCAAAACAGTTATTCCCGTAGGAGAGTCCCGAGGTATCGTGCTTCTTGCTGCTGCACAAAAACACATCCCCGTGGTATCATATTCTCCGCTTGCGGTGAAACGAGCAATCACCGGTGACGGAAAAGCAGACAAAACCCAAGTACAACGCATGGTTACACGACTTTTACATCTGCCAGAAATTCCTAAACCAGATGACACTGCCGATGCCCTGGCTATTGCACTTACGCATGCGTATTCGTATAAAATGAAAGGAAAAACAGCATGATTGGTTCTTTATCCGGAACAATTCAAGAAAAATATCCTCTCATTGTCAGTGTTGGTGGTGTCGGATACCTTGTCCATGTACCGCAACGACTGGAAACACAATTACAAATTAATGCAACCGCTCAACTCTATATTCACACCCATGTCCGCGAGGATGCTCTCGATCTTTATGGATTTGAAACAAAAGAAGAGTTGCGCCTGTTTGAACTCCTTCTCACTGTTTCTGGCATCGGCCCGCGGACAGGTTTAACGATCATTGATCGAGGAGTCCCTGCCACGCAAAAGGCAGTAACAAGCGGAGATGTAGACTTTTTTACGACCATCCCGAGGTTGGGCAAAAAAAATGCACAGAAAATCATTATCGAACTGAAAAATAAATTGGGATCCATGGGAGATCTCGACCTTCGTGACATGGATAATGGAGAAACAAAGCAAATACTCGAAGTACTTCTTTCCATGGGTTTTGCGAGGATTGAAGCAATTGATGCGATCAAAAAATTAGGTGATAAAGAAATCTCACTGGAACAAAAAATCCGTCGAGCATTGCAAATATTAGGCTCAAGAAATACATGAAAAAACAATCGGCAAAACCAATCAACGAAGTTATTTCTCCTAATGGAACACCGGAAGAGGAACGTCTTTTTACCTCGCTTCGGGCGAAGAGTTGGCAAGAATTTTTGGGTCAAGATCAGATGAAAGAAACATTGCGGATCGCCATTGCTGCTGCCAAAAAACGCAAAGAGGCCGTGGAACATATTCTTATGTATGGCCCGCCGGGATTAGGAAAAACCACCATGGCCCATATCATTGGGAAAGAAATGGGAGTCAATGTACGGGTAACGAGTGGACCGGCGCTTGAGCGCTCAGGAGATTTAGCATCCATTCTGACAAACTTAGAACCGCACGATATTTTGTTTATCGATGAAATTCACCGGCTTCATAAGATAGTGGAAGAAACTTTATACCCTGCAATGGAGGATTATTGTTTAGATATCGTTATTGGCAAAGGCCCATCAGCACGGACCCTTCGCCTCGATCTTCCTCCATTTACCATTATAGGGGCTACCACTCGAATCGGTCTTCTCTCTTCACCAATGCGCGACCGCTTTGGTGTGATTGCCAGACTTGTTTTTTATTCACCTGACGATCTCCAACATATTATCTCGCAAGCTGCCAAAAAACTAACTATCACTATTGATGCACAAGCAAAACAAGAACTTGCAAAGCGTGCCCGCGGAACGCCACGGATTGCTCTGCGGCTTCTCAAACGTGTACGAGATGTGGCACAAGTTGAAGGGAATGGCATCATTACACCAAATATTCTAGACCGATCACTCCAGATTTTGGAAGTCGATAATATGGGACTGGATGCATCAGATCGAAGGCTTTTGGAAACACTGATTGATAAATTTTCAGGGGGACCGATTGGCATTGAAACCATTGCAGCCGCACTTTCTGAAGATATAGGAACGGTGGAAGAAGTATTAGAACCGTATTTGATGCAGATTGGATTTTTAAAACGCACTCCGCGAGGTCGCATTGCAACACCGCAAGCATTTCAACACTTAAAAAGGCATCTCCCAAAAAACTTTCAACAGGAACTTCTATAGGGCTCGTTCGTCCCGCTTGGCGGGACGATTACGGCCCTTTGTGCCGCACTTTCAGATGAAATATCGATTAAGTTATTCTCGGATGCGGCCTTTAACTTTATTTCAATGCGGCAGTGACTGCCGATTCCATATCTTTATAGCTATATGCGCCGGAAAAGTTGGTTGCATTGACGAAAAACCCTGGTGTCCCTTGGACGCCCAGACTCGTGGCAAGTTTCATGTCATCTTGCAACCGTGCATCATATTTCCCGCTATCCAAACAACTCTTCATCTCTGTTGGGTCAACTGCAGGTTTTAAGAAATCGGCAAGATCAACGGACTTAGTTTTATCATTTTTTACTTTATTATTTGAAAGATCATACCCAGCATTGGACATAAGAAGATCATGAACTTCCCAGAACTTCCCTTTTTCCGATGCGCAATAGAGCGCTTTTGTTGCCATCTCGCCATTTCCATGACCAGGATAATAAATGTACGCAAACGATGCTTTCCCGCTATCAATAAGCTTCTTCATTTCGGGCACGGGTGCCACATATGTCCCCCCATCGGCAACGAGCTTAAATCGATCCCCCATTTGTTTATTGAGCTCTCCATTTTTTCCTGCAGCGACGTGACAGAATGGACAACTGGGATCGCCAATTTCTACAAGCAAAACTTTTTTGTTTTCGTCCCCGAATTTAATAACGTTTTGCTTAAATACCTTCTTAATCTGATCCAATGAAATAGTCGGCTGAGCAGGTGCTTGCGGTTGCGTCGCTGGACTAGGATTTATTGCTCCTAACGCTTGCCCCCCTTTTTCATAAAAATCAACTTTTGTCTTGAGGCTTCCAATGAAAAACGCTGAAAGCACAAGTGCAACAACCAGCACTCCCTGCATTATGCCTTTGGGTAGCACAGCAAATATCTTGGTTATCTTCTCTATATTCATAATATATTGCCCCCTTTAACAAACTTTATTGTACTGGTCTTTCTCCGCCCGCGCAAGTGACTATTTTCCTTTGGCATAATTCATAGAGAAGCGTTTTCCATGAAAGTCTTTAAATCCTTTAGAATAATCCACCTCCCATGCATCTCCTTCTGGCAAAGGAATCTTACCATACCCTTTGGCAACATCAATAGTAAATCGCGCTGTTGCTGCTACCCCAGAAAGCATCGGCCGCAGTTTTTGCCACAATTTGATTGCCTTAGGAAGTGGCACGGTAAAATGCTTTGCCCAATAGACCGCATCGTTTTGAAACACATAATAGGGCACGACACCTTCGGCAGTAAGTTTCGTAAACAGTTCATAAAGGACTTCGACGCTATCATTGACACCACGAAGAAGCACGGTTTGACTCATCACAATACCACCACATTCTCGACGAAATTTTTCAAGGACGTTTAGGGTTTGCGGGGTAAGTTCTAATGGATGATTAATGTGCACCATCATGCGAGGATTGCGCAACTGCTTAATTGCCTCATAGTGATCTTGTCGAAGAATAAACGGATTATGCACCGGCACACGGGTACCAATACGGACAATTTGTAACTTTCCTGTCTGTTGCAATGTTCCTAATTTTCCAAGAATGTAGTGTAAAGTCTTTGGATTGACGGTGAGCGGATCGCCACCAGACAAAATAATTTCATTAAGACCTGGTTGTTTTTCTATAAAAGAAAGTGTTTCATCTATTTGATCCATCAGAAGGTGAGGAGTATGGGCAAGGGCCGCATTGCTTTTTCTTTCAATTCCAGCACTCATCCCCACTTCTCGACCACGCATGCAAAACCTGCAATATGCAGCGCAATATCGGGTAATAGTCCATAACGCTCGGCCTTCAAATTTATATATAAGACCGGGAGCAACTTCATGTTGATCTTCAAAAAATGGATCGCTCATCCCATCGCCAACATGCTTTCGCTCCTTTTCTGGTTGAGAAATAAATTGCCGTCCAATCGGTCCATCTGGTCCGCCAGTTCGGGCAATAAGATCAGCAAGATACGGCGGATAAACTTCCGGAAGACCACCGTGAGGCAACATGACCCTCGTTCCCCGTGGTCGAAGAATATCTTTTTCAGACTCTGCAGTACTTGTGATTATCGTAGACATATAGCAAAGGAAATATTTTACGCGAAATTACTTTAAAAAGTAACTGGAAATGGAAGCGTATATAATTTTTTTTGCAATCCATATCGAAGACGATTCAAAATAGAGGTTGGGTAATCCATTGAAAGGTAGTCAGACTTAGGCCGATAATATGCTCCGGGAAAAGAACACTGTTCAACATTTTTGTACAAATTCCTCACTGCTTCATCAATCGTCGTTGCTGCACCCGTCACAACAGCCAGATACCAGTCAGATCCCACTATTCGCATTTTATCCGTCTTTTTTTTCTTATAGATATCAAACGGCCACACGTTTTTAGATACATCACTGGTGTAATCAATTGATGCACCAGATAAAATATTTCGTTCGTGTGGATCACGAAGAATATTAAAGAATGTCACAGAACTACCCACGGTTCCCAACGTAAATGGACTTTTCTTCCGCACGACTTGCTCAAAAAAATAACTTGTAGATGGAAGCTGACAAAGGTCTGTATAAAATGCATTATAGCCAACTCTATTTGGACAAAATTCTCCAAAATAAATGGTTCCCGTCTGCTTATCAATAAGAAGAGATGCATCCCAAACAAATAAACCTTTGTGTCTTTTTGCTAGTTTATCAACGATGGGAGGGAAACAGATGTCATGAATTTTACTCTCCATACTGACGGGAAAAACTAAATCTTGCGCGCAGTATGTCTGAATAGAAATATTGCCGCTTCCAATGGGTTTATTTTCAAAGTCTAGGTTCATCGCGAGAGGTACTCCGTCATAATAAATTTTTTCTGGTGTGATCTCTATAGGAGATGAAATTTTTTGTTCTAAAATAAACCCAGACTCTTCATAGTAATCTTTGAAGGCCTCCATGGTCTCAATAACTTGATATTTTGCCAATTCAACATCATTTGTCGTTGGAATAAATGTTAATGCATTTTCTGATTTTCCTTTTATGACCCAGGAACTATCTGTGTTTTTTAAAAAAATCTTTGCCCGGTGTATTGATCGAAATTCTTCTTTCTCTGTAATTTTTATATAAGGATAGTATTTCTTGACAAAATCCTTCGCTCCATCCCGATCAATTTCAAACAATCTATCTTTCTCGGTTGGGAAATTCCCATGTATAAATCCCATCTCTTTTACTTGCTCTGCATAACGGAATAAATGATTAAAATCAAAAAAAACAAAATATTCTTTCTTGTTTTTTATACGTTTCATTTTTTTCAATAACATATCAACGGGAATTTTTTCAACAAGATTTTTATATAAAGATAAACGCCGATTCTTTTTAAATGTGCTCTCTTCACCATTTCTTCTCTTTTCCATTGTCGTCAATACTGATTTGAAATTTTCCACTTGCCCGACAATCACTTCTTGCCCTTCATCTTGCAAGTGCTTTGCGAGCGGCAATCCTTCACCATTAAATGTAAAAATAATGTATTTCATAACTGAAATGGCACAGTAAATAATTTCCTATCGATGCAATATTCTAGCCTGTTGGGAATTGATGTTGGATAATCATGGGAAAGAAAATCAAATTTTGGACGATAATATACATTATTCATTTGAAAATTTTCAATATAGGAATACAAACGATCTACAGCCCGGGATAGTGTTCCTCCTGTTGCTGTGATTGGTGAAAGAGAAATATCATATCCAACAGTATAAGAACTTCCCTCCTTTGTTTTTTTATAAATATCATAGGGCCAAATATGTTTTGCATATTTTTCTGGAAAATCTATAACTGAATTTCTTAAAATTCTATTTGTTCCTGGATCTCTGAGGAGATTAAACAACATAGTTGATACACCAAGAGTGCCCAGGCGATATGGGGATTTCTTCTGAACAATATTTTCAAAATATGACTGTATTGAAGGCATTTGTTCAAGCGTTGTTAAAAAGGAGTTAAAACCCTCTCTATTTGGACAAAATTCTCCAAAATAAATGGTTCCCGTCTGCTTATCAATAAGAAGAGATGCATCCCAAACAAATAAACCTTTGTGTCTTTTTGCTAGTTTATCAACGATGGGAGGGAAACAGATGTCATGAATTTTACTCTCCATACTGACGGGAAAAACTAAGTCCCCGGTGCATCCAACCTGATAGGAAATGTTACCACTTCCTATGCCTTTATTTTCAAACATTACGGTCATCCCCAAAGGAACACCATCATAATAGATTTTCTCCGGAGTTACTTCAATAACGGAAGTAATTTTTTCCTCCAATAAAAATCCCGACAATTCATATTCATCCTTGTAAACCGTAAGCTGTTCAATAAGTTGTGCATTTGCTTGGAATGGACTATCTGTTTTTGGTACAACAGTAGCAAGACTATCGATTTGACTTTTTAATACCCAAACTTTGGTAGATTGCTGTAAAAATATTCTTGCACTATGAACAGAATGAAATGATCTATTTTCCGCAACTTTTAGTAATGGATAATATTTCTTGACAAATTTTTTTGATAAATTTCTATCTACTTCAAATAATCTATTTTCGCGAGTCGGAAAGTTTCCCTCAAATCCCAAAGATTGTAAATATGATGCATAATAAAATAGATTATTTGATTCACAAATGACAAAATAATTTTTGGGGTCTGTTACTTTTTCAAGTTTTTTTATCAATACGTCTATGGGAAATTTCTCAACGATGTTATCATATGCAGATAAACGAAGTTTTTTTTCTTCTTCATCTTCAATAAAACCTGAAGTAACAGATGTTTTTGCGCCATCAATGATTTGCGCAGAAAATACTTCACATCCTTCTTTTTGTAAATGGTGTGCAACAGAAAAAATAAATCCTTCAAATCCAAGAACAATATATTTCATTTTTTGCTATTGCTAATTAAAATCTATTTGCATGAAAAATGCAAGAAGTTGTTATTGACAATAACATTTCTGTCTTTTCTTTTAAAGAGTATTTTCTATCACACAATCTTTGGAAAGAATTGGGAACAACGAATTACAAAGGTACTTACTCAACTTTCAGGAGTTCCACTTCAAATATCAAGGTTGCTCCGGGAGGAATATCGCTGCCCGCACCACGATCTCCATATCCTAAATCAGATGGAATCGTCAATCTGCGTTTCCCTCCAATTTTCATCCCTACTACTCCCATGTCCCACCCTTTTATAACTTGACCCGTACCTAGATTAAACGCAAATGGTGTCCCCCGATCATACGAACTATCAAATTTTTTTCCATTCGTAAGAGTTCCTAAATAGTTGACAGTAACTTTTTTTCCTTTCACTGCTTCATCACCGGTACCGACCGCGATGTCTTCAATTTTTAATTGATCCATAGATTTATTTTCTCCTTCCTTTTGAGCAATAGTGCCCGTTGGCGTTTCTGTTGATACTACCTGCGCACTTTGGTTACTTCCTTTTTTACTCAATACAACATACACAACCAATGCAGCAATAGCAGTAAAAACTGCAATGATATATTTTTTATTTCCCAACATAATGAATATATTACTTGAAGAATCTTACTTTTGCAACTCTGGATAATGGCATTTTTTCCACTTTTTTCCAGAACCGCACCAGCATGGATCATTGCGGCCAAGTTGTTTTTTAACAATTGGTTGGGCCACGATCGATTGAATATTGTTGGTTTGCATGCGTCGAGTTTCTGGGCGTGCAACATTGACTACATTGGTCGGATTTAATGATTGTGGGGCCATCTGGACTTGTACTTTATAGATGCGATGAACAATTTCACTATCGATGGCAGCAATCAGACGCTCAAACATATTGAATGCTTCATTTTTATATTCAACAAGCGGATCGCGCTGTCCATAGCCGCGAAGCCCAATGCCTTCGCGTAAATCATCAATAGCATCCAAATGATCCATCCATAGATTGTCAATAACACTTAAGCTCACCCACTGCTCAATCTGCCGCATGACTTCCGGTGTCATTTGTTTTTCCCGAGTCTCATACATATCTTTTGCAAGGTTGGCAAAAAAATCCGTCATTTCTTCTGCTGTATGCATCTGTTCAAGTTGTTTCACTAATTGCGCTTGTGATGCCGGATCAAAAGGAATAATAGAAGTAAACTCGACAACGATTTTTTCTCGATCAATATCAGCATCCGACGTGTAGACGGCGACAATGTTGGCAACTTCACGAGTAATATTCTCTAGAATTTTTTCTTTTTGACCCTCTCCTGTTAAAATTTTTCGTCTGCGTTTATAAACAATATCTCGCTGTTTGGTCAGTACATCATCGTATTCGACTAAGTGCTTGCGGCTATCAAAATGGAATCCTTCCACTTTTACTTGTGCTTGTTCTATAGCCCGAGAGACCATAGCGTGCTCCAGCGGCACATCTTCTGGCAATTTAAAAATCGTCATAAGTTTTGCCACTTGGTCACCCCCAAATAAACGCATGATATCGTCTTCCAACGATACGTAAAATCTACTCGATCCCGGGTCTCCTTGCCGACCAGATCGACCACGGAGTTGATTGTCGATACGCCGGCTTTCATGCCGCTCGCTCCCGATCACATGCAGTCCGCCCAACACCAACACGTCATCATGACTTTTTTGCCATGCTTTTTGTTCCTTCTCCCACTCTTTTTCATCACTCATTTCCCATTTCTCATGTTTTGATCCGCCGAGAATGATATCGACCCCGCGACCCGCCATGTTTGTGGCTACCGTTACCGCATTCTTTTTCCCAGCCTCAGCAATGATCACGGCTTCTTGCAAATGATTTTTAGCATTAAGTACCTGATGTGGTATACCTTTATGTCGCAAAAAATCACTAATAATTCCATTTTTATCTATGGATGTGGTACCCACCAACACCGGTTGTCCGCGTTTATAACAATCGATAATATCGTTGGCAATTGCCGCGTATTTCGCCCTGGGTGTTTTATACACGCTGTCGGCAAAATCCTTCCGAACCATCGGCCGATGTGTAGGAACAGAAACAACATCAAGGTTGTAAATCTTATGGAATTCTTCTGCTTCGGTTGATGCCGTTCCCGTCATACCCGCAAGTTTTTCATACATGCGGAAATAATTTTGCAAAGAAATCGTTGCCAACGTTTTACTTTCCTGTTGTATAGAAACCCCTTCTTTTGCCTCAATTGCTTGATGGATGCCTTCGCTAAATCTTCGACCCATAAGGAGTCGACCCGTAAATTCGTCAACGATAATGACCTGTCCGTCTTTAACAATGTAGTCTTTTTCCTTATGGAATAAGGTCTTCGCTTTCAATGCTGCCTCAATATGATGGACGGTTTCAAAATCTTTTTCGTAAATATTGCCGACTCCCAACATTTTTTCTACTTTCAAAATTCCGTGATCAGTCAAGTGTGCGGTTCGTAATTTTTCATCAATGCTAAAATCTGTGTCCGCTGTCAACTTTTCTACTAATTTTGCATAGTCGTAATATTTGTGCGTCGCTTCCATATCAGGCGCAGATATAATGTGTGGCGTTCGTGCTTCGTCGATAAGCACAGAATCTACCTCATCAACTACCGCATAGTGATAGTCTCGCTGAGTAAGCTGCGACACATCAGAAACCATGTTATCTCGCAAATAATCAAATCCAAATTCACTATTAATGCCATAGGTTATATCGGCAAGATATGCTTCTTTGCGAGAAATGGGACGGAGATGTTTCAAACGCCAATCGGTTGCCGTAGCATCTTCATACGCTGGGTCATAGAGAAATGATTGGTCGCTAATAATGGCAGAAACGGAAACGCCGAGCAAATGATAAATCGGTCCCATCCAACCGGCATCACGGCGAGCTAGGTAGTCATTAACGGTAACTAGGTGCACGCCACGACCCGCAAGTGCATTAAGGTACAACGCCGGAGTTGCGGAAAGTGTTTTCCCCTCCCCCGTTTTTTGCTCAGCAATTCTTCCACTGTGAAGAGCAACGGCAGCTATCAACTGCACATCAAAATGTCTCTCCCCTATGGTGCGCTGCCCTGCTTCTCGTACTAAGGCAAATGCCTCCGGCAGTAACTCGTCAAGCGTCTGGCCAGATACTAAGCGCTCCTTAAATTCTGCAGTTTTTTTGGCAAATCCCAGATCTTTGAGTTTACGAACACTTTCATCTAATTGATTAATGCGTTCAGCGATAATTCGTAACCTCTTGATCTCTTTTTCATTACTATCCAAAAGTTTCCCAAGGAAGTTAAGCATGGAGCTATTTTACCACAACATGACGCTTTTACCCCGTAGCAACCTTACCGGGATTTTCCTGTCGCAAAGAAGAGTCTATTGAGGTAGACAACCTTATCTTTGACCATCGGAAAGCGTTCGCGGAGTTTGGTAAAAAGAATATCAGACTTTGGTCTATATTCTTTTTCCCCGATATAGTTAATGATTAATGTACCATTAGCTTTACGTAAGCTGGCCAAGTGATCCAAAAACGTATCCTCAAAGACAAAATCCGGCACCGACCATCCGTTAAATATGTCCAGAACCACGATATCATAGCGATGTTGTTTTGTTTCTTTGTTCAAAAAATTCCGCACATCCGCAACGTGAAATAAAATGTTTTGCAATTGGTCCAAACCAAAATATTTTTTGCCTATATCGATCATGGTTGTATCAATGTCTACGCCGATAATAGTTGATAATGGATAGAGATCGCGCAAGAGGTGGATAACTGTTCCTCCGGCAACACCTAACACTACAATGGAATAAGGTGAATCCGAGGGAATTAAACCAAACGCAGAAATTGCTTCTTTCCAGAGCTTTTCGACGTACACACCAGATTGCCGGGCACCATTCACCAAGAGTTTATTTTTTCCATATTCTTCAACAACACGAATATCTTGATTAAAACGACTCGAGGTACGAAGAACTGTTTTGGGGAAAATATAGGTCCACCAGGTCATGAAACTATCGAGAAATGACGTCTTTGCCAATCAGGGGTTGTAACACTTTGGGAATTTTTATAGAACCGTCGGCTTGCTGGTAGTTTTCAAAAAGAGCAACAAGGATGCGCGGTGAAGCAATAGCGGTATTGTTTAATGTATGACAATACATAGTCTTGCCTTCTTTATTTTTATACCGAATCTTTAAGCGTCGCGCTTGAAAATCTCCCATAAAGGAATTAGACATCGTCTCTCCATATCCACTCCTCCCCGGCATCCAAGTTTCAATGTCGTACTTTTTCACCTGCGGCTCACCCATATCGCCGGTACACATAAGAAGCACTCGATAGGGAAGCTTGAGATCTTGCAAAATTTCTTCGGCATTAGTCAGTAATTCCTCATGAAGAGTAAAAGAATTGTTCATATCGTTTGTTGATATAATAACTTGTTCAATTTTATTAAATTGGTGCAAACGATAAGCCCCTTTCGTATCTTTCCCGTAGCTCCCTGCTTCTCGGCGGAAACATGTCGAAAATGCGACAAATTTTTGCGGCAAATCTTTTTCATTGAGGATTTCGTCAGACAAATATGCAGTCACGGGTACTTCTGCTGTGCCCGCAAGGTAAAGGTCGTCTTTTTCTAAATGATAGACCTCTTCTCTGCCCCAGGGAAATTGCCCATTGCCAAATAGCGTAAATTCGCGAACGAGTGATGGGGCAAGAAGTGGTGTATACCCCTTCCCTACCAATTTTTGAAATGTATAAAAAAGTAAAGCAAGTTCCAATTGTGCCGCCTCGTTCTTGAGGAAATATGAACGGAATCCTCCGACTTTTACTCCTCGCTCAAAGTCAATAAGGTCGAGAACTTTGGCAAGGGCAATGTGATCTTTCGGAGCAAAACTAAATTTTGGAATCTTTCCCCATTTTTTAATTTCCTTATTGCCGCTTTCATCTTTCCCAATGGGTACGCTTTTATCTGGTATATTAGGGACCGTCAACATGATACTGTTGAAACGCTCCTCAATACTTCTGAGCTCTTCCTCATTCTTTTTCAGATCTTCTTTAATGTGTTTTGCCCGCTCGCGATCTGCATCTGCACCTTGCTGACTTATGATGTTTCTTTCATTACGAAGTGTCTCTACTTTACCAATGAGGTCGCGTCTTCTATCATCAAGTTCTAAAAGCTTATGCCATTCGACCTGGCGATTTTTATTCTTGGCGGCTTCTTCGCAAAGATCCAAATTTTCTCGGATAAAATTAATGTCTAACATACGTACTTTTTAATAACTGGCGTGAGCTTATCGAGGGCCTGCTTCCTATGATTATAGCGATTATTCTCAGCCTCCGTCAATTCACTGTGATCATAAAACTTTCCAACCTCCGGCAAAAACAGTAAACTTCGATACGGAAACCCGGGCGTTCGATGAATTCCGGGTGCAAGGGGAATCATACCGCGCGTAGCTGCTTCCGCGGTAAAAATTTTTCCATTGGGCAATGCTAATGCTAATACCGCCCGAAGTTGCGCCCCGCGTTTACTCGGTCGTAAACCCCTCATTCTTTTTATTGTATATGCAATAAGGTCTTCGTCGCTGTCTTCGTGATTACCACCAATCCATCGATGTGATTTTATTCCGGGTTCTCCGCCCAATGCATCAATTTCTAATCCTCCATCATCTGCAATGGTTGGCAATCCAGATTTTTGACTATAAAATTTCGCTTTCAAAATCGCATTTTCCTCAAACGTTTTTCCTGTTTCTTCCACTTGCTCGGTAATCCTCACTTCCTTAAGGCCAACAAGTTCTATCGGAAGATCAGATAAATATTTGGTAATTTCCCCAAGTTTTCCTGGATTCGTCGTCGCTATAAGAAGTTTATCCATTCTTATTTAACGTAAGGCGTTCTATCACTACCTCTTTAGGAAATTTTTTAAGCAACCATCCAGCTCTCGGGCCGTGTGGCTTATCAAGTATTGTACCATATAGAGCTTTAAAAGCATCTTTTAGGTTAATGTTCTTATTTTTAACTAACTGAAAAATCTCAGACTGAAGTTTTTCGGGATCTTCTGCTTGTTGCCAAATAGATGCAAGATCATTAAGAAAGTCCCATTGGGAATCAGTTAAATTTATTTCTTTCACTGATTTGACGGATATTTGATATCGATAATCATCGGGCGCGTACTTACTGAGCCAAACAAATGCATACGTTAATCGTTCTTTAATAATTTCATTTTCCAAATTTGTTAATTCTGCCCCCTTCATATCTCTAAATTTTGTCCACAATTCAACGTTCGGAAGTTGTGCTAAATTTGCAATGTCACGAAACCTAGGAAGGAATGTGCTCTTTTTCTCGAGCGCTTTACCAATTTGAGATAATTCAAAGGCACGAGATAAATTTTCATCCGAACCATCGATATATGCTTGCCAACAACGATCATACTCATCGAATAGATCGGGAATTGCCATGGTTCCCACTGGATCAAATTCAATTGCTTGTCGAAAATCGGTTCTTGTAAATAAAAATCGCCCAACGGAAGGAGGTAGTAAATTCGTTAGATCCCGTGCTTTAAGTCCCAATCCTTTGGAAGACGACATTTTTTTGCCACCGATAAGAAAAAATTCGTATGGCATATTATACGGGTCGGGATAATCGAAAATTTCATCACATAATGCCCGAGCAATATCTCGTGATCCACCGGCAGAAGAGTGATCTTTGCCAGCACCTTCAATCGTCACCCCCATCACTTTCCAATGGGCCGGCCAATCAACTTTCCACGGCAACTTTCCATTCCCATCAAACGGACTCACTCTCGCCGAGTGCGCGCACCCCGCGGCCCAGGTCACCATGCTGGATTCGCAGGTATATGCAACTGTTTTTCCATCCCAATCATGCACGCGCGTAGTTCCCAACTTTCCACATTTTTCACAGATAACCTGCAGTGGTAACCAGCCTTTTTCTCTTTTTTTGCTGCCACTTACCCGTTGATAAATATCCTGAATAACTTCTGCGTGGTCAAGCGCGATGCGAATTACTTCATTGAATTTTCCTTCGTGATACATGTCCCACGAGGATAAAAATGTCGCGCCGAAGCCAAGAGAACCAAGCACTTTTTGAAAATCCTTAGTGAAATAGTCAGCAAAACTGCTATATCCTGGCTCTGGTGACGGAGCGGTGCGAAGTGGAAATCCTAAATACGGAGCACTTTTTTCCACAAGCTCTGGGGGCAAGCCGTCAATGGGGTCGAAATCATTGAAAACAAATGTCGACGTCACATGCTTTTTCTCATCATGAAGCGCCCGATACACCACATCATGTACCAAAGGACCACGAAGAGACCCGATGTGTGCATAGCCGGAGGGGGTAAACATATCGTCCACCCAATATGGCTTATGTTTTCCCGAGCTAACAATTTCTTTTGCAATTTTATCCGCCCAAAACATAGATGTACCCGTATTATATACTATGGATTCGAAAGCTCACCATATATGGCAGTAAGTCTCAAAATTCGACAACTGCCATATAAAAACCCGCCTCGTCGGCGGGATTCGTTTTTTATATAATTACCATTAGTCAATCGATAAAATTTTGTATAAAAGCTTGCCCGCAGGAGCTTCCACGTCTACTTGGTCACCCACTTTTTTACCCAAAAGAGCCTTGCCAAGAGGGGATTCATGAGAAATTTTCTTTTGCATGGGATCTGCCTCCCACTCACCCACCACAGTAAAGGATTCCTGTTTACCGTTCACATGAAGCGTCACCTTACATCCCACATCGACGTGTCCTTTGCCGTGGTTCGTTACTACCTTCGCGCCATGGATAATCTCTTCCAATTCTGCGATTCTTCCATCAATGAACGCTAAATCTTGCTTGGCTGCGGCATATTCGCTGTTTTCTGACAAATCTCCCAATTCACGGGCATCAGAAAGCCGCGACACCGCTACTGGCCGCTTCACTTTGGCCAGTTCTTCATATTCTCCCTGGAGTTCTTTGAGGCCGTCTTTGGTCATGACGACCCTATTATTGGTATCCATAGAATTTCCCTAAAAAAAACCTCCCTTGAGTCTACTACAGGCTAGGGAGCGCCGATGGTTAGATAAATTCAATTACCTTTGAGATTGTACTCAAGCCTTCTTGTGATGTCAAGAGGAAACTGCTACAATTGAGGCTAATTCAAACGTTTCGCCCCCATCGTCTAGCGGCCTAGGACGACACGTTCTCAACGTGTAGATCGCCGGTTCGAATCCGGCTGGGGGTACATATCTAAAATCCCTGCATTCCCTGAAAATTATTTAGCTGACCACTCACGCCGTTGAGGATTCCGACCGTCGATTGGACCACAAGGATAATTTCGATAATAGTAATCACTATGGCCGCAA
>Ga0209515_10001815_pt1 | contig 34554 bp, 37 predicted proteins | sample Subgroupgradi54m_FD_187454 | JGI IMG/M metagenome (GOLD analysis project Ga0209515, IMG submission 187454) | Subsurface groundwater microbial communities from S. Glens Falls, New York, USA - GMW60B uncontaminated upgradient, 5.4 m (SPAdes)... ... | reverse complement strand
CTCTCACCACTGCGCGGATGCGTGAATATAACAACAAGACAATGTAAAATATAATAATTGATGTTTTAATTAATGCGATCCAATTAATTTAGAAACCTCTCTCCCCAACTTCACCGCATAGTTTGTTCCCCTGTCATAGGGATACGTCATATCGAGGTTTGCGATATAAAAATTTTTTATCGGTGTTTCAAAATCTGGTTTATTTTTTACAAACTCTTTATCGAATATCGGCTGCGCAAATGGACCTTTGAATAGATAGGAATTGAAAATTGAAAATTGTTTACCCTGTAATTTATTGCAGGGAAAATTGAAAATTTTTCTAAGGTGTGGTAGCCAATAATCCAACACCTCTTCTTTATTCATTTTCAAAAGTTTATCATCCATATCTATATATTTAGCAACATAGGTTATGTGCTTTCCTCCATAATACTGTTTGTCAATAAAATTAGAGTGCTGAACTACTACCATGAATGGTAATTCCTTCACACACACACTAAGCCAGTAGGTTTTCTCGATAAACGGATTATCTGTTTCAAGGATCAAGTTAAGCGCATGAAGATATTGGAGTTTTTGAAGTCTTTTTATATATGTTTGGGGAAATAAATTATTTGTTATTTTAGTCAGTACCGGAGTTGGTAAGGTTGAGATTACCGCGTCGAAATGTTCTTCATTGACTACAAATGTTGCTGCGATCTTCATTATTTCACTTACTGCTACTCCCTTTCGAATCTCTACTCCTTGTTTACTATTCGTATCTGCAATATAGTCAATAAAGTGTTGAAATCCTCCTCTCACATACCCGAGCTTTTTTGTTCGTTTATTGATCCGGGCCCAGATAAACGCAGCTACAATATTTTCCGCATATTTACCGAACTTTTTCCGAAAAAGCTCTTGCCATAATACATTCCACACATTCTTCCCCATGGTTTTTTTTAGAAACTCTTTTGCTGTTTGTTTTTCATAGAGAGAAAAATATGGGGAAAATTTAAGGAATGCAAGAACCATTGCAGATCTTAATTTTTCTGGCATTGAAAGAAAAGGGAATTTAAGGAAATCTTGCGGAGTATCTATGGGAATTATGCGGTAATTACTTGCCCCTAACGGAGCCCCGAGGATTCGGGGCGAAGTGGGGTTTATCTCTTTATACAAAGACGATGTTTCCGGTTCCTGAAAAAAAATATCATTGAATCCTATATTTTTCGCAAAGTTTAAAATATCGTCGTCACTATGAAAGAGATGATGATATGCACGCTCCAAAACCCAATCCCAGCTATCTGATTTAAAACCAGAAGCAAGTCCTCCCAACTGTCTTTCTTTTTCAAAAATAACTACATTGTGACCTTTTTTTGCAAGATGGTAACCTGCTGCAAGTCCGGTAAATCCTCCTCCCAAAATAGCAATTTTCATACCAAAATAGCAATTTTCATAAAACTTAATTATAATACAAGAAGTATGAATAAAGACTCTTATTATGAGGAACTAATTAAAAATCTAGAGGATCGTGTCACAAAGATAGAAACCCGAAATAAAACGGTAGAGAGTGATAAAACGTGGGAAATAAGTATTACAAGAAGATTAACTATCGCTGTACTTACATATATTATTATCGTTTTGTTTCTTTTCGCAAATAAGAATCTTGAACCATTAAAAAACGCTCTTTTACCAACCCTTGGTTTTCTCTTATCAACTCTTTCTCTTTCTGTCTTCAAAGATTTCTGGCTAAAATTGAGAAAATAGTTTTCATTACTCTCTTATTTTCTTCGCTCTTGCAACCTCAACAAGAACTGTTTCTAAAAAGAGCATTATGGGAACTGAAAGAAGTATTCCAAGTACTCCGGCGAGTTTCCCTCCAATAATCAAAGCCATAAGGGTAATAATCGGATTAAGCCCGACAATCTTTTTCATTACTAAAGGAACTATCAGGTTATTTTCAAACTGCTGAATTACAAAATACAGAGCGATGTTTGCAAACCCTGAAAAGAATGATTGTGAAAATCCAATAATAGCAGCAGGAATCATCGAAATTACCGGACCAATATTCGGAACCGCTTCAAGAAGTCCTGCTAAAACAGCAAGGGCAAGGGTGTATTTCATTCCAATAAGATTGAGGCCTATGAACGTCATAACTCCTATTACCACCATTAGGGTAAGTTCTCCCCAAAACCAGGCATTTAATCTCTTTTCACTGTTATCAATAATGGTAAGAACTGATCGCACTTCTTTTTCTTCATAAAATTTAAGCAAAATCTTTCTTATGGCATTTTCTTCCAATAGAAGATAAAAACCAAAAAAAAGCGTTGAGATAACAAAAAGTGTGTTTGAAAATATGTCTTTAATAATATCAAGCGCTTTATTGGTTATATTTGGAATATACTGACCAAGCGATTCCATATTAATCAAAGAAGAAATATAGGGCGGGCTGTTTTGAATGATTGCGGGTAGATTCCTCAATAGATGAGTAAGTTCAGAAATAAGAGGAGGAAAAATAAGACCAAAAATATTGCCAATAAAAAAGAGAAAAAGAAGATAAATAACACATGAGGCTATTACACGACGAATATGATATTTTTCCAAAAATGCAACCGGGGGCTTGAGTGCGCTTACAATAATAAAAGCTATAAATAAAGAGAAAATAAGATCTTTAATAATCCAGAGAAATTGTAAGGCAAGTATAAAGAAAGTGGCAAAGATTATCGTTTTTGACGAGATCTCAACTTTTGTAGGAACCATATATATAGTATTATAACAAATTTACCCTTTGGCTAAGGTAATAATAAAGACTTTATCCACTCCTTCACGTTTTATCGTTTTTGCAAACTCTTGGATGGTAAAACCGGACGTTGTGACGTCATCGATAACAATTATTGTTCTGTCTTTAATGTTGGTTTTGTATTTTTTCTTGAAGGCGCCTCTGATATTTTTATATCGTTCCTTTTTTTGTTCCAATTGTGCCTGGGGAATGGTATTTTTTACTCTTTCAAAATAATCAATTATAGGGATCTTCAAAGTAGTATTAAAGAATTTTCCTATAAGTAACGCTTGGTTAAAACCTCTGGATTTCTGTTTTGTACTGTATAGAGGAATTGGTTGTAATAATCCATTTACTGATAATTGTTTATAAAATAACATCTTTTTTTGTATTTTGGGTTCTATTATCTGACAAAACTCTTTAAAAACATCGGTTGCGAGACGATATTTTATATGTTTAATTATTTTTTGCATGAGGAGATTATAGTGGTAAAAACTAATCATTCCGTCAATTCCATTCTTTTTTTTACATCCTGGGTGAGTAAATCCCATATAACTATTTCGTCCACAATAGACACAACTATCTTTTTCTACAAATTCCAATTTCTGTTGACAGTTAATACAAATGTAGGAACCAAGAGCATTGCATCCGAGACAAAGCTTTGGAAAGAGGAAATCTTTGAGAAACATACCTTTATGCTAACAAATCCTAAAAAATCAATCTATTTGTACACAAAAATTATAGAATATTAAATCTCAATGGCCGATAAAAAAAATCTGAGCCTGATTTTAGATATGATATAGTTTGGTGTTATTTTGATCTCTTGCAATACTACCAATAGTGTTATAAATTTTTATGGGACACAAGATATACTATGTTTTGTATTTTTTGCAAGCATACTGACACAGAGGTTATTGAAACAAGACTATCAGACGACGGCAAAACAATTCGGCGAAGAAGACAATGTCCGAAATGTGAAAAACGTTTTACCACGTATGAACGGGTTGAAGAATTGCCGGTCCTTGTGATTAAACGTGATGGAAGCAGAGAACGGTTTGATAGAGAAAAATTAAGAAACGGTATTTTGAAGTCAACAGAGAAGACAAAGGTTACCGCAGAACAAGTTGAGAGGATTATCACCGGTGTCGAACAGGAACTTAAACAGGAAGATTCAACCGAAATCCAAAGTTCGATAGTAGGAAATTTAGTTGCAAAATATTTAAAAAAAATTGATAAAATAGCTTACATTCGCTTTGCGTCGGTCTTCCGCCGCTTTGTGGATGTTGAGGATTTTGAAAAGGAATTAAAAAAATTATTATGAAACTCACTGGGGTCTCAGAAAAGGTCTTTCTTGATCGGTATTCGTTAAAAGATAAAGAGGGGAAGCCTCTTGAAAAGAATCCAGACGAGATGTGGAAACGAGTTGCGAAGGCGGTGTCAGTGGTAGAAAAAAAGAAAAATCAAAAGAAATGGGAAAAAGAATTCTATCACGCTATGAAAAACTTCAAATATATCCCCGGTGGAAGAATTTTGGCAGGGGCAGGAACTGGATACGCAGTAACATACTATAATTGTTTTGTTATCCCTTCTCCTAAAGATTCTCGCGACGGAATCTTAGAAACGTTGAAACAGATGGTTGAGATTATGGCTCGCGGTGGAGGAGTAGGGATTAATCTTTCATCTCTCCGCCCCCGGGGCGCACGGGTAAGAAAAGTCAATGGGTTTTCTTCTGGCCCGTGTAACTGGGCTGAACTTTTTTCAGTTGCAACAAAAGATATTATCCAACAGGGCGGCACTCGAAGAGGAGCCCTTATGCTTATGTTATGGGACTGGCATCCTGATATCGAAGAGTTTATTACCGTAAAACAAGATCTTCTTCGTATTAACGGCGCAAATCTTTCACTCTGTATTTCTGATTCATTTATGGAAGCTGTTGAAAAAGACGCTGACTGGCCGCTTCTTTTTCCTGACACAAATGACCCTGAATATGATGAGAAATGGGACGGAGATCTTGAAGTATGGAAAAAAATGGGAAAAAAGGTCATTGTTCACAAAATCGTAAAAGCAAGAAAAATTTGGGATCTTATTGCTGAGGCTGCTTGGCGGTCTGCTGAACCAGGGGTTGTATTTATGGAACGATATAACAAATTGCATAATAACTATTATTGGAATCGGATTAACTGTGTTAACCCTTGTGTGACAGGGGATACTTTTGTAAATACTACGAATGGTATTAAATCTATTCGTACGCTTTATCAAGAGGGGAAACCTTTTCGAACAGTAGTCAATGGTAAAGATTATCTTTCGACTGCGGTAAAATTAACTGGTATTAAACCTGTGTTTAAGCTACAAACAAAAGAAGGATATCAATTAAGATTAACTTCTGACCATAAAGTAGTGACTACTGACGGACCAAAAGAAGCGGGTAAACTTAAAACTGGAGATAAAATTCTCCTTTCTACAGGCGGGTATTTTGGTGTAAAAGGTACATTGGATGAAGGTCTTGTATTAGGTTGGCTTGTTGGCGATGGATCAATGAAAAAAGATGTTGCAACGCTTTTCTTTTACCATGATGAAAAAAGAGAGCTTGCTCCTCGATTTGCACTCATGGTTGAAAAGATGATTGACGGAGAGGAAATTACAACAAGATCCTATCTACCAATAACTCCTCAATATATCGAAAGTGAAAATAAGGCGGTTATCGAATCGGTTCGATTATGGCGTATTGTCAATCGTTATGGATTAACTCATGAAAATAAATACAAGGTTCCTTCAGCTGTTTTTGAAGGTTCGGAAGAATTTCAGCGAGGATTTTTACAAGCGCTCTTCTCAAGTGATGGAACCGTGCTAGGAACAATAGAAAAAGGAGTAAGTGTACGACTGACTTCTGTTAGTAAAACGTTGCTTCAGCAAACACAAATCCTGCTTTTGAATTTTGGCATTGCCAGTAAAATTTACGAGAACCGAAGAAATGCTATGGAACGATTATTACCTGATGGAAATGGAGGAAGTAAATTATATAATTGCCAAGCGTACCATGAGTTAGTCATTTCAAAAACAAGTCTATTAAAATTCGCTGCTCTTATTGGTTTCTTGCAAGAAAAAAAACAGGATAAATTACGGTCTCTTTTATCTCTTTATCATCGTGGTCCATATAAAGAATCACTAACCGCAATGTTTTCCCATCTTGTGCCTGATGGAAAAGAAGAAGTTTTTGATATTACTGTTTCTGATATTCATAGGTTTAGCGCTAACGGACTTGCTATTCTAAATTGTGGCGAAGAGGGTCTTCCTCCTTGGGGCGTCTGCAACCTTGGATCTATAAATCTTTCTACCCTTGTAAAATCATCAACTGTCGATAAACCAGGAAAGTTCGATTTTACCGCATTAAAAAAAGTGGTGAAAACCGCTGTTCGATTTCAGGATAATGTAGTTGATATGGATCCGTATATCTTTCCTGGAATTCGTAAAACCCAGTATGAGGGAGAGCGTCGAATAGGGTTAGGAACTATGGGTTTAGGAGATACTCTTATTAAACTCCATATCCGTTATGGTTCACCAGAATCGCTTAAGTTTATTGAAGAGGTATATAAAATTATTCGTGACGAGGCGTATAAAACAGGTGTTGAAATCGCTCGTGAAAAAGGAGCATTCCCAAAATTTAATAGCAAACTCTACCCAAAAAGTAAATTTGTTCAGGAGTTACCCAAACAACTTATTGATCAGATAACAAAACATGGAATTCGAAATTCCATTCTTCTTATGCAGGCTCCAACAGGGTCAACTTCTTTAATGGCAAATACCACTTCAGGAATAGAGCCAGTATTTGAATTTGAGTTTATCCGAAGAGATAGACTTGGAGAACACACCATTCGTCACTACTTATATGAACAGTGGTATAAAAAACATGAAAAAGACGTAAAACAGGGGAAATTAAGTAAACCTGATTGGTTTGTATCCTCAAATGACCTTACGCCAGAAAATCACATAGAGGTTCAAGCAATCATACAAAAATATGTTGATGCTTCTATTTCAAAAACTGTCAATGCTCCAAAAACACACACTGTTGAAGACGTCAAGAGATTATATACACTTGCCTATAAATTAGGGTTGAAGGGGATTGCATACATGCGAGAAAGTTCAAGAGCAGGTGTCCTTGAACGAATAGAGGACAAGAAATTCGCCTCCGTCGAGGCTTCGGTCCGCAAGGAAGAGCAAAAACCAGTAGTACCTAGCTATACGGTTAAACCTCGTCCAATGGTGGTTCATGGAGCAACATATAGAATCAATACTCCCGTCGGGGTAGCATTCATCACCATTAACACAAATGGTGGGAATCCACCAGAACCTTTAGAGGTGTTTATTAATGTTGGAAAAGCAGGGACAGATATCTATGCCATGGCAGAAGGATTAGGAAGAATGATATCTCTTGCTCTTCGATTCTCTTCCCATTTATCTGTCATTGAGAGAATAGAGGAGATCATTGCCCAACTCCAAGGGATTGGTGGAGCCAGAAGCCTCGGCTTCGGAAAGGATCGGATTCGAAGCCTTCCGGATGCTGTTGCTAAAATTTTAGCGATGCATTACGGATTAAATGGCGAAACAAAAACCTTAAATGGAGAACTCCATGAAGAACCAAAACTTATCACTCAGACAACGCAACCGTCGTTAATCCAGACAAAAGTTCGTGAAACAATGGCTTCATTTGACATATGCCCAAGCTGTGGAGAAGCAACCCTTGTTCATGAAGAAAGCTGTAAAAAATGTTATGGGTGTGGATATTCTGAATGCTGATGTATGAAGATCTACACGAAAACCGGTGATAACGGAACAACTGCATTATTTGGCGGTCGGCGTTTACCAAAATCAGATCCTCAAGTTGTTGCGTATGGATCTGTTGATGAACTCACTTCTTTTATTGGCCTTCTTCTTGCAAAAATCACCTCAGAATCTGATAAAAAATTTCTTACAGATATTCAAAAAGATTTGTATATAATTATGTCATCATTGTCAGGCGCTTCTATACATAGCAGCGTGTTAAAAGAAAAGGTAATACAACTCGAAAAAAAAATCGACGAAATCGAACTCAAGCTTCCCAAACTCATCCGTTTCATTCTTCCTCAAGGAAGTGAAACTACTGCACTTTCTCATATTGCAAGAACTGTCTGTAGAAGAGCGGAAAGAGAAGTAGTAAAAGTAAAAAGTTTACCGTTAATACTGCAGTATTTGAATCGTTTGTCTGACTTTTTGTTTGTTTTGGCTCGCTCATATAATAAAAAAGAAATTACTGCTAATATATGAATTTTCGCTCCTTTTGTCTAAAAAACTCGCGTTATATTTCAAGAAGTAAATATTCCGTTATAATCAATATATGAATTCAAATTACACACTTATTACGGATTTTATACAAAAACATAAGGTAGCGAAATCTGGTCTTAGAGGAGGTCCTTCAAAAGAATCAGAGCCAATTATCGTAAAACAAGAAAATGAACAAGAACAAATACAGGAGGTCGTAGAACATAAACCGGAGAGAGAAGTATCAACTTATGTAAATCCACGTGCAGAAATCATTGATATTCCACCGGATCTTAAGCAGTTTGGATTACAACCGGCAACAACAACACAGTTTCCTAGTTATCAGAATATAAAATTACCTCTATCTGACGAAAAAATTACTGTTGGGCTTCATGCTCCTATCACCTCTTCTATTCGCTGGCTTGCAACGCTTGCTCTCTATCTTCTTCGCCAAGCTCATTTAGGCCTTAAGATAATTCATGGAAGGGTTGTGCGAGTAATTCGCCCTTAAGAAGAACCTATAGCTCTATTTATCTCTGCAATAAATGCTTCTTTCCCCATCGCTCCGACTGCTTGAGAAACAGTTTTTCCATTTTTAAACATAACGAATGTAGGGATAGAAAAAACAGAGTATTGGGATGCAAGATCAGGATTTTCATCAACATTGACTTGAATAAATTTTACGTTTTTCATTTCTTCCGAGATTTCGTGAATAATAGGTTCAGTCATTTTGCATGGTCCGCACCAATCTGCATAAAAATCAACAAATACCAATCCTTTTTGATCTAACACTTCCTGCTTAAACTGATCTTTATTAATCTTTGTTGTTGCCATAGACATTACATATTAGTACGATTTTTTTCGGGAGTCAAGATGTTTTTTTATATAATAAGTACGCCATATGAAAAAGGTTCAAAGAATCCAGCGTATTGAGGAGATCGACATGCTTCGCGGATTATCAATGTTTGTTATGATATTTCTTCATACTAGCGCATATTTTTTATCTGTTCCTCTTGTTTTTCTTTTGTGGAATTATAGTGAGTTTGCAGTCCCTATATTTATATTTTGTTCGAGCTATGTCTTCTTTATGAAGAAATATCCGATACATACCTGGCAAGATATATTCGCGCATATAAAAAAAAGGTTGTTGAGACTCCTTATCCCTTATTATGTATTCGCAGTTGTGTTTATTTTGATAGAAAGAATCAAAGAACCCTCAAAACTAACCTATCAATATGTGTTTAAAAACTTATTTGTTGTCGGTGGAATATCGATCAACTGGCTTGTTTTATTGTTTATTTGTTTTACTTTTTTAATGCCATTCATTCTGTACCTCCATACAAAAAGAGGGGTGTTATTTTATCTTTTTATGCTTATTTCTGGAATTTCGGCTTTTCTTCTTATGCTTTACCGCTTCCCCTTAGACTATCGGTTTATTTTTTGGCTTCCTTGGTCACTTCTTGTCATTTTCAGTTTATTTGTAGTAGAAAATGAGCATAAAAAATGGTTTTTCCCTGCGATGTTTTTCTTTTGGATGATTGTTTTTTTCACCCTTCAAAATCTACAAGTATCTTTGCATCATTCAATAACAATGTATGATAATAAATATCCTCCTAATCTTTATCATCTTGCCTTCGGTATATTCTCCACAATTGGTTTATATGTTATCGCTAAGAAAGGAATATTTTCTCTCCCATTGATAAAAAGCTTGCTTCTTTTTTTAAGTAAAAATTCTTATTCATTATTTTTTATTCACTGGCTTGTTATTTACGTAATGACTGTATTTTTTCACTTTACATTTACCTGGGTAAGTTTTTTTACAACCGTTTTTCTGTTTTCAATCGTTATGCAAATAGTTCTTAATCGTCTATCTTTATTGACAAGGGGAATTATCGCTTCTCAACATTATACATGGGGCCAACGATCTGAATATTCGCAGGAGCACGAAGATTAAACCAGTCTTTAAACTCTTTTGCGTCAAAACCAGTGTTTCCTGCATCTCCCGAAATAGTAACTGAAGTAACTCTTCCTGCTCCAAAATCGACGCTCACCGAAACATCTGAAACATTGTTATAAGGATTTCCTCCCCGAGCGCGAAGTTCTGATTTTACTTTTTCTGCATCCCATGTATTGGTTCCTGCCGGATTTGGTTTATCGGTCTGATATAGATGCTCTCCAACAGAAGAATCTCTCTTTGCCAAAAGTATCGTATTTGTAATATCTGCTACCTCTGTTGGCTTTAGCCAGGCTGTTTTATTATATTCACTCCGAGAACCCCAATCGCAGTAAAACCAGGGAGATTCTTTATCATAGGCATTATTCTGAAGATCTGAAAAACTACTAATTCCTCCTGAGGTGTCTGTTGCATGTTTTGTCCAAGACGTCGAAGACCATCCAATTTCACCAGAACTAAAAACATAGCCGCCATGAGTCGAAGAAAACCAAGCCTTGATTGGATTTCCGCCCTGGACCATAGCCTTTCCTTTTGTTGATTCTACCGCCGCATTCCAATTCCCTCCTTTTTCGCTATCTTTAAAAACCTGACAATTTTCCGAATCACAAATTGATCCGCTTCCGTTATTCGTATAAGCCAAAGCATAAGAGCGGGCAGCTATCGCCTGTGCTTTTAACGCTTCCATTCCACCGTTATCACCCCAATCATTTGGAACCTCATATATTCTTTTTACATAGTCATCTAGTTTATATGAACTATGGCCATCAACTCTAATTTGTATGTTTTCATCAAATCCTTTTATCTCATCAAGATTATAATATGCTTTTAGTATTTGTTCGTACCCTTCATGATTGTTTTTTGCCCTTCCATACGCTCCCCATTGATTTAAGCCGACTCTGTTTGGAACACCGTACGTAAAAACTGCGAGTCTTGGAGAAAATCCCGGATCTCGACCATTGGTTAAATCACTGTCGCAACGACCCATTGAGCCAGCTGAACGAGAAATGTTTAAACCTGCGAGTTTTTGAGCGATAAGTTGCTGTTGACGGGTAGAAAGTTCAGCAATTTTTCGTCTGGTTTGATTAATTTTTCCAGCCAGTATTTTCTCCTGCTCATCAACTTCTATCTTTAATACTGCAAGACGGGTTTTTTCGCTTTCGAGATTTGCCTTTATCTCTTCAAGGTTTTTGATATAGAGAACTACTTTAATAATTGTTCGTTTATCTTCATCAACAAGTGATTTCTGATAAAAAAAATCGCGGAGTGAGGTAGAGAGATCCTCTGCAACCAGAACGGTAAGAAGCGAAAATGTCTCTTTTTTAATGTTTTTGTAATACGATCTTGCCCTTTCATTAAGAAGGGTTTGCTGATACGCAAGGGCTTCCTCACCTTGCTTTACCTCTTGTTCCTTCTTTTGAATTTCTTTTTCTAAGGTTCCTAATCGTAATTTTATACTATTTAAATTAACGAGAATTTTTTGGTAGCCTCCCTCTTGACTTGCAAGTTCTTTCCTTGATGCCTCAAGCTCTTTATTTACGTCATCAATTGCGTCTCCTTTAACGATAAATAAAGAACTCGATAATAAAATTAAAAAAATGAGTATAAAAAAATACTTTTTCATGTATTTATTAATTATAGTTTGTTTATCTTCAGGTTACATCCTTTTCTATTTGTTGCTATACTAAATAACATGAAAAAAGTTATTTTTTTATTGTTTTTTTTTCTCATTTTTTTTGGCCTACCTATTTTTACTCCAACACAGGGAGCTGATCGTCTTGCAGCGTGTGATTTGTGCGGATATTGTCCCGGTAATACACCGCCAGCAAACTGGAGCAAATGCGCTGAGTGTTTATATGGAATAACTAACGCTGATCCTACCTCTAATATAACGCTAAAAATTGACGAGACAACAAATCTTCCACCAAAAGCTGTTCCTGGAAAAATGTATACTCAGCTTGGCTGCATTGGTACAAATCTTGGTGGTTTTCAGCAAGAAGGAGCTGCGGCAGGTGTTGTCCAAACGCTTTTAAATGTTGTTTTTTCCATTGTTGGCGGGTTGGCTTTTCTTTCGTTAATTTACGGTTCGTTTATCATTTTGACATCACAAGCGAATCCAGAAAGATTAAATTACGGAAAAAGGGTAGTATATGGAGCAGTTATTGGAGTGATTTTTTCATTATCCTCAGTATTTCTTGTTAACCTTCTTGCATCAGGAATACTCAAGATTCCAGGTTTTAATTCAGGAGCTCCTTCTCCTTAAGTTATTTCTTTCCTGATTTTTTAAGAAAAAATCCTCCACCCAAACCTGAAAAAAGAAACGGTAAAAGAATTGTTGGTGACCCTGCGGAAGGTATAGTTGATGGAGTTTTTCCTTGTTTCATTGCGTAATTTCCATATGTAGGGGTAGGGGTGATTCTTACCGTTGAGGTAGGGGAGACCTTTCCAGAAAACAAAGGAATCTTATTCTTTAAATTAAGTCTTCCTGTGATAATCGCCAAGAAAACAAGAACCACAACGAGGCCCAAAACAAACGAAACGATTTTGTTTAAATTATCCATATAGTAAATATTATATCAAAAAAATCCAAGAATGCAACTCTTTGAATGTTCTTGACATTCCTTGTAAGAAAGAAGAAAATACTAATATGGAAGAACGTAATCCTCAAGTTGTTTTTGCATGGAAAGCGCCGCTTCGTCCATATAAAAAAAGGTCTCATATTATTTTACGGTTTTATATTGCTGTAGCGCTTCTTTTGTCACTTATCATCTTCTTTTTTGGAGACAAAATTCTCCTTATTCCTATCTGGTCTGTCCTTTTCCTTTTCTATATATTAACCGTCACTCCGCCACCTGAGGTAGAGAACAAGATAACGAAGTTTGGAATAGAAGCTGCTGGAGTTACATTACGGTGGGAAATTCTCTCCCATTTCTATTTTGGAGCCCGTTTCGGATTTACTACTCTCACTGCTGTAGGAAGAGCTCCATATTTTTACCATTTATATCTTGTTGTTCCTACTCAAGAGATGAAATCGCATCTTATTAAGCTTCTTTCTGAACATTTGGTTTTTCAAGAAAACCCTCATAAAAGCATCACAGATAAAATGGTAGATTGGCTCTCTCAATTAATTCCTGAAGATGAGCCTAGCGAAGCGCCTCGCTCATCTGTTTTTTCCACGCCGCAGCCGGCATCTCCTTAACGCCAAATATACGCGCCCATTTTAAAACTCCTTCATCCGTACTAATCAAAACCCCGTCTTGTTCTTTTGCTAAAACAATACAGTCAAGGTCAGCAAGGCTATCTAAAAATCCCGTTCTTGTAGCGTTTCTATACCGTTCTCTAAATTTCTTTACGACCGATCCTATTTGTATCTGAAAGTCTTTTTGTGAAAGGGTATCTTTCCCTATAAAAAGCTTGCCTGCGTTGGCAATCTCCTCCTCGGCAATATTCAAACCCCGAAGGTTTCTTTGCCGAACATCCTCAACTAAAAGATGAAAGGCTTGATTTGGAATTTCCACTTCATCAACCGCAGGAGACTTTATTGTTATCGATGCTAAAAATTCTTTAATAAAAGATTGGTTTTTATCCTCAAAAAAACTTAAGAATTCATCAGTCGCTCTTGGCGGCATGAAGATTTCTCCTTTCTTTTGTACTTTGAGTTTTTTTGCCAGTAAAGAAATGTTTTTGACCACTTCCTCGGTTTTTCCGCCAAGGTCGGTTCCTTCCTCCATGTTAAAAAATATATTTGTATCAAGAATGTATTTTTCCATATTATTCTTGTATGCGGACCGGCATGATAATGTGAATGAAGTTAGGGTTTTTATCGGATTTAAAAACCGCGGGTGAATCTGAACGTAATAGTTCTATGGTGATTTTTTTTCCTTCAAGATGATTTAATAACTCAAGTAGAAATTTATAATTAAATGCAATTTTCTGTTCGTCTCCTTTAATTATTGCCTCTTGTTGAGCGCTATTGTGTTCTCCAACTTCGGTTTTTGGTTTAAGTTGTAGAGCTTCTTTTGTTGTTTGAAGAATAACAATGTTGGAAATGTCACGAGCAAATATTGAAATAAGCTTAATGTTTCGTACTAGTTCATCCTTATCTGTTTCTATTATTGTTTTTTTATCTGCGGGGATTACTTTTTCAAACGGGGGGTATTCGCCTTCAATAAGACGTGAATAAAGATTATATTTTCCGATTTTAAAGCTAATCAACTTCTCTTTAGGAGAATAACTTAATTCAACCGCTTCTTCATCTTTCAGAAAAGAAACAGCCTCTGATAAAAAAGAGGAGGGAATAATCATAGAGGGAAGCTCAATGTCTTTTTTGAGCTTTAGAAGAGATAGACGAAAACCATCGGTTGTTACCATAAGGAGTTCTTCATCTTGAGAAACAAGGTTTACTCCGGTTAAAACTGGCCTTGATTCATCGCTTGAGGTTGAAAATAATATGAGTGGAAGGTTTTTTATAAAAAAGTCTGTCTTTATTTTCTGGGGTTTTTCTTCAATTGTTGGAGGAAGGGGAAAATCTTTTGAAACCATTATAGGAAACTCTCCTCTGGTTTTATTTTGGGTAATAACTATTTGTTTTTCTTTTACTTCTATTTCTAATTTTCCGGGGGCTAGGAGAGAAATAAATTCAACAAGCTTTTTCGGCTCTACTACGATCTCAAATGCTTGTTTTTCTTCTGTTTTGACTGAAGAGTGATAATATGAACTTAAATTAGTTGAGTAGAAATGTATGAGTCCTTTTTCGTTTTTGATTAAAACTCCTTGCAGTGTTATAAGAGATGATAATTTTGATGAACTAAAGCGAGAAGCATACAAAATATTTTCTAATAAAATGTCTCTTTGAAAGATTATCTTCATATTTATATATTTAAATAGTAGTAATAGATAGTGTGTATAAGTGTATAAAAAATAATTCGGATTTTCAAGACAAACTAAATGATTTAAAAACCATTGTTCATACACTGTGGACACTATGTTGATGGAAAAATAGATTTAGTTATATTATCAACATCCTGTCGAAAGACCGGGTCTTTTGCTATAAGTCTACTAATTTTTTCTACCGCATGAATAACCGTAGTATGGTCCTTTCTTCTCAAGAGAAACGCAACCTCCTCCTGCTTTATCCCGAGCTCTTTTCGAAGTAAAAACATTGCAATCTGTCTTGGAAGGGCAATTGCATCGGTTCTTTCAACCCCTTTAAGATGAGACTGAGGAATATTGTAATATGAGGAAACAGCCTTAATAATATCTGCCGGTGTAATTCTTTGAATTTTTTTTACCGTTTTTTCAGAAAAAAAATAATCAACAGAAGTAAGGTCTATTTTTTCTTTTATCCCAAGCGTTTTTGCGTAAATAGAAAGAAGGGTTCCCTCTAATGCTCTCGTGTCAGTTACCTGCTCGGCGATAATTTTGGCCGCCTCCATATCTATTTCAATTTTCTTTTCTTTCGCTTTTATAAGGATGATTGCGGAGCGGAGCTCAAAGTCTGGTGGTTGAATATCCACCGTTAGACCCCCGGAAAAACGAGAACGGAGCCGGTCCTCAATATCCCTAATTTCTGTTGGCGGGCGGTCAGAGGCAAGAATAATCTGTCCACCGGATGAGACAACGGAGTTAAAGGTATGAAAAAACTCTTCTTGGATATGTTGTTTTCCCGCGATAAACTGAATGTCGTCAAAAATTAAAACGTTGAGATTACGGTATTTTCTTCGAAAGCGCGGAGTTGATTTATCTCTAATTGCTTCAACAAGTTCATTGGTAAAATGGTCGCTTGGACAGAAATATACCTTTTTTTCGTGATTCCCTTCAAGCACCTTTCGGGCAATAGATTGAGCCAGATGTGTTTTTCCAACACCCACCCCTCCGTAAAGAAACAAAGGATTATATGCTGTTCCTGGGTTGTTTGACACGGCTTGGGAGGCGGCATATGCAACCTGATTTGTTGAGGAAACCGCAAAATTATCAAAACTATATTTACTATGAAGACCGCTCTTTAAAAACAAATCTTCTATTGATGATTGGAAAGAGAGAAGAGGACTGTCTATTTGACCTTTCTTTTTATTTTCAATAATAATAAACGAAAGCTGTATTTTTTTCTTCGTATGACTATAGAGCTCTTTTTCTATTTCCTTCGCATGTTGCGAGAGAAAAACCTTTGTTCCGTTACTATCACACCCGATAATAATTTTTTCTTCTGTAAGTTCGACGGGTCTTACATGCTTTAAAGTAGAAAATAAAATAGGAGAATTTTGCTGATTTGTTGTCAAAGCAAGCAAAAACTCATCCCAAAAAGAAGATAATAATGACATACATTAATAATGTGGATAACTTATCCACAAATAATAAACATTTACACATTGGTTGTCAAGGGGGATTCCTAGCGAGAACGCAAAACTTTTTTTACGAAGGAATCAGCAAGTGCATTTTTCTCTCTTAATATATGCGTATATATAATAGGAAGGTTTATTTCTCGTTCTAAAACTCTGATTTTGAGTACACGCTCACGGATTTTAGCATTTTTCACTTTAAAAAACCCATTAATTTGGTTTATCATGAGTGAGGAATCAGAAAACACTTTTATATTTGTTACCGATAAATGATCTTTTGTTATGAGTTTTTTGGCTTTTTCTAAAGCCTTTATAAGCCCTATATACTCTGCGATATTATTTGTTGCAACTCCAATGCGTTCACTGTGGGAGAATGTTTGGACAAAATCCTTATATATTACATATGCATAAGCAGCTTGTCCTGGGTTATTAAGAGAACCACCATCGGTGTAAATAGTTAAAGTCATAAAGCAAGTATACAAGTAAAGCCCTATTATAGTTCACCGAGTTTTTCTTTTTTATAAGTCTCTTCTTTAACGAGGTTAAGGAAGCGTTCTGTTGAAGAAAGGCGTCTGTGACCGACAAGTTTTGCAATATATTCAACCGATGTGCCATTCATAAGTTGATGAGCAATAAAGGTGTTTCGTAAATCATTCACTGTTGCGTTTTCGATCCCAACCTCTCTAAAGCAACGTGTAATAATCTGACGAATGTTTCTAATAAGAAGAGGGCGACCTGTTCGTGTGATAAATAAATGAACTTCCTTTGAATCCCCTCTCACTTTTAGATACTCATCAATGGCTTTTTTCACTGCTTTGTTTAATGGAACATCCCGCTGAGGTGTTTTACCATAGACCTGAATGTATAATACGCTGTCTTTTACATCAGAAACGCAAAGATTAGCTAATTCTCCAATTTTGACCCCCGTTTGAAGGAGAACTTCAACTAGAGCATATGTTCGTGGATCTTCTTTTGCGAAATCGCGAAGTGCCCTATACTCAAGTTTGCTGAAAATGCGCGCAGGAGACTGAACATATTTTGGGTGAGAAACATCAAGAGAAGGATTCTGTTCTATTACCTGTTCATTTTTCAAATAACGGAAAAACGTTCTTATTGAATTAAGTTTTCGTGAGGCTGATTTTTTAGTGTAATTATCAGTAATAAGCTTGTTAATAAAACCTTCAATATGGTCTTTTTTTACCTCGCGAATATCGTTAATTTCTTTACTTGTTAGGTATCCGGAAAACTGCTCTAGGTCTTTTTTATACGCAACAATAGTGAAGATTGATTTCCCTTGTGACTTGAGATAGGCAATAAACTTCTCAACAAGGGACGGTAATAAGAAATTATCCATAACGCCCTATAATATATCATATAAAATCTGTGATTTCAAGTAGTAATGTAATAGTTGTTTTTTTTATGCGTATTTGGTATAGTAGAAAGTTGAACGCATAAAATATAAGACGATGAAAGGAGACTTAATACATAATGATGCCAAAGACAAATAAATCTATACAACCTCATCCAATGGAGGCTCTTCTTAAGAAAAAAAAACTACTTACTATAAAAAAAGGCCAAGAAATCAATGCAAAGATCGTCTCTTTGTCCAAAAAAGGAGCTAATTTTGACATTGGAGGAAAAGCCTTAGCTGCGTTGGGAGAACTTGAAGTAAAAGAGATTACCACATACCTTCCCTACTTAAATGTAGGAGACGTGGTAAAAGCCCGTGTAATCTCTGAAGAATCGAAAAACGGATTTCCGGTAGTTTCCCTTTCTAATTTTTTCGAAAAAGGGAAATGGGATATATTAACGATAAAAAAAGACAAGGAGGAAGAAATTGAAATTGTCTGCGGCGAATATGGAAAAGGAGGAGTATTCATAGACTTCATGGGAATCAGGGGAGTTATACCAAAAATACAACTTACCGAACCATATATTAGTAATCCAGAAAAAATGGAGGGACAGAAGATAAAAGTAAAAATTCTTGAGGTTGATAAAGAAAAAAACAGACTTGTTGTTTCACAAAAAGCATCCGCCTTAAAGATTTCACAAAAAGATCTCAAGAAAAAGTTTGAAGAAATAAAAGAGGGAGGAAAATATAAAGCAAAGGTACTTGGAGTTTCTGAATTTGGGGTGTTTTGTGAAGTTGAAGGTGTTGAAGGGCTTATCCATATTTCAGAGATTTCTTGGGAAAAAGTTACAAGCGCAGCTAATTATGTAAAAATAGGAGGCGAAATTGACGTAATGGTTGTTGAAAAAAATCCAACAGATTTAAAACTCAATCTTTCATTAAAGCGTCTTGCGCATGATCCATGGCTAACGATTGAAGAGAAATACCCGAAAGATAAAGAGATAGAAGGAGAAGTAATCAGAAAAGAAAAATATGGATTATTTGTTCGACTCGAGCCCGGGATTGAAGGGTTAATTCATATTTCTAAACTCACCGGAAAAGAGGATATTAAGATAGGTCAAAAAATAAAAACTTTTGTTGAACGAATCAATAAAAAGGAGCGAAGGATGAGTCTTGTACTTCCTACTACAGAGAAACCGGTGATGTATCGGTAAAATAAATTATTTGTAAAAATTCAATCCCTTTGTTTTTCTAAAATCTTTTTTATTGTTTGTGGCAAGAAGAAGATTGTGTTTGAGGCAAGTTGCGGCGATAAGTGCGTCGGCCAGGAAATTAACCTGATTGGTTCTTAATAATTCTCCTGCTAGTAACCCGATATTTTTACCAATATCCATAACTTCAAAAAATTGAAACAACCTATTAGCCAATTCAAAACTCTTCTTATTATTAAGGTTTTTTTCGTTAAAAAACTCAGCGATAACAATAGAATTAACAAAGACTTGCAGATGATTCCTTTTCTGAAGAAAAATTAATTCCTTCAGGTTTTTACCAAAACCTTTAGTAAAATCAATAATAATATTGGTGTCAACAAATACTTTTTCCATATTAAGTAATACCTTTTTTTAACCTTCTCATATATTCTCTTTCTTTTTTTCCTCTTCTAACTCTGTTTTCAAACTGAACCCCGGTTTCACCTCCTCCTAAAAAGCCATAAAACTGGTCAATATCTTCTTCAATTAATTCTTTTTTTGGCGGTACAATGACCGCAATAGGTTTTTTATATTTGCAGACCACAAGAGGAACTTTAGTTTTTGCAACCTCATTCAGATACGAAGCGAGATTATCGCGTAAAAGGAAAACAGTTGTTTTATTCATATAAAATAGTATATATGAAGTTAAAAATGTTGTCAAGTTGTACAGTTGTACAACATTATTCTATCAGAGTCTTTTCCTCATCAGAAGCAATGACTTTGAAGCCAACATGAGAATGACCGGCGAAAAAGAGTCCTTCACCAACCCCTGCAGACATCAAGAAATGTTTTTCACCACCGGTTAAATAAAATGTTTCGGTAATTTTTTCGACTGCGGCAATTGACTGTTTCAAAATAATCTGTAAGGAAGAATTCGTTATGATTGCTTTTCCTTCATCCGTTGCCAGAAAATCCTCAACATCTTGGGTTATTGTCGTAAGCCCAAGTTGGTATTTTCGTGCTCGTTTTGCAAATGAATGGAGATATGCTCCAGAGTCTTTTTGTTTAATCAGGTACCACGCTTCATCAACAATCAACACTCTTTTCTTTTTATCCTTTCTTACTCGATTCCATATGTAGTCCAAAACAATATACATGGCGACCGGTCTTAAATTTTCTTCAAGATCGCGTATACCAAACACAGTGAATGGATTTTTGATATCAAAGTTGGACTGCTGATTAAAAATACCAGAAGCAGATCCTTTTACAAATTTCTCTAAACGGTCAGCGAGTTCTTTTGCTTCCGGAGTCTCCATTCCAGTAAAGATTTTGAACAAATCTTCAAGAAGAGGCGGCTCATTTTTGAATGTTTCAGGATCCTGTGTAATTCCCTTTTCACGATAGGTAAGAACAAGAGCGCGATCAAGAAGAGCATCTTGAGAAGGAGTAAGATCTCCCATAATTACTTTCATGAGAGCATGGAGATCAAGAATTTTATTTGAAAGTTCATCTGGCTCTGGATTTGAAGTTGCTAAATCAAAAGGGTTTATTTTGTATGGGGATTGATTAGAGAACATCACAAACTCCCCACCAACAGAACCGCTTAATTTTTCATATTCGTTTTCAGGGTCAATAATAATAACGTCGACTCCCATCATGAGGAGTCGAAGCGACTCGAGTTTTACAAAAAAACTTTTTCCTCCACCTGACTTTCCTAAAATTACCGAATTCGCATTCTCAAGAGTAAAACGGTCGAAAATAATAAGACTCCCATCGTGTTCATTGATTCCATAAAGAATTCCCTCGTTTTTGGTCAGTGACGCCGTTGCAAAGGGAAAGGTCATTGCCAAGGAAGTGGTATCCATATTTCGCCACACCTCAAGCTTGTCATAAAACATCGGCATTGTGGATTTGAATCCTTCCTCCATCTCTAAGGTTGCCTGCCTACCAATAATAAGAAGCGAAGAAAGAACAGAATCAACCTCTTTTGTGGTTCTATTTAATTCCTCAAGACTATCTGCGGGAATAGTGATATAGAGACCAAACTGGAAAAACCGTTCTGCTCCTTTTGCGAGTTCTGCTTGGAGAGCTAGAGCATCGTCGAGCGCAACTTGGACTGTTGGATCAACAACTTTTCCTGCTTTAATATCACCTTCTATGGTTGCTTCCATTTCCGCAATCTTTCGTTTTAAATCATCGAGAACGCTTTTTGATTCGGTAGGATAAATATACATTGAGATATAAAGAGGATGATCAAAAGTTATCAAAGGATAGAGCCAATTAGCAGAAACGTAGCGGGGATATCCAACAACATATAAAGTACGGTAATATTTTTCATCGATCTTCAAACTATTAAAGTCAACTTCGACAAATGAAGGAGCGATAATGTCTTTTGTTGTGACAGAACCTTTTGCCAAAAAGTCAGCGACATTCTGTGATCCCATAGGAACAGTAGTTTGAGGATGAGCGAGTTTATTATTTGATTTTGGAAATAGATTAAACATTTTTACCCTACAGTTGATACGACATCAGTGTAACTTTCAATAGGTGCAAGTTTTCGGCCGGTTGATGATGGGTTATAGAGATTAAAAAAGAGTTCTGTCAATTCTTGTTTTTGAAGAACCGTTCCTTTAAGTCCAATTTTTGATAATAAACGTAAAAGGTTATCACGCTTCGGATACAAAGATGTTTTTGCTCTACTGACGACGTATTCTTTACGTAATGCTCCCGTATTTGCTCCGGAAATTCCAAGCTCCAAAGGAGAGAAAGGTACCGCAAAAAAAAATCGCTTTTCCAAAACAGTGTTTCTTTTAATGATGGTTTTAATAAAATCTTTGTAGCTTAATAACCTGTTTTTGATAAGATCATTTTGTTGTTTATTGACCATTGAGTCAAGATAATCAAGATAAGAAGAAATATCCATTTTTTTAGATAATATTAGAATCTGTACAGGAAAAGAAAGAGAGTTGAGAAGACTTGCATATGCATAGATCATTGATGCTTGTTCCTCCTGTGATAAGAGCCAAAAATTAACCGCGCTTACTTCAACAACGATAGCAGCAGAGAAATCTTTCATAACAATTACATCATCTTTGATCTCCTCAATTTCGATAAAATTCTGAGTTGATGACTTAATTGGCGATGTTGCCTTTGAGACGGGCATATATAACTATAATAACTCCTTTGAATAGAATTCAAAGGGCTTTGAATTATTAGAATCAATCTTAATTTTCATTGTATCAAAAAAATAACTGTTATTTGCATCCTTGACCTCAAATTGATATTCTCCAGGAGGAATAGGGTTGAATGTTGCAAAAACACCATGAGGGTTGCTTTTGAGAAGACGGAGGACATTTCCTTTTTCATCTTTCATATAAATAAGGATTCCTGGTATGGGGATGAGTTTATGATTTTTAACTACACCGGTGAAAAAAGGTTTCTTCGGTTCAGAAATAGGGGGAACTACTGATTGAGTTGGTGGAGAAACTTGAGTTTGTATTGGTATAACAGGCTGTTTCATCGTTGATTTTCCAGAAAGGGTAGAGGTGGTCATTTGAAAAAGATTAGTCACCGTCTGTTTTTTTTGAGTTTTGGGAACAGAAGGATTTCTTGTTGCAAGATAACTGGATAGTTTTTCTTGGGCTTCAATGTGTGACATGACTCGATGGGGATCAGTAACAAAATAAAGATTTTTAAGAAAATAGAGCGGTTGATTTACTTTATGATATAGATATTGAGTTGGCGAGGTGAGTCGTTTAAAAAAGTTCCTGATCCATATGTCAAGCGGGCGCTCATTGACAGGTAAAAATGCAAACGCAAACCCGAGCCCTCCGGTGATGATGCCTAATAGAATATTTAATAAAGGAACAGGAAAAATATAATAGACAATAAAACCGATAGGGATAAAAACAATTAAATAGATAAACTGCTTAATTGTTAAAAAACCGATAAGTTTGAATTCAAACGTGGTAATCTGTCTTGGAATCGAATGCTGCTCCATGATTTCAGAATACCATAAAATGAAGCGGAGTGTTTACACTTAAAAGGTTTGTTTTTGAGTCCTTCACTATGTTCAGGACTAACTGTCCCTAATCCTCACTAGGTATCGGAAAGGGACAGTTGAGTGGACCCGACCGGATTTGAACCGGTGATCTCCTGACTGCCAGCCAGGCATTCTAGCCGCTGAACTACGGGCCCAGGGTAAATCCAAAGTTTACTGCAATATTCTATAATATACCTGATGATATTTAAAGACCGTATGGATGCGGGAGAAAAATTATCAGTAGAACTTCTTAAAGACAAAGTCCTTCTTAAAAATAGGAAGAATATTATTGTTGTTTCACTTCTTCGCGGCGGTGTAGATGTTGGAAAGACAATTGCAAAAAAATTAAAAACAGATCACGTACCGCTTGCTGTAACAAAAATAGGAAGTCCCTTTAATCCAGAATTAGCAATTGGAGCGATATGTTTTGATACTGTATATTTACAGGAAGATATTATTAAACGACTAGAACTCAAAGATGAAGCATTAAATCTTCAAATTTCACTCGCCAAAATAAAGCATAAGGAATATATAAAGAAATTCAGTCTTGAAAAAATTCAATACGAGAGAAAATTAAAAAATAAAATACCGATAATTGTTGATGACGGAATTGCAACCGGAGCAACAACAAAAGCAGCACTTCTATTTGTAAGAAGCAAAAAACCAAAAAAAATTATTCTTGCTATTCCTGTAGCGCCAACAGATTTTGATTCAAAAGGATTTGATAGAACAATTATTCTTTACAAAGAGCCTTTTTTCTCTTCAGTTTCGCAGTTTTATGAAAATTTTCCTCAAGTTAACGCTATTTAACTATCTCAAAGCCCTCAAAAATTTCTTTTGGTTCTTGAAAGAAGATTTCGACATCATCAACACGAGAGACAGGTGAGCCTTTTTTTATTACCTCAAGCGTTTTATTTACGCTATCTTCTTCTCCTTGTAATAAAGCCTCAACACCTCCACCTGGTCCAAAAACATCTGACTTAGTGAAGGTATTTTTTACCCATCCTGTTACAGAATGCATCTTAGCCTGAATTTTAGTCCAGGCTCGTAATCCTACACCGATGACGTCACCCTTAATGTAGACATGAGCTTGTTTAAGCATAATAGAATTTTACAATTTTCAGTTTTCAATTTTCATTGAATTCTCAATGATTTAATTTTCAAACTAAAATTACCTATCAATAATAGGGTCAACCTTCTTTGCTTGTTCCAGATACTTATCAGCCTTTATTTTGTCACCTCTCTCGCTATACAGCAAAAAAAGACCATATAGAATATCCCGTGAATACATATTTTTCTCTAATATTTGTTCATAATTTTGTATCATTCTTTTTTCTTCAATTTCCTTGCCATAAACATCATTTTGTAACTCCTTTCCGTAGATATTTTTTAACCTTAAAAGTTCGGATGAAAACTTGGAAAGGTTTTGAATAGATTGTAAATAATAAACAGTAGCTTTTTGATTATCATTCATCATTTGGAAATAATGAGGTGAAATTAATTGTGAAAGAAACATGTTTAATAAAAGGAATACGCAGATTGTAATATAAAGCGTATACTTTCCTGCAGTTCGAAAGACAGGAAAAATTTTTCTACCGAGGCTCAATTTTTTTGTTTTTTTCATAGAGCTTTCGATCTTATTCTATTATATACTTTTCATATGGATGTATATGTGCAGACAATTATCGATAGAGCAATAAGTTTTGGATTAGCCCTTGTTGTAGGTCTATTAGTCGCAGGAATCACATTCATTGTTATTTATCTTATTCTGATCTACCTAAGGCTTAAAAAGCGCGAACAGATTTCTCTGGAGATGGTTACTTTAGAGGTAAAGGTGCAAAAAGATAATGAAATTAAAATTGACGCGGCAGAACAGATGTTTGCTTCGTTTTCTTCCCTAAAAAAATCAGGTTGGTTTTCATTTCTCGAGCTCGACGACGTTTTGGCCTTTGAGATCGTCGGAAAAAAGGCAGACATCAGGTTTTATGTTTCCGCTCCATCTCGAATCATTGATCTCGTCGAAAAATCTATCTATGGATACTATCCTACCGCCGATATTAAACGGGTTGATGAGCCGAATATTTTTACCGAGGAAGGAAAAGTTTCATTCGGAGCAGTCGTTCAAAAAGATTATCCGTATATGCCTTTAAAGGTTTTTAAAGATTTACCGACAGATTCAATGTCTGCGGTAACTTCTGCCATTTCGAAAATGGGAGATAACGAAGGTGCCCTAGTTCAAATTCTCATCCGCCCAGCCGAAGGGAAATGGAAGAAAATAGGAAAATCATTCGTTTCCTCGACCAAAAAAAACGAGTCCAATCCGGAGAAAGCAATATTTAAAACAGATCAAAAAGTATTAGAACGGATAGAAGACAAGTGCACAAAATCAGGATTTGAAACCACCATACGGTTTGTTGTTTCTGGGCAAACAAAAGACTCAGCCGCGATGCATTTTAAAAATATTAAAACTGCATTCTCACAGTTTAACTCTGATTTAAATAGCCTGAAAGGAGCGCGTGTTTTTTTTAAAGGCGGCTTTATGATTAACTTTATCTATAAATTCTTTCCGGTACTTGAACCATTTTTTTCAAAATCGGTTTCTATTCTCACTTCAGATGAACTTGCAACAATGTTTCATTTTCCGAATAAAACCATTGAAACTCCCCATATCCAATGGCTCAAAGCAAAAACTGCGCCGGTTCCCGCAGAGGTCCCACAGGAAAACGGGACGTTTATGGGATTTGGATATTACCGCGGAGTCAAAAGACCCGTATGTATTAGTCCTTCGGACAGAATGAGACACGCGTATATTATTGGAAAAACCGGTGTCGGTAAATCTGAGCTCCTGAAAGAAATGGTAAAGCAGGATATAAAAGCGGGACACGGCGTCTGTGTCATGGATCCGCACGGAGATCTTATTGACGACGTATTAAAATTTATCCCTCCTGAACGAGCAGAGGATGTCATCTATTTTGATCCTTCAGACACAGAGAGACCAATGGGACTCAATCTTCTTGAGGCAAAAACAGAAGATCAAAAACATTTTATTACCAGCGCAATTATTAACCTTATGTATAAGTTGTATGATCCGCAGAGAACAGGAATTATTGGTCCCCGGTTTGAACACGCGGTAAGAAACGCAATGTTGACCGTCATGTATGAACCTGGAGCGACATTTGTTGAAGTGATGCGCGTTCTTCAGGATCCAAAATATGTTCAGGAACTTTTGCCAAAAGTACAAGACCCCATTGTCCGACGCTATTGGACAGATCAGATTGCGCAAACCTCGGACTTCCATAAATCAGAGGTTTTGGATTATATTGTTTCAAAATTCGGCCGGTTTGTTACTAATAAAACCATGAGAAACATCATCGGTCAGTCAAAAAGTGCGTTTGATTTCCGTCATGTTATGGATGAAGGGAAGATTCTTCTTATTAATCTTTCAAAAGGAAAACTCGGCGAAGAAAATTCAAGCTTTTTAGGACTTGTTCTTATCCCAAAAATATTAATGTCGGCAATGAGTAGGCAAGAAATACCCGAGGACGAGCGACGCGATTTTTATCTCTACGTTGATGAGTTCCAGAATTTTGCCACGCCGGACTTTGCCACCATTCTTTCCGAGGCACGAAAATACCATCTAGCATTGACTGTGGCAAATCAATTCATCGGACAGATGGAGGAAGAGGTCAAGAATGCCGTTTTTGGTAACGTAGGTACGCTTATTTCATTCCGCCTTGGAGTTACTGACGCCTCCTACATTCAACGTGAATTCCAGCCGATCTTTTCCGAGGCAGACCTTATTAATATCGAACGGTTTCACGCATATATGAAAACAATCGTGAGAAATGAACCCGTTTCACCGTTCTCGGTCGATATGACAAAAGATATTTCTAAAATGAAAGCAGAGGCTAACGACAAAATCGCTCAAGCAATTATCCAGCTTTCCCGACTAAAATATGGAAGGCCGAGAGAACTTGTTGAGGCGGAAGTAATCCAAAGAGCGAGGCTATAACAAAGGAATAGTTTAATATATGTATTTTAATTACAATCAAGAAAATATTTTAGCTTATGCATTAAAATATGATAATTATATAAAGGATACTAATGATGAAAAAATAGAGCAAGAACTTGTAAAATGGTTTAAAAAGAATAAATTTTTAGATAAAAAGACCTTCTTAGAACTGTGTTTATGGAAATCAAAAAGACCTAAAAAACATTATGAAAATAAAATTAACTGCCTTTTATTATTAAAAGGCGTATCGTGGTCGGTTGCTTCCGTTATTCTTCATTTTGCTTATCCAAACAAATATATGATTATGGACTTTCGTGCTATATGGTCTTTGGGATGGAAGCAGCTCAAAAGTTATAATTTTACTTTTTGGCAAAAATATACAGATAAAGTAGACAGAATAACAAAAGAAAAAAAAGTAACATTACGGCAATTAGACAAAGCTCTTTGGTATTATTCGAAAGAAAATCAAAATAAGCAATAAGATCTAAGCAATAAGATCTATTTTGACAATCTAAATCTTATTCAATATAATTGACATATGCTTAGAGATCTAAGAATTTCTGTGTTTATTTCCTTAAGATTTTTTAGTCTAATAATTGAGGAAAATTTTATATCGATGGTAGATTCTTTATTAATTAATATGCAATTCATTTTTGCCTGAATAGCAGCTTCAATTCCGTTACTTGCATCTTCTAACACTAAGCAATTTGTAGGATAAACCTTGAGAATACGAGATGCTTCAAGAAAAAGATCAGGAGCTGGTTTACCATGTCTTACCATTTCAATACTAACGAACTTATGAAAGTCTTTAAGGAGATGAATTTTTTTTAAAGCTTTATTGAGATAAGTTGATGTTCCTGATGAGGCAATAATGAATTTAATTCGTTCCTTTTTGAGTAATTTAATAAGTTCAAGAGTGCCAGGCATTAACTTTAATTTATAATCTACCAATTCCAAGAAAATTTTATCATGTTCTTTTATAAGAGTATTCAAATCAACATCAAGCTTGCATTTTTGTTGATAATAAGCTAAGACATCTTTTGTTGATTTACCAAGGGTTGAGGAAAAAAGATCAGAGTTAAATACTCCTCCATATCTTTCAACCAGATTCTTCTCTGTTGCAAAATGAAGAGGTTCTGAATCAACAAGTAAACCGTCGAAATCAAAAATTACTGCCTGTATCATACGATTAATACTATTCTATCAAATAAAAACTCTCTATGCGTCTCGTACTTTCTCAAATTTCAATTGATTTTAATCTATGGTATACCGCAATTAATGAAGTGCGTTTAAGAGGGGGAGAGATAATAGCTATTGCCCATGATAAACAAGAGAACTATAATTGGTATATCCCAACAGAAGACACAAAAGAAACAGACGCTATAGGGAATATCATCCCGTTACAATTATTGGCATATTATATGGCAGTGAGATTAGGAAATAATGTAGATAAGCCACGGAATATTGCAAAAAGTGTAACCGTAAAATAGGACCTACTATTTATAGAAAAATATATCATTTTTGTTATGATTAGTTGAAGCAGAAGTAAGCCAGAGAGCGAGACTATAGAAAGAAATTAAAAGTTAAAAATGAAAAATTAAAAATTACAATTCAAAAATAAAAAAAATAAACTTATTTCATAATTTTGATTTTTTACTTAAACTTTTGCATTTTTCCTTTTGAATTTTTATTCTATGTTATTAACCTATAAAACCCATCTTTCCAAAAAACTCCAACTTACTTCTGATGTCTGGTTATATACGTTTACTCTTGACGAGCCGAAAGAAATCTTATTTATTCCCGGTCAATATGTAATCTTATTTGTTCCCCAAGAAAACGGTGAAAAGGTAAGAAGACTTTATTCAATCGCTTCCCCCAACACAATTACCAATGAATTTGAACTTCTTGTCAAGCTCGTTCCTAATGGATGCGCATCGTGTTATTTTGAGAAATTAAATATAAATGACGAAGTAGAATTCCAAGGAACCGCAGGAATGTTCACTCTTAAAGAGAACCCCAGAAATAAAATCGGCATGGTTACCGGAACAGGATATGCACCAGTGAGGAGCATGTTGTTATCAAATTCCAAATTCCAACCTCCAAATTCCAAATTTTATCTTTTCTTCGGATTTCCCTATTATAAAGATGTTTTTCTTTTTGATGAGTTAAAACAACTTAGTGAAAAAAATCCAAATTTTAAATTTTACATCTGCCTTTCCCGCGAACAAAATCTTGATATGATTCCCGAAGAAGACAAAAAGTATTTTCTCCTTGGTCGTGTTACCCATGGCTTCGAACAACTCATTGAAAATTGTAAATTGAAAATTGAAAATTTTGATTACTATCTCTGTTCTGGCCGCGACGTCGTTGAATCCCTCAAAGAATACGTTTATCAAAAAGGCGCTCCAAAAGAACAGGTCTATTTTGAAAAATTCTAAAACGAGGTGACAAAAAAATCCGAAGGAATCTGGGGATAGGATTGGAAAAGACTTACCGTGCTGGTAACCGACGTATTTGTTTGGGCTTGAGCTGTTGTAGTTTTTCCCTGAGGAGGCAATACGCTACTTGCTCCTGCTACTCTTTGAATTCCGAGTTTTGTTGCGTTGAATAACACTCTCATAAATACAACTTTTATATCTCCGGAAATTGGTTTTGGATTTTGATTCTTATACTCAAAATCAGTTCCTTTTATATTAGTTTTTGGCACTAATTGAAGGTTTGGAAGTTCTCCTGATCCAGAAACCTGATCACACGGATCGATAAGATCTCGCGTTAATGAATTATTGGCATCGGTATGAACATAGGTAAGTTCGACTGCAGGACATCCACTTTCAGACTTCATATAAAAATATAAATCTCCGGAAAAAGGAGAAGAAAATGTATGGGCCGCATTATCATATTGACTTAAATAAAGCGTATATTGTTCATCTCTTTGAAGAAGAGGAGTGACAAATGTGTTTCCTTGAGTTTCCGAAACAGAAGCTGAGCCATTAAATCCTGAAAGATTAGTGAGTCCCAGAGCAGCAATAGAATAAGGAGTACCACTTGCTGGTTGTTTTAATGATGCCTCAAGAATAGCTTCAGAGGCGGCAAGCGCTCTTTTTGAATCTTCTTCCAATTTGGTCGTCTGCGTTTCGGTTTGTGACGTAAAAGAAACGGAAAAGGTAACCGCAAGAACAGTTGCCAAAAGCATGACGATGATTAATAGAACCTGGCCGGATTGTTTACCCTTGAATCTCTGTTTATCAGGATGATTCCAGGGGTTACTGTATTGTTTGGTCATATTTTGATATTGATAAATACGGCAATAAAGCTACAAAAGCACCAGGGTCATTGACAATAAATAAAGAAGGAGCGCTATTATTAGACTGTGTTCGTTGATTAGTTAAGCTAGTTACAGAGAGATTTCCCTTTATCTTCAAACCCGATCCGGTTCCGGTGTCAAAAGATCCTCCTGCAGCAAGAATAGCAAATATATTTGAAACAGAATTAGAAACCGTAATATTCCCCGTCGCCAGAACAGCAAGGGCTTTCCCAGAATTTGTATTGAGGTCGCCGGATATTGTTACGTTTCCGTTTACAATAATTACTACGTTATTACCAGCATTGCCAGATAAATTGGTAATAGACCCACTTACATAATATATTCCAGAAGAAACAGAGCTTAAATTAAATGATGCCGGATCAACGCTTGTGTAATCTTTTCTTGATTTTACATAATCAAAAAAAGTTGAAGGAGTAAAGCCAACTTGGCGAGTGTAACTTGGCATATACCAGTTATTTACCGATGTCTGCGCTGTTCCTACATTAACAGTAGATGCGGATGTAACTCCTCCAACCTCTGAACCAAAATGAGTAATGAAATAACGATTGGTATTATCATCACTATCAAAAGAAGAAACTGTTAATGGAATAGGATTATTAAGATTTCCATTTCCGTTAAAAGAAAGATTCCTTAACTTAATCCACGGACCAGAAAGGTTAAAAAAAATATCTTTATTAAATGTTGTTGTGGGAACAGCTGCTGCTACATCAACTGCAATTGTATTATTTGCCGCTGCGCCGCAAACATTATTATTTGTCCAGTAGGCAGACTGGTATTCAGAAGCAGATGCATTCAGAGTAAGGTTTTGAGCTGGAATTGGATTAGCTGTTTGATTATTAAATGTTACTGTACAGCTATATGAGAGCTTAGGATTTCCCGAAGAAGGATTTTGTGTACAAACTGGCGTTACACCAGCAGGATACTGAGGAACAATATTAATACTTAAAGAATTGCTGGAAATATTATTTGTACATGAGACGCCATTGGATTCTTTCAGAATGCCGGTAATTGCAATAGTGGGATACAAAGTAGGTGTCGGTGGATTAATTACATTAACTATTATAGAGCTGGCTGGTCCAGCGCAAGTATACCTTGGTGGTCCATCTACATAGTTAGCATTACCGCGACATTCTGCTTGACCATCATTCCATGCGCGACAAAAAACATCATAGGTTCCAATAGCTGTGGGAGTCCAAGTAACTGAGCCGTTACCTGAATTACCGGGGATTACACCTGTGTTCAAGCTCGCTACCCCATTTTGCCAACCTCCAAATGGTGGTTGTAAAGGAGCAGGATTAATATTATGGTCAGCGAATTCAACATTTTGAGTTCTATTAGCTTCTTGTGAGTAAAAGTCCGCCGTATAAGTACCACTTTGTCCCAAGGTGATTGTAGGCGGGCCGGAAAGATTAGAACAGTTGGGTATTGAAGGTCCACAGCTAGAGCTACAAGAACCGTCAGATACAGTGCAATTTCCATAGCTATCAGTTGACAGATTACAGCCACAGCATGCGGCATAAGCAGGTTTGAGTAATCCAAAAAAAACAACTACAAAAAAAGCAAAAAACGAAAATATAGTATAGATGACTTTATTCATAAACAATTCTTTATCTTCATTATGGAAGGACTATTGGATTTTGTCAAGTTAGTTCATATCTGCTAGTATGTTTATACGTTTATGTCTTTTATTATTTCAATTGTACTCATTATTCCGCTTATTGTTGAAGGTTTGGGGATTTTATCAGATAGAACGCCGATAAGCTATTTTTATTTTTTTTTACCCCTTTGTTTGTTTATATTTTTTATAATAAAAAGAAAAATTGTACGATTTCCCTTGTTCGCAACGCTTTGTTTTATCTCATTTCTTATTTTTTCACTGATTTCTTCTCTTAATTTTTCTGTTGATAAACACGTTTCGTTTGAGTGGTGGCTGTTTTACCTGTCAGGTTTTCTCCTTTTTATCTTTTTTTACAACTATAAAAATGAGGCAAAAAATATACTCAAATCAATAATTTACATCGGTAGTTTTATTTTTATTTCAGGCTTTCTAATAAAATCTCTCTTTCCTCAATTTTTTTTAGTACAACATATTCCTTTAAGGGAGTTTAATCTTTTCTTTAGCTATTATACCTATAACCATAATCATCTCGGTGATTTTCTTGGATTAACACTACTTTTAATCATTAATAAGCTTCAAGGTAACCGAAGCAAACTATTTCTTGGCCTTTTTTTTATTTTATTCATTATTTTTTTGTATTCGTTTAGCAGATCGGCATACGTATCTTTTTTATTCACCCTGTTTATTTTTATCTTGTTTTCAAGACTAAAAAAGAATCCAGTCATACTTTCTGGTCGAATGATAATGATGTTTTTTGTATCAACTATTTTAGTAAGCTCTTTCTTTATTTTAATAACAAGCTCTTTTAACGGTATATTAAAGCTGCCCAAAAAAGAACTGTTTGACAATCGACAAAACTATCTGTATCAAGGCATAGCAGCAATTAAGGAAAAACCTTTTTTCGGCTTTGGCATGGGGAACTTTGGCTATGCTTCTCGTAAATATCTCATCAATTATGATACTTTTAGCGAGACTTCGCATAACCTGATGATTGACAGTTTAGTGGAAAACGGTCTTTTAGCAACAGCGTTCTTTACAATTTTTTTGTTACTGGTTTTAAGATCTACTTTGCGTAATAAAACCATATTTTCTGTAATTTTGCTCTATCTCTTTATTGTTTTTCAGACAGATTACATTTACAGGATGTATTCTATTTTGGCGCTTTTTTTCATCTTGGCGGGTACGATATATGAAGAAAAAAAAGAGCTGGAAAATACATCGATCTTCGGACTCATGGCTCTTTTTCTTTATATTGCATTACAAATAATTCTCGTCAGTGCTATTTTTATACGTTCCAATCAGTTTGAGTTGGCAACCCGGATATACCCTCTTAATACATCAGCTTATCCTTTTTTGATTAACAAGAGGATACAAGAAGGGGACTCTGATGGAGTAGTTATTGCGGCAAATCAATATGAGCAAATTGCACCAGATGATGAAAATGTGGTAAGAACGCTTGCAGAAACATATTTAGCTTTAGGTAAGAAGAAAGAGGCGTTATTTTACTTTGAAAAGATGTATAAAAATAATCATTTAGTGGGAATGCCGATTGTTGAACAAATCTATCAATTAAAAAAAGAGACAACCACAATCCAGCAAGCAAAAGCATTTATTCAACAGGTTTTTTTGGATTATAAAAAAGGACCGTACTGGTTTAGAACTCAAACGCTTAAAGAAGAAATAAGAACATTTTGCAGAAAATATAAAGAGGAACAAATATGTAAAAAGACCGGGTGGAGGTAACCAACATACACCTTATTACAAATAAATATTTATTGCATTAGTTTCTCAATAATTCTTCTATACCCCTCCAGCATCTTATCTTCAGAATACAATTGGATTCTTTCTAGTGATAGTTTCTTTTCATCCTCAGGAGGAACAAGGAGGGAGTATTTTTCTCTTCTTAGATTTCAAAAACCAAGATACTCTTGACAAACTTTGGCATACTTTGATATCATATGGTATATGAGCACTATTAATATTTCATTACCATCCTATCAGGCAGATATCATTGATTCAATGGTATCAAAACACGGCTTTGCCAACAGAAGTGAATTTATTCGTTCAATTATTCGATTGGTTATTCAACAAGAGGATTTAGTTGAGAAAGCCGCTGTTTTTCCTTTTGTATCAGCAAAAAGACGGCCGGTTAAGGCCATTATATCTGCGTTTTCGAAAACAAAGCGTTATTCAAAAGAATTTCTCAAAGATTTAGAAGAAGGTCTTTCCGGAAGCGATTATTTTACATAATGCATCATGGTTGAAGTTTTACCATTCAACAAGAAGGTTCGTGAAAAGATAACACATCATCAACTGGAGAAAAAGATCAAAAAACAACTTGACCTTTTTGTCCAAAATCCTTATCACCCAAGTCTCCACACAGAACTTCTGGTACCAAAAGGATATGGTATCTATAGTTTTCGAATTGATATTCATTTTAGGGCGCTCTTTATTTATCGGAATGACAAAAAAAGCGTGGAGATACTTAATATTACGCTCCATTACAAATAAATATTTACTATATCAACTTCTCAATAATTCTTCTATATCCCCTCCAGCATCTTATCTTCAGAATAAAACTTAAGGGTCTAGATTACTTTAGCATCTAACATTTGCTAGAATAGATTATCTAGACGATGAAAAACAAATATTTTGTTAAGTCGCATATTACAGAACCAAAATT
>Ga0209515_10001814_pt1 | contig 34557 bp, 32 predicted proteins | sample Subgroupgradi54m_FD_187454 | JGI IMG/M metagenome (GOLD analysis project Ga0209515, IMG submission 187454) | Subsurface groundwater microbial communities from S. Glens Falls, New York, USA - GMW60B uncontaminated upgradient, 5.4 m (SPAdes)... ... | reverse complement strand
GGCCGACCTCGGTCGTGGCGGTGAAGGATTCGGCTGCGCCCATGGTGCTGTCTCCGGCAAAGTGCAAGCGCCAGTCTAGGCCTGTGCAAGCCGCCTGCCAATGCGCGTAGACTGATTTCATTGTTCACAAGGGAGAACAATCTTCGATGACTGCAAGAGACAACCGGATGGCTGCGACACGTGGCGAGACCCTGTGGACGCACATTCACCTGTTAACGGTGATTGCGCAGGCCGGCAGCTTCACTCAGGCGGCGCAACGCCTCGCGCTCAGCAAGGCGGCGGTCAGCCAGCGCGTGGCCGAGCTCGAGCGCGCCGTCGGTCTCACGCTGGTGCAGCGCACGACCCGCTCGGTGCGCCTCACCGACGCCGGCCAGCGTCTGGTCGACGCCACCGCCGAGTCGTTCGCCCACATCGCGCGCAGCCTGAGCGGCGTGCGCGACCTGGCCGGCCAGCCGCGCGGGCTGGTGCGAGTCACCGCGCCGGTGGCGCTCGGACGCCAACAGGTGGCGCCGGCGCTGGAGGGATTTTTTCGCGCCTATCCCGACATTCGGGTCGAGCTGGAGCTGTCCGATCGCTTCGCCAACCTCGGCCACGAGGGTTTCGACCTGGCAGTGCGGCACACGACCGCGCCGCCCGACAACCACGTCGCCTGGAAGCTCTGCGACTCGCGCACGCTGCTGGTCGCGAGTGCCGGCTACCTGCGCCGGCGCGGCACGCCGGCGCGCCCGTCGGAGCTCGGTGGCCACGACTGCCTGGCCTATTTGCGCCAGGGCCCGGCGCACTGGCAGTTCGAACAGGCGCCAAGCCGCGCGCGGAGCGAGCCCGAGCGCTGCAGCGTCAGCGTGCAGGGGCCCCTGCGTGCCAACAACTCCGAGCTGCTGCGCGATGCGGTGCTGGCGGGCCTGGGCATCGCACAGCTGCCCGACTTCAGCGCCGCCGCCGCGCTGCGCGCCGGCCGGCTGCGCGAGGTTCTGCCGGGTTGGCGCCCGGTCGGCTTCTTCGGCGATGCGATTTACGCGATCCGCCCGTGGAGCCCGACCACGCCGCGCGCGGTGCAGCTGCTGGTCGAGCACCTGCGCGCGGCCTTGGCCGGCGGCTTCGGCGCCGGCGGATAACAGCGTGCCTGGGTATGCTGGAGGACCCGGGAGGAAACCCCATGCTCCGAACCGACATCACACCCGACTTCTTCCACCACAAGCAGCTCGGAAGCTTGCCCGACCGTTACGGGGTTCGCATCACCGAGATCGCCGAGGCCCGCCTCAGCGGCGAGCTCGAGGTGCAGCCGTGGATGCACGCGCCGAACGGCTTCCTGCACGCCGCCAGCGTGATCCTGCTGGCCGACACCTGCGCCGGCTACGCGACCATCGCGCACCTGCCCGAGGGGGCGAAAAACTTCACCACCATCGAGCTGAAGAGCAACTTTCTCGGCACCACCAAGGACGGCCTGATGCGCTGCGAAGCGGTCGGCGAACACCTGGGCCGCACGACCCAGGTCTGGGCGGCGACGGTATTCAACGCCCAGGGCAGGAAGATCGCGCTGTTCCGCTGCACCCAGATGATCCTGGCCTGAGAGCCGAGCTGGCGAACAGGCAAAAAAAGAGCCCACCCGCGTTGGCAGGTGGGCTGTGTCAAGTCCTCAAATAAAGGACGTCGTTGGGACGGTTGCTGGCCTCTCACCCTGTGGCGTGGTGTTCGGGCCTCTTCGCGTGGGTTGGATCGAACCCCGTGTGACAGCGATTCAGAGACTTTAGGTGTCGCACTGCTGTGCGCCTATCCCCAATACGAGGGAGAACGGTTTGGGTGATCTGTGGCAGGCGAATTTGCAATGTCCGACCTTGTCCACGGCGCGCGACAATGCGCGCCATGCCTGCCCCGTCGCGCCCTCGTCCACGAGCTCAAAAACCGCCCGCCGCTCGCATTGCGAACGTGCAAACGCTGAGCGAACAAGAGCTCGATGAGCTGCAAGACCTGCTCGACGCCGTTCCGGCACCGCTCGAACCGCTCGATGTGAGCATGCTCGACGGCTTTCTGTGCGGCGTGCTGGTCCAGCCGCAACCCTTGCCCGACAGCCGCTGGCTGCCGCACATCACCGACGCCGATGGCCGTGCGCTGCCGGCGCGGTTCAACGCGACGCGGCTGCATGCGCTGGCGCGACGTCGCTACGACGAGCTGAACGACGCGATCGTGCGCCGCCAGTGGTTCGATCCCTGGGTCTTCGAGCTGGAGCAGGACGAGGCCGCTGGCGCCGACCGCGAGGCCGGTGACGATGCCGCGCCGCCCGAGGTCGATGCGGTCTACCCGTGGGTGGCCGGTTTCGCGACCGCGCTCGAGCTGTTCCCGGCGCTGATGCAGCTCGACGCTGCCGAGCTCACCGAGCCGCTCGCGCTGCTGTACCGCCACCTCGACGCCGACGACCTGGAAGACGCCGACGCTCTGCTCGAAGAGATCGAATCGCTGGAGCCACCGGTCGACCTGAGTGAGGCGGTCGAAGGCCTGGTTCGCGCGACGCTGTTGCTGGCCGACGCGAGCCGGCCGGTCGCGCCCGCGCCGCAGCATCGCTCGCGCCCTCGCCCGAACCGGCGTTGACGCATCAGAGGGCAGAGAGTCAGCTGTCATCCCGGCGAACGCCGGGATCCACTGGTGATCGATGCGCGCTGGGGCGAAAGTGGATCCCGGCGTGCGCCGGGATGACGCGGTTGTGGAAACGTTTGTCAACCCCTTCAGGCGCGCCCATAGAGGCGCTGCGCGTGCAGCGCCAGCCCGGTCGCGACACTCGCGAAACGGTCGCCGCGCACCGCGCGCGCGCTCGGGAATGCCGCCGCGATCCGCTGTGCCAGCAGGCGCAGCCCGGTCGAGCCGCCGGTGAAGAACAGCGCGTCGATCTGCTCCGGTCCGAGGCCGGCTTGCGCGACCGTCACGCGCGCCGCATCGACGATGCGATCGATGTCGCCGCCTATCGCCTGCAGCGCCGCGTCTTCGTCGAGCGCGACAGCGAGGCGGTGCTCGACATGGCCGAGGTCGATGCGTGTCGCTCCGCCTTCGGACACGTCGATCTTGGCCTGTTCGGCACGCGCCACCAACTCGTGGCCGAGCCGCTCCTCGATTACCACCATCAGGCGCCGGTGCTGGCGCTCGTCGCTGTAGAACGTGCGCATCTGGCGCAGCTCGGCGACCCGCTGCGGGCTGTAGACGGTATTGATCAGATGCCAGGTCGCGAGGTCGAAATACACGCCGCTCGGCACCTCGCGCGCCGGCGCCCCGTTGATGCTCGGGCCGAAGGCGCCGAAACCGAACTCGGGCAGCACGCTGGCCAGCTCGACCCGGCGGTCGAAGTCGGTGCCGGCGATGTGCACGCCGTGGTTGGCGAGGATGTCGCGCTTGCGATCGAGCCGGCGCGCGCGTTCCGGGCCGACCCGCACGACCGAGAAGTCCGAGGTGCCGCCGCCGATGTCGGCCACCAGCACGATCTCTTCGTGGCTCACGCTGCGTTCATGGTCGAACGCGGCGGCGATCGGCTCGTACTGGAACTGGACCTCGTCGAATCCGACCTGGCGCGCTGCCGCTTCGAGCGCGGCCACCGCCTGCGCGTCGCGCTGCGGGTCGTCGTCGACGAAGAACACCGGCCGGCCGATCACCGCGCGGCGCACCGGCGCGCCGGTGGCGCGCTCGGCCATGCGCTTCAGGTGGCGCAGGTAGCCAGCGATGATGTCCAGGTACTTCACGCCGCGCCCGCCGCCCACGTCGGTGGTCTGCTCGACCAGGCTGGAGCCGAGGATGCTCTTCATCGATCGCATCAGCCGGCCGTCGAGCCCGTCGACATAGGCCGCCACCGCGGCGCGGCCGAAGGCGACCGGCGCCGGGCCGCCCCAAGCCGGGCGGCGCCCCTCGGGGGCAGGAGCATAGCGACTGGGGGGCTCATCCCGCGGGCCGTCGTGCTCGGGGCCGTCGACGAAGTAGAAGACCGCGGTGGGCATCGTGCGCTGGCCCGGTTCGAGCTCGACCAGGCGCATCGCGCCGGCGCTGTCGGGCACCGCGATCGCGGAGTTGGAAGTGCCGAAGTCGATCGCGCAGTACATGGCGCAGGGCGGGCCGGGCGGGACGAAGGGGCGCGATTGTAGGCGCGGGGCGGCAAACAGCGCACGATGCCGGCATACTCTCGCCGGCCCACTTCGCCGAACCGAGCACCATGTCCGCTGCCGCCGACCTGCCCCAACTGCTGTCGCGCACCGCCTTGCGCGACCGCGTTGCGTTCGAACAGCTTTATCGCGCGACCTGCGCGCATCTTTTAGGCGTCGCGTTCCGTATATTGAACAATCGGGACCGCGCCGAAGAGGTGCTGCAGGAAGCTTTCATGAACGTCTGGCACAGCGCCAGTGGGTACAACGCCGCGATGGCGACACCCATGACCTGGCTCATCAACATCGTCCGAAACAAGGCCATCGACGCGGTGCGTTCGGGGCGGACCGAGCGCGCCTCGACCGTGGCGCTCGACGACGAAGGCATGGACGTGGCCGCCGACAGCGCCCACGAGCCGCAGCAATTGCTCGCCGACAGCCTGACCAAGGTCAACATCGACAAGTGCATGAGCACGCTGAACCCGTCGCAGCGGCAGGCGTTGGCGCTCGCTTACTACCGGGGCATGGTGCATACGGACATTGCCGAAGCCTTGAATGCGCCGCTCGGCACCGCCAAGGCCTGGGTCCGGCGGGGGTTGGACAAGCTGAAGGATTGTTTGGTGGCTGCAGGTGTCACGCCATGAACTATCTGCTGCCTGAACGGCTGGACCGGCTGGCGCGCGAGTACGTGCTGGGCACACTGACCGGGCGCGCCCGGCGCCGCTTCGAGCGTCTGCTGCTGCAGGCGCCAGTGGCGACGCTCGCGGTCACGACTTGGCAGGAGCGCTTCAGCGTCCTGGCCGCCGGGGTGCCGGTGATGCAACCCCGCGATGCCGTCTGGGCCGGCCTGGAACAGCGCCTGTTCGCGCCTGCGGCCGCGGCCAAGGGCAAGGCTGCGGCAGGGCCGTTGCAGTGGCTGTGGGACCTGTTGTCGGGCCGCGCGCTCGCCGGAGCGCTGGCCGGGGTGCTGCTGTGTGTCGTCGTGCTGCGCCTGCAGCCCGGCCTGGTCGGGCTCGAACCACAAAGCGACGCGCTGCCGGCCAGCTACGTCGGCTTGCTGGTCGACGCCGGCGGCAAGCCGACCGTGCTCGCCAGCTCGCGCCGGCATGGCCGCGAGCTCACCATCAAGCTGCTGCAGCCGGTGGTCATCCCGCCCGGCAAGGTGGCGCAGCTCTGGGCCCTGCCGAAAGACGGCTCGGCGCCGTTCCCGGTCGCCGTGGTGCCCGACAAGGGCCCGGCCAGGCTCAAGCTCAACGACACGTCCGAAAAGCTGTTCGCCAACGTGACCCGGCTGGCGGTCAGCCTGGAATCGGCACCGGCCCAGCCGGGCGACAAGCCGAGCGACTTCGTGCTGTCGGGCCACTGCGTCAAGCTCTGGTAGTTGCAAACATTTTCAGCTGGCCTGCGTCTGCAGTTTGCAGGCCGTCGTAAGTCCGGGCATGACACGATTGACGTGTCAGCCCCACACCGAAGGAAACCGACCATGAAGACTTTCGCACTCAAGCTGATCGCCGCCGCTGCCCTGACCTTGTCGGTGCATGCCGGCTTCGCCGCCGACTCCGAGCCGGCCGCCAACGACAAGCTCGCCCCGGTGCGCGCGCAGATTGCCGCCAAGCAGTGGCGCGGCGCGATCGACGAGCTGAACAAGATCAACGACAAGGGCAGCGCCGACTGGAACAACCTGATGGGTTACAGCCTGCGCAAGGCCAAGACGCCCGACTACGAAGGCGCCGAGAAGTTCTACAACGAAGCGCTGCGCATCGACCCGAAACACCGCGGCGCGCTCGAATATTCGGGCGAGCTGTACCTCATCAAGGGCGACCTCGCCACCGCCGAACAGCGTCTGGCGACGCTCGACAAGGTCTGCCGCCTGCCGTGCGAGGAATACACCGACCTGAAGAAGTCGGTGGCGCGCTACAAGGCGGCGGGCAACAAGTACGTTGCCGCCGAATAAGACCTCACGTCCCGCGGGCCGGCAACTGGCCCGCGACCCACACGACGCTGGCTAAGGTCTGGATTCGCGCTGCTGCGCCGGCAGCGTGCTGCCCGGCTGGCTCGGCGTTGCCTTGCGCTGGCCGGTGGCGCCCGTTGGGTCGGTCGGCAGCGTGCGGGGTGCGGCTTCGCCGCGGCGAATGCGGCCCAGGTCGGGCAGGCCGGTTTCGCCGGCCGCGAGCAACAGTGCGCTCAGCACCGCACCGGTCACGGTGCCCCATGTCAGGGCTTGCAGCGACGTCAAGGTCATTGTCGGAACTCCCAGGTGGCGACGCTGCCTGGCGCCGCACATGGTTTCACGATAGTGTGGGCTGCAACAACTTTCCATCCATCCAAAGGGGGATCGCAGCACGGCTTTGCAACCAGGCGCTACCGCGCAGGGCGAGACGCGCCGTGAATCCGCCATGACACACGCTTCGCTGTCCACGGTCGCGCTGAATCGCCGGGCCGCGCTGATCGCGCCCGGCGGCCAGTTCGGGACTGCCGTTCTGCAGCGCGGCGCGCTGGCTGCGCCGATGCCGGGCGGCGACGATCCGTTCCGCGGTCCGATTCGGTGGTGCTGTGGACCCGCCTTGCGCGGCGCCCGCTCGATCGGGCGGCGGACTGCCCGACGCGCCGCGCCGGGGTGCAAACCGCCTGAGCGCACCGAGTCGCGATCCACCGTAACGAATTGCACGCAAACAGTGTGTCATTTCTGCGCACTGCACAGGCACGCGCCGACCCACACTGCGATCATCAGGGTGCGTTGCGAGGGGTTTGCAATGAACAAGGTTCCGAGTCAGCCGTGGTGGTCGTCGATGGGTTTGGTCAAACCCGAGACGGACCACGACGAAGATTTCGCCGACATGGGCACCGCGTTCGGCCTGGATGCCAGTTTGGCTCCGGCCAGCGCCGCCGCCCCGAGCGAGAGTGACCCGCAGCAGCGCTTCACCGACCGGCTGAACGGCCGGTCGGTGATCTGAACCCGACTCCCAACCGCGTCATCCCGGCGAACGCCGGGATCCACTCTTGCCCCAGCGCGCATCGATCACCAGTGGATCCCGGCGTTCGCCGGGATGACAGCGCCCTCTCAAGCGTCGACGACGAACCGCCCGTCGTAACCCTCGGCCTCGCCTTTGCGCGCATGCCCGCGCGCATTGCACACCACCCGCGTCTCGCCGCCCGCGCGTCCCACCCGATAGTCGTGGCGACAGTGCAGATGACCGTGAATCCACAAGTCCGCGAGCGGCAGCAGGTCGTCGTCGGCATTGCAGAAACTCGCCGTGCCGGGCTGGTCGCCGTAACGCGGGTCGGCGCTGCGCAGGCTGGGTCCGAAATGGGTGATCGCGACCGTGCGATCCCAGCCGTCACGCGGTTTTGCCAGCTCTTCGGCCAGCCAGGCGCGGCAGGCGAGCGCCTCTTCGCGCACGCCGACCGCGTCGAACGGCACGCCGTGGCGGGTCGAGCGCATCACCCTCATGAAGTAGGCGGCGGCGCGCAGCACCCGGTCGCGTTGTGCGTTGCCGAACAGCTCGAGGTCGCACCAGCGCACCGTCGCGACGAAGCGGATTCGCGCTCCGGCCGCGTCGCTGAGCACGCAGCTTTCGCGCTCGAGCATGCGAAAGCCGAGCCGCTCGCAGCGCTCGCGCAACTCGCCCCAGGCGCGCGTGACCTCGCGCCCGTCGAACTCATGGTTGCCGGCGACGAACAGAACCGGCACCGGCCAGCCGCGAAACTTGTCGAAGCCGGCCCAGGTGCTGTCGATGTCGCCGGCGAGCACCAGCATCTCGGCGCCCGGCGCCGGCTCGGGCTCGTAGGTTTCGGTCTCGAGGTGCAGGTCGGACAGCAGCTGCAGCTTCACGCGCCGTGGCAGTGTTTGTACTTCTTGCCGCTGCCGCAGGGGCAGGGTTCGTTGCGCCCGACCTTGGGCGCGTCGCGCTTGACGGTGTCGACCTTGTAGCGCTGCTCGCTGGTCAGGTCGCACAGGTCGGCCACCGCCAGCACCAGCTCCTCGATCGCGTCGTCGAGCGTGGCGAGCGGGTACTCGCGCGCCATCGTTGCGACCAGCTCACGCTCTTCGTCGGTCTCGGCCGGCAGGTGGCGGAACAGGCGCGCCAGCGATGTCATCACCGCGTCGTCGTTCATCTCGGCCAGATCGGGGAAACACAGCGTCGCGTGCTGGAAGCCGGCCACCCACGGCATGATCGCCTGCGAGACCGGGTCGAGCTCGGCCGGCGCCGGGTCGGCTGGCGCCTGCATGGGGTGTTCGTCGTCGAACTCGAGGATCAGCGGGTTGAACCAGCCGTCTTCGACCATCGCGCGGTTCAGCGCGGCGTGGCGGCGCAAGATCAGCGCTTCGGTGCGTTCCAGCCACTTCGCATCGACCTGGTCGGGCAGCGGCTGGCCCTCGAAGTCGAACACATGCGGCAACCAGGCCGCCGGCTCGATCAGGATCGGCTGGACCAGCACGCCGCACAGATAGCCGTCGAGCATCACCGCATCGCACGGTTCCAGCGGTTCGGGCGTCGCGGCCAGCAGGTCGTCGAGCTCGGCGAACTCGGCGTCGGTCAGGTCGTGGGCCGGCGGAGCGGGCAGGGGGGAAGTCGGCGCGGGGGCGGGCATGGGCGGCTTTCGGGCAGGGCGCCCGATTGTGCTATGTGGCGCCCGGCACCGAGAAGCTGCCGACCAGGCGGAAGCGCGAGCCCGGGTGGTACAGCCGCGCGATCGACGCGACCGCACCTTGCGACACGGTGCGGCGCGACACCATCAGCAGCGCGCTGCCTTCGGGCACGTCGAGCAGCACGGCCTGTTCGGAAGTCGCAAGCACCGCCTCGACCACCTGCTCGGCTTCCGTCAGCGGCGCGTGCTCGAACAGCACCCGCGACGGCGTGACGGCGGTGAAGTCTTGTTCGAGCAGGTCGGGCGCGAGAGCCGGGTTGACATGCCGGTCTTCGAACTGGATCGGCACGCCGTTTTCCAGGTGCACCAGCCGGCAGCGGTACACCGTGGACCCCTTGCGCAGCCGCATCGCGGTCGCGACTTCGGCCGCGGCCTTCTCGCGTGCCACGGTGCAGACACGGGTCGTGTGCTGGTGGCCGCGCTCGGCGATCTCCTCGTGGATGTCGCGCACCTGCAGCAGGTTGGAGATCGGGTGCAGCTCGGCGACGTAGGAGCCCGAGCCCTGGCGCCGCTCGATCAGGCCCTCGGCTTCGAGCTCGCGCAGCGCGCGGTGCACCGTCATGCGGGCGCAGCCGAACTCCTGCACCAGCTCGCGTTCCGAGGGCAGGCGAACGCCCGGCTCCCAACCGCCGTCGGAGATGCGTTGCTGGATGGAGACTTTGACGGTTTCGTACGAGAGGGAGCGTTTGCGGCGTGCGGTCATGGGCGCGATTGTAATTTGGGGTCGTGCTAAAGTTGTCTAGACCACTTGGATGAAAACCCGAAGACCATGCCGCACACCATCACACCCGGTCAGATCGACAAGCCCATGTTGCAGCGCGCGGTCGACGGCGGCGCGGCGTTCGTGCTCGACGACTCGGCCCGTGCCGGCATCGCGGCCAGCGTGCGCGCGGTGCGCGAGCTGGTGTCGCGGCATGAAGCGGTCTATGGCATCAACACCGGTTTCGGCAAGCTCGCACAAACACGCATCGCCGATGCGCAGCTCGCGCAGTTGCAGAAGAACCTCGTCTTGTCGCACAGCGCCGGTGTCGGCCAGCCGCTCGGCGCACCGGTGGTGCGGCTGATGCTGCTCTTGAAGGCGGCGAGCCTCGCGCATGGCGTGTCGGGCGTGCGCGGCGAAGTCATCGATGGCCTGCTCGCCTTGTTGAACGCCGACGTGTTGCCGGTCATTCCCGAGAAGGGCTCGGTCGGCGCGTCGGGCGACCTCGCGCCGCTGGCGCACCTGGCGGGTGTGCTGATCGGCATCGGCGAAGTGTTTGTCGGCGGCGCGCGGGTGAGCGCGCTCGACGGATTGACGCGCGCCGGCCTCACGCCGTTCGAGCTCGGCCCGAAGGAAGGCCTCGCGCTCCTGAACGGCACCCAGGCCTCGACGGCACTCGCGCTGCACGCGGCGCTGCGGCTCGAGCGGGTGTTCGACGCCGCGGTCGGTGTCGGCGCGATGACGGTCGATGCGGCCAAGGGCTCCGACACGCCGTTCGACGCACGCATCCACGCGGTGCGCGGGCAGCTCGGCCAGCGCGAGGTGGCGGCGCGTTACCGCGACTGGCTGCACGACAGCCCGCTGCGCCAATCGCACCTGCACTGCGAGAAGGTGCAGGACCCGTACTGCCTGCGCTGCCAGCCGCAGGTGATGGGCGCCTGCCTGGATCAGATGAACCATGCGTGGGACATCCTGCTGCGCGAGGCCAACGGCGTGTCGGACAACCCGCTGGTGTTCGCCGACACGATGCAGGCGCTGTCGGGCGGCAACTTCCACGCCGAGCCGGTCGCGTTCGCGGCCGACAACCTGGCGCTTGCGATCGCCGAGATCGGCGCGCTGTCGGAGCGCCGCACTGCGATGCTGATGGACCCGGTGATCTCGGGCCTGCCGGCGTTCCTGATCGAACACGGCGGCCTCAACTCGGGCTTCATGATCGCGCAGGTGACGGCCGCCGCGCTGGCGTCGGAGAACAAGTCGCTCGCGCATCCGGCGAGTGTCGATTCGCTGCCGACCTCGGCGAATCAGGAGGACCACGTATCGATGGCCACCTACGCGGCGCGCCGCCTGCACACGATGCTCGACAACACGGCCGCGGTCGTCGGCATCGAGTGGCTGGCGGCGGCGCAGGCGATCGAGTTCCATCGGCCGCTGACATCATCGCCGGCGATCGAGTCGCTGCATGCACGCCTGCGCGAACAGGTGGCGTTCCTGCATGAGGACCGGCTGATGTCGCCCGACATCGCGGCGGCCACAGCGCTCGTCGAACGCGGTATTCCCAAGCCCTGAAGTTGCACGTCACGTTGCACGTCACCCCGGCGAAAGCCGGGGTCCACTCGATGGGAAGCGGCGGCCTCTCAGGCAGTGGATCCCGACCCCGTATCGAGTACGGGGCGGCGCTTTCGTCGGGATGACGACGGGGCGGTCAGGCGGCCTGCTTCGCCGCACCCTCGCGCCACTCACCCATCAGCTTCTGCCACTTCGGACGCGCCGCCGCCAGGTGGCGATCCTTCACGTGCCCATAACCGCGGATCTCTTCCGGGATGCGCGCGATCTCGGCGGCCAACGCGAGGTTCGATGCCTTCAGCCCGCGCAGCAGCTCGTCGACACATTGCCGGTACTCTCCGATCAGTGCCCGCTCCGTCCTGCGCTCTTCGGTGTGGCCGAAGATGTCGAATGCCGTGCCGCGCAGACCCTTCAGCTTGGCCAGCACACCGAACGCCGTCAGCATCCACGGCCCGAACTTCTGCTTCACCAGCTCGCCCTTGTCGTTCGTCTTCGCAAGCAGCGGCGGCGCCAGGTGGTAGTTCAGCTTGTAGTCGCCTTCGAACTGCGACGCCACCTTGGCGAGGAAGCTCTTGTCGGTGTGCAGCCGCGCGACTTCGTATTCGTCCTTGTAGGCCATCAGCTTGAACAGGTAACGCGCGACGGCTTCGGTCAGCTTGCTGCTGCCGAAGGGCTTCTCGGCGCCACGCACCTTCTCGACGAACTCCTTGTACTGCGCCGCATACGCCGCGTTCTGATAGCCGGTCAGGAACTCGACCCGCTTGGCGATCATCTCGTCGAGGTTGCTCGACTTGCGGACGAACTCGATCACCTGCGCCGGCTTCAGCAGCGCGTGCACCGACGCCAGGTCGTGCGCGGCGCGGCGGCCCCATTCGAAGGCGGCCTTGTTGTTGTCGATCTGCACGCCGTTCAGCTCGATCGCGCGCATCAGCGCCGCGTGGCTGAGCGGGATGCGGCCCTTTTGCCAGGCGTAGCCGAGCATCAGCGGGTTGGTGTAGAGCGAGTCGCCGACCAGCTCGACCGAGATCTTGTCGGCGTCGAGCGTGCCGGTGTTGGCGGGGCCCGCCGCAGCGGCGATCGCGCTTTCGCAGTTGCCGGCCGGAAACTGCCAGTTCGGGTTCGACACGAAGGCCGCGGTCGGCGAGCCGTGGGTGTTCAGCGCGACGTAGGTGCGGCCTTCGCGGATGGTGGCGAGCGTGCTCTTGTTGGCCGCGACGATCGGGTCGCAGCCGATCACGACATCGGCTTCCGCCGTGCCGACCTTGGTCGTGTAGATCGCGTCCATGCGGTTCGCGATCTGGATGTGGCTCCAGGTCGCACCCCCCTTTTGCGCCAGGCCCGCCGCGTCCTGCGTGATGATGCCCTTGCCTTCGATGTGTGCGGCCATGCCCAGCAACTGGCCGATCGTGATGACGCCGGTGCCGCCGACGCCGGCGACGACGATGCCCCAGGCGGTTTCGGCGAGCGGCAGCGCCGGCTCGGGAATGGCCGGCAGCGTGAACGGATTCGGGCGCGTCTTCTCGCCCTTCTTCGCGACCTTCATTTGCCCGCCTTCGACCGTGATGAAGCTCGGGCAGAAGCCGTTGACGCAGGAGTAGTCCTTGTTGCAGCTGTTCTGGTTGATGCGGCGCTTGCGGCCGAACTCGGTCTCGACCGGCTCGACCGACAGACAGTTGCTCTTGACCGAGCAGTCGCCGCAGCCTTCGCAGACCAGCTCGTTGATGACGACCCGCTTGCTAGTCTCCACCATCGTGCCGCGCTTGCGGCGGCGCCGCTTCTCGGTCGCGCAGGTCTGGTCGTAGATGATCGCGGTGGTGCCCTTGAGCTCGCGCATCTGGCGCTGGATCGTGTCGAGCTCGTCGCGGTGGTGCACCGTCACGCCGGTCAGCAGATCGACGCCCTGGTACTTGCTCGGCTCGTCGGTCACGATGACGAGCTTGGCCACGCCTTCGGCCTTCAGGCTTAGCATGATCTGCAGCACCGAGTGGCCTTCGGGGCGCTCTCCCACCTGCTGCCCACCGGTCATCGCGACCGCGTCGTTGTAGAGGATCTTGTAGGTGATGTTGACCCCCGACGCGATGGCCTGGCGGATCGCCAGCAGCCCGCTGTGGAAGTAGGTGCCGTCGCCGAGGTTGGCGAACACATGCTGGTCGGTCGTGAACGGCGCCTGGCCGACCCAGGGCACGCCTTCGCCGCCCATTTGCGTGAAGGTGCTGGTGCTGCGGTCCATCCAGACGACCATGTAGTGGCAGCCGATGCCGGCCATCGCGCGCGAGCCTTCGGGCACCTTGGTGCTGGTGTTGTGCGGGCAGCCGCTGCAGAACCACGGCGTGCGGTCGCCCACGGCGCCGGCCGTCTCCGAGCCTTTGACCTCCATCACCTTGAGGCTGCGTTCCTTGGCCTCGATGATCGCGATGCGTGCATCCATGCGAGCGGCGGTGTCGCTGTCGACGCCGAGCTTCTTCAGCCGCTTGGCGATCGCCTTCGCGATGATCGCAGGGGTCAGGTCGGCCTGCGCGCGCAGCAGCCAGTTCTGGCTCGGGTTGGCGTGGCTCCATTCGCCGCCGCTGCCGTCGCCTTCACCGTCGTCGAACTTGCCGAGCACGGCAGGGCGCACGTCGGCGCGCCAGTTGTAGAGCTCTTCCTTGAGCTGGTACTCGATGACCTGGCGCTTCTCTTCGACGACCAGGATCTCCTGCAGGCCTTGCGCGAAGTCGCGCGTGATGGTCGCTTCGAGCGGCCACACGACGTTGACCTTGTGCAGCCGGATGCCGAGGCGGCTGCAGGTCGCTTCGTCGAGCCCGAGGTCGTGCAGCGCCTGGCGGGTGTCGTTGTAGGCCTTGCCGCTGGCGATCAGGCCGAAGCGGTCGTTCGGCCCCGCGATCACGTTGTGGTTGAGCTTGTTGGCGCGGATGTAGGCGAGCGCCGCATACCACTTGTAGTCGAACAGGCGCGCCTCCTGTTCGAGCGGCGCATCGGGCCAGCGGATGTGCAGGCCGCCCTCGGGCATGTGGAAGTCTTCGGGGATCACGATGTCGACCCGGTCCGGGTCGACGAACACGCTGCTCGACGATTCGACGATCTCCTGGATCGTCTTCATGCCCGACCAGACACCGGCGAAGCGCGACAGCGCAAACGCGTGCAGCCCCATGTCGAGGATGTCCTGCACGTTGGTCGGGAAGAACACCGGCAGCCCGCAGGCCTTGAAGATGTGGTCGCTCTGGTGCGCGGCGGTGCTGCTCTTGGCAATGTGGTCGTCGCCGGCGATCGCGATCACGCCGCCGTGTTTCGCGGTGCCCGCCATGTTGGCGTGCTTGAACACGTCGGAGCAGCGGTCCACCCCCGGGCCCTTGCCGTACCAGATGCCGAACACGCCGTCGAACTTCTTGCTTTGCGGATAGAGGTCGAGCTGCTGGGTGCCCCAGATCGCAGTCGCGCCGAGCTCTTCGTTGACCCCCGGCTGGAACACGATGTTCTGCGCCGCCAAGTGTTTTTTCGCCGCCCACAAAGCCTGGTCGTAGGTGCCCAGCGGCGAGCCGCGGTAGCCGCTGATGAAGCCTGCGGTGTTGAGCCCGGCGAACGCATCGCGCTTGCGCTGCAGCATCGGCAGGCGCACGAGAGCCTGCACGCCGCTCATGAAGGCGCGGCCGGTATCGAGGCTGTACTTGTCGTCGAGCGTGACGAGTTCCAGGGCCTTGCGGATCGACTCGGGAAGGGGTGCGTTCATCGGGCAGAAACTCCGGCGGGTAGGGCAACAAGCAGTCCGTCAGTTTAGAGTTTTGGGCCTTTGAAGTCTTTTCTTTTGATGCCCGAAAAGCGATAGGCTAAGCAATAATCTTGCTCTCGAACACCAATCGAATAGCGAATGAAGCCCAAGACCGCCAAACCAGGGAAAACCCAGGACGGCGCCGACAACCCCGAGCCGCACGGCAGCACACTCGACCGCTACGACGTGGCGATCCTGCGCGAGCTGCAGCTCGATGCGCGCTTGTCGAACACCGAGCTCGCGTCACGCATCGGGTTGTCGGCCGCGCCGACCTGGCGCCGCGTCAAGTGGCTCGAGGAACAGCGCTTCATCACCGGCTACCGGGCCGAAGTCGATCGCCGCAAGATCGGCTTGGGCGTGCTGGCCTTCGTGCGCGTCGACGCGCAGCGCAACACCGCGACCGACACCCGCGCGCTCGAAGACGCGATCCGCAAGGTGCCGGAAGTGATCTCGTGCCACTACATCTCGGGCAGCGGCACCTTCGAGCTGCAGGTGATGGCGACCGACCTCGACGCGTTCTCGAAGTTCTCGCTCGAAGTGCTGCTGAACCTGCCCAACGTGAAGGACCTTCACACGAGCTTCTCGCTTGGTGAGGTCAAGTCGGGTGCGGCCTTGCCGCTTGCGCATTTGAAATAGGTCAGCGCCCGAGCGTCGGAGCGGCAAAGGCACGTGCGGGCAGGCCGCTGCCCTTCGCGGAGGCGGCCGATGCTTCGCATCGACTCCCCTGCGATGCTCGGTCTCGTGGCCCCGTCGCAGAACTCACTTCGTTCGCTGCGCTCACTGCGTTCAAACAGCCGCGACGAGTCAGATGTTGACGCGCGCTGCGCGCGCGGGCCACGAGCCCTGCGCTTCTCGGCGCCTCCGAGGCGCTCCGCAGCCTGCCCGCACGCGCCTTTGCTGTACGAGCGGTGGTGTTTGGGACAAGGGTCATCAGTGGTACTTCGTCGCGGCAGGCGGTGCCCGGCGGGGGCGATTTCTGGGGCGGCGAGGAGCGCAGGACTGGGGTCGGCGCGCGCAGCGCGCTTCGTCATCTGACTCGTCGCATCTGTTTGAGCGTAGTGAGCGCAGCGAACGAAGCGAGTTATGCGACGCGACCCCAGGCCGAGCACCGCAGCGGAGTCGGCGCAACGCGCCGACCGCCCCAGCATGAGCCCTCGCCGGGCACCGCCTGCCGCGACGCGCGCACGCTGGGAGTGTGGTGTTTCATCCGCGCGACCAGTGGTGGAGCATCTGAAATGAGAAGGCCCAAGGCGCGTCGCGCCTCGGGCCTCGAATGAGCGTGCCGCTTCAGCGGCCCTGGCGGCGCCGCACCGTCGCGCCGATGGCCAACAGGCCACCGACCATCAGTGCATAGGTCTCGGGTTCCGGCACCGGTGCCACGTCGACCGTGATGTTGTCCCAGAACACCGATTGCGGGAATGCGGTCGAGCCGCCCGACAGCATCGCGGTGCTGCTGCTGATGCCGGTGACCGACAGGTGCGAAAAGGTCGGAAAGCCGGTCGAGCCGCTTTGCGAGCCGGAGTCCGAGCCGGTGCCGGCGCTCAGCGTGAAGCTGTCCGGGTCGCTCGGAGAAAAGTCGCCGACGTCGACGCCGATGCTGGTGATGGCCTTCGAGAAGGTCAGCAGGAAAGCGCCGCCGTGGTCATCGATGAACGGGCTCAGCGCGTGCGAACCCCATGAACTGGGGTAGGCGCTGCGGAACGCCACTTCGACATCGGCGCCGCCGATGCGGGTGATCGTGAGGTCGACGTTGGTTCCGGTGAGTGTCAGCGACGAACCGTAGTTCATCGCGGTCGCTGCTTCGAAGTCGAACACTTCGGTGGTGGCGCTTGCAGCGCCTGCGGCAAAGGCCAACGCCGCGCAGGCGGCAAGGGTCTTGATGCGAAACCTCATGGTGATGATCCCCGACTCGTTTTGTGAAGCGGGCGCGGGCCCGTTCGATGTGCCCGCAGTCTCTGCGTTGAGCACGGTTTTACCAATCCCCGGGTCAGGGGGAATGTTGCTACGCTCACGCCGCCCATGAACACCTTCGCGTCATCGCGCCGTGCCGCCTGGTTGCTGACCCGCGATCCGAGCCAGCGCATCCGGCTCTTGCAAACCGCGACCGCGACGGTGCTGATGTGCGCGAGCGCACTCGGCCTCGAGTACCTGGTCTGGGCCGGCTTCGCGCCGGCCGTGCCGTCCGCCTGGTGGACCGCCGCGACGCTGCTCGCATTCGTCGGCTTCTTCGTTTTCATCCGGCTCGGCTTCAACCTGCACTTGTCCGACCCGTCGCTCACCGTGCCGCAGATGGTGGTCGCGCTGGTCTGCTGTGTCAGCGCCTATGCGCTGGCCGGGGCAGGGCGCGGCGCGGTGTTTCCGACCCCGATCGTCGTGATGATCTTCGGCATGTACTCGCTGCATCCGAAGGTGGTGCGGCGGGTCGGCTGGTTCGCGGTTCTGCTGTTCGGCGTCACGATGGCAGTGCTCGCGCGGACCGAGCCGGCGGTCTACGACCCGCTGATCGAGCTGTGCCACTTCTTCGTGCTGGCCTCGATGCTGCTGGCGGTGTCGCTGCTCGCCGGCCAGTTGAGTCGGCTGCGCCAGCGCCTGCGCACCCAGAAGGCCGAGCTCGCACAGGCGCTCGTGCGCATCCAGGACCTGGCCACGCGCGACGAGCTGACGGGACTGTTCAACCGGCGCTACATGCAGGAAGTGCTGCAACTCGAACACCAGCGCTGCGTTCGTTCGGGCCATCCGTTTTCGATCGCGATGATCGACCTCGACCATTTCAAGCAGGTCAACGACAGCCACGGCCACCCGGGCGGCGATGCGGTGCTGCGCGCCTTCGCCGTCGAGGCGCGCCACGCGATCCGCATCTCGGACGTGCTGGCGCGCTGGGGCGGCGAGGAGTTTCTGCTGCTGCTGACCGACACCCGCGGCCCGCTCGGTCGGCGCGGCGTCGACCGCCTGCGCGAGCGCGTCGCGGCGCTGCGTATCGTCTTCGGCGAGACGACGCTGGCCGTCACGTTCTCGGCTGGCCTGGCTGAGCACCGCGCCGGCGAGTCGCTTGTCGACACCATCGCGCGTGCCGACCAGGCGGTGTACGCGGCCAAGGCCGCGGGACGCAACACGGTCGTGCTGCACTGAGGCCCGGGCATAGCGCTTGCCGGGGTGGCTGACAGTTCATTCGATGCGCCTGACGGCGCTCGCCCCAGCATGTCGTCGCGATCCAGCTCGTCAGCGCGCGCATCGGGCGCCAGTCGGGCAAGGGCATCGCGGCCAACCTGCGCGAGCATGCGCCACGCTGTTCGTCTGCGTCGCCGCGGCGTTCACGATCCACATCCCGTGGCCGCAGGGTGCTGCATGACCTGGTGGTGCCGAGCCTGCAGAGCGGCTCTGCGTTCTGGACGATGATCGTCGCGATTCTCGGCACCACGATCTCGCCCCATCTGTTCTTCGGGCAGGCCGCGCAGGAGCGCCGAGGATCTGCAGCAGAACGCGTTCCGCCGCGCCGCCAGAAGCTGCGCAAAGCTGCGGCGTGCGCTGCAGCGCCTGCGCATCGACACCTTGATCCGCATGCTGTTCTCGAACACGGTCGCCTTCTTCGTGATGCTGATGGGCGCGACCCGCAGCTTCGACTGGGGTGCCGTCGGCGTGATGGCCGCCGCGGTGCTGCTGATGGGCTGGGACTTGCTCCATTGATACGTGCCGTTACGCAACAGGCACAAGCCTTGCACCCAAGGCTGTCACGTTCGAGACAGGCGGTAAATGTCATCCGAGTTGAATCAAAACGTATCTTCGGCGGTGGTGATCGAGCGCTCCAAAGCGGTTCACAAAGCACGGAATCGCGCCGCACCAGCTTGGAACGAAACCCTCAATCTGTTGCTCGAAAGCACCGGAGAGGGGATTTTCGGCATTGATACAGCCGGTTGTTGCACCTTCATGAATCGCGCCGGCGCTGAGATGCTTGGGTTGAGCACCGAAACGGTGCTTGGCCGCAACATGCACAGTCTGGTCCATCACAGCCACGCCGACGGCGCCGATTACCCCGAGGCCGACTGCCCGATCTTCAACGCGTTTCGCCGCGGCCTGCCATGCCGGATCGACAGCGAGGTGCTGTGGCGGGCCGACGGTTCTTGGTTCCCTGCCGAATATTCGTCATACCCGATCTTCGATGGCGGCGTGGTCTGCGGCGCAGTGGTGACCTTTGTCGACATCACCGAGCGCCGCCTGGCTGAAGAGCTGCTGCGCGAAGCGCGCGACGAGCTCGAGCAGCGTGTCGCTGCGCGCACCGCCGAGCTGTCGAGCGCGCTGCTGCAGCTGCGCCACCTCTCGGCTCACGTCGAGAGCGTGCGCGAAGACGAGCGCACCCGCATTGCACGCGACGTGCACGACGAGCTCGGCTCCTTGCTGGTGGCGCTGAAGATGGATGTGAACTGGCTCGAGCGGCGGGTCGAAGACCGGCCCGAGCTGCGCGCCAAGTGCCACGGCATGGGTCGCCTCATCGATACCGCAGTCGACAACGTCGGGCGCATCGTCACCGACCTGCGCCCCAGTATCCTCGACCACCAGGGGCTGTGGGCCGCGCTCGAATGGCAGGCCCAGGAGTTCATCGAAACCACCGAGCTGCATGCCGACCTGATGGTCGACGTGGTGCAGGAAGTCGAGCCGCCCGGCGGACGCGATGGCGAGCGCTGGGCGATCGCCGTGTTCCGCATCTTCCAGGAGATGCTGAGCAACGTGGCGCGCCACGCGCAGGCGAGCTCGGTCGTGATCCGGCTCTACGTCGACGGGCCGCCGCAACCGCTGTTGCACCTGGAAGTGCGCGACGACGGCGTCGGCGCGTTACGCTCGGCCTTCGAGCACCCGCACAGCTACGGCGTGATGGGCATGCGCGAACGCGCCGGCCACTTCGGCGGGCAGCTGCTGATCGACAGCGAGCCGGGCCAGGGAACCTGGGCCCGCCTGACGATGCCGCTGCCCGACCCGGGTGCGCCGCTTGACGGAGACGACACATGATTCGCGTGCTGGTCTGCGACGACCACCTCATCGTGCGCCAGGGCATCAAGCAGATCCTGGGCGACGCGCCCGACATCGTGCTCGCCGGCGAGGCCGACAGCGGCGCCGAGGCGCTGCGCCTCGCGCGCACGATAGCCATCGACGTCGTGCTGATGGACATCGCGATGCCGCAGCGCGACGGCCTCGATGTGCTGCGTCGACTGAAGAGCGAATTCGCGAAGCTGCCGGTGCTGATGCTGAGCACCTACTCCGACAAACAATACGCGCTGCGCTGCCTGAAGCTCGGCGCCGCCGGCTACCTCAACAAGAGCGCCGATTCTGAACAGATGATCGGCGCGATCCGGCGCGTCGCGGGCGGCGCCTTGTTCATCACGCCGACGGTGGCCGAGCAGCTGGCGACCAGCGTGCGCGCCGGCGCGATGGCCGCCGACAAACCCCTGCACGAAAAACTGTCGCAGCGCGAGTACCAGGTGTTCCAATTGCTCAGCGTCGGCCACAGCGTGCGTGAAATTGCCGATCAGCTGTTGTTGTCGTCCAACACCGTAAGCACCTACCGGGCCCGAATCCTCGAAAAGACCGGCGCGCGCAACGACGTCGAACTGGCCTTATTTGCCGTGCGATCGGACCTGATGCCCGCGTGAACACGGCGCACAAACCGGGCTGAAGAGTGCTTGTAGTTGCAGCACTACATGCCGTCATGGTCCGGCGCGATGGCGCAGTCACGCACCACTTCATACCCTCTCGCGCAAACCACGAGGAGACATTGCGATGAGCCGCGACGAGAACCGCTTCGACCCCTACAGCGCCGACCGGCCGCTCTTGATGAAGTGCGGCTGCGGCCGCGACCACACGCTGGCGCAGCACAACGCCGAGGCCGTCGCCGCCCAAGCGACGAGCGACGACGCGAGCTACTCGCGCGACTTCGTCGAGGCGACGCTGGTCAAGGCACTGATGCCCGACGACCGCCTGCGCCGCCGCTTCATGCAGGCAGTGGGCGCCGGCACGGCACGCGCCGCGATCGGCTCGCTGCTGCCGGTCTCGGCACTCGAGGCGATGGCGCAAGACAAGGGCGCGCTCGAAAAGAAGGACCTGAAGATCGGCTTCATCGCGATCACCTGCGCCACGCCGCTGATCATGGCCGACCCGCTGGGCTTTTATAAGCAGCAGGGCCTGAACGTCCAGCTCAACAAGACGGCAGGCTGGGCACTGATTCGCGACAAGGTCATCAACAAGGAACACGACGCGTCGCACTTCCTGAGCCCGATGCCGCTCGCGATGTCGATGGGCCTCGGCTCGACCCAGGTTCCGACCAGCGTCGCGACGATCCAGAACATCAACGGCCAGGCGATCACGCTCGCCAACAAGCACAAGGACAGGCGCGACCCGAAGAGCTGGAAGGGCATGAAGTTCGCCGTGCCCTTCGAGTATTCGATGCACAACTTCCTGCTGCGCTACTACCTCGCAGAGCACGGCGTGAACCCCGACACCGACGTGCAGATCCGCGTCACGCCGCCGCCCGAAATGGTCGCCAACCTGCGCGCCGGCAACATCGACGGCTTCCTCGGCCCGGATCCGTTCAACCAGCGCGCGGTCTACGACGAGATCGGCTTCATCCACATCCTGTCGAAAGAGATCTGGGACGGCCACCCGTGCTGCGCCTTCGGCATGAGCGACGAGTTCATCCGCCAGAACCCCAACACCTTCGCCGCGCTGTACCGCGCGGTGCTGACCGCGGCCAACATGGCGCGCCAGCCGAAGAACCGCGAGCTGATCGCCAAGGTGATCTCGCCGACCGCCTACCTGAACCAGCCCGAAACCGTGGTCAACCAGGTGCTGACCGGCAAGTTCGCCGACGGCCTGGGCGGCATCAAGAACGTGCCCGACCGCGCCGACTTCGACCCGGTGCCGTGGCAGAGCATGGCGGTGTGGATCCTGACCCAGATGAAACGCTGGGGCTATGTGAAGGGCGACGTCAACTACAAACAGATCGCTGAGAAGGTGTTCCTTCTCACCGAGGCCAAGAAGCAGATGAAACTGCTCGACCAAGCGGTACCGGAAGGGGCTTACAAGAAATTCAGGGTGATGGGACGCGAATTCGATCCGGCCAAGCCGGACGAGTACGTGAACAGTTTTGCGATCCGCAAACAGGTAACGACATGAGCAGCCCCCGACTTCCACAACTTCCACAACAAGCTCGCCACGACCCCTACGACGCCGACCGACCTCTGCTGATGCGCTGCGCCTGCGGCGAATCGCATGCGGGTGCGGCATGCGCCCCCAACGCCGAGCAAGAGACCCACCAGTTCATCGAAGCCTCGCTGATCAAGGCGATCTTTCCGCAGGACAACGTGCGCCGCGCCTTCATCAAGGCGGTCGGCCGGCCGACCGCGATGGCGGCGATCGCAAGCCTGCTGCCGGTCGGCGCGATGCAGGCGATGGCGCAGGAGCGCCGCACGCCGGAGAAGAAGGACCTGAAGATCGGCTTCATCGCGATCACCTGCGCGACGCCGCTGCTGATGGCCGACCCGTTGGGCTACTACGCCAACCAGGGCCTGAACGTGAAGCTCGTGAAGACGCCGGGCTGGGGCGTGATCCGCGACCGCATCATCAAGAAGGAACACGACGCCTCGCACTTCCTGAGCCCGATGCCGCTCGCGATGAGCCTCGGACTCGGCTCCGACAAGGTGGCGACCTCGGTCGCGACGATCCAGAACATCAACGGCCAGGCGATCACGCTGCACCTCAAGCACAAGAACAAGCGCGAGCCCAAGCAGTGGAAGAACTTCAAGCTCGGCGTGCCGTTCGCCTACAGCATGCACAACTTCCTGTTGCGCTACTACCTGGCCGAGCACGGCATGAACCCCGACACCGATGTCGAGATCCGCATCGTGCCGCCACCTGAAATGGTGGCCAAGCTGAAGGATGGCGAGATCGACGGCTTCCTCGGCCCCGACCCGTTCAACCAGCGCGCGGTCTACGACGAGGTCGGCTTCATCCACATCCTGTCGAAGGACATCTGGGACGGTCACCCCTGCTGCGCCTTCGGCATGACCGACGAGTTCATCGCGCAGAACCCGGCCACCTTCGCGGCGCTGTTCCGCGCCATCATCGGCGCGTCCTTCATCGCGAGCGTGTCGACCGACCGGGCCTACATGGCCAAGCTGATCGCGCCGGCGGCCTACCTGAACCAGCCCGAGCAGGTGGTGGCGCAGGTGCTCACCGGCAAGTTCCCCGACGGCCTGGGCAACATGCGCAACGTGCCCGACCGCGCGATCTTCGACCCGGTGCCGTGGCAGAGCATGGCGGTGTGGATGCTGACCCAGATGAAGCGCTGGGGCTACATCAAGACCGACATCAACTACGCGCAGATCGCCGAGAAGGTGTTCATGCTGACCGACGCGAAGAAGCAGATGGACATCGCTGGCTGGCGTCCGCCCGAGGGCAACTACCGGCGCGTCAAGGTCATGGGCAAGATCTTCGACCCGACCGCGCCCGAGGAGTACCTGAAGAGTTTCTCCATCAGCAAGATGGGCTAGAGTGATGCAGTGAAGCGCGAACGTTTTCTGACCCTGCAGGCGAGCCTGCTGTCGCTGTTGCTGCTGGCGCTGTTCCTCGGTGTGTGGCACTTGGCCACACTGCAGACCACGCTGGTGGCGGGGCCGACGCTGACGGCCGAGCAGGCCGAATACGCCAAGCTGCTCGGCAAAGACCCCGGCACCCGGAAGAGCGACGGTTTCCCGACCCTCGCGCAGATGGGCCAGACGGTGGTCAAGCACCTGTCGGACCCGTTCTTCGACAACGGGCCGAACGACAAGGGCATCGCGATCCAGCTCGGCCACTCGCTGCTGCGGGTCGGTTTGGGTTTCGGCCTGGCCGCGCTGGTGGCGATACCGCTCGGCTTCCTGATCGGCATGAGCCGGCTCTTGTACCGCGCGCTCGACCCGTTCATCCAGGTCTTGAAGCCGATCTCGCCGCTGGCCTGGATGCCGCTGGCGCTCTACACGATCAAGGACTCGTCGATCTCGGGCGTGTTCGTGATCTTCATCTGCTCGGTCTGGCCGATGCTGATCAACACCGCGTTCGGCGTTGCCAACGTGCGGCGCGAATGGCTCAACGTCGCCAAGACGCTCGAGGTGCGGCCGGTGCGGCGCGCCTTCGAGGTCATCCTGCCGGCTGCCGCGCCGACCATCCTGACGGGGATGCGCATCAGCATGGGCATCGCCTGGCTCGTCATCGTCGCGGCCGAGATGCTGGTCGGCGGCACCGGCATCGGCTACTTCGTCTGGAACGAGTGGAACAACCTGTCGCTGACCAACGTGATCTTCGCGATCCTCGTGATCGGCCTCGTGGGCATGGCGCTCGACATGTTGTTCGCGCTGTTGCAGAAGGCGGTGACCTATGTCGAGTGACTCGGGCGACTCGGGGTTCTCGGCCTTCTCGGCCTTCTCGGGCTTCTCGGGCTTTCGCGAGTCGACGTCGTTCCGCGAGACGGCCTTCCTCAAGGTCGAGGGTCTCGCCAAGACCTACCCGGGCGCGAAGGACCCGGTCTTCGACGCGATCAACTTCAGCATCGGCCAGGGCGAGTTCGTCTGCATCATCGGCCACAGCGGCTGTGGCAAGACGACCATCCTGAACGTCATGGCGGGGCTCGAGCAGGCGTCGGCCGGCAACGTGTTCATGGACAACCGCGAGGTCTCGGGCCCGAGCCTGGAACGCGGCGTCGTGTTCCAGGGCCATGCACTGATGCCGTGGCTGACGGTGCGCAAGAACATCGCCTTCGCGGTGCGCAGCAAGTGGCCGCATTGGAGCCGCGACCAGGTCGATGCGCATGTGCGGCGTTATGTCGAGATGGTGGGTCTCACGAGCGCGATCGACAAGAAGCCGTCCGAGCTGTCGGGCGGCATGAAGCAGCGGGTCGGCATCGCGCGCGCGTTTGCCAACGAGCCGAAGATGCTGCTGCTCGACGAGCCCTTCGGCGCGCTCGATGCGCTGACCCGCGGCACCATCCAGGACGAGCTGCTGCGCATCTGCGCCGAAACGCGCCAGACGGTGTTCATGATCACCCACGACGTCGATGAAGCGATCCTGCTGGCCGACAAGATCCTCCTGATGACCAACGGGCCGCGCGCCCGCGTCGCCGAGGTGGTGGTCAACACGATGTCGCGCGAGCGCAAGCGTGCCACGCTGCACCATGACCCGCAGTACTACCGCATCCGCAACCACCTGGTCGACTTCCTGGTGGCACGCTCGAAGGACCTGTCGCATGCCCGCGGGCCCGAGCTGCCCCCCGAAGTGCGGCCCGGTGTCGACGCCGAGGTCGACTTCCTGGTCGAGCCTACGATCACCTTGCGCGCGCCGCTGCAGCGCGTTGTCTGACCCCCCCACGAAGGAGAGCATTGCCATGAGCCGCATCGCCGTCACCGAAAAAATCATCACCTACAAAGTCGCCAAGGGCATCAAATGGTCCGACGTGGCCGCCAAGGTCGGCCTGAGCAAGGAGTGGACAACGGCCGCCTGCCTGGGCCAGATGACCTTGACGGCCGAGCAGGCCAACGTGGTCGCCGAGATGTTCGACCTGAGCGACACCGAGAAGAAGTGGCTGACGGTCGTGCCCTACAAGGGCTCGCTGCCCACGAGCGTGCCGACCGACCCGCTGATCTACCGCTTCTACGAGCTCGTCAACGTCTACGGCACGACCTTCAAGGAGCTGATCCACGAAGAGTTCGGCGACGGCATCATGAGCGCGATCGACTTCAAGATGGATCTGAAGCGCGAGCCGAACCCGGCCGGCGATCGTGTCTCGATCACGATGAGTGGCAAGTTCCTGCCGTACAAGACCTACTGATGGAAACCAAGCCGCCGCTGCCGCCGTTCACGCCCGAGACGGCGCGCCAGAAAGTGCGCATGGCCGAGGACGCGTGGAACACCCGCGACCCGGACCGGGTGGTGCTCGTCTACACCGAAGACACCCGCTGGCGCAACCGCGCCGAGTTCCCGGTCGGGCGCGAGCAGGTGCGCGAGTTCCTCAAGCGCAAGTGGGCGCGTGAGCTCGACTACCGGCTGATCAAGGAGCTGTGGGCCTGCGACGGGCCGCGCATCGCGGTGCGCTTCGCTTATGAATGCCACGACGACTCGGGCCAGTGGTACCGCAGTTACGGCAACGAGAACTGGGAGTTCAATGAACACGGGTTCATGCTGCGGCGTTTTGCGAGCATCAATGATTTGCCGATCAAGGACAGCGATCGCAAGTTCCATTGGCCGCTGGGTCGGCGGCCCGACGATCACCCGGGCCTGAGCGAGCTCGGTCTCTAACCCGCGTCATCCCGGCGAACGCCGGGATCCACTGCATGCAGACGCGCTCCTCGACGAGTGGATCCCGACTTTCGTCGGGATGACATGCCTGTCGCGATGACCGCCCGTCTACCTCGGCCACAGCACCCACAGCCGCAGCGGCTGCTTCATCCGCCCGGCCTGCTGCTCGGCCTGCTCGCCCCAGCCCCAGAAATAATCCGCGCGCACCGCGCCGCTGATTGCGCTGCCGGTGTCCTGCGCCATCACGATGCGGCGCAGCGGCGTGCTGGTCAAGGGCTCGGTGGTATCGAGCCACACCGGACTGCCGTACGGAATGCTTTGCGGGTCGACGGCGATCGAGCGGCCCGGCGTCAGCGCCACGCCTTGGGAGCCACGCGGCCCGAGCTCCGGGTCGGGCAGCGGTTCTTCGCGGAAGAACACGACCCTCGGGTTGCTCCACAACATCTCGTTGAGGCGCCGCGGGTTCTTCTGCGCCCAGGCCTTGATCGCCGGCCACGAGGCCTGCTCGAGCCTCAACTCGCCTTGATCGATCAGCCACTTGCCGACCGACCTGTAGGGCTGCTCGTTGTGCCCGGCATACGCGACCCGCACCAGCTTGCGCCGGCCGTCGGGCTCGGTCAGTTGCAGCCGCCCCGAGCCCTGGATCTGCAGGATCAGCGCATCGAGCGGGTCGGCCACATAGGCGAGCTCGCGCCCGCGCAGGCCGGCGCGGGCCGCGGGCAGGGTGTCGAGCTGTTCGCGGGTCCAGTACGGCCTGCGCGTGGCCAGGTCGGCAGGCGGCCCGTACAGCGGCACCCGGTACGCGCCGCGCGGGCGGCGGCTTGCTTCGACCAGCGGCTCGAAGTAGCCGGTGACCAGCCCTTCGACGACGTTGTCGAGCGACTCGACCCGGTACGGCTGCAGGCGCTGCTGCAGCCAGGCGCGCGCGGCGGCATCGGTCGACGCAGCGGTCTGGCGCGCGTCGGCGCAGACCCGCAGCCACTCGGGCGCCGCTCGCTCGCAGCTGCGCAGCAGCGCCGGCCACAGCTCGGCGCTGCGGTCGTCGTACCAGCCGGGCAGATCGAGCCAGTCGGCCGCGACCCAGCGCGCGCGCGGCCGCAGCAAGGCGGCGAAGCTGCCGGCCGGCACCCGCGGGCTGGCCGAAGCGACGATCGGCGCCAGGTTGGCCGGCGGCTTGTCGTCGACTCGGTCGGGCGCAGTCCCCGACGCCGGACCCGGCCCGGGCGGCGTGGCGCAGGCGGCGAGCAACCCTAGAATCGCCGCCGGCACGCACTGTGTGCCGGCTCTTCGGAACTTCGACATGTGGGTCATTTTGCTGGAAGCCCTGGGCGCACTCGCGATCCTGCTGCTGATCGTCTGGTGGACCATGTTCTCCGGCCGCAAGAAGGGCGAGCGCCACGAGAAGGATGACTGAGGTACCCCGGCGCGCCGCTGCCCTCACTTGCAGTGCGCGTTCCGGCTTGCAGGCCGGAACCGTTTCGTGGGCTCGCCGCATGCGGCTCGAAATCCCCACTCCACCCCCGGCCCTCTCCCAGGGGGAGAGGGAGTGAACGCAGCGCTGCGCGCTAGGAGGCTGTCGGGCCCGATTTGAGCCCGACAGCCTCCTAGTGCAGGGTGGAAGCCACCGTGAGTCCGAACTCGGGCACCGGCGTGTCGAACGGCCGGGCGTCTTCGGTGATGCAGAAGAAGGTGCCGCGCATCGTGCCGGCCGGCGCAGCGATGCGGGTCCAGCTCGTGTATTCGAAGTTCTCGCCCGGCTTCAGAAGCGGCTGGTGGCCGACCACCGCGAGGCCGCGCACCTCTTCGGTGTGGCCATGCGCGTCGGTGATGACCCAGTGGCGGGCGATCAACTGCGCGGCCACTTCACCGGTGTTGCGGATCGTCACGGTGTAGGCAAAAGCGTACTGCCCTTCGTCGGGCTGCGACTGTTCGGCCAGCGGTTTGACGGCGACACTGACGGTGAATTGAGGTTTGGCCATGCGGGCGATTCTAGAATCGACCCATGACCACCCCGTATCGAATTGCCCCCAGCATCCTTTCAGCCGACTTCGCACGCCTGGGCGACGAGCTGAAAAGCGTTATCGCCGCCGGCGCCGACTGGATCCATTTCGACGTGATGGACAACCACTACGTACCCAACCTCACGTTCGGCCCGATGGTCTGCGAGGCGCTGCGCAAACACGCGGTCAAGGCCGATGGTGCGCGGGTGCCGATCGACGTGCATCTGATGGTGCGGCCGGTCGACGCACTGGCGCAGGCCTTCTGCAAGGCCGGCGCCGACCTGGTGAGCTTTCACCCCGAGGCGAGCGCGCATGTCGACCGCACGCTGCAGCTCATCAAGGCCGAAGGCTGCAAGGCGGGCCTGGTGTTCAACCCGGCGAGCTCGCTGGATGCGCTGGAGTACGTGATGGAGCGCGTCGACCTGGTGCTGATCATGAGCGTGAACCCCGGCTTCGGCGGGCAAAGCTTCATCACCACGGCGCTGAAGAAGGTCGAGCACGCGCGTCGCCTGATCGAAGCGAGCGGGCGCGACATCCGGCTCGAGGTCGACGGCGGCATCAAGGTCGACAACATCCGCCAGGTGGCGGCGGCCGGCGCCGACACCTTCGTCGCCGGCAGTGCGATCTTCGGCCAGTCGGACTACCAGGCGGTCATCGCGGCGATGCGCCGGGAGCTCGCTGCCGTGTGATGCATGAACGGCACAGCGGTTGCCAGCCATGAGCACAAACCCGCTGCCGCCGGTCATCGCGCACGCGCCCTGCGCGGCGCTGCACGTGACGCGCGAAGGCGAGGCCTGGAAGGTCGTCGCCAACGCCGCGGCGAATCGCCTGGTGGCCGATGCCGGCGAGGCCGACTGGCTTGAGCTGCTCGCCGCGCGGCTGCCACGCCTGACGCAGCAGCCGCATGAGACGCATCTTCGCCTGACCAGCGGTGCGGTCGTGCTGTGCCGTGCCACTCCTTTCGATGCATCGAGCTGGCTGATCTGGCTGATGCCCGACACCGCGGAGCTCACGCGCCGGCTCGAGATTGCCGCCGACGCGGCCGGCGTCGGGCTGTGGAAGGTGCATCAGCGCGGCGGCATCGTCGACTGGGACGCCAACACCGCGAAGATGCAAGGGCTGCCGCCCGAGCGCAAGATGACGGTTGCCCAGTGGACCGATGAGCTGGTGCACCCCGATGACCGCGAGCTGGTTCGCCAGCACGGCCGCGACACCTCGCGTACGGGACCGATCGACACCGAAATCGAGTTCCGCGTGCTGCGCCCCGACGGCGCGCTGCGCTGGCTGCACATGCGCGGGCGGCGCGACTCGAGCGGCGGCGAGCCGGTCTATTTCGGTGTCGTGCGCGACGTGACCGAGCGCCACCGCAGCGAGGCGGCGCTGGCCGACGCCCACCAGCGTGCCGCGCTGGCGGTGCGCGGCGCCGGCATGGGCACCTGGGAACACGACCTGGCCACGCTGACGGTCTTCTGGGACGAGCAGATGTTCAGGCTGCGCGGCCTGGAGCCCGATGGCCTGCTCGCCCCGGTCGGGCGCGGGCGCGAGCTCGTGCACCCCGACGACCGCGAGCCGGTGCTCGCGGCCTGGCAGGAATCGGTGCGCAGCGGCGAGCCGGTGAGCTACGAGTTCCGCGTGCGCTGGCCCGACGGCAGCTACCGCTGGCTGGCGTCGCGCCTGGCGCCCGTGACAAACGAGCTCGGCGAGGTGGTGCGCCAGATCGGCGTCAACTGGGACATCACCGAAGCCAAGACCACCGAGCTGGCGCGCCAGGAGCGCGCGCTGGCGCTGCGCGAAAGCCAGGCCAAGTCGCAGTTCCTCGCCCGCATGAGCCACGAGCTGCGCACGCCGCTCAACGCGGTGCTGGGCTTCACCCAGCTGCTGCAGCTCGAGATCGACGGCGCCGTGCTGCACCCCGGCCAGCGCCGCAAGCTCGAACATGTGCGCAGCGCCGCCCAGCACCTGCTGTCGCTGATCACCGACGTGCTCGACCTGTCGAGCCTGGAGTCCGGCGGCATGCGGCTGAACCTGCAGTCGGTCGACGTGGCCGACGTGGTGGCCGAGGCGCTGCCGCTGGTCGAGGAGCAGGCGCGCCAACGCGGTGTCGCGCTCGACCTGCAGGCGCTGCCCGGGCGTGTGCTCGCCGACCCGACGCGGCTGCGCCAGGTGCTGATCAACCTGCTCAGCAATGCGATCAAGTACAACCGCTTCGAAGGCCGGGTCAGCGTGGTGGCGCGGCTCGACGGCAGCGAGGTCGAGCTGCGCATCTTGGACACCGGCGCCGGCATGTCGAGCGAGCAGCTGGCGCATCTGTTCGAACCCTTCAACCGGCTCGGCCACGAGGGCAGCGACATCGAGGGCACCGGCATTGGCCTGGCGATCGTCAAGGCCCTGGTCGAGCGCATGGGCGGCACGATAGCGGTGACGAGCCAGCCGGATCAGGGCAGCGAGGTGCTGCTGCGCCTGCCCGCCGCGCCCGCCGGCGTGACGGCGCCCGCGCCGCTTCGCTCGGTGCAGGAGACCACCTTTGCCGAACGCGTGGCGCTCGGTCGCGTTGTGCCGGAGGCGTTGATCCTGTACATCGAAGACAACCCGATCAACGTGATGCTGGTGCAGGAGGTGGTGGCCACCCGCGCGGCCTTGCGCCTGGTCTGCGAAGACGCCGGCGTGCCCGGTGTCGAACGAGCCCGCGAGCTGCTGCCCGACCTGGTGCTGATCGACATGCGGCTGCCCGACATCGACGGCTTCGAGGTGCTGCGCCGCCTGCGTGCCGACCCGCTGACCGCAGCCATTCCGTGCATCGCGCTGTCGGCCGATGCCTTGCCGGGCCACGTGGCGAGCGCGCTCGACGCCGGCTTCGCCGCCTACTGGACCAAGCCGCTCGACATCAACCAGTTCCTCGCTTCGCTCGATTCGCTGTTCGTGACGGCGCCGTGAACGTCGGCAAATCCCAAGGACTCAGGAAGCTGCCGGCTTGAAATAGCGCGCTTCGAGCAGCCTGGCGTTGGTGAGGTGCAGGGCCACCAGCACCCGCTCCAGCCAGGTCAGCGGCTGAATCCGCCCGTCCGGCATGGCCAACACCGGTCCGAGGATGGGCTCGTCTTCAATCTTGGATTCCTGGTACTCGCGCTGGTGCAGGGGCTCGTTCACGATGGCTCCTCTCTGTGTAACTGAATGTTGTCAGCGTCGCAAAGCTTAGCCGGAAATCGAGCTTCGTTGGGACGATTTCGGCGCTTTCCCGATCAGCGGGTTCGGGCCTGGTGCGCCAGCTCGTCGCGACACTTCGCGCGCACCTGCTCGCCCAGCTGAGCTTCGCAGCGCGCCGCGGCATCGTCGATGCGGCTGCCCGACGCGGCATTGCCCGCGCGCGGCGCTGATTTCAATGGAGTGGGTGGCGTTCTACCCAGCTGGATGTTGACTTGCGGCGTCACCGGGTGCTCGGGTCGCAACTCACCGGGCGGTGAAGCGCCCTCGCGCGATTCGGCAGATGTCGGCACTCGCGGGCCGGGCGCGGCTGCGGGCGGCGCCGAAGCGGCCGAGAGTGGCGGCGGCGCGCTTGCCTGAGCCGATGCTTGAAATGCGCTGACAGCCAGCAGCAGGGCGGCAGTGAGGGGCAGGCAACGAGTCTTCATGGGATGCCTTCTGGACACGTGCAGCGGGGCGCTGAACGTCGACCCAGCTTGCGCCCGCGCGGGCGGCGGTGGTGTAGGACGATCCGCTGTTGCGGCATCGGCGCGCGCCGATGCGAACGACAATCCAGCCTCGACCCGCCCCCATGACCTGTCACTTGCACCGAAACGCCTTCGACGCGGCCATCATCGACCTCGACGGCACGCTGCTCGACACCTTGCCCGACTTCGTTGCGGGGCGGCTACAACCACGGCGAACCGATACGCGGCGTGGACGCCGATGGCTTCATCGCCCGGCTCGATCAGATCGCCTTCGACTGAGCTCAGAGGCTGAGAGTTTTTCCGCTGTCATCCCGGCGCACGCCTGGCGCACGCCGGGGTCCACGGGTGATCGATGCGCGCTGGGGCGAGAGCGGATCCCGGCGTGCGCCGGGATGACGCGGTTGAGGGCGATATCTTCTCAACCCCTCAGTTGAAGTTGTTGTTGGTCGGGCTCTTGCCCAGCAGCAAGTCCTTCAGCTGCGCGTCGGCCGGCGACTTGCCGAGCCAGATCTTCATCAACGCGTTGAAGAACTCGGGTTCCTTGATCGGTTCGGAGGCGGGCTTGCCCATCACGCTGATGATCGAGCCGGTGCCCGGCACATAGTCGATCGTGAAGTACTCGCCGGCGACCAGCTTCTTGCGCTGCGAGAAGATGTCGCTCATCTTGATCACGCCGGGGATCACCTTCGAGAACTCCTCGCGCGACGCGTTCTGCTCCATGCCCTTGGTGAACAGCTTGCCGAGCTCGTTGGCGTCGATCTCGCGCAGCATGACGATGTGCAGGCGGCGCGGCCCCGGCGCAGCCAGCACCGCCTCGGGCGTGCTCGCCTTGCTGCTGAGGTACAGGCCGGCGGCATAGACCTTGAACACCGCCTTGTAGCGAACGCCGGCACCATTGAGCTGCAACGGCGCGTTGGCCATGCTGATCGAGCCGGGGAACTTGACGCCGCCGACCTCGATGGGGGTGTCGGCATGCGAGGCCAGCGGCAGCGACAGGCTGGCGCAGGCAAGAGCGAGAACAAACAAGCGACGGATCACGACGCAACTCCTATGGGGGTTCGAACCGGTGGGTCCGAGAAGCTGCGAAGTGTGAAATAGCACGACCGTGCTTGTCCATTCATAAAGTCACGATTGGATCGCCCACTCCAGGGCAATGGGTCGCAAATCGCGCGCCCGTTGTTGGCGCGACGCGGAACTTGTCACCCACGTGACACCGCTCGCGCATCCCGGCCGTCCAAGTGCCCTGCTACACTTTTGGCCCTATGTTCACGCCGCGCAAACAAACCAAGGGGTCGCACGACCGGGGAGCCTGGCCCTGGCGGGGCCCGTCCACACGCGCCTGAACGCGCTGGTTTGTCTTTGCCGCGGCGCAGCTCACTCATCGAGCATGCCCTTCGGCTCCAGCGGTGGCCAATGCGCCACCCCACTTTCCGAAAATTGCATCACCATGCGGGCGGGCGAACGCTCCCCTGCCGGGCTGTGGAGGGCCCTGAACCGTGATCACCGAACTTGAATTCAAGAGCCTTGCCGCGCAAGGCTTCAACCGCATTCCGCTGATCGCGGAAGCCTTTGCCGACCTCGAGACGCCGCTCTCGCTGTACCTGAAGCTCGCCTACGCGAGCGGCGGCGGCAAGCACAGCTTCCTGCTCGAGTCGGTCGTCGGTGGCGAGCGCTTCGGGCGTTATTCGTTCATCGGGCTGCCGGCGCGCACGCTGCTGCGCGCGACCGGCTTCAGGACCGAGGTCGTCACCGACGGCGCGGTCGTCGAGACCCGCGACGGCAACCCGCTCGACTTCATCGGCGAGTACCAGCAGCGTTTCAAGGTCGCGCTGCGGCCCGGCCTGCCGCGGTTTTGCGGCGGGCTCGCGGGTTACTTCGGCTACGACACGGTGCGCTTCATCGAGCCCAAGCTCGCCAAGACGCACAAGTCCGGCGGCATCGATACGCCCGACATCCTGCTGCTGCAATGCGAGGAGCTGGCGGTCATCGACAACCTGTCGGGGCGGCTCTACTTGATCGTCTATGCCGACCCGGCCCAGCCCGAGGCCTTCTTCAAGGCCAAGCGGCGTTTGGCCGAGCTGGCCGACAAGCTCAAGTACAGCGTGACCGCGCCGGCGGTCAAGCGCGGCGAAGCGCACGGCGTCGAGCGCGAGTTCAACAAGGACGACTACATCGCCGCGGTGTTGAAGAGCAAGGAATACATCGCCGCCGGCGACATGATGCAGGTGCAGATCGGGCAGCGGCTGCGCAAGCGCTACACCGAGTCGCCGCTGTCGCTGTACCGGGCGCTGCGTTCGCTGAACCCGTCGCCGTACATGTACTTCTACGACATGGGCGAGTTCCAGATCGTCGGCGCGTCGCCCGAGATCCTGGTGCGCCAGGAACACACGCCCGATGGCGACAAGGTCACGATCCGCCCGCTCGCCGGCACGCGCCCACGCGGCGCGACACCCGAGCAGGACAAGGCGCTCGAAGCCGAGCTCAGCAGCGACCCGAAAGAGCGCGCCGAACACCTGATGCTGATCGACCTGGCGCGCAACGACATCGGCCGCATCGCGAAGACCGGCACGGTGAAGGTGACCGAGGCCTTTGTCGTCGAACGTTATTCGCATGTGATGCACATCGTCAGCAACGTCGAAGGCCTCTTGAAGGACGGCATGTCCAGCCTCGACGTGCTGCGTGCCACCTTCCCGGCCGGCACGCTGACCGGCGCGCCGAAGATCCGCGCGATGGAGATCATCGACGAGCTCGAGCCGATCAAGCGCGGCATCTACGGCGGGGG
>Ga0209515_10001813_pt1 | contig 34564 bp, 33 predicted proteins | sample Subgroupgradi54m_FD_187454 | JGI IMG/M metagenome (GOLD analysis project Ga0209515, IMG submission 187454) | Subsurface groundwater microbial communities from S. Glens Falls, New York, USA - GMW60B uncontaminated upgradient, 5.4 m (SPAdes)... ... | reverse complement strand
GGGTGGATCTCTTAGATGATCCCGGTTCCGCGGAAATGGATTTAGCCTACAGTGAAAAACCGGCCTGGGCAATCGGTGCGGGCACCAGTTACGACGGCCAAGACGCTGCCGTGACGAGCGTGCGGGCCACGCCTGCGGTGGTCGATTGGTCATGGGTCAGTGCGGCGGATTCATTGTTCAAGTGGCGCGGTTTCACCTTGTTGACCGAAGGCTATTTGCGAAAAAATAAAATCACGACCGGCAACTTCACACTCGATGACTTTGGTTACTTGATGCAGGCGGGATATTTTGTGGTCCCGAAAAAGTTCGAGGTCGTCGGACGCGCCGCGCAAATCTTTCGTGAAGGTCCTGACAACGACGCCTATGAATTTGCCGGTGGCCTGAATTGGTACATCCACGGCAATAACGTGAAGTTGCAAACCGATGTCTCGCGCCTACTCGACTTCGACGCCACCGCCGGTACGGGCGGTCAGACCACCTGGCGCTACCGTGCGCAGTTGCAGTTGAGTATTTAATCAAGGATCGATGCCTGTACACCCACACGCCTCGCGACCGCACCAATCAGTGCTGTCTCGGGGCGTGTGGGTGTGCGCAGTTCACATGGTTACTTTATTCAACTATCCGCATTGTCGAATCGCAATTCTGAATTGTCGCGTCTGATCGCCGTCGTGTCACGCGATCCCGCCTGAGTAACTTCCCAAAAAATAACACAAATATTTTTTCGTCACCTTGTTCGTGCGCTGGCACATGCATTGCTAAAGTCAGCGACACAAGGAGGAGTTGATTATGAAACGTATCTCAGCAGTAGGGGAACAACCGGTGCAAGTCGCGGCTTCGTCGGATGCCCTGTCAGATCACGAGGTGGCAGTAACGTCCGGTGCGGTGAAAAAAGATGTCTTCGTGTATGCCTCGGTGAATCTGCGGCAGCAGTTGTCGGCGGGGAAAGGACTGCCGGGTGGCGCGTGGAATACGCAACCATCGAATGCGGCGGGTCAGCTCGCGTCGTATTTGGTGAATCCATGCGACTCGGACTTGTGTGCTTTCAACACCGAAAAACCGCCTCCGTGTGATTGCAATTGCCCTTGCCCCTGTGATGCCGTCAGTCCGTGTGATAATATTAGGTGCGATGCAGATAAGTAACAAACCGGCGCATCACAGCGCAGTAGTATGGAATCCTCATGACGACTTATTACGTCAGCCGTTACCTCAATGTCTATCCATCGGAACGTGGCACCTCGATTCTGTTTCATGGCGTGACGGGTGCGATCGACGATGTTGATAGTGCGCTGGGTCGGTGGCTCAAGGGACAGCAGCGCGATGGGTTGCCATTGTCGGGCGAGTACAGTGGGGACGTTTTAACCTTTCTGTCCCAGCGCGGACACATCACGACCGACGCCCCCGAGATTGAACTCGAACATTTTAAAACCTACGTGGCGAAGCTCCACGCCGAACTGCGCGAGCAACGCAAGCAAAGCGGTTTTTTAATGTTGGTGCCTAGTTATTACTGCAACCTCGCGTGTGCCTACTGTTACCAAAATCCGATGCGCGCCGCCGAGGGAAAAAGTGCCACGCAGGTTATGACGCCCGATATTGTGGATTGTGTTTTCAGTAAGGTCTTTCGCCAACTCTTCGCCTCGGTGACGCGTCCGAGTCAGATCACCCTGGATCTGTACGGGGGCGAACCGTTTCTCGCCCGCAATCGTCCGGCGTTGGAGCGGATCTTTACACATACGCGTGATTTGCAAATGAGTGTCTCCGCAATTTCTAACGCGTCGATGCTCGATGAGTATCTCCCCTATTTTGGCATCGAGCCGGGGCAGGTGAACTCGCTCCAGATTTCCTTCGACGGCGATAAATTGCAACACGATCAAAGCCGCATTACGCATTACGGTGGCGGGACCTTCGATGCGATTGTTGCCAATATTCATCGCTTGCTGGACCAGGGCACCCAGCTGAATCTGCGCGTCAACACGAGCAAGACCAATGTCGATTCGCTGCCGCTGTTGTGGGAACGACTGACCGTCGAAGAGATTACGAGTGATCCGCGGGTCTCGATCTACGCAGCGGCCATTCATAATCACTTTGAGCAGGCCAATCCCGAACCGCTATTTTCCCCAGCGACCCTGACGCGACGGATTGAACAACAGGGTATTGGCATTCGTGCGCCGCTGGCGCGCAAGCAGGGCCGCATGGCCAATGTGGTAGATGCGGACGCGGGCATTCCCCTCAATCGCACCAACTTTTGTATGCAGAATATGCCGAACGCCTTTCTCATCGATCATCGCTGCGACATTTATAGTTGCTACGAAGAGGCGGGCAATCGTCAGATCCGCGTCGGGTATTTTGCGGAGTCGGGCGATGTGGAAATGCTTCCCCGCTACGAAATGTATCAAAGTCGGCATATCGGTATGGTCGAGCCCTGTTCGAAATGCAGTGTCGCGCTGACCTGCGGCGGCGGCTGTCCGGTGGCGGCGCGCGGAAAAAATTGGGCGACGGGGACGATCTTTACGAATCATTGCGATTCGCATCGGGAACTGACGGCAATTGCGGTGCAGCGTCTCGTTGCGCAGCGCGCTGCGGGTGGGACGCACGCGGTGACGATAGTGAACGAATCGGCGCAAAATCAACCCTGCCTGTGAGCACACTATGTCTGGCGACGCCGTGGGAATGCATGAATGGTTGGCGTGGATTGAATCCTTTCCCTTTGTTTCTGGGTGGCAATGGACGGCGGTCAGTCGCCAACGTTTTTTTGATCGACTCCGTCGCGCGAACATTGCGGCCTGCCTCGATGCGTACGGGAACGTGCTACTCGGAGCGGACTGTGTCGATGCATGGTATGCACGACTGCGTACCACTGCACGTTGTTGTCTGCATGCGCATCTGGATCATCCAGGTGCTGTTGTAGCAAAGACGATCGCTGCCAACGATAACGCCACACGTTACAGTGCGCGTGTGCAGGGCGGGATTGCGCAACAACTCGTCGGTCGGCGCTTCGCGCTCTCGGATGCGCACGGTCGATTCGTGGCCGATGTGGTCGTCGACCATCAAACCACGGGATTGAGTGAGCGCTGGATCAGTTTTTTGTGTGAACGGCCATTTGACAGTCCGGCGTATTTGCGCGGCCCAGACAACAATCCCGCGCATTTGCAAGGGGCCTCGTGGCAAGAAGGCTGGGGCCTCGATGATCACGTCGGCTGCGCCACGTTACTCGATTGGTTTGCAGGGTATGCCACAACGACCGATGTCCTTGGTGTCCTCACACTCGATGAAGAAATTGGCGCCTTCGGTTTGCGCCATCTGGAGCGCGCGGGAACGACACAACAGTTGCCGATTGCGCAGTGGCCACTGTTGCTGTCCGTCGAAGTAACGGCCGCATATCCCGCGCTCGATTTCTTGTGTGGTGCTGGTCCGCGCTGGCGCAGCGCAGATCGAGACGGTGCGCTGGATGCCGCGTTCGTCCAATGGATTGCCGCGCGCACCAAAACTACGGCGCTTGCACTGACGCACGGCATCTGCGAGGCCGGGCTCTGGACGCGGGCGGGCGGGCGCGGTGCGTGCATCGTGGTCCCGTGTCGGTTTGCGCACAACGGCCTGCAGGAACAGGAATGGCGCGCGGAACAGGTGGACCGACACGATCTCGTCGCACTCCAATCACTCTTTGCAGAAACGATTGCCGCGTGGAAGCCACGGCGTAGTCGTGGCAAGCGCGCGCAGAAAAAAACGACTCCGACGCCTGTTGCTCCGGCACCAGAAATCATCAATCATTTGTCGCTACTGCACGATGCGGCCAACGATGCGCCGGATTTTATTTCGGCATTGCAGCGCGTGCTGCCGGCTTGGCATCAGTTGCATGCTGCATGGGGATTGCCGCTCGTAAAAATTACGCACGCCGAATGGCCCGCGTGGCGGTCGGTGCTGTTGGCGAGTCGCCCGTGGGACGAACGACTCAGACCCATCGTGACACGCTGGGCTTCGAAAATACAACGCTGGTGCGGTGCTGCAGTGCGAGCCGATCCTGTGCAGGTGCATCTTTTTGCGGGCGCACCGTTCAACGGCTGTAATCGGCGGGGGCATATTGCGTTGTCCATTGAACAACTACCGCAGACGAATCTAGCGCGCTTGCTGGTCCATGAATTGACCCACTGGTGGCTCGCACCCCATTTGCGGGCGCGCAATTTTCGCCCGGCCATCGCGACCGCCATTAATGAAGGTCTGGCCTGTTTGGCCACGATCGAATTGTTGGGACTGACCGAGGCGGAAGCATTGGGCCTCTCGTCTTCTGCCTACGATCATTTGTGCTCCGCGGAACCACAACTGCAGCTCTATTTTTCGCAGTGGCTTGAGGGAGATCTCTTCGTCGTGCAGCGCGGTCGGCATACGACCGTGACGTGCCAAACGCCGCCGCATCCTTTTTCCGCAAGTGAATCAGTCGCCTGGCGAAAATTCGGTTACTTCCTTGGACTACGTGCGGTGCGTGATGTTTTCGATCGGCACGATAGGAACTGGGCGCAGTGGCTGGATACGGTAGCGACCGACGTTGTCGAACAGCAATTCCAACATCGGGCTAATGACCCGGTTGAAAATTTACGCATAGTATGTTGAATGCTCGCGCATGCGAGCCGATATTTTGCCGACCGTTCCCCGCGCCGCGGGCGTCTATCTCATGAAAGACGCGCGCGGCGCGGTGTTGTATGTGGGGAAGGCGAAAAACCTGCGCGCGCGCGTGCGCAGTTATGTGCGTGCGGATGGCGATGGGCGACCACATGTGCGCGTGTTGCTCTTGCATGTGGTGTCGATCGAAACCATTGTCACCGCTACCGAACAGGAAGCGTTGCTGCTTGAGCACACGCTGATTCGCAAACATCGTCCCCGCTACAATATTATTTTTCGCGACGACAAAAGTTATGTGAGCGTGCGCGTGAATCTGTCGCACGCCTTCCCCGGCGTCTATCGCACACGGCGGGTGGTGAAAGATGGCGCGCGTTATTTTGGACCGTATACCGATGGTACGGCCTGTCGCGAAACCATCGAGCTGGTCACCCGATTTTTTCGCTTGCGCACCTGCAGCGATCGCGAATTTTCCAATCGCTCCCGACCCTGTCTGCAATATCAGATCGGTCGCTGCACCGCGCCCTGCGTTGGTTTGGTCGATGCGGCGTCGTATCGCTTACAGGTTGATCAGGCCGTTTTGCTCTTGCAAGGGCGGCGCAATGAATTGACGAAGGCACTGACCACACAGATGCGGGCCGCGGCGGTGGCGGAACAATTTGAAGCGGCGGTGCGCTGGCGCGATTTGCTGGGCGACATTGAAAAAACCGTGGAACCGCAACATGTGGTGCGCCATCGCGCGATCGATCGCGATTATTTTGGTTGGGCGCAACAGGGCGCGCATGGCGCCGTGGCCGTCCTCGCGGTGCGCGAGGGTCGCGTGATGGAACGCGGGGGGGCGGTGGTTCCGGTGGTCGTTGATGACATCGCGACCGTCATCGAAACGTTTGCCTTGCAGTATTATCAAGCGCCCCGCGTGCCGCCGCCGGAAATCTGTGTGCCGTGCACACCAGCACGGCTCGTGAGTTTGCGGGAGCATCTGAGTGCGTTGCGCGGTGGTCCGGTACGTGTGAAATCACCGCACCGTGGGGCCGACTCGGAATTGCTGGCACTTGCTGCGACCAACGCCGAGCAAATCGGTCGCGCGCACGCGCTGCAAGAACATCAGTGGGCGGGGTTGGCGGAAAAAATTTCTGCGGCCTTGGAATTATCAGAAACGCCCGCGGTGATAGAATGCGTCGATATTTCCAACTGGCAGGGGAAAGAGGCGGTTGGTGCGATCACCTGTTTCATCGACGGTGCGAAGGCGACCGCGCGTTATCGCAAATTTAATATTCGCGGCCCGCACGAACCGAACGATTATGCGATGATGCACGAAGTGCTCACGCGCCGCCTGACCAATCCCGACGCGCCGCCTGCACCGGATTTGTTGGTGATCGATGGCGGCAAAGGCCAATTACACGTGGCCCAGCGGGTGTTGTCGGAATTGGGGGCAAAGCAGCTGCCGTGTGTGGCGATTGCGAAACCGCATGGCGATGAAATCTGCGACAAATTATTTATTGTGGGCAGAAAAAATCCACTCAATGTCCACGCGGGCGATCCGGTGCTGTTATTTTTTCAGCGCGTGCGTGACGAAACCCATCGCTTTGCAATTACGCACCAGCGCAGTCGGCGGCGCGTTGCACCAGCCCGTACTTGAACAGCCAGAGCAGATGAAATTCGACGTCGGTCGCGGAAAATTCGGCGGCGAGTTGTGTGATCAGGTGTGCGACGGTGCAGGGTGTGCTGGTCAGCGGCAGCACGCGCTGCAAGAGTGGCACGGAAATCAATTCTTCCATGACGGAATAGACACGCAAGTTGAGCGTGCCGGTCAGCGCGGCGCGACCGTCGTCTGCAATCACAAAACGATCGGTCGATTGTAAATGGTGCGAGGGATATGCCGCGAAACAGTTGCGATAATCGAGGGTCGGGCCGGGCGCGGGCGTGGCGGTGTGCGTGCGTGCGTCGACCATTAATTCGCACCAGAGCGCCCGGTATTGCGTCACGATCTGCGACCAATCATACCGTGCGATGCGTTCCAGCGCGGCCGTTCGCATCGTGCGCCGCAACGTGGGTGCTTGCGCGAGTTGCTGCAATCGCGCGCGCAATATCGACTGATCCATCGCCGTACTTTGACCAAACGAGAGATGATTAATCGAATCGAGTTGCAGCGGCGCCATGGTTTGCAATGGAGGCGAGTGGCGCTGCGTACAGGTCGGCACCAAAAATCCGGTGCGTTCATGTAAGACCAACGCGCGATACCCGTCCCAATCGGCGGCCACAATCGGCAAACCCGCGGCCATGGCTTCCAGCAGCGTGAGTCCAAATGTTTCCTGATAACTATCGCACGGCGCCACAAAGATATCGGCGGAGTGATAGAGTTGTCGTTTGTGCATGTCGCTGGGATTCGTGACGAGATGCACCGCGCCTGCAAGTCCCCACTCGGCAATCGCCGATCGTAACAGTTGATCGTAATCGTCGGTGCCGGTCGCGCCCGCGAGGATTAGACGAATCTCTTGTTGTGGTGATTGTGCGCTCAGGCCGCGAAAGGCCAGTAAGAGTGGCAATAAATCGACTTTCAAATAATACGACAATCGCCCGACCCAGAGGACCACCGTCGCATGATCCGGAATGCCGAGTTCGCGGCGCATGTGCGGCACGGGAGCGGAAAAATTTTTCAGATCGATGCCGAGTGGAATGACCGTCGTTGCAGGTTGTGTCGCCGTCGGAAAATACGGGCGCATCTGCTGTTGCATCTGCGCCACCACACTCGCCGCGGTCGGTGTCGTACACACCAATCGATCACACGACATCGCGCCATGCAACGCATTGAGCGCGACCCATTCCAGAAATGGTGCATGGCCGAGTGAATGCGTGACGCCCGTAACCACACATGAATACTGCATCACCTCGTTTCGTAAAAAAAATCCGCGATAGAGATCGGGTCCGAGCAGATGCAAGACATCGAGTCGATTTTTTTTGAGAAACGCCGGTGTTTGCGCAAACGTGAGGAGTGCAACGCCAGATTGATCGAGTAACGTGCCGAAATGTGTGCGCACAAATTCTCGTTCGGTGGGACTGGTGACAAAAAGCGTGATGGAGTCGACCGGAGCGCGATGTTGCAACAATGCACGCACGAAATCGTTGTTGGCAATCGCGCGTCCCTTCACGCTGCTCGCTTCCTGCGTGAGCGCAATCGTGTCGGAATAGAAGAGGATGCCTAGATGCATGAGAGTTCCTGTAAATGGGTCATCGCCTTCTGGGCGGCATGATTCCAGGTCCAGCGGGCATGTGTCTGTTGCGCTGCGGTGGCGCCGATGGCTTTTGCGGCGTCGCGATTGGTGTAGACGTGGCGCAATTTTTCCACGAGTGCTTCGTGATCAATGTGCGCCCAGGTGCCGTGCGCGCCCGGCTCTGGGAAAAAAATCGGACAAAAAATCGAATCGTGTGCCGTGACGGGAATCGGGTACGCGCAATCGGCCGAGAGAAATTCCGATGGTCCGCTGTAGTTCGGTGCGATGACGGGCAATCCGCACGCCATCGCTTCCAACAGCGGCAAGCCCCAGCCTTCCGCCTTCGCCGCGCTCACGTACGCATCGCACGCGGTGTAGAGCCGCGCCATATCGTGTGGTGTGGTCAACGGTGTTTCAATGATCACGATTTTTTCGGGATGCTGCAGTCCCAATTTTCCGATTTCGTCGTGCACGTTTACCGATTGCAGCGCCTGCACTTTCACGGCGGAATGCACGATGAGAAAGACACGGTCGGTGGTGGTGAAGGCGTCGTCGAAGGCGCGCAACAACTCCACCATCCCTTTGCGCGCTTCCCATTTCCCGACCGTAAGAAAACGAAATCCGTCGAGTGCGCAAATTTGCGGATGCGGCGCGACTTTTGGATGAAAACATAATGGATCGATGCCTTCCGGAACGACGCGAATCAGATCGGCCGCCAATCCATGATTCATCAGGATTTGCCGTCCCCACTGTGTGGGCACCCAGACTTGGTCAAGTTGGCGCAGCTGGTGAATCGCCGCCGGAATGAGTCGTGTGGTTTCGAAAACCGTAAAACCAATCCGCGTTTTTCCACCGAAACGATACATTTCATGCGGGTAATCCAGCGCAATCGCCGGGGCATGTAAATCAATGTCGAGGAGACGTTCCAACATTGGTAACAGCGTCTGATCCTGCTGTTGCGCCCCGCTCAAGCCATATTTCGGGATGAGACATACGGGATGCAACTGATTCAACGCCGTAAAAAATCCGCGCGCATGAATGGCATACCCGATGTCGCCGGAAATATCCGCGTAGGCGTTGAGCATGCCCGATGTTCTTATGTCCCTATGTCCTTATGTCAAGAATCATTGGACATCGGGACAACTAGTTCGCGGATTCTTTGATCGAGACTTCATCGAGCAGATTCGATGTGAACAGCGCGCTTACGATTTTGGTGGGTTGGCCGTCGTTCGGTGTGTTGAGTACGTGATATAATGGATCGAGTGGATTGATCGGGCGGGGGCGCGGCACAAAAATTCCGCCGCAACTCAGAACGGTCGGATGCGCACCCGACAGCTCTCCCTGGCTGAGCTCGACGGTGCGTTCAATGATCAACTCCGTACAATATTGGTTCACCTCGCCAGGATTCACGGTGACCCCTCCCGAACAGAGGAAAGAGCAATTGATGTGCCACGCGCAGCGCGGCGCGGCGCGTTATTTCAAACGGTGCAATTTCAACGGGTTGATCGTAAGATGGAGCGGAGAGGTGCCGGCCGATAAAATTTTTCGCCGGAGGTGATTGGGGTTCAAAAGTACCGTAATGGGTGTTGGGAGACTGCTATTCCTGTCCCCTATCCCCACGCGCGGTCATGGCGAGGCGGTCGGTGGCGGTGGCTTGGGCATCGGTGGGCCATTGCGGTGCGGTTGCGGTGGATTCGGCCATGATGCGCACGTGGTGCATGATATCAAACATGCGATCCGCCAGTCGGCCGACCGCTTCCGTAATGCCGTCCACGACATCGATACTGCCTGCCACACGTTCGGCGCCGGCGTGGAGTTGTTGCGCGACTGTTTGTGCGTACGCAATATCCTCGGCGGTATGACTGACTTCGGTGGCTAAAGCTTCCAGCTCTGCGCAGCGTTGCTCCAGCGGCGCGATGCGTTCGGTGTCGAGCCATACAAGAGTTTCGGTCAACGCGTCGTCCCGCGCATTGGCAGCGGCGAGTTGCTGTTGCAATGCATCGTGGGCAATTTGCTCGCTGTCATTCAGGCTTGAGGACTTCTCCACATATTTTGTCTACTCAATCGTGAGTTGCCAGCGCTTGGGGTTTTTGAGGAGTTTTTTGATGGCCGTGCAGAACAGATCGAAATCGCGCAAATTGCGGGTGATGACGCGATACAATTCTTCCGGAGTGACCTCGGCATAAAAATGCACCAACCGATTACGATAGCCGGCCATTTGGTAGAGCGCATTTTTGGCGAATGATTTGGTGACAATGCCATGTGCGCCCAGCGCAATGGCCATGCCTTTGTAGGATTCGATACCGCCCCCGGGAAAACGGGCTAAAACATGGTTGGAAATATTAAAAATGCCTTCGAGCGCGCGATGCAGATGGTAGGCGGCGAGTTTGTGACCAGTGCCGTGAATGAATGTGGCGCGCGGAGTTTTTGCCAAACGCTGGAGTTCGGCGATTTCCGCCTGAATGCCATCCAGACGTACGGTAATGGTGGTGCGTTCCAGCGGGAGAGGTGTCATGGGATGCGCGCCAGTACGGCCGATTCGAATGCCCGTCGGAACGGTTCCAAATCAGCATATTCGCGGTTGGTGTGTTCGACAAATGCGCCGCGAATTTTTGGATCGGTTTCAAAAATCACCACGCCGCGCCGGACGACATGAAAACGCACATGCAATGGCGCATCGTGGAGGAAGACGATGTCAATGTTGGTGGGACGTCCGACGACGGTGTCAAAAATTTCGTAGAGCGCGGTGTAGATTTTTTTGCGGCGCGGACCCGGCGGCAATGGGGGTTGTAAAAGAACACCGAAATCAAAATCGCTGGTGGAACGCGCGATGCCCAGCGCACGTGAGCCGAAAAGAAAAATAGTGGCGACGCGGCATCGGTGCAGCGTGCTCCCATGTGCCGATTGGAGGGTGTTGGCGAGGGATTCGATCGACATGGCAACTTTTATCGCATGTGATCTCGCGTAAGGCAAAGAGAAACTTCACTCCGCGCTCCCCAACCGTTCGCGTTGATAGTCGGCCATCACAGACTGACACCACGGTTGATTTTCCACGTACCACCGCACTGTCGCGGCAAGGCCCGCGCGGAAATCGTGTTGCGGACGCCAATCGAGTTCGCGCTGAATTTTGCTCGGATCATTCGCGTAACGGGCGTCGTGACCGGGACGATCGTGTACGTAGGTGATGGCGCTGGCGTGCGGTTGGCCATCGGGGCGCGGGGCGACTTGGTCAAGTGTCTGGCAGATCGTCTGCATCGTAAAAAGATTCGAATATTCCTCGCCGGTGCCGATTAAATAATTCTCACCAATGCGACCATCGCTGAGTAATCGATGCAACGCGCGGCAGTGATCCTCGACATGGATCCAGTCGCGAATATTTTCGCCCGTGCCGTAGAGCGGGAGCGCTTCGGCGTTGAGCGCGCGCAGACACGTCAGCGGAATGAGTTTTTCGGGAAATTGATACGGGCCGTAATTGTTGGCGCAATGTGTAATGATGGTCGGCAAGCCGTACGTTTGAGCGTACGCCCGCACCAAGTGATCCGACGCGGCTTTGGAGGCGGCGTAGGGTGAATTGGGTGCATACGGTGACTGTTCGGTGAAGCGTGTGCCTGTGGGCGCGCTGCCATACACTTCGTCAGTTGAGACATGCAGGAAACGAAAATTATTTTGCTCTGCGGTGGAGCGCGTGCGCCAAAAAATCAGCGAGGCCTCCAGTAATCGTTGTGTGCCCACGACGTTGGTATGTACAAACGCCGCGGGTCCATCAATCGAGCGATCGACATGCGATTCGGCCGCGCAATGAATGACCGCGCTCGGTGAAAAATTCGCAAAAACTTGAGTGACGCAGTGCGGATCACAAATATTGCCATGCACAAACGTGTGGCGCGCATGGTCGCGAAAAGCGCCGAGCGAATGCAGATTGCCCGCGTAGGTGAGCGCGTCGAGATTCACCACGTGCCACGGTGTGTGCTGCAAAAAATAGCGCACACACGCCGATCCGATAAATCCCGCGCCGCCCGTGACCAGTAAGGTGTGTGTCGCTGTCATATGTCTCTCTCCGCAACGGTTCTTTACGGGTCGGACTTGAGTGTGAGTGTCGCCGCCAGTGCGCGATAGCGCTGCTGGCGCGCGGTGTCGCCGAGACGTTCGGCTAATTGCGCCGCGCGCAAGGCCAGTGGTGCGTGCTGGGGACCGGCGTGCACGAACGTCCGTTCCCAGATTTCCAGCGCGGCGCCAAAATATCCGGCCAAGGTGTGCAGATAGCCCAGACCGATTTCGATGAGCTGTTGATCGAGTTGTGCATCGTGACTGATTGGGAAGACGCCGGGATCACACGAAGACAGTGTGTTGTGTGTGAGCGTGTCGACCGTCGTGCGGAAATCTTGCATATGCAATTGATGCAACCATCCCGTTTGTGCCTCGCGAATATAGGATTGGCGCGCGTCCCAGTCGGAGAGAATCTGCGGTAATCGTGTCGCGAGTTGCGACACGTCGGAAAAATATTGCAGATGCTGGCGATCGAATTCCGCAAATCCGACCGTCGCGGGATTTTCATCGCACGATGGTGTGGCCATGAATGGGAAGCCACCGGCTTGCAAACATTCAATGACATTGAAGGTGGGGTTGCGATGCGAAAACATCACGGTCAAATCGATCAGACAAAAAGATTGCCGATATATTGCGAAGAGACGGTCGCGTTCGGCGATCGGGCCTCCGCAAATTTCTTGCGGCAACACCCGCTCCCACCCGCGTCCATACACGGTCAGCCGACAGTGCGACGGCAACTTGGTGCGGAGTTCCTGCACATCGCGAATGCGTGATTGGCGATAGAGCATCTGATCGATCATGTTCAGCAGATGCCGCAAAAAAAGTGAATCGCCAGGCGCGGGTTGCGTCTGCATGTAGTGTCGCAAACGCCACAAGTACCGATGCAACACCACACCGCGCGGTAATGTCGATGAACGCTCGAGCAGGTCGAAGAGTTCGTTTACTTCGGGAAACGCCAGTGCGACGTCGGTGTTGGGATGATGAATGATCGCGATGTCGCGTGCCAGTTCTTCGCGACGCTGCACTGGTGGCGTGGATGGTCGTGAGGGATCGGTGTGCGGATATGGAAAATACGATGTCGGAATGCGCGCCGGTCGATAGAGCGCGCCTTCATACGGAAAGATCGTGAAATAGTGCAGCTGTTCTGTGTCCCAAAAATTGGCGATCAGGTCGAAGGCAAATCCACCTTCAGTGGAACTGTTCTGCTGAAAAAACCAATCAGAAAAAAATGCGCCGCACGGAATGTGCACGTGTTGCAATATTCCCCAGGAGAGCAACACGTCTTCCAATGTGCACCAGACGCGAAGATTCTGCCACATCACCCACGGCGGTGGATCCGCTTCAAGAAATGCGAGGAGCTGCAATGCGGTTTCGCAGTAGGGGGCGAAATATTTTTCAAACGCCGCGCCCTGCACATCATCACGCGACAAATACACGCCGCCAAAAATTCGCGTGTAGTTGTAGGGGGCGCCGTGATTGCCGATCACGAAGCGACGCGCACTGCGTTGCGGATCGACGTAGTGAAACATGCGATCCTGTTCGGTGCGGTCGTGCGCATTGAGGCAGAGCAACACGTTGCGTGTGCCGCGCGGACGGGCACGCAATGCGGCGTAGCGGTCGGCGTGTTCGCGATGAAAGGCGTGGGCGCGTTGCACGAGTGCAATGGCTTGGTGCAGTCGTTCATAATATTCCGCGTCCCATTCGTGCGCGGGGAGTTGAAAAATCGCGATGTCGTGCCAAATATTTTCCGGCAGCGCAAATAATTGCAATGCGATCTGCCCGATCTCTTGCGAATAAAAAATCGGTGCGAAGGTGGTGTGGGCGAGTGGGGTGCGAAAGCCATGTTCGCCGGTGCAGAGCCACAGCTGCGGATGTGACGCCTGCGGTGGTAACAGCAAACCCTGATCGCGTGCGGCTTGCACGAAGGCCGCGCATTTTTCAATCACAATGGCGGGATGGTGCGTGTCCCAGTCGCGCTGCAAAATTGGCAGATGTTCGATGCCAAAAAAAATCGCGGTGGTGGCGCCGGGCAATTTTTTTGCGGCCGCGATATTTGCGAGTGCGTGTTGCATGCGTTCCTGTCGTGACCACAACGGCAGGGGAACTGGTGCAATGCCAGCTAATGTTATTTGATCGTTCGTCATGAGCCTGTTTTTTTGCGGGCGTGCGCTTGTAACATCCAGGCGTCGCGATGATGCACGCGTTCCAGCGTGGTGATCTCGCATCCAAAGTGGTGGAGCATGCCCCGCAATTTTCCTTCCGTGTAGGCGTTCACATGATACAAACCTGGTTGCGATTGACTGCCAAAAATCCAGGTGAGTAACACGCCCCAGCGATTGTCGAGCGCGGGACCATTGCCGAAACCATACTCTGGATGGGTTTTATCGTTGTTTGGAATAATCTGATAAAATCCCTTCCAGTCATCTTTGGCGGCGAGCCACGTTTCAACCGTGGAGACAAAATCGGGCACGCGGATGTCGAGTGTGCCGCCGGGTTTGAGCACGCGCACCATTTCATGCCATGCATATTTTTCCGCCATGTAGTCGAGATGCTCGAGCGTGTAGTGCGTCTTGATATGATCGACGGATCCATCAGTCCAATCGAAGAGCCGGGTGACATCGGCGTAGCGTACGCGATCGTCCAGCGGAAATTTGTCGCAATTAATCCAGTGGTGTTCGTCGTCGCTGGGCATGAGATCGCGGCCACAACCCAAGTAGAGACACGTTTTCATGGTGATCTCTTAAAGGGTTCAGCGTTCAGGGTCAAGGGTTCAGGGAGTGGTGCGGCCCAAGCGAGAATTGATTTCGCACGGTCGGGATTTCCGATAAGGATCGGTGGTTCATTCGTGCGTGATTGATTTTTTCCAAATTGGAGCAGCGCCGGATCGGTGCGCAGTGTGGTGGCAAGTTGCGTCAGGAATGCGCGCACGCTGGTGCCATGACCACTACAGAGATTGATGATGTCGAATCCTTGTGCTGGTGGCCAATGCGTCAGTGCTGCGACATAGCCGTTGCCAATGTCTTCGGCCGCGACGAAATCGCGCACGAGTTCGCACGGTGAAAGGGGCAGGGCGATGCCACGTTGCAAATGATGCACTGCCGTACTGATGAGTTTTTCAGGTGATTCGAAGGGGCCAAACGGCATGAAAATTCGCAAGACGCGTGTGGGGAGCGCAAACCGGTGTGCGCATTCACGGGCGCACTGCGTCGCCGCGAATTTGGTGAGGCCGTACGGTGTGTCGGGGGGCGCGTTTTCGGTTTCAACGTGGGCGTGTGCGCCATTCGCGTATTCGGCGGCCGTTCCCGTGAGGAGCAATCGTGCGGTGCCAATCTCGGCGAGCACAGGATAGAGTGTCTGCAAAAAATCTGTGCCCAAACGATCACCGCGGACTCGATCGTACGTGGGCAAATGATTCTCGTGCGTCCACGCGGCGTGATGTACAAAAAAATGCGGGCGTTGCGTCTGTAGCAGCGTTCGTAATTCGGTGGACATTTCCAGATTCAGCGTGACGCATTCAACGCCCGCGTCGGCGATCCAGCGCAGACGCGCCGCACGATATGGTTCATACGCGTCGCGTTGATGTGAAATAATGCCGGTGACGGCAAATCCACTGTTGGCGAGTGCGCGCGCGATGTGACAACCGGTGAAACTGCTCACGCCCGTCATGACGATGTTTGGTTGTCCCATGTCCTATGTCCCTATGTCCCGAGGTCGGGAAAATCAGGTCTGCACTAATTCTGGACGCAACCAACGAATGGTCTCTGTAATATTCTGCGCGAGATTGCCCGTGGGCGTGAAGCCGCGCGCGGCGATTTTTTTGGCGAGCACATGATACGAGAGTTGATTCATGATCGGCGAATCCACCATGTCGATTTGCAAGGTTGGAATATGTTGTTGAATCGCCGTGACGATGTCGCACACGGTATGATTGGCGGTGACGATATTGTAGAGCGTGCCGTCGAAGCAATTTTTTTCGATGAGGCAATCGATGGCGCGCGCCGCGTCTTCGAGTGCGAGATACGGTCGATGCTGTTCCCACGCCGTGCGCCACACCGTGAGTGGCAATCCCCAACACGCCTGCCAGATAAATTTATTCACCGCCGTGTGAAAACGCATGCCGATCGACGGCCCGTGAATCGTGCCCAAGCGGGCGATGCAACATTGCAAGCCGTGATCGCGGGCGAGTGTTTGTAATAATTGTTCAGCGGCGAGTTTGCTCTCCGCGTAGGGACTTTGCGGACGTAATTGCTCGTGCGGACAGGTTTCGTCGACGACGTCGTGTTGCGAACCATACACGCTGGTCGTGGAAGGAAAAAACAGTTTGGCGCCCGTGGCAAGGCAGGCCTGCGCTACGCGTCGCGTGCCATCGCAATTCACGGTGTGGACTTCCGCCGCGCGTTCGACGCTGTTGGCGGCGTCGGTGAGTGCCGCCAAGTGAATGACCACATCGATGTCATGAAAAATTTTCAACAGATCGGCGGTGCAAATATCGGCTTCGACGAATTCCCAACGCACACCAGATGGCGGATGCAGCAGCGACGCGGTGCGCTGGGTGGAGAGATTGTCGAGCAAAACGATGCGCGCATATTGCTGCGGACGGAGTTGGTGCACATAGTAGGAGCCGATGTGGCCGAGCGCACCGGTGATGAGCAGGCGTGTCATGGTGCACATCCTTCGCGCGCGCAGCGCAGAAATGTTTCGAAGTCGCGCAGGTAATCTGTTTCGTCAAATGGGTGATCGCTGATCACCAATAACACGGTGTCGGGATCGCGGTAGTGTTGACGGCTCCAAATCATCGGCGGAATCAGCAATCCCGTTGTGGAGTCGTGGAGTAAAAAAATATTTTCTGCAACGCCATCGTGACAACGCACGGTGCACTCGCCCGCCAGGCAGCAGAGCAACTGGTTTGTGTGGCGATGGGCGTGTTCGCCGCGCGTGGTGTGTGCAACGACGTCGCGAATAAAAAAAATATTCTGTGCGGCAAATGGAACGTCGCGCAGCGGTTCCAGAAAATGAATGGCGCCGCGGTCATCGCGCAGATGGCGCAGCGAAATGTTCTGAATGTCTGCGAGTGTCGCCATGGTTATTTCGTCCAGTCGTACCCGATCGCGGGATCGTCGGGTGCGATGCGCAATTCGTCGCTCGGATCGTAGATGCGCGACGTGACGTAGATCATTTGCGCCGGTCCCTGCAGACATTTGCAGCCGTGCACGACGCCCGGCGGGATGCGCAAGACCTGTGCGGGTTGGCCGTCGCCCATGAGTAATTCCAGCGTGGTGCGATAGGTCGGTGATTCCGCGCGCGCATCATGCAAACCGACGCGAATCACACCGCAACCAATATACCACCAATCGGTTTGTTGGCGATGCCAATGCCACGCCTTCACCACGCCGGTGTGAATCTGCGAAATACTGAGTTGACCAAATCCTTCCGCGAAAAATGGATCGGTGGCGCGAATGATTTCACGAAAGGTGCCGCGTTCGTCGGGATGAACGACGAGTGGTTTGATAATGACATCATGAATGGCGGTCGGGGGCATCGTCATTCCTCACGCGGTGGTGGTTGATATGCCAACACCAGCTGCCGACTGCCGGTGGGTTGGTGCGTGGCCGGGATGTTGTGAAAGAGCTGCAGCGATGGTGGCACGCAAGAGTACTCACTGCACGCGCGCTCATCGACGAGTCGGAATTGCTGACTCTGCACGGTATGCAACAGGTCCGCGCGCGAAAAAAACCAGAGGGGCAACAGCGAATCATAATACTGTTGTGCGGTGGTGCACGATGTGGCGGCGTCAATCAGCGGGAGATCATCGAGCAGGAGATAGCGCGGTTGTAATTTTACGATGACCGACAGCAATTCCTGCCAATCTTCCACATACTGCAGGCAAGAGCCTAAATAGACGAGGTCGATGTCCATGCGCCCGGTGGGAATCGTGGTGTGAAATTGCAACCAGATATCGTGCGGCCAGAGCGCGCGTCCTTCGGCGCAGAGCGTGGCATTTTCCACGATGTGATAATCCACGGCGCGCGGATCGATGAGTTGTGCGCGCACGGCCGCGTATCCGGTGCCCATGCCACCGCCGATGTCGACGATGCACACCGCGCCCTGATAGCGCGCAATCGTGGCCGCGAGTAATGGGAGTAGGCTGGGAGATCGCGCCAGCAGCGGCGCGGCGGGCGACGGAGTTTTTTTGATGGTCGCAATGGTCTGTGCGCGCACGGCGGCGATCCAGCGCTCGCTCAAAAATCCGGCGCCTTGTTGTGGCACGGCGGAAAAATCGGCGTAGCAGCCGCGAAAGATCGGACCGTGAAATGATGTCGTCATGATCGCCACTCCTGCAGGACCGCACAGATGTGCGCGACGTCGGCGTCGGGGAGTTCTGGAAAGAGTGGGAGTGTGAGAATATTTTTTGCGATGCGTTCCGTGACGTGGAGTCCGCCCGCAGGCGCCAAATGGCGATAAGCGGGCTGTTGATGAATCGGGATCGGATAGTGAATCGCCGTCGCAATACCACGCAGGGCCAGATGCGCTTGCAATACGTCGCGCTGCGGTGTGGTCACGACATACAAATGCGGTGCGGCGAATAGGTCGGCATCGTCTGCGGCCGGTGCGTGTATGGGTCGATCGTGCAGTGCCGCGGTGTATTGCTGTGCGATGTGACGACGTCGTTCAATTTCGTGTGCGAGGTGCGGAATCTTTGCGCGTAGAATCGCCGCCTGCATGGCATCGAGCCGCGAGTTCCAACCCGCAGATTCGCTCACGTAGCGCGTCTCCCATCCGTACTCGCGCAACGCCCGCATCTTTTTTGCCAGCGCGGCATCGCGCGTAACGATCATGCCGCCATCGCCGCACGCGCCGAGATTTTTCGTGGGATAAAAACTGAAACACCCGCAATCGCCAACGGTGCCGACGTGCCGATTCTGCCAGCGCGCGCCCATGGCCTGTGCGCAATCTTCGATGACGCGCAATTGATGTTTTTTTGCATGGTCACAAATCGCGGCGAGATGCGCCGGTCGACCATAGAGATGCACAGGCACAATGGCGCGGGTGCGTGGTGTGAGGGCGCGGGCGATGGCATCGACGTCGATCGTGAAATGTTGCGGATGAATATCGACGAACACCGGCGTGGCGCCGGTTTGGCAAATCGCCGCCACCGTGGCGACGGCGGTGTGGGCGACTGTGATGACTTCGTCGCCGGGGCCAATGTCGCATGCACGCAAGGCCAACCAGAGCGCATCGGTCCCCGAAGCCACGCCAATCGTGTGCGGGCTGTTGACCACGGCGGCGAATTCATTTTCGAATGCCGCGACTTCGTCGCTCAGAATGTAGCGACCGCTCTGCAACACGCGCTGCACGGCGGCATCGATTGCCACGCGATGCGCAAGATAGCTGGTGTGCGGATTCAAGCAGGGAATCATGTCTGCACCTGGACGCTGGGCACATACAAAATCCATTTGCCGCCGCGCGCGCGATACGCGGCCTCTTTGGCGAAAATTTCCTCGCGGTGATTCCAGCCGAAGAGGAGGGTGTATTCAACGGTGGTGTCGGCCAGAAAATCGGCGTGCGGGCGAATCGGAATATGTGCGCCGGGACTGACCTTGCCCTGTTTTGTCGGCGTGGTGTCGCAAATATATTCCACGAGATCGGGACCCAGTCGGCAATAATTCGCGACGGTCGTACTCTTCGAAGTGGCCGCATATCCGACCACGCGTTTGCCTTCGTGGTGCAGCGAGCGCAGTAGCGTGCGCAGCGCGTCGCGCGTGGATTGGCAGCGATGGCGAAAGCGCAAAAATGTATCGGGATCGAGCAGCCCCGCGACCTCTTCCGCCGCGAGACACGCCTGCACGCGCGGTGCGATGGCGTGCGCACCGCGATGCGCCGCGGTGACACGAATCGATCCGCCATGCGTCCAGATCGGTTCCACACCGATCACTTCCAATCCATGTTGATGGTACGCCGCGCGCAACGCCGTCAGCGAAAAGTAAAAAAGATGCTCGTCGTAAAATTGGTCAAATGCGGTTTGTGCGAGAATATCGCCTAAATAAGGGTCTTCCGTAATAATCACCCCATCGGGCGCCAACAACGCTGCCATGCCCGAAATCGCGTCGTGCAGATCGGGCAGGTGACACAACACATTCGTTGCCAGGATGACGTTGGCTGCGCCGTGTTGCACGCGAATATTGTTGGCGAGATCGCTGGTGAAAAAAGCGCATTCAGTCGAAATATTTTTTTCACGCGCGGCAGCGGCGACATTCGCCGATGGTTCGATGCCCAGATGGCGCACGCCGGCTTGCGCAAAATGCGTGAGCAGCGTGCCGTCGTTGCTGCCGATTTCCACGACGAACGGATCGTCGCTGGCGAGATGCTGCGTTTGTACGTTCGAAGCGAGTTCCCCGAAATGTTCGATCATGCGCTGACTGGTGCCAGTATAAAACGCGTATTGCTCATGAAACATGCGCGTGGGATCGGGTTGGGCGACTAATTGCACGAGACTACAGCGCGCGCAATGCGCCACGGCGAGATCGAAAAAATATTCCGTGGGAATATCGGGTGGCGCCAGGAAGCCATTGGCGATGGGCATTTGGCCAAACGAGAGAAACGGCGCAATTTTCGCCGCGCAGAGTCGACAGGTGGACATAGGCGGCAAAGTATAAGAGCCGCACGTTGACGAGTCAAAAGATTTGCGGGGAATTATTTGTCCCTACGTCCCTATGTCCTTACGTCCCTGCGTCTTTTGAAGGATGGTGACGGATTTGATTGGCGTAGGGACGTAAGGACATAGGGACGTAGGGACGTAAGGACATAGGGACGTAGGGACGTAGGGACATAAGGACGTAGGGACAAAAAAAGCCGTAAGCAACTTTTTCTGCGATCTGCCGATAATAAGAATATGAAGAGACTTCATGCGACCTGGTTGCTGGTGGCCCTGGTGGGCGCGGTCAGTATTTCTGGATGTGGCGACGGCTATGGAACGGGCGATCAGCCCATCCCGCCGGTGCAGCCAACGGTGACACCGCCGTCGGTTCCGGCGCCAGAGCCGGTGATAAGTGCTGAGAACGACGTCAGTTGCCCGGGAATAGCCGCCGTCAAAGTGAGCACGAACACGAAAACGTCCGTGACCCACAATGATGGATGGACGAGTGGCGCTCAGGTCCTGCAAACGGCGCTGGATGACCACACGACGGCGATTAGTATTGGTAAACTCGACTCGCCGCTGCCAGCCGGGAGCGGGTATCAGGTGTTGCAGATGCAGTTGCGCAAAATTTCCGAGACGACCTTTGTGCCATGCGCCGTGAGTTATCGCGTGAAAGATGCCGCGTACACGATTCAATCCGGCAGCATCGTTGTGGACACCACCGCGCAGACCAAGGGCATTGCCTCGTCGGGGACGTATACGTTCACGGTCGCATCCGCGAATGGTGCGACGAATGTGCAGCAAAAAATATTGGGCGGGGGTGTGACGACGAGCATCATCAAAGGGAGTTACGTACTGGTTCCATCGCTGTCGACGGCAAAGACGAGTTCGGTGCAGGTGATTTTGTGGCAAGATGGGAATGTGCTCTCGACCGATACGGTGACGGCCAAAAAACGCGATTTGGAAAAACGCTTTCATTTGGCCGACGGTGCGCTCGACGACGATCCGGAACAACTGCGCGATCAGGCAATTCGCGGCGATATCGACGAATGCGAGGTCTGGCAATCGCTCATGAGTGCGCAACAACAAACCATTACGGAGACCGATTGCGATATGAAATCGGTGGTGAAGGCAACGCCGGGCGTGATCGATATCGTGAAAACCATTGCGAAGGGCACACGCCTGCAAGGAATTTTTGTCGACGACAGTCGCACGTTGCCGCGGACGCGCGCCCAGGTGTTGGGTTACGATAAAATTATTCCGAAAGATCTTTTCATTGTGTCAGGCGATTGGGGCGTCACGAAATCCGAAGGTGGATTGTTTTCCGTCGGCAGCATGGCTGCCAGCGCGGCCTTTGCCAAACGCGCCGCGAATGCACAATTCGCCACGTTACCGCCCGCGAGTATCTTGCTCATCGACGACAATCCGCAAAACATCGCGACCGCGCAGGCCATGGGCTGGCAGGCGCTGCTCTTCACCGATGCGGTGCAACTCAAAAAAGATTTGAAGACGCAGTTTGGTATTAATGTGCCGTGAAATACGGGGCTGCCCCCTTTGCCCCGTAGTATCTGACCCAAAGCCCTATCCCATCATCGTCGCAATCGTTTGCGCATACGGCGCTTCGGCGATGCCGGCTTCGGTGATGATCGCGGTGATGAGATGTGCGGGCGTCACGTCGAACGAGGGATTGAAAATCGTGACGCCGTCGGGTGTGAGTTGTTGATTGTTGATGTGGGTAACCTCGCGTGCGTCACGCTCTTCGATCGGGATGGCCGCGCCGTTTGGGCATTGCAGGTCGACGGTGGAGCGGGGGGCGGCGACATAGAATGGAATGCGATGATGTTGTGCCAAAACAGCCACACCATACGTGCCGATTTTATTGGCGACATCGCCATTCGCGGCGATGCGATCCGCGCCCACAATAATTTTCTGAATTTTTCCCTGCTGCATCAGCCACGCGGCCATGTTGTCGGTAATCACCGTGACCGGCAGTCCAAATTTTTGCAACTCCCACGCGGTCAGACGCGCGCCTTGCAAAAACGGACGCGTCTCGTCGGCGATGACGTACAATTTTTTCCCGGCACGCGCCGCCGCGTAGATCACGGCCAGTGCGGTTCCGCCGCCCGCGGTGGCGAGCGCGCCCGCGTTGCAATGGGTGAGCACCGTGTCGCCATCGTTCAGTAACACCGCACCGTGCAAGCCCATCTGTTCACTGGTGGCGAGATCTTCGTCGAAAATTTTCTGCGCCTCGATTTTTAATTGGGCGACGATCTGTGCAATCGGTGTGGTGCGTAACGCGTTGGCGGTGTGCAGCATGCGCAGGACGGCCCAACGCAAATTCACGGCGGTCGGGCGCGTGGCGTTCAGTACATCGCCAATGCGGCGCAATTTTTCCATGAAGCCGGCAAAATCCGCGACGCCAATTCCGCACGCGCCCAACGCCATGCCCATGGCGGCCGCCACGCCAATTGCGGGCGCGCCGCGCACGACCATGGTTTTGATCGCCTCGGCGACGCCCATGTAATCTTCGTACGTGACGTAGATTTCTTGCGTCGGCAATTTGCGCTGATCGATCATGACGACCTTATCGTCGTGCCAGCGAATGGTGTGGATCGGTTGCATTACGCGCCGCCTAATTTTCGTTTTAATAATTCATTCAACAACTGTGGATTGGCCTGACCTTTGGTGGCCTTCATGACCTGGCCGACAAAAAATCCGAGTACGCTGATTTTTCCGGAACGATACAGTGCGACGTTTTCGGCCTGCGCGGCCATGATGTCGTCGATCGCTTTTTCCAGCGTGCCGGTGTCGCTGACTTGGGCGAGTCCATCGCGCGCCACAATGGTGTCGGGCGTCGCGCCGGTCTGATACATCTCATCGAAAACCGTTTTGGCGATCTTTCCGCTAATTTTGCCACTTTCAATGAGGTTCACGAGTGCGCCCAAATCGGCGGGTTGGACTTTGGTGTCGGCGAGTGTTGTGCCGTCGGTGTTCAATCGCCCAACCAATTCCGTCGTGAGCCAGTTCGCAATTTTTTTCGGGGCGCTGTTGCCGTGCACGGCGCGTTCAAAATATTGGGCGAGCGATTGTTCGGCGGTGATCACACGCGCATCGTAGGCGGACAAACCCAATTCGCTGTGATAGCGCGCAATTTTTGCCTCGGGCAATTCCGGCAATTCGGCGCGGGTTTTTTCGATCCATTCGCGCGCAACAATCAGTGGGGGCAAATCGGGATCGGGGAAATAGCGATAGTCGTGGGCCTCTTCCTTGCTGCGCATCGATTCGCTGCGGCCCGCTTTCTCGTCCCACAAACGGGTTTCCTGGATGACGGTGCCACCACTGCGTAAAATTTCGGTTTGACGTTCGATTTCGAAGGCGATGGCGTGTTCGAGAAAACGAAACGAATTAATATTTTTGAGTTCCGCGCGCGTGCCGAATTTTTCGGTGCCGACGGGCCGCAGCGAGACGTTGGCGTCGCAGCGCAACGAGCCTTCCTGCATGTTGCCATCGCAGATGCCCAAATACATGAGCAGCGTGCGCATGGTTTTCAGATACGCAACGCATTCATCCGCTGAACGCAGATCGGGACCGCTGACGATTTCGATGAGCGGCACCGACGAGCGATTCAAATCGACACAACTGCCCGCCGCGCCCACCACATCGTGCAACGATTTGCCGGCGTCTTCTTCCATATGAATGCGCGTAATCGAAACGCGTTTGGTGCGATCGTCGATCGCGCAATCGAGATAGCCGTGTTCACAGAGCGGTTGGTCGTATTGCGAAATTTGGTAGCCTTTGGGGAGATCGGGATAAAAATAATTTTTGCGCGCAAAGACACTTGTTTCGGCAATCGTGCAATGCGTGGCGAGTCCGGCGCGCAGCGCAAATTCCACGGCGGTGCGATTGAGCACGGGCAGTGCGCCGGGTTGTCCCGTGCAGACCGCGCAGATATTGGTGTTGGGGGCCGCGCCAAACGCGGTGGAGCAGGCGCAAAATAATTTGCTCTGCGTACGCAACTGCGCGTGAATTTCCAGACCAATGACGGGTTCGTAGTTCATAACGGTTTTTTCTTATGCCATTCCGTTGCCTGCTCATACGCATGCGCAATGCGCAACACGCAGGCTTCGTCGAAATTTTTGCCGATGATTTGTAAACCAATCGGCAAATTATTTTCTGAAAATCCGCACGGGACGGAAATGCCGGGCAGGCCCGCGAGATTGCACGAGCTCGTGCAGATATCGGCCAGATACATTTGCACCGGATCGTCGACCCGCTCACCCAGGCGGAATGCGGTCGAGGGGGTGGTCGGTGTGCAAATCGCATCGACGGTGGCAAACGCCTGCGTGAAATCGTGCGTGATGAGCGCGCGCACCTGTTGTGCCTTGCGATAATACGCGTCGTAGTAACCGGAGCTGAGGACGTACGTGCCGAGCACGATGCGCCGCGTGACTTCGGGGCCAAAACCCTCGCTGCGACTCGCCTCGTATAATGCGCGCAGTGAATCGCTGTGCGGACTGCGATGACCAAAACGAATACCGTCGAAGCGTGCGAGATTGGACGACGCCTCGGCGGGCGCGATGATGTAATAGGTTGGTACCGCATATTTCGTGTGCGGCAGATGCACCGGCACCACCCGCGCGCCCAGATCCTGCAAGGTTTTGATGGCGGCGCGCACCGCGGATTCCACGGCGGGTGTGAGACCGGCTTCAAAATATTCCTCGGCGATACCGATGGTGAGTCCACGTACGTCTGTGGAAAGTGTCGCGGTGTAATCAGGCACAGGAACATCGAGCGATGTCGAATCGCGCGGATCGTGTCCCGCAATCGCACCGAGCAAGAGCGCGCTGTCTTTCACCGAATGCGTCATGGGACCGATTTGATCGAGTGACGACGCGAACGCGACGAGACCGTACCGACTGACGCGACCGTAGGTGGGTTTGAGTCCGACAATGCCGCACATGGCGGCAGGTTGGCGAATCGATCCGCCGGTGTCGCTGCCGAGGGCGCCGCTACACAAGTCGGCGGCGACCGCGGCCGCGGAACCGCCACTGGAGCCGCCGGGCGTGCGGGTGGGGTCCCACGGATTGCGCACCGGACCGAACGCGGAATTTTCGTTCGAGGCACCCATGGCGAACTCGTCCATGTTGGTTTTGCCAAAACAGACCGCACCGGCCATTTGGAGCCGTTCTACGACGGTTGCGGAAAAGGTCGGCTGAAAACCCGCGAGCATTTTCGACGCGCACGTGGTGGGCGCCCCCGTGACGTGCAGCAAATCTTTGATCGCGATCGGAATCCCGGTGAGTGGGGTGACGTTTTTTTTCTGCGCGCGACGTTGATCGGCGGCGCGCGCCTGCGCGAGTGCATGTGCGGTGTCGCACCAGAGGTAGGCATTCAGTTGCGGATTTTTTTCGGCGACGCGGGCGAGATAGTGTTCGGTGAGCGCCACGCTCGTGATGTCCCCGCGCGCTAATTGTTCGCTCTGCTGCGTGATCATGAAAATTTATCCAATAATCTGCGGGACGGCAAAGCAGCGGGCCTGTTGAGCGGGCGCGTTCTGCAGAATCGCGTCGGCCTCGCCGCTACTGTGCACGACATCGTCGCGCCACGCCGTGGGTTGCGCGGTCGGGTGCGCCATCGGTTCGATGTGCGCGGTATCGACGTTCGCCAGTTGATCGACGAACGCCAGAATTTTTTGGCATTGCGCGGCGTATTGCGCGCAGTCCGCGTCTGACAAACCAAGTCGCGCGAGCGTCGCCACCTGACGAATCGTTGCTGCCGTGATGTTAGAGCACATCGGATAAATCCCTTCTGCTGCAAATGCCACTTTTCGGCTGCGCCCGCGTCAGCTCTCGCAAAAGGTGCTCAACGTAGCTACGGCTACGCCTCCGCGCCTTTTGCTCATCTTCCTTGGCTCGCTCGAAAATTGACATTTTCGCGACGAATGGATTTATCCGATGTGCTCTGGACATGGTGGTGCGCGGTAACACGAGGCTTTCCGCGTTGCAAGTGGATTGGTCGCATGCTACGAGCGTGCACATGCCCGTACTCACCGCGCAGATGGGATTGCTCATCACGGCACTCTACGGCCTGTGTATCGGCAGTTTTCTCAATGTCTGTATTGCGCGACTGCCCGACGGACAATCGGTCGTGCGGCCCCGGTCGCGCTGTCCGCGATGTGGTGCGGGCATTCGCTGGTTCGATAACATTCCGGTGTTGAGTTTTATTTTTCTGCGGGCGCGCTGTCGTTCGTGTCGCAACCGCATCAGCTGGCGCTATCCGTTGGTGGAATTACTCACGTGCGGTTTTTCCGTGTTGGTGTGGCAAGTCTTTCATCAACCGCTCGCGTGGGGCGTCTGGTTTGTGTTGTTCATTGCACCACTCATCATCATTACATTTATTGATTTCGATCTGCAGATTATTCCCGACGAATTGTCGCTCTCCGGCATTCCCATCGGATTGGCCGCGCGCGCGCTGCTGGCTTATGCTGCGGGCGAGTCGCTGCAGCACGCCCTCGTCGATTCTGGTTTGGGCATCGTGATCGGCGCCGGATTTCTGTTTCTGGTGGGCTTTGCCTACGAAAAAATTCGCGGCTTCGAAGGGCTCGGCGGTGGCGACGTGAAACTCGCCGCCATGCTCGGCGCGTTTCTTGGCGCGAAGGGCATTCTGTTCACACTCCTCATGAGTGCGTTGCTCGGTTCCGTGGTTGGGATCATCGCCATCGTCATCCTGCGCAAAGGCATGCGCTACGCCATTCCCTACGGTCCCTTCCTCGCCGGCGCCGCCGTCATCTACCTCTTCCTCGGTCCCCAAATCGTCAATTGGTATATCGGCAATTTTATTCAGGGGTAGGGCGTGTGGACACGCTCAGGCGTCCTCGTAATCCTTAGGACGTGTGGACAAATTCGACGCCTCATAATCCGAATCTTGATCTTCTGTCCTGATCATACATCATCCTCGTAAACAATTCCGACACCGACAACGATCACGTACACGATTACGAGAACGCCGACTCGTGCAACAATTTATTTAAATTATATATAATTAAGTCATACATATCATCTAAAGTATGATAAATTGTAAAAACTCTTGACGAAATGATGTGCTATCAGCATAATTTGAAAATATGGCGCTGCCCGCAAAAAAAACCAATAACGTCCGAAAATTTCGGGAAGACCTCCTCATGAGCAAGGCCGAATTGGCGCGCAAGGCGAGCCTTTCGGCGCTGACCATCGATCGCGTTGAACACGGTATGCCCTGTCGTATGGACACCATGCGAAAAATATTGGTCGCCTTGGGGCTCAAACTCACCGATCGCGAAAAAGTATTCCCATGAAATGCGCCGCAGAATTTGTCTATCGTGATCGCGTGCGGTACAGCGATTGCGACATGCATGCGCATCTGAATCATGCGCGTTTTTTTTCGTTCATGGAACAGGCGCGGGTTGGTTACCTCGAGGCCATCGGCCTGCCGCCGGGCCCGCGTCGCGAAACGATTCCATTTATTATTGTGCACGCCGCGTGTGATTATCGGGCGCCGGCGCTGATTAATGAAGAGATAGCGATTGCGATTGGTGTGACCGAGATCGGGCGCACGAGTCTGACGATGGAATATCAGTTAACGCGCATTAGCGATGCAACACTGTTAGCAACCGCAAAAACGGTGATGGTGTCGTTTGATTACCAAACCATGCAACCCATGGCCGTGCCGCAAGATCTGCGAGATCGCATAGTCGAATTGAAACGCCGCGCGGGTGTTACTCTCCCATAATCTGCAGCAATACCTTGCGGTCGCGGGGACCGTCGAAGTCGATGAAGGAGATCCGTTGCCAACGCCCCAACACTAATTCGCCGTCGCGCACGAGCAGTTGCGCGATGGGGCCGCCGGTGACGAACGCCTTAATGTGGGCGTCGGCGTTGCGATCGCAGCGATTGTCGTCTTCGCAGCGATTTTTGGTGCGCAGCGGACTGTTGTGTAAATAATCGTGCACGCGCGGGGCGATTTGCGTGAGCGCGCGATGAATATCCATGACCAACATGGGCTCATCGAGTTCGTTCACACTAATGATTGTGGTGGTGTGGAGCGACTGCGCGGTCAGGATGCCGTTACGAATACCGCTTTCGCGGGTGAGCGCCTGAAACTTTTCGGTCAGGTCGTGAATGGAAAACAAATCAAACTGACCGACGAATTGTTTGAGTTTCGGGTCGTGCGAAACCAGGTTGTTGTCGCTGGTCGCGATCGTCATTTCGTTCCAGAAAGTCTTCATGGTGCGCCTCATTATATTCCTACAAAAAAAATGTCTAGCGGAAATCTACACTGGCACGCGAATCGACGAAAAACGAATGGGTGGAGCGGCGAGCGCGTTGCGCTGCGGCGAACTTTCGTCTTCGTCGGGTTGCGTGAGCGGCAGGAGGCAGTGAAAAATCGTGCCCCGTCCTTCGGAGCTCTCGGCCCAAATCGCGCCTTGATGCATGTCGACCAGTTGCCGGACGAGAGCGAGCCCCAAACCGGTGCCTTCATATTTGCGGGTGACAGAACTATCGACCTGTTTGAACATCTCAAAAATCGTGTGGAGATGCGTGGCCGGAATCCCAATGCCGGTGTCACGCACCGAGAGATACACGCCACCATGTTGCAGGGCGAGTCGATTGCCCACATGCGGTACCCAATCGAGTTCGAGGAGATTTTCCAGGGCGCTGAAGGCGCGGGCTTGGATCTGAATGCGGCCCGCTTCTGGCGTAAATTTAATCGCGTTGCCCAGCAGATTCAGAATGACTTGCTGCAGGCGGCGTTCATCGCCGATGAGTGTGGGCAGATTGGTGGCGACGTCGAGGGTGCAGTGCAGCGCCTTGCGCGCGATGAGTGAACCCAAGGTGCGATGCGTGCGTTCGAGGAGCTCGCGCAAATCGAAGGCGCTCACATGGAGTTTGAGTCGACCCGACTCGGCCTTCGAGAGATCGAGAATATTGTTGATGAGTTCGAGCAGATTCGCACCGTTGTTGAGAATTTCGCGCAGGCTGTCGCGTTGTTCTTCGCCGACGGGACCAAACGCGCCTTCGACCAGCAATTCGGAAAATCCGATGATGGCGGTGAGCGGCGTGCGGAGTTCGTGACTCATCGTGGCGAGAAATTCGCTCTTCACGCGATTCGCCTCCAGCAGTTCGCGATTGGTGGTTTTGAGTTGGTCGATGAGCAACGTGACCTGCAAGACGAGTGCGGCCTGATTGGCGAAGGTTTCCAGGGTCGCGACGGCCTGATTGCCGACAAAACTTTCGGGCGAGCAGCCGACCAACGCGCCCAACAGTTCGCCTTCGGAGACCAGCGGAATGATGACCGCCTTGCGAATGCCCAACCGCTGCTGCAGTTGTTGCAATCGTTCGGTGGCAATGGTGGGGCGCATGCCGCGAAACAGATCGGCTAAGGAGCGCCGAAACACAATTTTACGTTCTTTGATTTGGCGCAGCACGATGTTGTCGTCGGTGGCCAGTGGCAACGCCAGCTCGCGCAGTGGAACGCCGAGTAAGCGTTCCGCCTCAAGGCTGGTCTCGGTGCGCAATGGCGGATAGCAGACGAGCTGCTCGCGACGATGATCCACCAGCAATAAGAGACACAGGGAAAAATCGAGTCCTTCCACCAGGCCCGTAATGATGCGATCCGCGACCTCTGGCAGCAGGGCGGCTGCGCGAATCGTACTCGCAATGCGTTGCAGCGCGATGAGTTCCCGATTGCGCGCCTCGAGGGCGCGCTCGCGCATGAAGCTGAAATTTTGCGCGATGCGCACGGCGTAGGTACAAAATAATAAGAGCAGGGCGAGGAGGAGCGGGTGCAACCAGAGCGGATGTTGCCACACGCCGTGATCCACCACGGCGTGATCCCCGGCGAGTCCATGATGGTGCCATGCGACCACACCGGCCGTTGTGAGAAAATAGAGCGCGCCATAACTGGCGAGGCAGGCCACGGACACCGCGGCGGTGACGCGGTAATTGTAAAACAGTCCGGCCGTGAGACAGTAACCACAGTAGAGGAGAAAATATTCGCTCTCGACGCCGCCCAGCGCGCTGACACACGTGGTGATGCCCGCCAAATCTGCGGCGATCTCCAGCAGGAACGAGAAGATCATGCGGCGTCCGTTCAAGATTTGATAATAGGCGAGGAGTGTGAGGAGCGAGGCGAGCGCGATGATCTGTACGGCGGGATCGCTGGGCGGGATCACGGTGTGAAAATAGAAAAAATAGGCGCAGAAAAATACGACGAAGATCGCCAGTCGCAGACGCGCGGTGAACAGATGGCGATTCCGATATTCCGGAAACGTCATTTCAGTGAGCAGGCTCAACGGCGCAATGCGTGTGGGTTCGGTCATGTCGAGAGTGCATCCCCTACGTCCCTCAATGAAGGAAAGTCGCGGCGATGTCAATTTGATGTGTCGTTACCAAAAAAACCTCCAGTGAATGAACGCGTAGATGGGGAACAGGATCAGGGCGGCGCGGAGGATGTATCCGAAGAATGTGGGCGTCTGGAAACCGCGGTGTTCCGCAATTGTCTTCACCATCAAATTGGGGCCGTTGCCGATGTAGGAATTGGCGCCGAAAAAAACCGCGCCCACGCTGATCGCCTCGAGAATTTTGGTGGAACTTTCCGTGCCGTGGGCGAGCGAAAAAAATGTCAGGTAGGTGGGGGCGTTGTCGAGCAGGGACGACAGCGCACCCGTGAGCCAAAAAAATTGTCCCGGTGTGGTCACACCACGTTGCGTGCCATATTGTGTGAGTAGCAAAAGTGCGGGAGTCATCGTGATAAAAATTCCGGCGAAGAGCAGCGCGATTTCTTGCAGCGGATGCCAACTGAATTGATTGTGGCGCCGCGCCGCGCGCGAACCGGCGCACCAAGAAATGGTTGCGAGCGCGACCATGAACAATTCGCGCCACGGTGTGGGCGCAAACACGCTGCCCACCACGCCACCCAAACAGCACAGACTGATTTTGCCGTGCAGGCGCAGCGGTATGATGGCCCCCGCGTCGCGCGCCAACGCGCGGGCGGATTCGCGGGCGTAGGCGCGCCGATCCCATCCATAAAACATCAGCAAGAGCGCGCCAATCGTGATCGCCCAATAGGGAAAGAGTCGCAGCGTCCAGAAAAATGGGACGCCGTGCAGATACCCGAGAAACAGTGGTGGATCGCCCAACGGCGTGAGCAATCCGCCGCAGTTGCTGACAATCACAATAAAAAACAGCGTGAGATGTGCGGTGTGATCACGTTCTGCATTGGTGTGGAGAAATGGCCGAATCAACATCATGCTGGCGCCGGTGGTGCCGATCACGCTGGCCAGGACCGCACCGACCGCGAGGAAGGTGGTGTTGATGCGCGGTGTGGCCGCCAGATCGCCTGTGAGCGCGACACCGCCCGCCGCGACATACAGCGCGCCCAGCAGCGCGATGAACGAGCCGTATTCTTGGAGCGCGTGCTGTAAATCGTGCGGGGCCGCGTTCACCAACCAGAGAAATGAGGGCAGCGCGATGACCAGTACGACGAGCGCCTGGTGACGATGGGATTTCCAATACTGCGGTGCAAGCAACGGACCGAGCGCGAGCGAGAGCAAGAGCAGGGCAAACGGAATTAGCAACCAGAGCGGTGGAGTCATTGCCCTCTCTAATGAAGCAATGCGCTCGTGGTGTCAATTTTGTCGGACAAGTTTTCTTGACATTACCCTCGTATCCGCTATTCCGAGCGGCCTTTGGGGCATTGGTAACACGAGGAGTCTACAATGGCACGCGTGACGGTGGAAGATTGTTTGGAAGAGGCGAAGAATCGCTTTACCCTGGTGCATCTGTCGGCGAAGCGGAGCAAGGAACTGATTAAGGGCGCCCGCCCCGTCAAACAGTGCAAAAATCGCGAGATCGTCACCGCACTGCGCGAAATCGCCGCCGGCCGCGTGCATCCGCAATTCCCCGAGCCGCGCGCCGAAACCTCGTCGAAAAAAAATGCGTGAATGTTGCACTACTGATGTACTGATGCCTGCCGGGATGGCGAAACTGGCAGACGCGCTAGACTCAAAATCTAGTGAGGGCAACCTCATGGGGGTTCGACCCCCCCTCCCGGCACAAAAATTTGCGGCAGCAAATTTTTCCCGAAGAACGAAGAACGAACTACGCAGCGTGCCGCAAATTTTTCGTTCACGATCTTCGTAATTCGTTCTTCGGGCAACGACAAGGGCAGCGGGCATCAGACCATTTGCGGCAGCCATTGCAACGGGGACTTCGTCCCCGCGCCCCTTACATCCCGTGGATCACGGAACTGGCAAAGCCAGATTCCGCTCCCAACGAGCGGCCAATGAAATGAACAATAACCATGCAAAATGACTCGGAGCAATTAGCGCAGCACATTTCTGAAGCGGCAGCGGCCATGAAGGCCGAGGGCTTGCGCATCCTTGATTTGCGGGCGTTGGCAAGCTTCACCGATTTTTTTGTGGTGTGTAGTGGCGCGTCGGATCGACAAGTCCAGGCGATTGCCGATCAGGTGCAAGAAAATCTGCGGGCGATTTCGCGCCGCCCGATTGGTGTGGAAGGCTACGACGCGGCGCAGTGGATTCTGCTCGATTACGGGAGCGTCGTCGTACACATCTTTTATCCCGAGGCGCGCGAGTTTTATCAAATCGAAAAATTGTGGGCCGATGCGCCGGAACTGGCCGCCCACGGATCATGAAACCGGTTGCGCTCATCATCCTCGATGGGTGGGGTTGGCGAGAGGCCGAAGCCGCAAATGCCGTCCGATTGGCCCGTACACCGATTTTTAATCAACATTGGAACAATGATCCGCACACGCTGTTGGCGGCGTCGGGGTTGGCGGTGGGTTTGCCCGATGGCGTCATGGGCAATTCCGAAGTCGGTCATTTGAATATCGGCGCGGGCCGCGTGGTCTATCAGGATCTCACGCGCATCAGCGAATCGGTGCGCGCCGGACATTTTGCGAACAATCCCACGCTCCAAAAATTATTTGCGACCGCCCTTGCCTGCGGCAATCGTCTGCATCTGGCGGGATTGCTGTCCGACGGCGGCGTGCACAGTCATATCGATCACGTGGGTGCGCTGCTCGATGCCGCCAAGGCCGCACATATCGCGCAGGTTTTTTTGCACGTCTTTCTCGATGGTCGCGACACCGCGCCGCACGGTGGGGTGGACTATGTGCGCACGGTGCAAAAAAAATGTGCGGCGGCGGGCAACGCGCAGATTGCGAGTGTGTGCGGGCGCTATTTTGCGATGGATCGTGATCAACGTTGGGAGCGCACCGAGCGCGCGTATGCCGCGATCGTGCACGGTCGTGGCGCAGCCATCGCGGACGCGGCGTCGGCGATCGAGGCGAGTTACGCGCGCGGCGTCACCGACGAATTTTTTGAACCCGCGGTGGTAATGAACGGCGCAGTACCAGTTGGCGCGGTGCAATCGGGCGATGCGATGTTGTTCTGGAATTTTCGCAGCGATCGTCCACGCCAGATCTGCCGCGCACTGGCGCTGCCGGATTTTGCGGAATTCGATCGTGGGAACGCGCCACCGTTGGTGCAACTCACCACCATGACCGCGTATCATCAGGATTTTCCATTCCCCACCTTGTTTGCGCCGCAGAGTATGCAGCAGTTGTTGGGCGATGTGGTGAGTGCGGCGGGGAAAAAACAATTGCGCATCGCCGAGACGGAAAAATATGCGCACGTCACCTTTTTTTTCAACGGCGGCCGCGAGACGCCGGGGGTTGGCGAAGAGCGTTGCCTGATTCCATCACCCAAAGAGGTCGCGACGTACGATTTGAAACCGGAGATGAGCGCCGAAAAAATCGCCGATGAAGTTGTCGCCCGTATCGCCGCAAAAAAATACGACCTGATCATTTTGAATTTTGCGAATCCCGATATGGTGGGACACACCGGCGTGTTAGCGGCCGCAATTCGTGCCGTAGAAACCACCGATGCCTGTCTGGGCCGTGTGCTCACGGCGCTGGCGGCCGTTGGTGGGGTGGCGATCGTCACCGCCGATCACGGCAACTGCGAAGTCATGGCGAATCCCGATGGTTCACCAACACCGCG
>Ga0209515_10001811_pt1 | contig 34589 bp, 37 predicted proteins | sample Subgroupgradi54m_FD_187454 | JGI IMG/M metagenome (GOLD analysis project Ga0209515, IMG submission 187454) | Subsurface groundwater microbial communities from S. Glens Falls, New York, USA - GMW60B uncontaminated upgradient, 5.4 m (SPAdes)... ... | reverse complement strand
TGATGTAGTTACAGGGCACTATGGAATATGGTCATACTTAACCGCGGGCACTTACGGAGTGCTTGGATTTTGGGCTTACTATTTTTTCAAAAAAAATATACCAAGCCGATGGGATTATGCGCGTTTCGCTGTCATTGGGACTTTATTCTTTGATGCTGTGACCGGTCTGTCTATTGGTCCGCTTTTTTTCGGACAGTCTTTCGTTGAAGCTTTTACCGGACAAATACCGTTTACTCTTTGGCACCTACTCGGCAACATTTCTTTTGCTCTCGCCTTGAGTCCAGCGATTTATAGTTTTGTTATTAAAAATGAAAAACTAGAACATGTTTCCATTATTAATATTTTCCGTCCCAAAAAAGTTCTATGAAGAATAAAAAAAAGTACAATTCTTTACAGAAAATACAAAAACGTGATGGCCGAATTATGCCCTTTGATGCAAAGCATATCTTCCGCGCTATTTGGAGAGCAATGGATGCGAGCAAAGAAGGAGGAGAAAATCAAGCTGAACAGGTAATGTATAAAGTGTTAGACGCGCTCGTGGTGCTTAAAAAAGAAAGAAAAGAAAGAATATTTATTCCTACTGTAGAGGTAATTCAAGATATTGTGGAAAATGAATTAATTGCTACTAATTTTATTCAGACCGCCAAGGCATATATCTTGTATCGGAAAAATCGAACTCAAGTGAGGGAGAGGATTGGTTTCGTGCCAGAGAGGGTTAAAGAACTCGTGGCTGAAAGTAAAAAATATTTCAGAAATCCGCTGGCCGAATTTGTTTATTATCGCACTTACGCGAGCTGGATTCCCGAGGAAGGTAGGCGGGAAACTTGGATTGAAACAATAGACCGCTATATAAATTTTATGAAAGAAAATATTGGTTCTAAGCTGACCATAAATGAGTATAACGAGATTCGTGAAGCAATACTGAACCAAGAAGTAATGCCTTCTATGAGATTGCTCCAATTCGCCGGTCGCGCGGCTCGAGCAACAAATACTTGCGCTTACAACTGTTCTTTTATTGCGCCTAAATGTTTCCAAGATTTCGGCGAAATTATGTATATCTCGATGTGCGGCACAGGGGTAGGGTGGTCGGTAGAGAGTGAAAACATCCAAGCCTTGCCCCAAATCAAAAGGCAAACAGGTAAAATTTTCCCTACTTATGTCATACCAGACAGCAAAGAAGGCTGGGCGGATGCTTTTGTTTTTGGACTTAGGACTTGGTTTGAAGGAGGAGATGTGTCTTTTGACTATTCTCTCATCCGTCCCGCTGGGTCAATGCTTAAAACTATGGGAGGTAAAAGCTCGGGACCGGAGCCACTACGCTCTCTCCTTGATTTCAGTCGTGAAAGAATATTGCGTAGACAAGGACGACACTTGAGCAATTTGGACGCGCATGACATCATTTGCAAAATCGGAGAATGTGTCGTGGCCGGAGGCGTACGTCGAAGCGCAATGATCTCTCTCTCGGACTTAGATGATGAAAATATTCGTGATTCGAAAAAAGGACAATTTTACAATACCGAAACACAAAGAATGCTCGCAAATAACTCGGCTGTCTATAATTCCAAACCAACAACCCCTGAATTTTTAGATGAATGGACAGCACTAGTTAAAAGCGGAAGCGGAGAACGGGGAATATTTAATCGCGGTGGGCTGGTGAAAACTTTACCCAAACGCAGACTGAAACAATGGATAAATGGTGAATTTCCAGCTTGGGGCACGAATCCATGCGGAGAAATTATTTTACAATCAAAACAATTTTGTAATTTAAGCGAAGTAGTTGCTCGCGCCGAGGATACAGAAGAAAGCTTGCTGAAAAAAGTTCGCCTAGCGACAATCTTGGGCACTTATCAAGCATCACTTACTTATTTTCCATATCTATCTACTGAGTGGAAGAAAAATTGCGAGAAAGAACGTTTACTCGGAGTATCTATTACCGGACAATGGGATTCTAAAGTCGTTCGTGATTCGAATGTGCTAAAAAAGATGAAAAATTTTTCGATTGAAGTAAATAAAAAATATGCCAAAAAATTTAGAATATCGCCATCTACTTGCATTACCTGCGTGAAGCCTTCTGGGACAGTATCTCAGACAGTAGATTGCGCTTCCGGTATGCATCCAAGACATGCGCCGTATTATATTCGCCGTGTTCGAATTTCAGCTACTGATGCTCTTTTCAAAATGCTCAAAGACCAAGGTGTGCCGTATTGTCCAGAAGTGGGGCAGACACTAGAGAATGCCACTACTTTTGTCCTCGAGTTTCCTGTCAAAGCTCCCGAGGGTGCAATTTGTAAAGATGATTTAACTGCGCTAGATCAGCTAGAGCATTGGAAGGTGGTCAAAGAAAATTATACGGAACATAACCCGTCTGTAACCATCTCTGTCGGAGAAGGTGAATGGATCACTGTGGCTAATTGGGTTTATCAAAATTGGGATTTGGTCGGAGGGTTGTCGTTCTTACCGAGGTCTCACCATGTTTACCAATTGGCTCCGTATGAAGAAATTACCAAAGAGAAGTACGAAGAAATGTTAAAAAAAATAGAAGATTTGGATTTCTCGAAAATTGTCACTTATGAAAAGGTCGATGAGACGGAAGTAAAAAAAGAACTCGCTTGTGTAGCGGGTTTGTGCGAAGTTTAATTTATGCTTCTAACATTTACAGGGAATGGAAAAGGCAAAACGACCGCTGCGCTCGGGAATGCCCTTCGACTTTTAGGTGCAGGCAAGCAAGCTCTGATGGTGCAATTCATAAAAGGTCCTTGGGATTCTGGCGAGCACAAGTCAGCAGAACGCTTGGCACCTGAATTTAAAATAATTAAAACAGGCAAAGGATTTGTCGGTATATTGGGGGACAGTTTACCTGTCGAAGAACACAAGAAAGCTGCGGAGAAAGGGTTTCTTGTCACTCGAAAGGAGATAGCCGGAGGTAAATATCACTTACTAATTCTTGATGAAGTGCATAATGCAATTGCTTTAGGTCTCGTATCTCTTTCTTATGTTCTTGCTTTTTTGGACTACGCTAAAGATAAAGTTGAATATATAATAACCACAGGGCGTGATGCTCCGAAGGAAATTATTGATCGGGCTGATTTAGTGACAGAAATGATTGAGATTAAACATCCGTTTCAAAAAGGCGCAAAGGCTACAAAAGATTTGGATTTCTAGAATAGTTGCATTTTTTCGCAACTAAAGGCATACTTGATTGTATGAAGATCAAAAGACCATTACCTCGAAAGGCTTATGAAAGAAATGCTGTGACTTATAAAATCTTGGCAAACTCAAAGAGGTTAGAGATACTGAATCTTTTGCGTGAACAAGAAATGCCGGTAGAGAGCTTGGTCAAAGAGCTCGGAATTAGTAAAGCGAATGTTTCGCAACACCTAGCACTCCTTCGCCATGCTAGGCTTGTGACAGTGCACCGCAAGGGCCTAAATGCTTTTTACAATATCATTGACCCGCGTATCGTGGAGCCTTGCCGAATTTTGCACAAGTTATCTGTTGGCGCTAAGTAACTTGAAATTACTAAAAATGAAATTTATATATCCAATATATCTATTATCAAAATTGCCGGCCGGACAGAAATGATAACACACTAGTTATTCTTTCTTGTGATTTTAAAAGTTTTGATATTTTTTCTTATTTTCAAGTCTTCTAGTCTTTTCGTGAAAGAAGAAGGTAATGGACCAGGACCAATCCATAAACTTTGCTGTAGCATTTTATAACCGAAAATTTTTATCTGATTTCGGAGCCATCTGCGTACAATTCTATTTTTTTCTGGAATATCAAAAGCGATGATAGTATTATCAGGTGAGTTTTTTTCGAAAGGGGATGCTATGTAGCTTAACAAGTGATTATTTCCAAAATATTTCTTACCTTTCTCAGTTATTGACCAACCCGAAACAGAGTTGGTTAAATAGCCCCTGGTGTGTAGTCGGGAAAGCCCAACCCTAACGCTATCTTTTTTATATCGCTTGAATTCTCGTTCTTGAATTATAGCGTAAAATCTGCGAGTGCTTCTTGCGCTACATAAAGTAGCGATCAGAAGGTCCCCAATACTAGGTGAGTTGTTGTACATATTTATATATTATCATAATTGTCCGGCCGGACACAAGTGATAACTATATATTAATTACTTATAATGTGTGTTAGTATCTAATTATGAAAAATAATTTAAATGCATCCAGAAATAAATTTATGGATAATTCCTTAAACGGTATCTATGAATTTATGGCTCTTGCTTATGAAGGAAACTGGCAATATCGCTGGGACCAAACTCCTTACATGCAGAAAAATATCAAAGCCAGCAAGAACGAATCCATTCTGGCGCACCAGTGGGCATGCATCGGGTTTTGGTTTTTCTTAAGCCGTATTTGTCCAAATTTGAGTACATTGGTAAATACTGCAGAAATTTATGAGCGTCTTTTAGTTCATGATTTAGGAGAAACATTCGAGGGAGATATTCCGCAATTTCTTCAGTTACAAGGTTATGGTTTTGGTAAACACGTTATTGAAAGAAAAGAGATGGAAAAAATTGGTAAGACAATTCCAAAAAATATTCTCAAACAACTACTTACATGGTTTGATGAATTTGAAGATGATTTTGAGAATATGGAAAAACTGGAAGTTTTGATAGCAAAATTTATAGATTTACTTCAAGGTAACCATTTTGCTTTGGCTTTTGGCAATAATTTAAAACAAAATTCAGAAACAATAAATAAAACTCTCAACAAACGTTTCATTAAGATCGCCAATCAATTACTTCATGTTTTAAAAGAACGTGGTTATAAAAAAGCTCATAAAGAAGTTTTGGATGTTCTCGCGCACCATCTTAAATTCCACAAAAAGGCGGGAATTAAGATAAGTTTAAATTTTCTATCCACGAAAAAGTTTGATTAATTATTACATATTTGTTTTAAAAATTAATGGCTGGACTAAAGTGATAATAAAAAAATTAGTTATGTTTGGCGGTTATGATGAATTTATATTCATCCTGCTGATCACTAGGAAGAACAATACAAGTAGGAGAATATCCAGCGGATTTTAAGGCTCGGATAAAATCTTTACGCGAATATTTTTGGTGAAAAAGATAACAATCTCGCCAAGCTCCATTAGCACTTCCACCAGAGCGAATAGCCTGGTGGTAAAAATTCTCATAGTCTGCCTTACCCGCCTCACTTTTTTTGAAGACTTTTTGGAATTCTTCCACAGCTTGATCTTCAGGCAGTTTTCCAAGTTTGCTGAAATCATATTCAGCAATAGTTATATAAGCGACACCCAAGTTAGCTAATTTTTTTAGTTCTTCTTCAATGTTACCAGCATGATGCAGACTGAAGTGTGCAACCACAACATCAGCTCTTTCAGGTAGATTAGTAACGTAATTTATGTTGTAAAATTTTTTCTTTCTTCCTATCCTCGAATTTTCATCAAACTTAGGAAAGTTGGGATCATACCCTACAATTTGTAATTTTTGATTCAATCTCTGTGCTTGTAGGGAATCGCAAATAAGAGAAAGCATCGAGCCATTTCCGCATCCAAAATCCAAAAAAATTCCACCCATCTGTGATACTCTCACAAGTTTTGGAATTTCAATGTTTACAAAATAATTTAAAAAAGCCGTGTCTGATTCCGGTAAAACAATGGTCTCTATAGAACCATTTTCCTGACGGTTATTGGAAACTTGTTGAAATAATTTATTTCCCGGCTCGGCCATATAACTATAGTATTAGTTTTTTAATTTTTTGCACGTGTTTACTCAAAATGAAACTCGCCGGTTTTTTGTTTAACCTTAGCTTTTAGGAGTGGATAATTTAAAAGTTCTGGATCTTCTTCAATCAATCGAGTGGCTTCTAGGCGCGCGGCTTCCACCATTTTTATATTTTTTATCGCTTCCATTCCGAGGTCAGTGATGCCCCATTGCTTTGTGCCTCCGAGTTCGCCTGCGCCACGAAGTGACAGGTCAAGTTCCGCAAGTTCGAAACCATTTTTTGCAGTTTTTAGTGCCTTTAATCGCGCTATTGTTTTCTCGCTTTTAGCATCAGCGAAAATGAAGCAATAAGCCTGATGGGTACTTCGGATGACGCGGCCGCGGAGCTGGTGTAGCTGAGCCAGGCCGAAACGTTCCGCGCCCTCGATGATTATCAAAGTGGCATTCGGCACATTTACTCCTACCTCTACCACGGAAGTGGCACAGAGAATATTTATTTTGTTTTCCGTAAACTCCTGCATAACTTTTTCTTTCTTTTCTTTACTCATCCTGCTGTGCAAAATCCCTATCTCATATTCTTGAAAAACTTCCTTCTTCAATCTTTTCGCTTCTGTAGTAACAGCTTTCATTTCAAGCTGAGTCCCTTCAAAATTTTTCTCCCTACGCCCTCCCCTGAGTACAGGGCGGGACCCCTCAGTCGGCAAATTTTGAAGGGATTCAGCTTCTTCTGCTTCAAAAATTCTCGGGCAAATTACATAAAGCTGTCGGCCGTTTTTTAATTCTTGCCTGATTTGCTCGTAAGTAAAACCTCGCTTGTTTGGCGTAATAATTTCGGTGATTATTTCTTTTCGCCCTAAAGGCATTTCGTCCAAGAGCGAAAGGTCCAGGTCGCCGTAAATGGTGAGAGCGAGCGTTCTGGGGATCGGAGTTGCCGTCATTGAAAGGAGATGCGGTGCGACTCCGTCTTTATGAACCAGCTTTCTTCTCTGGGAGGTCCCGAACCGGTGCTGTTCATCGATCACGACAAGTGCTAGGTTTTTGAATTTGACAGTTTTCTGTATGAGTGCGTGCGTGCCTATCAAAATAGGTATAACGCCCTCCGCTACCCATTTCAAAAGTTGCGCGCGGGATATGGTAGTCCAACTTGCCCCGTCCTTGGCGGGGTCGACTGTTTTAGATGGGAATTTGCGACAGCCGGAGCCAGTAATGAGTCCGACATTGACGGGTAGATGTTTAAAATATTCTATAAAAGATTCAAAGTGTTGAGTTGCCAGTATTTCCGTTGGTGCCATATAGGCCATTTGCAAATTTCCAAAAGTTTGCAAACGGCCCTGAGTAAAGTCGAAGGGCCTGTTGTTTACGACAACATATGCGGCCGTAGCTGCCACCGCTGTTTTTCCGCTTCCCACATCACCCTCGAGGAGTCTCGACATTGGGAAATTCTTTGCCATATCTTCCAGTACAGTTTCGATGGATTTTTTTTGGGAATTTGTAGGCTCGAAAGGAAAACGCTTTGTAAAATCTTTTACATCTTTTTCTTTTGCTTCGATTTGGAAAGATTTATTTTTCTTATATTCAAATTTGTCATGCTGACGTTCGAGCTGAATGCAAAAAACTTCTTCAAAGGCAAATCTTTTTCGGGCGGATTCGGCGTCCTTCTTATTTTTTGGTTTATGAATCCAAATAAGCGCGGTCTTCAAGGTTGGCAAGCTGTATTTTTTCAGAATATCAGCAGGTATATAATCGGCGACATCGTCTAGTGTTTTTTCCCGTAATATTTTTTCAACGGCGTGGTAAAACCACTTAGAAGTGATGCCGCGAGTTTCAGAATAAATGGGATACGAAAATCCCATATATTTCTCTCCCTGCGAAGGGGGAGTGCCTGGAAGGCGAGGGGGTCTGAATAATGTGTCATGCGAATCTATCGGCATATTTATCATTTTCTCAAATTCTGGATTGGCTAGATAAATACCACTTTTGCCTTGGGTTACTTTGCCGGTCAGCTTCACACTTTCTCCTTCGTGGAGCATTTTAGCCAAGTAGGCTTGATTGAACCAAGTTATTTTTATTTTACCGGACAAATCTTCTATTTCTCCCTCTGCCATCGGGATTTTCGAGCGGAATCCCTTTTTAGTTTTTAGTTTTGAAATTTTTCCATAAACCGTCGCCACATCTCCTGGAATTAAGTCCACGATATTTTTCACTTTGCTGATGTCGCTGTAGCGAACAGGGAAGTGGAAGAGCAAGTCTGCTACAGAAAAAAGCTTGAGCTTATGCAAAGCTCTTTTCTGGTTTACATCTAGGCGGAACTTTGTTTCGAGCCTGTCACTCCATTCCATATAGATATTATATGGTTTTTTCTTTCTATTTACTATATCCACAGTTGCCTATTGACAATCATACCCCTAGGGGGGTATACTAGAACTATGCAAAATAACAAACAAAAACTTGTTCGAAGGTTGAAGATTCTAGAGGGTCAAGTGCGTGGCATACAGAATATGGTTGAAAAAAATTCATACTGTATTGATATTATTACCCAAACTTCTGCCATCAAGCAAGGGATATCAAACATAGAAGATATCCTTTTAGAAGGGCATTTAGGACATTGCGTGGTTAATCAGATTAAAAGTGGTCAAACAAGCAAAGCGACCAAGGAAATTTTAAAAGTTTACCAACTGAAGCGTAAGTAAAATTATGCAAACACAAACTTACAGAGTAAAAGGAATGCATTGCGCATCTTGCGCGAGTATTATCGAGCGAACTGTCAAAAAAATTGATGGGGTAGAAAACATTGCCGTTAATAATGGCACGGAAAATGCCAAAATTTCATATGATGCTAGTAAAACAAATCCGGAATTTTTCAATCAAAAATTGGAACCTCTAGGCTATTCCCTTGTCGTGCCGGAAGAACATCATATGAATATGTCTGCGAGCGAGATGGGTCCCGTTAGAGGCCGCGAGGGCTCGCAGCGACCCTCTGCCTCTAACGGGATGGGGATGAGCGAAGACAAGCATGCCGCGCATCTCGGACTCAATCAATCAAAGGCAGAAAAACTGGCTGAAATTAAAGATATGAAAATGAAAGTGATGTCAGCCATTCCGCTTTCGTTCATTAGCGCTATTATTTTAGGCTGGGAGATATTGATAACATATAGGATGGTCCCTGAAATGAGTCCTGTTTTAATGGAATTTTTTCATCATCTTTTGCCCTTAATGGCGACATACGTTCTTTTTATTGTAGGTAAACCATATCTTCTCGGTTTTTATCGTTTCCTCCGTTACGGAAAAGCAAATATGGATACTTTAATTGGCATTGGAACTCTAGTCGCGTATTTATATAGTTTTGCTGTGACTGCGTTTGAAGATGTTCTCCGACCTTTCATAAAAGTTGATGCAACGTATTACGATGTCACAATTATCGTTATTACTTTTATTGCGCTTGGAAAATATCTGGAAGCTAGGTCAAAGTTAAAGACCGGTGATGCTATCGAAAAGCTTTTGAATCTCCAGGCCAAGACAGCTCTTGTCGTTCGAAATGGTGAAGAGGTTGAAATACTTGTTGATCAAGTAGTCCACGGCGACCTCATCATTGTAAAACCGGGGGCAAAGATTCCTGTCGACGGAATAATCACCGAAGGAATGTCTTTTGTCGACGAATCAATGGTGACGGGGGAGCCGATGCCAGCTCAAAAAAAAGTTGGAGACAATGTGGTGGCTGCTACGCTGAATACAAGCGGGTCGTTTACACTCAAAGCCACAAAAGTTGGGTCAGAAACTTTTCTTGCGCATATCATTAAAATGGTGGAAGAAGCGCAGGGGAGTCGCGCACCTATCCAAGCGCTGGCCGACAAAATCTCCAGTGTCTTTGTGCCAATTGTGCTTGTGATTGCCTTTGCAACTCTTGGAGTGTGGCTCTTGCTCGGCACTAGTACACTAGGATTTTCTCAAGCTCTTTCTTTTGGCCTGGTTTCATTTGTCGGAGTACTCGTTATTGCTTGTCCTTGTGCGCTCGGGCTTGCTACTCCTACAGCTATTATCGTAGGGGTGGGTAAAGGGGCAAGGGAAGGAATCTTAATCAAAGATGCGGCAACGCTTGAAAAACTTCACAAAGTAGATACTATCATTGTCGACAAAACCGGCACGATAACTATCGGTAAACCGACCCTGGTTGATATTCAAATTCTAGTGGAAGAGGTCGGACCTCAAGGGAGCCCGAGGTCCGACCTCGGGGAGCTAGAATTTATTTCAATTCTCGCCTCGCTTGAGAAAAAGTCAGAACATCCGATTGCTCACGCGATTGTGAATTATGCAGAGGAGAAAAATATAAAAATAGAAAATGTTTCAAATTTTACGGGCATCCAAGGTAAAGGACTTAAAGGATCAATCAAAAATGTTGAATATTATGTAGGAAATGTGAAGCTTGTTAAAGATATAGCTATAGCATTTGATGATTCAAAATTGGAGCAGTACACAGCACAAGGCAAGACACCAGTCATTCTCGCAACGAAAGAAAAAGTTCTTGGGTTTGTAATGGTGGCCGATGAAATAAAAACACAGGCGAAGCAGGCGGTCAGCGATCTTCGCAAGCTCGGTATTAAAGTAGTTATGCTCACCGGAGATGATGAGAGAGCTGCTAAATATATGGCATCTCTCGTTGGTATTGATGATGTGGTGGCTCATGTATTGCCTGCGGACAAGTTATTGAAGATTAAAGAACTACAAGAAGGGGGGCATATCGTGGCGATGGCGGGGGACGGTGTGAACGATGCGCCTGCACTTGCCCAAGCGGATGTGGGTATCGCTATGGCGACGGGGACGGATGTGGCTATTGAGTCAGCTGGTATTACACTCTTGGGTGGAGATATTTCGAAATTAATGAAAGCGATTAAACTTTCCAAAATAACTATGCGCGGAATCAAACAAAACCTTTTCTGGGCGTTCATTTATAATATAGTGGGTATTCCTCTAGCTGCTGGGTTATTTTATCCTCTCTTTGGCTGGTTGCTTTCTCCGGTGTTTGCGGGATTCGCAATGGCCATGTCTTCGGTGTCGGTGGTCGGTAATTCACTTAGAATTAAAAGCAGGAAATTGTAAAGGTCGAAATTATTAAAAATTAATTTAATTAAAAAATTATGATAAATCAAAACTTAGGACAATTAGATAGAATTTTTAGGTTTGTTTTGGGAATAGTCTGGCTTAGTCCGTTTGCTCCCCAATTTGAAAATAGTGCTTATAAGATGATTATCTTTATTGTGGCTTTGATTGCTCTTATCGAAAGCTTCTTGGGCTGGTGCTGGCTTCATACTGCATTTCATATTGACAACAAGAATCAGTAGTATTTCGAGGTCGATTTATTATAAATAATAGAGTATAATGATTATATGATGGGATATGGATACGGGTATAGCGGGATGATGGGTGGGGGAGTTGGTTATATCGTCGCTTGGATAGTGATGATTGACCTTGTCCTCTTGGGCATCTGGCTCTATAAACAAATCAGTAAATAATAATTATGAGTCTGCATACCAAAAAATTATTCATCGATTCTTTTGTCTTACTTGCTTATATAAGCATAGGGATATTTGGCTTACTGCAATTTAGTCACACTACTCAAATGGATGAAAAACCGATGGTTAATTGTCCTTATGCGAATAATGGCTACTCAATCTGCGAGAATACCCTTAGTCATATTAATAATTGGCGTCAGTTTTCTAATATAACGTTTTCTTCGCTATTTATCTTTTCACTTTTGATTTTGGGAATAATTTTATATTTTTTTGGTAAACAAAATTTTTTCAATCAACCCCCCCGTCTTTTTTGTAGATGGAAACACTATTTAAATAATAAAAAATTATATAGTTATTCAAACCGAATAATCAAATGGCTATCTCTTTTAGAGAATAGTCCCTCTTTTTCCTACACGGCATAGCTCTTAACCTTGTCGTAAAGTCTTTAGCTATGTCTTTTAATCCCAACTAAGGGGTTTTTACTGTTTTTAACTAACTTAAACCAGTTATTATGAAATCACTAAACAATAAAATATTTATCGGCGCGGTAGTAGTTGTTATCGGCGGACTAATTTTGTTCACTGTCAACAGGAAACCTTCTGAAACAAAAAGCACAGTCGACAGAGAAGTGAAAGAAAAAATTTCTTTTAAGAAGGCAGTGGATCAAAAGGCGCCTGATTTTGAGCTTGAATCAATTGACGGAAAAACAATTAAATTAAGCAATTATCTTGGTAAAAATGTCGTTCTTTTCTTCAATGAAGGGTCGATGTGTTATCCAGCTTGCTGGAGTCAGATAGCGGAACTCGGCAATGACCCTAGATTTGACACCGAAAGCATAGTGGCTTTCTCAATCGTGACAGATCCCAGAAGTCAGTGGCTTGACATTGTCAGCAAGTCAACTAATTTGACAAAGTCAAAGATAATTTTTGACACCACGCGTTCTGTATCCAAAGCGTACGATGTGTTATATCTTACTTCATCTATGCATCCCGGCTCTTTGCCTGGTCACACTTATTTTATCATCGATAAAGAAGGGACAATCAGATTTGCAATAGACGACTCAAACATGGCCTTAGCCAACGACAATTTAATCAAAGAAATAGAAGAACTTAAATAACTATGGAAACATTAATTATCGCATCACTTCTTACGGCCTTTATTGCCGGAATAGCCGCATTGTTCGCGCCCTGTTGCATTACCGTGTTACTACCATCATACCTTGGATCAGTTTTTAGGGAAAAACGAAAAGTTCTTTTGATGACTTTTGTATTTTTCTTAGGTCTTTTAGCGGTGTTTCTGCCACTCGGACTGGGGGCGGCCGGATTGGGAAAGCTGTTAAGTAAATATCATGACCCGATATTCGTTGTCGGCGGAATATTCCTTTCGCTCCTCGGGGTGTCAATATTACTGGGGCAGCATTTTTCAATGCCGTTTTCGGTTCATCCGAAGTTAAAAATTATAAACACTGGCTCTGTTTTTACGCTAGGCATTTTTTCAGGATTTGCGACTATGTGTTGCGCTCCAGTTTTAGCCGGCGTTATCGCTTTGTCAATCTTGCCCAATTCCATTTTCTTGGGAGGGCTTTATTCTCTGGCCTATGTTCTCGGTATGGTCGCTCCGCTTTTTCTGATTGCTTATCTGTTGGATAAAAATAATTTTACTCAAAAACTAATGGAATCAAACAAGAGACTGTCTTACTCAATTGGCGGAAAGAAGATTAATCTTTCAATAGCTGATTTGGTATCCGGCGCGGCTTTTCTTCTGATGGGTTTCTTTATCTTATACCTCGCACAAACAAATCAACTGGCGATGGGCGGAGGAGAATTCCAGACAAAAATCAACGTCTATCTTAACCAGCTTGTCCAAACAATAAACGGTTGGCTTAAATAAAAGATAAATAAAAAATATGAAAAACGAAATAAAAAAACTGTTATCATTCTCTGCTCTTATTATCATAATTTTGCTTTTAGGCTTTACGCCTGTCCCGCCAAAAGTTTCTTTCTCTCTTAGTTGGGGAAATTTGGGAGTACAAATGGTGAAAGCTGGAGTAATTGATAAAAATAAATTTGAAAATCTTTATGGTGGGCGTGGAGGACTTTCTGAGTCAGATAAAAAATTGCTTTATGGTACTGATAATAGAAATCTTGTAATTAATGCTGAAAATTCTGGGATGATGTTGAACTTGCTTTGGGCGTTTGGTTTGGGAAATAAAAACCCCATACTTCTGAATAGTCCGATGACGGACCCAATGTATGGTGGAGCGGGGAATTTCGCTTCTACCGGTGGTTGGAGTTTAGCGCAAGGAAATGCGATGGATCATTACAGTATGCATTCGTTCATAACTCTGACACCAGAACAACAGGCGTTGGTGGAAAGAGTTGCCAAGAATATCTACAGACCATGTTGTGATAACTCCACTTATTTTCCTGATTGCAATCACGGCATGGCAATGCTCGGGTTGCTGGAATTGATGGCTTCGCAAGGAGCATCAGAAGCAGATATGTATAAAATGGCGCTTCAAGTGAATACTTTGTGGTTTCCAGATACATACGAAGTGATAAAAACTTTTATCACATCTCAAGGCATTGATTGGAATACTGTTGATCCAAAGAAAATCCTAGGAGCTGAATACTCCAGCGTGTCTAGATATCAGAAAGTATTATCACAAATAAAACCGCAAGAACAAAAAGGCGGAGCGAGTTGTGGAGCTTAAAAATTTAATCAAACTAAAAAATATTATGAAAACAGATCATAAAGTATTTATAGGAATTGGATTATTAACGTTAGTTATTATAGTTGGTGGAGTATGGTTATCCAGCAAAGAAGGAACGAAGAATAAAGAGAAGCTCAGCAAACCCTTGATGGGGGAAAAGATGGTCAATGAGGGCGCAGTCCATGTTGCCAAGGGCAAATCACATCCGGCATACAAGTCAAATCCTCCGACTTCTGGCCCACATTGGGTTGATGTGGCAGGACCAGGGGTTAAAACCGAACCAGTTGCTGATGAGCTTGTACTTCACAGTATGGAACATGGCGCAGTGGTCGTTTGGTATAGGGAAGATTTAGAGCAAAGCGAGGTGGATAAAATTAAAGAAGCTTTTTATAGTTCTTCCGGAAAGAAAATAATGTTGCCGCGCAAAGACCTCGATGCTCCGGTTGCGTTAACATCCTGGGGTTATCTTCTCAAGCTTGAAACAATTGACGCGGAAAAAATCAAGGAATTTATAGAAACCAATAATGACAGAGCGCCAGAGAAAGCGCCAATTTAGGTAAAGCCTTTGAATGGTAAATAAAGAAAATTGTGAGACATAAGTCTTCGTGATAAACTGTATGTTCAATGTTAAAAACCTACACATTTCATGTTTCAGGCACCCATTGCGCAGCATGTAAAATCTTAATTGAAGATGTTTTGAAGGAGCAAGATTTTGTAAAAGATGTTCAAGTTAACTTAAAAAAAGAAACTCTTCAAATTGAAACTGATAGTGAAAAAAATCCTGAAGAAATCGCTCATCTACTCACAGAAAAAGTGAAATCCCATGGCTACAAACTCTCGGTAGAAAAAAATATGGAAGTAAATAAAAATAATGATGTCATTTGGCAAGCCATACCCATTGGACTTACTTTTCTAATACTCTTTTTTATCTTACAAAAATCAGGTATTCTGAACATTGGCCTTGGTGGTAAAACCACTCCGGTAACAAGTTTTATTATTGGTCTTATCGCTTCGGTTTCTTCGTGTCTCGCAATTGTCGGAGGATTAGTACTATCACTTTCGGCTAAAATATCCGAAGATGATGTGAGTGATACTAAAACTTTTCTTCTTTTTCACACAGGAAGATTAACCAGTTTTGCGATATTGGGTGGGGTTCTTGGACTAATCGGTAATGCCATAGGCATTAATTTTACATTCACTGTGATACTCGGAATTATTGCGTCACTCGTAATGCTCTTGCTAGGCTTGAACTTGGTCGGAGTGTTTAGGAAAAACAGAATTACCTTACCTTCAGGGATTTTCCACTTTTTTAAGAGAATTGAGCATAAAACTTTGACTCCGCTTATCATCGGGTTCGGAACATTTTTCTTACCCTGTGGGTTCACTCAAGCAATGCAAGTGGTCGCGCTCTCTAGTGGTTCCTTTTTCTCTGGGTTTCTGATTATGTTTGCGTTTGCCCTCGGCACTTTGCCAATGCTTCTCCTCTTGTCATTTGGATCAGCATCGTTTGCGCACGGAAGACATGCACCACTTTTCTTTAAGTCGGCGGGTGTTGTGGTGATTGGGCTAGGATTGTTTGCGTTTTTGGCTGGACTGGCTGGGCTCGGAATAATTAATCCCTTATTCAGTATATAAATGAAAATTAATGAGTAAAACGAATATAATTTTCTTTACCCTGTTAAATAACTTTTGCAAAGCAAAAGTTGATTTGTTAAAATCATTTAACAGGGTGTCGATTTTTATAGTCGCTATGCTCCTTAAAAATCAGCCATGAATAAAACTGTTTACATAATCATTACCCTTGCTCTCGTTGTTGCCATCGGCATTATTTTTACCGGCGGGTCAAACTCAAAATCGGTTCAAAATGTTGAGATAAGAGATGGCGTGCAGTATGTCACTATAGATGCCAAAGGCGGATATGAACCTCGGGTGTCTTTAGCTAAAGCTGGGATACCGACGAAACTAGTAATGAATACCAAAGGCACTTATGATTGCTCCGCTGCGCTTGTCATTAAATCCCTTAACTATCAAAACATTCTTCCACAGAATGGAAAAACAGAAATTGACATTGGCACGCCAAAAGCGGGAGAACCGCTACAGGGAGTGTGCGGGATGGGAATGTATAGTTTCCAAGTTAAGTTTGATTGATACAGAAAAAATGGAAAATTAGTAGAAATATGCTAAAGTAATTAGGTTATTTGGAGCCGTGTCTATGAAATATAAACTGCTTTATATTTCATCTGTTTCGCCAAAGGCGAATAGGCGCTGTGCTATAAGCACAAGCCTAAGGGAAGAGTCCGAGAGGGCGCGAAGACATGGGCGACTGAACAAAGTGAAGGAGCCGTGTCTGAGCGGTCTAAGGTGCCTCTTTGCTAAAGAGGTGAGGGCTTTAAACCCCTCCGCTGGTTCGAATCCAGCCGGCTCCGCCAGCGTTATTTCAGTATTTTGCCACTTTTTTACTAAGTATGTTAAAATAAAAGTGGTCGGTCATTATTAATTTTTTGAGCTCAATTTATCTATGATTAAAGGAGAGCATTAAAAGTGACCACTCACCCTAAAAAGACAGCCTAGGCTGTCTTTTTAGTATTAGTATGCAAAAAGCAAACGGACCGAGAGCCCAAAAAAGTTCCTGCTCTTATTGCGGGGATGCGCCCATCAATCACACTCTTTATTTTTTAGAGAGTTTTATTTCAGTTGGTCTAGACACCCATGCCGTCAGAATTATAAAATATGTCCCCAGTTTTATAAAAAAATTCGTTGACCTGATTCCCGGTTTTTTATTTGAAACTCTTTCACTTTTAAAACTGGTAAAGTTCTCGGAAGATATTGAAAAAGCAAACACTTTTCGCTCAAGAGTTATCTGGGAAGAGGCACGGAGGCGAGGTATTAAAATGGAGCAGGTGATATTTCGGGACCGGCCGCTCGACTACTATCGCACTCCCATCCGTGGTAAAAATTTTTACTTTGAAAGTATTCCCATCAAGCCGGAACTTTTAGAGACAAGCAAAAATTGGGATGATAAAGTCGTGCTGAAGCAAGAATTTAGAAAATGTGGCATTCCGGTGCCACTTTGTCTGACACTGTCCTTCTGGCATTTTGGGATTAAAGCTAAAAAACTGGAAAAAATATTTTCAGAACTGACCAAGCCCGTCATCGTTAAGCCTCGGATAGGCTCGCGGGGCAGGCACACTATCACTAATATTCGTACCTTGGAGCAATTCCGTGAGGGTGTCGATATCGCAGGGCAAATATGCGCGGAGTTGATTGTCGAAGAACATTTACAGGGTAGTGTGTGTCGAGCGACTTTCGTGGACGGAGTTCTGGCCGGATTTTATAGAGGCAATGCGCCTACTCTCATAGGCGACGGCAAGAAAAATATTTTAGAACTGATTGAAGAAAAGGACAGCCAGCGTCCTGACCGGGTGGAGAAGGTTCGTATTTCAAAAGAATTACACGATCATATTTCGCGAGCAGGATTTACTGTTGCCGATATTTTACCCGAAGGAGTTTCTTTAATTCTCTCTCACCGGGGAGGCAGACTTTTTGGAGGGACTACCGTAGAAATGTTAAACGACTTACACCCGAGCTTTATTTCCATTCTTAAGAAAGCCGAAGAAACAGTCGGTTTATCAGTAGTGGGTTTTGACTGCATCATTCCGGACCCGACCAAAAACGCCAGCTCCCAAAAGTGGGGAATAATTGAGTGTAACTCACTGCCTTTTATTGATTTGCATTATTATGCGCTCGAGGGTAAGCCTAAAAATATTGCTGGTATGATTTGGGATATGTGGGATTAAGATTTAAGCGAGAAAAGTTATGCCCAGAATATGTTGCTTGACTGCATCTCTTTGAAATGAGTAAAATTAAGGTATTATAATTAATATTTAAAAATATTATGGCAATTGGACAAATATCACAAGGATCAACAGAGAGTCCAGTAGAGAAGAGGTATCCTTCCATGGAAGAAATAAGAACTACAGTCAGGAGTTTATTAAACAGGGTTTTAAAACCTACGGCTCCCATGCGGATAGATTTTAGGGTTTTAGAAAAAATAGATCAATTCTTTACCGGTGACCATACTAGTAGAAATAGGTTAGAATTAAATAGACAGGAAGCAGAAAGATCTTTAAGAAATATATTAGAGAAGTTAGGAGTAGAAGATCCAAAAACTGAAGAAGAGAGGAAAGCTCTTTTGGGTAGATTAGATTCACCAGATATAACAGCTAAGATTGGCGCACATTTAAGCAAATTTTCTCCAAGTGAAATTAATGAGCGGTAGTAAAAGCGATTATTTTGCGTACGCCAGAGAGCTTGAGGATTTTCCTTATCTTATTTGGGAGCTTAGCTCCCAAAGGTATGCTATACTATTTGGCATGAGAAATATTAAATTCGCAACAAAAGAGTTTTACCATATCTACAACAGAGGAGTAGATAAGCGTGATATTTTTATGAATTCTGACGATGTCGCGAGATTTCTTGTTTGTATGTCTATTTTTAATACCAAAGATCCGATTGGAAGTGTTTATGAATATTCACGCGAAGAATCAAAATTTGGAAGCTCAACTCCCAAAAAGAGAAAACTAGTAAATTTTGTCGCTTATTGTCTTAATCAAAATCACTACCATTTTATTCTCGAACCACTGGTTGATGATGGAGTGCAGAAGTTTATGCATAAACTTTCAACTGGTTACACTAATTATTTTAATGAGAAATATAAACGTAGTGGATCTTTATTTCAGGGAACATATAAAGCAATTCACATAAATTCAAATGAATATTTACTACACTTAAGCGTATATGTTAACTGGAATTACAAAGTTCATAAAGGCTTAAATAAAGAATGGATGAAAAATTTACCTACATCAAGTTTTGGAGAGTATGCAGGGACAGCAACAAGAACACTTTGTATCAAAGATATTATTTTAGAACAATTCAGTAACACAAAAGAATATAAAAATTTTTGTGAGACAACTTTGCCGGAGATTCTAAAAAAGAAAGAATTAGAAAAAGAATTAAAATATATGTTACTTGAGTAGAATTTGGGAGCTTAGCTCCCAAATTAGTGCGCAATGGTGAAAGCGATTATTTTGCGTGCGTCGGACTTTTTGAGAATTTTCTTGGCTTCTGTGAGAGTGGCGCCGGTGGTCGTGATATCGTCTATTAATATTATGTTTCTATTTTTTATTGAATTTTCATTTTGCAGAGCGAAAGAGCCAACTATGTTTTTCAAGCGTTCGGCGCGGTTTTCGATCCGCGCCTGATGTTCTGTTTCTTTTGGTTTCACTAAAACATTATTCTCTAGTTTATAATTTACGTTACTATCTAACTTTACCAATTCTTTACAAAGCAACTCAGCTTGATTGTATCCTCGTTCCCGGTATCTTTTTTTTGATAGGGGGATAGGAATCAAAATGGCATCGTTAAAGTTTTGCATCACGGATAAATCAGACAGCTCTTCTAAGATTTTGCCATATAAAATTTCTGCGAAGATTTTTGCCAATCTTTTTTTATTTTTATACTTAAATAACCAAAGCCCATTTTTAACAGAAGGATGACGATAATCAAATAAGGGGAAAATCCACCCTGCAGTTTCTCGTTCTGCTGGTGGAAAGTCGTTTATACACTTCATACATAAATCCGAACCGGATGTTCCGCAAGACAGGCAATGGACAGGGAACACTAGGTTCAAGATATTTTCTTTGATAGTGTTTAAAAACCGCATATATGTTACAATCTTAGCATAAATGGATCCCGTTAGAGATTATATAGTTTTTTCTTAGAAAGAGTGAGTAAATAATTTTATGTTTAAAGTTTTTATTAAAAGTAAGATAACTACGGAAATGCAGTGCATTTCCTATCTCTAACGGGATGGACAATCCATTAAAAAATTTATTTTCCAAAATAAGCGAACTTTCGGCTGGGGGAGAAAGTAGCGCTGTCGGTATTGACATTGGTTCTTCCGCGATTAAAGTAGTTGAAATTAAAAAGAAAGGAAGCAAAGCGGTGCTTGAAACTTATGGAGCGATTGCGCTTGGCCCTTATGAAGCTATGGATGCGGGACGAGTCACCAACCTTCCGGTCGACAAAATCGCGGAAGCTCTCAAAGAAGTTTTAAAGCAGTCGGGGGTTACTGCTGCCTCTGGCGCTTTCTCTATTCCTGTGCAATCAAGTTTGATTTTTACCATTGAACTTCCGGCCCAAGTGTCCGAGGCCGAGATGGCGACAGTCGTTCCGACTGAAGCACGCAAATATATTCCGGTTCCAATTACCGAAGTTTCTCTTGATTATTTTAAATTACCCCAGAAAGAATCTTCTTTCGAAGAGATGAACACAGCTGTAGCTGATGCAGATAGCACTAAAAAATCTGGGGAGAAGACAAATGTGCTTGTCGTTGCGACCCAAAATGATGCAATTTCTAGGTATCGTTCCATTATTTCCGAGTGTCGACTCCCTGCTTCCTTTTTTGAGATTGAAATATTTTCCTCGATTAGGGCTAATTTCGAGCACGAACTTTCTCCCGTCTTATTGATGGATTTTGGCGCATCACGCACCAAGCTTTCCATCGTTGAATTTGGCATGGTTAAAAGTTATCACACGGTAGAGCGTGGGGGAGCCGACATAACGGACTCTATTTCCAAATCTTTAAGCATCCCCTTCAGTGAAGCGGAGAAAATGAAGAAAGAATTCGGTCTTTTTGGAAATCCAACGGAGAAAAGCTTGACAGACATTATTAAAATTCATGTTGACTATATCTTTTCAGAAACTAATAATGTATTATTAGGGTACGAGAAGAGATACAACAGAACTATCAGTAAAGTAATATTTACCGGCGGCGGGTCTCTCTTGAAAGGGCTATCGGAAGTGGCGACAAATAACTTTCGAGCAGAACTTGAAATTGGCCACCCTTTCTCTAAAGTTAATGCTCCGGCCTTTTTGGAAAAAGTGCTTCTTACCATGGGTCCAGAGTTTGCGGTTGCGCTAGGGCTCGCATTGCGAAAATTACAATAAGTGAGATAATTGAATAAAATGGAGCAGAATTTTCAAACATCATTTATACCCAAAAAACCAATGGTGGAAGAACGTGTTACCAGAGCGCGGTCTGTCGGTCTTTTGACGATTATTTCTATTTTTGTTTTATTTACGGTACTGTTGGTAACAGTTTCTCTCTTTTTCTATAAAGGAATTATGACAAAAAATATTATCAAGATGGAAAGTGATTTAAATCTGGCTAAAGATCGTTTTGAACCCTCTAAAATATCAGAACTGCAGGTGTTAGACAGGCGCTTACGCGCTTCGAGCGAAATTCTGTCTAAGCATATAGTCGTCACTCCTGTCTTTAAAGCTCTTGCTGCCATCACCATGAAAACCGTTCGTTATACTAAATTCAGCTATGATTTTGGAGCTGATTCAAGGATCATCATCAGGATGAGCGGACTCGCGGTCGGCTATCGTTCGGTGGCGCTTCAATCCGACCTTTTTGCCCAAAATAAAAATTTAATTGATCCCGTTTTTTCTAATCTTACGCTTGACGATAAAGGTAATGTTCTTTTCGATTTAGAATTTTTAGTTGATCCGAGTTTTGTGGATTATAAAGTTATGCTCGAAACACAGAGTTAATTTTTATGACCAGATTTATTTTACCAGTTATTTTAATAGGCATCAGCATCGCGGTTTTTTCTATGTTCACTAGTCCTATTTATAATCAGATGGCAGAATTCCGGGCCAAGGCAGCATCTTATAACGAGGCCTTAAGTAATTCTAAAACTCTTGAAAACGAGCGAGATAAATTGACTACTAAATATAATTCTATTAGTCCTGACGATCTGTTAAAACTTCAGAAACTTTTGCCTGAAAATATTAATAACATACGTTTAATTCTGGAAATAGAACAAATAGCTATGCCTTATGGGATGGTGTTAAAAAATGTAAAATATAGCGTGACAAGTGATAAAGACACTCCTAATAAAGGCGCTTCATCTACGTCTACCCCGAGTTCTAAGCCTAGAGGATCGTCTCTTTTGGGCAAGGACTATGGAGTCTGGGATTTGGAGTTTTCTACGGCAGGTACTTATAGTAATTTTCTTAATTTTTTAAGAGACCTAGAAAGCAATCTGCGAATTGTGGATATATCGTCAATTCAATTTTCTTCCGGTGCAGATACAAAACTAAATTCTTCTCCTAGTTCTTCCAACTCTTCTCCCTCTGAAGCTTATAAATATGATTTTAAGATTAAAACTTACTGGTTGAAAAATTAAGATAAAAAAATGCCAAAAATAAAAAACATCTTAATATTTACAGCAATAGGAGTAGTCTTTGTCTTGATTTATATTTATTTTATAAAGCCATCTTCCCCGACCGCTGCTCTGGTATCTTCTTCTCCAACTCCCACGGTGGGAAGCACAGTGGCATCAAGTGCGGACCCCTTGGTTGCTCAAGAATTCTTGACCTTGCTCCTCAGCGTTAAAAATATAAAATTGGATGATACTATTTTTTCTGACAGGGCTTTTAACTCTTTACATGATTCCAGTATTACCCTTATCCCAGATGGAACCGAGGGCAGGCCAAACCCGTTCGCTCCGATTGGAACTGATGTTGTAGCTCCTCCGGTAAACGCTGAAAATCCAAATACAACAACAGGAACGACAGCAGGAGCTTCAATGCTGCCTTAATTTAATTACGCGTCCCGTTAGAAATCCAATATGAATATAAAAAATAACGAAACATTATTAATAAGATTTCTAATGGGATGAGTTTTTTAGAAGAGTTAGTTAAAGAAGGTCTAATCGAAAAGAGCCAAATAGGTGGTATTAAAAGTCGCGCAAAAGAGAAATATGACGGAGATTTAGATGATGCTCTGATTGAATCCGGGGTTAAAGAGAAAAAAATTCTTGAAGCAAAAGGAAAATATCTGCAAATGCCGACTAAGAAAGTGAACAAGGAAGATTCTTCTTTTGATGCCTTGAAATATATATCAGAAGATTCCGCCAGACATTATCACTTTGTTCCGATTAAACTTGAGGGGGGAGTGCTCGAAGTGGGTGTCATAAACGGAGAGGATGTGCAGGCGCTAGACGCCTTGCAGTTCATCTCTGCCAAACTTGGCATTCCCTTTAAAATATATTTAATTGCCAAGAGCGATTATGAAAGCGTAATGGAAACTTATAAGGGTATAGGAAGTCAGGTAGAAGAAGCGCTCAGTGAATTAGATCAAGAGAAAATGGTTGATACCCAAAGCTTAAATGAAGAGATAAAAAATGTAAAACCGGGCGAAGAAAAAAAAATAGTGGAAGATGCGCCGGTCATAAAAATTGTCGCGGTCATTCTGCGCAATGCGATAGAGGGTGGGGCTTCGGATATACATATTGAATACACCGGGGAAAAAGTAAAAGTACGTTTTCGGGTAGACGGGTCGCTCCATACCACTATCGTGCTACCACCCAACATTTACAGTGGCGTCGTGGCGCGGGTAAAAATTTTAGCTAAATTGCGGTTGGATGAAAAAAGAAAACCTCAAGATGGTTCTTTCAGCGCAAATATTGATGGACGCAAGATTGATTTTCGTGTTTCCACTATGCCGGCTTACTATGGCGAGAAAGTTGTTCTGCGAATACTCGATTCAGAAAGGGGAGTAAAGCCGCTGGACCAGCTGGGTTTGTCGGAAATAAACTTAAATATGCTTCGAGAAGCAATAAAGAGACCCTATGGGCTTATTTTGATTACTGGTCCGACCGGTTCCGGGAAATCCACTACTCTCTATTCGATGATGAATGAACTCGATAAAGAAAAAAGCAATATTGTGTCCTTAGAAGATCCGGTGGAATACCATATGCCGGATATTAACCAGTCACAAATGATGCCGGAGATCGGGTATACTTTCGCTTCGGGGCTTCGTTCGATTCTCCGTCAAGACCCCGATATTATCATGGTCGGAGAAATACGCGATAAAGAGACGGCTCAGCTTGCGATTCAAGCGGCTTTAACTGGGCACTTGGTTCTCTCCACTCTCCATACCAACAATGCCATCGGCGCGGTGCCACGACTCATCGATATGGGGGTTGACCCATATTTAATCGCGCCGACCCTTATTTTATCTGTCGCCCAGCGTCTCGCTCGGATGACTTGTCCAAGTTCCAAGAAACTTGTGCCGATGGATCAAAGCATTAAAATGCAAATTGAAGACCAAATGAAAGATTTGCCAGCTGAATTCAAAAGAGAAATCGGGATAAAAGGGCAGATGTACGACACAATTCCTTCGAATGAATGTCCTTCCGGAACTCGCGGTCGCATTGCTGTTTTTGAAATGTTTAAAATAGATAAAGAAATGCAAGGCGTGATATTAAAAAATCCAACCCAAGGGGAAATCTTCAAAGTCGCGCGTAAACACGGAATGCTGATGATGAGAGAAGACGCAATGCTGAAATCTGTCGAAGGCACTATCCCTTTCACAGAAGTTTATAATTTCAGCAATGAAAATGAGTAGAATTCCGCTACTATTTTTGAATAGTTAAATGGGTAGAAAAAGATCCACCCCGTCCTTTGATTACAAAGTCCACCCCTCAAGAGGGGAATTTTGGAATCCAGAATCTTTGTATCCATATTGGGAAGTCCCTAGAAATAAGCTTCTAACAGATAGAACAAAAGATTTGAGGAAAGCCGGTAATTTATCTGAAGTTATATTTTGGCAAACTTTTAAGGATAAAAGGAAATTGGGTTTTGATATTGACCGGCAAGTTATCATAGGCAATTACATTGTTGATTTTTTTATTCCTGAGCTGGGTTTAGTTTTTGAGATAGATGGTTCAAGTCATGACGATAAGCTAGAATATGATGCGGAAAGAGATGCTTTTTTGAAGGATCTAAATTTACAAGTAATCAGGATTCTTGATAAAGATATTAAGAAAAATATTTCAAGTGTTTATAACTTTGTGCTGGAAGTAGTAAGAAAAAGAAAAGATGCGTTGGAATTATTCCCCTCTTGAGGGGTGGCTCGCTTGCGAGACGGGGTGGAGAGTAGTATAATTAGGCTATATATGGAAGGAGCAAAGAAAAAAATTTTAATAGTTGATGATGATAATTTTCTTTTAGATATGTATGCGCTTAAATTCAGCCAAAATAATTTTGAAGTTTACACCACCACAAGTGGCGCGCAGGCGATTGAAAAAATGAGAGGCGGGCTCTCTCCAGATGTGATGCTGATGGATATAATAATGCCAGAGATGGATGGCTTTGAAATGCTGGCCAAAATAAATATGGAAAAGTTGTGTCCGGATTGCCCAAAAATAGTTTTATCCAATAAAAGTGAGCAACACGATATTGATGAGGGCAACAGACTGGGGGTGGCGGGTTATATTGTGAAAGCGAATTCCACTCCAGTCGAGGTGATCAATCAGGTGATAAATATTTTAGCAAAGAAAACACCAGTTTTTAAACCAAAATGACAGATTATAAGAAAAAACTTGAAGAACTTATTTTGACCGTAATTCGCGAAGGCGGATCGGACTTGCATTTGGGTACTGGGCGAGTTCCGGCTATTCGTGTTTCCGGCGAGCTGATATTTCTCGCCAAGCAGGAGGCTTTTACCAAGGAGGATAGTGTCAGCATTTTAGACGAAGTTTTATCTAAAGAAAAAATTGGGAAATTTATGGAAAATCAAGAAGCGGATTTTTCTTATGATTTTCGCGGGGAAGCGAGACTCCGGGGCAATGCTTTTTTTCAGAAAGGTTTAATCTCTATAGCTTTCCGTTTGGTGCCGAAGGTCAAGACCCTGGCCGAATTGCATTTACCCGCTATTCTTGGTGATTTAGCTCGCAAGAAACAAGGTTTTTTTCTGGTAGTTGGTCCCGTGGGGTCTGGCAAATCCACCACTCTTTCCGCAATGGTGGACTTAATTAATAATGAACAAGCGCGCAATATTGTGACTATCGAAGATCCGATTGAGCATGTCTATGTCCCAAATAAATCTATAATTAATCAACGCGAAGTGGGCATTGACACCCGAGATTTTCATACGGCCTTGAAATCTGTTTTTCGCGAAGATGTGAATGTGATAATGGTCGGCGAAATGCGCACTCCCGAGACTATTGCGACAGCGGTGACGGCTGCCGAGACCGGGCATCTTGTATTTTCCACGCTCCATACAAACAATGCTTCTCAAACCATAGACAGAATCATAGATTCTTTTCCGGGTGACCAGCAGGACCAAATTCGCACCCAGCTTGCCTCTAGCTTGCTTGGTATTTTTTCTCAGAGGCTAATACCGCGCATTACCGGTGGACTGATTCCGGCTTATGAACTTCTTTTAAATAATAACGCAGTGGCGAATCTGATTCGTGAGAAACTTACCCATGAAATAGATGTCGTAATCGAAACAGGCATGGAGTCGGGGATGGTAGATTTAAACCACTCACTTCTAGAATTGGTGCGCGCTGGTGAAATTTCAATAGAGAATGCTTATCAGTATTCACTCAATCCGAAGGGACTTGAGCGTATGATCTAAAATCAGCCATGTTATTTAAATATCAAGCAATAGACGCTGAAGGGACAAATAAAGAAGGAGAAATTGATGCGCCGAATCGCGATATGGCGATTAGCGGACTCCAGAGGAGGGGGCTAGTAGTAATTTCCATCAAAGAAGAAGGAGAGAATAAATCAATTTTTTCGGTTTCTTTTTTCGAAAAAGTATCCACAAAAGATGTGGTGATTCTTTCCCGCCAGATTGCCACTTTATTTGAAGCGCAAGTCTCTGCCCTAAAAGCTTTCACTATGCTTGCAGCTAACACAGAAAACAAACTTCTCGGCAAAAAACTTGTTCAAATCGGCGATGATCTACAGGCCGGAATTTCTATTTCTGGCGCTTTGGCGAGACATCCGGATGTATTTTCAGATTTCTATATCAATATGGTTAAAGTGGGCGAAGAAACCGGCAAGCTCAATCAGACCTTTTTGCATTTGGCGGAATACTTGGATCGTCAGTATTCTCTGACTTCCAAAGCTCGGAACGCGCTTATCTACCCGGCTTTTGTTATTGTCACTTTTTTTGTCGTGATGAGTCTGATGTTTGTGGTTGTCATTCCGAAACTCTCTGCGATCATATTGGACTCTGGTCAAGAGCCACCCTTTTACACTAAAATAGTTATTGGACTGTCTAATTTTGCTGTCCACTATGGTTTTCTGGTTATTATTTTTATAATACTTTTGGGTATTTGGCTTTGGCGACTGTCTTCTACCGAGAGAGGAAAAACATATTTGGATGAAATGCGTCTTTCGACGCCACTCATTGGCAATTTGTATAAAAAGCTTTATCTTTCCAGAATAACCGACAATATGAACACAATGCTCGGGAGTGGTGTTCCAATAGTTCGAGCAATAGATATTACTTCCGATGTAGTCGGGAGCCGTTTGTATAAAGCGCTCTTGGCTGATGTAGCGGACGGAGTGAAGTCGGGTCTGGCTCTTTCGGCTGCCTTTGAGAGACATGGGCAGGAAATACCGGGGATTATGGTGCAAATGGTATTAGTGGGCGAAGAAACGGGTTCCCTTGGAGTTATTTTAAAAACTTTGACCGACTTTTACAGACGAGAAGTAGATGATGCGGTAGATACCTTGGTCGGCCTGATAGAACCGATAATGATTGTAGTCTTGGGTTTGGGTGTAGGCATCCTTTTGGTTTCTGTGCTGGTGCCGATTTACAATCTTGCCGGGAATATTAGCTAACACCACCCCGTTGCCCCTCCTCAGTAAGGAGGGGAGGAATCCCTCTCCTCCTTTGGAAGGAGGAGTGCCCGAAGGGCGAGGTGGTGACTGTGGATAACTTTCTTGCGTTAATCCCACTCCGTTTGTGTTATAATTAGTTTATTAAAAATAAGTCGAAATTTTCGCTTTGGCGAGAAAATTATAAGTAATTATTTCAGCCATGGGCTGATCCGCCTTTGGCGGAAAAAAATTATGAAAATGAATCTTAACAGAAGTTTTCAAAAGAGTCTTACTGCGGGTTTTACGTTGATTGAACTTTTGGTCGTTGTCGCGATCATCGGTATTTTGGCTTCGGTTGTATTGGCTTCACTCAATACAGCGCGTTCCAAGGGCGCCGACGCAGCAATAAAGGCTGACTTGGCAGGAGCTCGCACTACTGCTGAAGTGGAGTATGATTCTTTGGGTAATAAATACGGTCCTTCATCAGGAAATACCGTTGCTGGAGCTTGTACGAGAGTAGATGCACTTACGATTTATGCCAATACTAATATTCAGCAAGCTTTAGCTCATGCTAAGACAACCAATGGCGGTACTGATGGTCAGTGTCAAATAGCAGCAAATGGAAGTTCTTACGCTATTGCATTTCCTTTAAAGACGGCGTCAAGTTTTTGGTGTGTTGATAGCACGGGTGTAGCTCGAGGCGCAACGTCTGCAGGTGTAACATATACCGGGCTGACTGGAGCATCTCCTGCGGCTATTACGGTTACAAATTCTAACTGTAACTAATAAAGCTAATAAGTTTATTGCTAAAAAACCACCCTTCGATTCTCTCGGGTGGTTTTTTAGTTTGGTATGGATGTGATACAATAGATATGGTTGTATATTAAAAGAATTAAATAAATTATTATGAAAAAGATAAATCTAAAAGGTGGTTTTACCTTAATTGAACTTTTGGTCGTGGTTGCGATTATTGCGATACTAGTTTCTGTTGTTTTAGCTGCATTAAATAGCGCTAGAGGCAAGGGGGCAGACGCGGGCGTAAAAGCAAATTTATCAAATGCCATCAGACAAGGAGAGATTTTTTATAACTCTAATACCGTAGCTCCTGATACTTACACAAACGTCTGTATTAACGGTGTGATTGGTGGAACACAAGGAGTTGGTGTTTTAGTCCTGGCTGCGGCGCAAGCCGTCGGTTTATCTGGTTATGCTACCAATACTACCGGCACCAATACCACGGCAACTTGTAATGACAGCGTAAGCGCTTGGGCAGCGGAAGTGCCCCTAAAGGGTGGTGGTATGTGGTGTGTAGATAGTACAGGAAAATCTAAGCCAGAGAATAATACATTTGGAGCTCTTACCTCTTGCGTGTAAATTAAAGATGGCAATATGACCTTAACTTTCGCAATCATTTTCTTTATTTTTGGTCTTATTATTGGAAGCTTTTTGAATGTTATAATCTATCGACTTAACACTCGAAGATCTTTTTTTAGGTCTTTTGGTGGGCGGAGCGCCTGTATGTCTTGTCAGAACAGGCTCTCTTGGTATGAGCTTATACCACTTTTGAGTTTTCTAGGACTTCAAGGTAGGTGTCGAAATTGTAAAACAAAAATATCCATTCAATACCCATTGGTAGAACTTTTGACTGGATTGATTTTTCTTAGCTTATTTTTAAAGTTTCAAGATATTTTTTTCACGTCTACTTTTTTGTTCGCTGTTACTTACATCTACTATACCACTACGTTTTCTCTTCTTTTGGTTATTGCCGTTTATGACCTACGGCATAAAATAATTCCAGATAGTCTTGTGCTTACTTTCTGCGCTTTATGTATATTTAGTATAAATGGTGCTTTTTTTGGTGGTATTTTTCTGGCTATCCCCTTTGCGTTTCTATGGCTTGTATCAAAAGGGGCTTGGATCGGACTTGGAGATGCTAAGCTTGTTTTAGGGCTTGGATGGTTTTTGGGACTTTATCAGGCGCTTTCGGCTATTATGCTCGCTTTTTGGTCTGGATCTTTGGTAGGGTTGGCTCTGCTTATTTTCAAAAAGACTTCAGCCGGAATGAAAACAGAAATCCCTTTCGCTCCGTTTCTGATAGCAGGATCATTTGTCAGCTTTATTTTTAATCTACGTCTTTTAGAAATTCATTTTTAGTTTTTTAATTTATAGAATCCCAATGAAGAAGTTGGTAAAATTTAAAACAAATAAGGGGATGACCCATTTGATCTTCTCTCAGGGTCATCCCGAGTATTCTCGAGGGATGACTTACATCGAGCTTATTGTTGTTCTTTCTATTTTTTCTGTTATGAGCTCTGTAGTTCTTTTTAATTATGGAGAATTTCAAGCGAAAGTAGATCTTAAAAATTTAGCCAGTGATATTGCCTTGAAAGTTGTTGAAGCGCAAAATGCATCTCTCTCTGGCAAGCTCCCTGTCCAATCTTTTGGCGCAAATTGGAAGCCGTCTTACGGAATTTATCTAAACATTACTACTCCGACCCAGTTTATTTATTTCGTTGATTTAAACAATCTTAACGGTTATGAAAGTGGGGAAATGTTAGATACTATAAGTATAACGAAAGCTAATTTTATAGATAAAATAGAAAAATGCACCGGCGATACTTGTGCTTCCAGTGAGCCAATTAGCCCGCTATCAATAGCTTTTAAAAGGCCGGACTCCAGTGCAATTTTCAAAGACTCAAACGGTATAACATTAAATAATAATTTTGATTATATTAAAATTACTATTAAATCCCCAAAGGGGGTAACGGCTTTTGTTAGAATATACCTTTCGGGTAGGATTCAGGTGAATTAGGTAGTTATCAAGTTGAAAGTTCATGGGGTTATAAAGAAATGCAAAATAAAAAGGATAACAAAGGTGGATATACGATTATAGAAACAATGATAGCTGTTTCTCTTTTTACTGTTATTATCATCGCGGGCATGGGCGCTCTTCTAAACGCTAATTTACTCCATCAGAAATCGCAGAATATGCGTTCGATCATAGATAACTTAAGTTTTATTATGGAAGATATGTCTAGAAATCTCCGAACGGGGTACAGTTATCACTGTCTCACGGGGAATGACAATTTATCTAGTGTGGGTACTCCACTTTCTTGTTCAAGTGGATGGGGGGTAGCCTTTGAGTCCGCTTCGACTTTCACTGATATAAATAATCCAAATAATCAGTGGGTTTATTATATAGATAACGGTAGAATTTTTAAATCAACCCAAGGTTCTTTTGCTACGGCGATTCAACTAACTCCGGATGAAGTTGTCATCGGCGGGGCATCTGCTTTTTTGGTATCGGGGGCAGAATCGGTTTTAACTAATCAACAGCAACCATTTGTTACTATTAGATTAGTCGGAACGATAACTTTCAAAAATGCTGTAACACCCTTTTCTCTGCAGACTTCAGTGTCTCAAAGGTTAGTAGATATATAATACCCAGTATGATTTTACTAAATCAAATGAAAAAAATATTTCAACAAAAGAATAAAGGATTTACTTTAGTGGAGACGCTGGTGGCTATTTCAATTTTTACGATGTCAATTTTAGCTCTACTCTCGATTCTGACTCAAGGTATTTCCAATACTAATTATGCTAAAACAAAAATGACGGGTTTATATCTGGCCCAGGAAGGCATCGAATATATCAGAAATATGCGTGACACTTATGTGCTATATACCGAGATGACTGGGAATGATTGGAATAAATTTAAAGTTAAGTTAAATCTATGTAGTCCGGGCAACGAATGTGGTATTGATAATTTATTTCTCTCAACTGATCCAAGTTTTATTTTTAAATGCTCTTCCGGTGCTGGTGGTTGTAAACTATATCTGGACAATGGAAACTATAATGCGATAGTCGGTAATGAATCTGGTTTTGTCCGTAAAATTTGGATGACGACAATTACTGCGAATGAAGTAAAAGTTTTTTCATCTGTTTCTTGGAACCAAGGTTCCGGCGCTTATAATATAACTCTCTCGGAAGATTTATTTAATTGGGTAGAATAATATGGGAATAAAAAATTTACAAAAAAAAAGAGGATTCGTGATACTTTTTGCGGTTACGCTCTCCGCTATTCTTTTAGCCATAGCCTTGGGCGTGGCAAACATCGCGCTAAAAGAGGTAAAGTTTACTACTAACGCTCGTAATACCAACAATGCTTTCTTTGCGGCGGACACCGGCGCAGAGTGCGCTTTATTTAACGATAAATTAGTTGGAAGTTCTTTCCCCATAGAAGGACCAGCAAGTTCCATAACTTGTGCATCTACTACTATTCCAGTTAGTTTCTCGGGAACTATTGACTCCTCTGGGAATCCTACCACTGGAACTTATAATTTTAGCATTAATAGTCTGGGTAGTTTGGGGGCTAGCTGCGCCAAAATAAATGTTTTTAAAGATAAAAGACAATCTCCAATGCTAGTTGTTATTACTTCTAAAGGATATGATACTGGAGGCGGTGTCCCCGGTTCTTGTAATCCACCATCCAACAGTGTTGAGCGTGAACTTAAAATCTCATCGGCTGTCGGTATCGCTTCACCGACCTTAGTTGCTAGCCCAAGCAGTATTTCAGCTGGGGGTGTGGTTACAGTAACCTTTGGCAATGTTATTCCACCATCTGTGACGGACCGGATAGGGTATTACACTCCACCAGAAAATCTTGACGACCATGCCTTTAACTCTGATTGGAAATATACTAGTAGTTGTACCAAAACTGCCGGTTTACAGGGAACAGAAAAATCTTCGGGTTCTTGTAATTTCACTATGTCGAATCCTGGCAGTTATCAGTTTCGTTTGTTTGCTAATGACGGATTCACCAAACTTGCCACATCTAATACTGTGACGGTAACACCATCCAATTATAATATTGAGTACCTTGTTGTCGCTGGTGGGGGAGGGGGTGGACATGGGCGTGCTGGAGGTGGTGGAGCGGGAGGGATGTTAACTGGTTCTGCAAATGTTAGTCCCGGTGTTTCTACAGCAATAACTGTCGGTGGTGGTGGAGCAGGATCAACTGTTGGGAGCTCAAAGGGTGTAAATGGCAGCAATTCATCGATCAGTTCTCTTGTGGTTTCTACTGGCGGTGGTGGAGGTGGATCGAATAGTAGCCATAACGGTGCTACAGGTGGTAGTGGTGGGGGTGCAAGTGGTAGTGGAGGTAGTATTGGTGGCTCGGGAGGGACAGGTATTGCACTTCAAGGAAATAACGGAGGCTGCGCAGCTAATGCTGGCTGTACAAGTGCTACAGTTAATGGTGCTGGCGGTGGTGGTGCGGGGGGAGTTGGAACTTTTGGTAGTACAAACCCAAATCCTCCTGGTGGCGTTGGACTGTCTTCATCAATTAGTGGTTCAGCAGTAACTTATGCAAAAGGTGGCACAGGTAGTAATTCTGGTAGTGGTACGAATGCATCAGCGAACACAGGCAACGGTGGCAACGGTGGCGACATCGATGGTGGCGCTGGTGGCTCTGGAATTGTTATTATCCGTTATCTTGGTGCAAAACGTGGGTCAGGTGGTACAGACGGAGTTTGTGGAAGTTATTATTGTCATATATTTACGAGTAGTGGGACATTTACCCCATAATGGACAAGTTTGAAGTATACAAAAGAATAAAAAAGTTGCGAAGTGAAATTGCGCGACTGCGAAATGCGTATCATATAGAAAATGCGCCGGGCGTTACTGATAATGTTTATGATGCTCTTACCCGAGAACTCAAGGAGCTCTTAAAGGAATATCCAGAATTCGAAGACCGTGATGCGCCGGAGAATCGGGTGGCGGGCAAACCGCTGGATAAATTTATCAAAGTAAAGCATCGCAATCGAATGCTCTCTTTAAACGATGCATTTTCATATGAAGAGCTTTATGATTGGGAGAAAAGAATAAAGAAACTTTTACCTTTACAAGGACGGTCCTTAAGAGAGTTTCCCCAAGAACCGTCCTTTAGTTATTTCTGCGAAGTTAAATTTGATGGTCTAGCTGTTTCACTTATTTATGAAAACGGTAAATTTGTAAGGGGTGCTACCAGAGGCGATGGGTTTGTGGGTGAAGATATAACTCAGAATTTAAAAATGATAAGTTCAATCCCACTTATTTTAGGACATCCGATGTCCACTTGGACATCCGATGTCCAAGTTCCGAATTATCTAGAAGTTCGGGGGGAAGCACTAATCTCCAAGAAGACATTGTCAAGGTTGAACCTTGACAATGAAAAAGAAGGTAAACCACTTTTTGCCAATACTCGCAACGTCGCTGCTGGAAGCCTTCGCCAGCTTGACCCAAAGCTGGTTCGCGAGAGGCATTTAGATTTTGTCGCGTATGATTTAAATGAAACTTCACCGACCCTGCAAACTCATTCCGAGAAACACGAAATGCTTCTAAATTTAGGATTCAAAGTTGAAAATTTAGAAGCCAAAACCAAGAATTTAAAAGAAGTAATTACTTTCATAGAAAAATTTGAAAAAATAAGACCAAGTTTTCCATATGGCACAGACGGAGTAGTGGTTTCTGTCGATGATATAAAACTCCAAGAAATTTTGGGTGTGGTCGGCAAGGCTCCGCGTTTTATGGTGGCATTTAAATATCCGGCAGAGCGGGCGACGACGGTAGTGAGGGAAATATTGGTTAATGTCGGACGCACCGGCGTAATCACCCCGCTTGCTATTTTTGAGCCGACACAAGTGGCAGGCTCTCTTGTCTCGAAGGCGACTCTTCACAATATGGATCAAATAGGCCGTTTAGGCCTAAAAATAGGGGACACAGTGGTGATAGAGAAGGCGGGGGATGTGATTCCAAAAGTAGTGGAAGTATTGACGCGAATGCGGACAGGTAAAGAGAAAAAATTCAAAATGCCAGAGTACTGTCCGGTTTGTGGAGGAAAAGTAGAGAAGCGAATCACCACCCCCAGCCCCCTCCTCCACAAGGAGGGGGTGCAACCCTCCCCGCCTTTTAAAGGAGGGGATAAAAGGGGTGGTCT
>Ga0209515_10001810_pt1 | contig 34599 bp, 31 predicted proteins | sample Subgroupgradi54m_FD_187454 | JGI IMG/M metagenome (GOLD analysis project Ga0209515, IMG submission 187454) | Subsurface groundwater microbial communities from S. Glens Falls, New York, USA - GMW60B uncontaminated upgradient, 5.4 m (SPAdes)... ... | reverse complement strand
TATTTTATTTAATTCGTAATTTATAAGCATGTTTAATTGTTTTTAGAATAGCCGGAACAAAAGGATTGTTTTGAACAATCATAGGAAAAACCTTTTTTCCATCTTTTGTCTTTTGTAGTAAATTTGCTTGTACTAATATTTTTAAATGTTGTGATGCTAGCGGTAAAGAAATATTTAAAATCTGCGCGATGATGCTTACAGAAAGTTTCGGTTGTTCTGTTAAAATACGAAAAATTCGATAACGTGTAACATCGCTTAAGACTTTGAACGTTGCCGCCATACTTATGTCAGTGTCACTAAAGATACGAAGATTTGCTTGTATTTCTTTTTCACTAAGCATAAATTATGATTAATTACTTAAATATTTGTTTAACTATTCAACTATATTCTCTTTTGTATAAAAAGTCAATAGGCGTTTTAAGCACCTCATCAATTGTTGGCCTATTCCGATCTTTTAAAAGTCTAGACTAACTAAAATTTCACTACCCCTAAAAAGCATAATCGAACCAAATATTTTCTCTATAATTAAACAAAGAACTCTACTAAATTAGTAGAGTTCTCGAATGGTAGACGTAACGGCATTAGATTGTGAATATAAAATAGACTGGAAAATTTTAACTACTCAGCAGATAGGTCACCACATGATGTCGACTATTATAGTCATACTCAAAACGAATTTTATTTCCGTCAATAATTTTTCCAGCCCCGCGTAGTTTTGATTTAGAAAGTGTTATTATACTTCCTTTTACTTTGTATGTTCCACGTTCACTGGAAACAGAATATGTTCCGTTACTTTTTAATACAATGGGGGCAAACAAACGACAGTTGCCACTGCCACCACCACTAACATTATAACTCCAACAACGATAACTGCCATCTAGAGATAGTTTGGTTTTGGCAAAAACTAAAGAATCTGTCACGAACATAGACAAAACAAAAACTGCTATGCTGGCGATCACAAATAATCCTACAAATTTAAAATTAAAATATTTTTTCATACTAAAAATAACCAATAAAATTAATTAGGAATACAACCAATCTTAGCATAGTCAGGAATACCGCCAGCAGGACAAGGTTTGCCATCATAAGGCGAACGCTCACTGGGAGTTTCTGACATACACTGTTGAAAAGTATAGCTATAAGCTGACCCAGCTGGACAGGTAGGCGCAGTTTGACTGTCTGGTTGAAGATTATTTAAAATACTAGTCGTTTCCTGTTTTGGCAGAGGTGACCAAGTTAGGCCGGCTGCCGCATTTCCATTTACAGCCGCATATTCTACTCGCAAAGCATGGATACCATCAGAAAGAGGAATATTTATAAGAAAAGTTTTATTGCCTCGACTAGTCCATTTGTCCAATTTTATTTCATTGTCAACATACAATTTCACCGCGTCTTTGGCTGTAACAACAAAACGATAAGTGTCATCGTCAAATTTTTGATCTTTCTTCCAACTAACTGAAAATTTTGCTGGTACATTACAAACAGTACTAGGGCTAGCTGTACCACTTTGTAAATTTAAATTTTGTCCTTCAGCTCGAACAAAAATTATTTCTTGAGACAGATCAATATTGGCATAATATGCTCCGCGCCACTGGTTTGCCGGTACTATTGTGTTAGTACAGTTGATTTTGATAGCAATTAAATTATCCAAAGTTTTTTGTAGATCAACTATATTTTTGTCCAAATTTTGTTTTTCAGTTTGTAAATTATTTTCACTACTATTTTTTGCGCTCAAATCTTTCTGTTGTTGTTTTAAAGAATCAATGTCACTACGCAATACATTCCTTTCAGTGATTAAAGTTTCCTGCTGTTTTTTTCTTTGTTCTTCTGAATTTTGTCGACTGGACTCTTTTTGTCTAACGCTATCTTCAATATCAAAGATAGTTTTATTAATCGCATCTCGTTGTTCAGTGAGAGCGTTTACACTTATTGCATAGGGCGCCGCCAAAGCAGAATTAGCACTCACTACCATTTGAGGAAAGTTACGCCACCCTTTTCGTAAATTAATATCAGCTTCGGTTGCCCAAGCGATAGTTTGATTCGTGCCAGCTGCTACTCTATGCCAACCAATCCCAGTCAAACACCAAGGCCACCAACCGCATGTCCTCCCGATACGATCAGCTTCGCGATTATTTTCATCTCGCTTGGTCTCCCAAAAACGTTTATCTGCCTCTTTTTGCCTAATCTCACCATCAATTTTTATCACTTCAGCCCGCTCCTTGGCCGCCTTCGCTTCAGTGTCATCTTTAGATTTTTGGGCCTTGGCTCGTTCTTTTTCCAACTGATCACGCCAACGCTTGAGTTCATCCAAATTCATCGGTTTGATTTGATCAGCCATTCCACGAATTTCGTTTGCCAATTTTCTAGGATCAACCCCAATATTTTGAAACACTTTATCAATATCAGCATCACTGTATCCGGTATTTTTTAAAGTATTAACTACATTATATATACCGTCAGCCACATTATTAAGAGAATTTTTGGCTACACCTATCGGACCACCAACATTATCGATACGATTATTTTTTAAGGATGCTATATCCTGCGCAGCGGTGTTGGAAATTTCATCGGATTTTTGTTGCAATGTACCTAATTGATTGTTAATAATGCTAACTTGTCTTTCTTTTTGGTCTATTTGTACTTGAATACGAGCAATTTCAGAATTATTACTATCTTGCTCCGCTTTTTTTGTGACTATTTGTTGTTGCTTTGATCTGGATTGTTGTTTTAAATTATCAATCTCCGCTTTAATAGAATCTATATTCTCAGCAGCTTTGGCTATAGATGAACCACTACTCATAAAAATTATTAACAAAAAAATAAATGTACCTCGCACGCACCTTCGCCAAATATTTTCTTCTAAAACAAATTTCATATTTACAAAATTACTTAGAGTAAAATTATCTACTTGAAGAACTCGCTAATTCAATCAATTTTTGTTTTAATTTATTATATTCATAACGATAAGAAACATCACTATAATCAACACTTCCTACCTCATCTTGTCCCAAAATTGTTTGATCAAAATCAATTGAAAGATCCTTGTAAAACCCTTCAATCGCCTGATTTGGATCAGAATCACTATAAAATATCACTCTGATCACTTCCTCTTCACCTTTATCGTTTATTCCACGATGATCACGCACACCCTGATGTATAATATTACCCAAATAACGACCTCTATCTGCTTTTAAACGCTGTAAATATTCCACTAAAGTTAAATTTTCTACACTCTCTACATCTTCAAAACCTTCACCGCAATAATCGGCTACCTCATGTTTAATTTTATCAAAATCTAACTCAACCACCTCAACTGGCGAACTAAAATCGCGCGGTGCTTGAAACTCAGCTGCGCCTGGAGGTGAATAGGAAAGAATGTCATTCATAATTTTTATAATAAAATTATAACATTATAATACTTTTTCAGCAAATTAGTTCAAGGTTCTTTTTACATGCCGCCATACCAATTTTAATACAAAAAATCCGCTTAATATAGCGGATTTTTTTAGTAGCCCCAACGGGGATCGAACCCGTATTTTCGCCGTGAAAGGGCAATGTCCTAGCCATTAGACGATGAGGCCAAATATCTGCGCGTATTATATATTATATATACAAAAAGTCAATAGAATGGCACAGCAACCTCTTGAAAATTACCCATAATTTAGCTATAGTATAGTCTTATGATCACACTTGGTATCGAATCATCTTGTGACGACACATCAGTATCTTTATTGGATTGCTCCGACAAAGGCTGTTTTGTGTTATCTGAAAAAACCGCCTCTCAGATTGAAATCCACAAAAAATATGGTGGTGTTGTGCCAGAAATTGCTGGGCGCCTACATGCCGAAAAAATAATTCCACTCATTGAAGAAATTCTCAAAGATCAACCAAAACCAGAAGTGATTGCCGTAACTGCCGGTCCAGGACTTATCACTGGTCTGATTGTTGGTACGCAAGCCGCTCGTACTTTGTCTTATGCTTGGAAAATTCCACTAGTAGCTGTGAATCATTTGGAAGGACATATTTATTCTGTTGAATTGTCTCCAAATCAAAAAATTGAATACCCGGCGATCGCACTAGTCGTTAGTGGTGGACATACGGAGATAACTCAAATAAATAATCCTGGAGAATATAAATTACTTGGACACACCAAAGATGACGCAGCCGGTGAATGTTTTGATAAAGTCGCCAAACTAATCGGCTTGCCTTATCCCGGTGGTCCACAGATCTCCAAACTAGCCGAAACTGGAAAAACTGATGCAATAAATTTTCCTAGACCGATGATGAAGGAAAATAATTTTGATTTTTCTTTTTCTGGATTAAAAACTTCGGCCCTTTATTGGTTACAAAAAAATAAATTATCTGCTGAAAAAATAATTTCAAATAATTTACCGACCGGAGTTTTTGGACAAAAACAAAACGACCCTACACGCGAAGATTTTTGCGCATCATTTGAACAGGCAATTGTGGATGTATTAGTTTATAAAACCATCCACGCTGTCAAAGAAAATAATCCTAAAACTTTAATACTTGCTGGCGGAGTTAGTGCCAATAAAAAATTGCGCGAAACACTCGCACAAATAATCTCGCAAGAATATCCCGAAACAAAATTCCTTTATCCAGAATTAAAATACTGTATGGACAACGCCGCGATGATCGCGGTAGCTGGATATTATCAGGCAAAGAAAAATAATTTTACAAACTGGCAAGATATCATAGCTGACCCAAACTGGCGCCTTACCAATTAATAAAATAATAAAAAAAACAGACACTTATCAAAGTATCTGTTTTTTTTTGAGACTCTATTCATTTAATAATTTTTTCACCAACCTCTTCAAATCATCATCCGAATAATAATCTATCATTATAGTACCACGGATACCTTTCTGAGTAATATTTACTTTAGTACCAAGTTCCGCGCGTAATTTATCTTCGAGATAAAGTACATTCGGATCTTTACGAATCGGACGATTGTTTAAAACTTTTTGTTTGTTAGCCTCACGCTCTAGATCACGCACCGTCATTTTTTCTCCAAGCATTGAAGACAACATATTCAGTTGTTCTTGAGAAGTGGACAATGACAATAGAGCCCGCGCCTGACCAGAATTTATTTTTCCTTCCACCAAAGCAGCTTGCACCTGATCCGGTAAATCGAGCAAGCGCACTGCATTGGCAATCGCCGGACGACTCTTCCCCACTCTCTCTGATACCTGTTGTTGAGTAAGACCAAATTCTTCAATTAAACGCTTGTAGGCAAAAGCTTCTTCTAACGGATTGAGATTTTCACGTTGAATATTTTCGATCAATGATACTTCTAATTTTTGTTGATCTGCCCATTGTTTTATCAAAACCGGCACAGTGGTCAAACCAGCCAACTGTGAAGCGCGCCAACGACGTTCACCGGCGACCAATTCATAACCACCATCTGTTTTTTCTACCACCAATAATGGCTGTAAAACTCCATGTTCTTTGATAGAAGAAGCCAACTGATCCAATTCCTCTGGTTTAAAATTTTTACGCGGTTGTTTTAAATTGGGAGAAATTTTACTAATCGGAACAAACCAAACTTTGCCTTCATCAGCACTAACACTGGATGAATTATTTTTAATTGTCGGCGTAATTAATGCGCTTAATCCACGTCCTAAAGACATATACTATTAATTAGTTTTTTCAAAAAAATCTAACACCTCACGCGATAATCTTTCATAAGCTTTGGCCCCTTTGCCTTTTGGCTCATAATGAAAAATACTTTTCCCAAAACTTGGCGCTTCAGCCAGTCGCACCGTGCGTGGAATAACTGAACGAAAAATATTGTTGGGGAAAAATTTATAAAGTTCATCCAACACCTCTTCAGATAGTTTATTACGACTATCAAACATAGTCACCACTGCTCCCAACACATTAAGCTCCGGTTTAATATTTTCTTTAACCAATTCTACTGTTTTTAATAATTGTCCAAGACCCTCCAAAGCATAATACTCCGCTTGCACCGGTATTAAAATATGATCAGCTGCGACCAAACCATTGAGTGTTAATATACCGAGTGACGGTGGGCAATCAATCAATACATAATCATAGGCATGTTTAACTTCACTCAAAAGATCGGACAATTTTCGCTCCCGACCGTCTACATTAACCAACTCCACATTGGCGCCCGCCAAATCCGGTGTAGCTGGCACTACTCGTAGTCCAGCATGCGAAGTGTTGGCTACCACATCATGAACACGAGCTTGTCCCATCAAAGCATGATAAAGGCCGTTTTGTAATTCACGATATTTTATCCCCAAACCAGAAGTAGCGTTGCCTTGTGGATCCAAATCTACTAATAACACAAATTTCCCCGCTTCAGACAACGCGGCTGCGAGATTAACAGCGGTGGTAGTTTTTCCCACCCCACCCTTTTGATTCACAACCGAAATGATAACAGACATAGTTTATTTTTACATCGGATAGTATATCATAAAGTTGACAAAAAATAAAAGATTGGCTATAATTATGGAGAAATTAGAGCCGCGGTGTCGGAATTGGTAGACGAACTGGACTCAAAATCCAGCGATCGCAAGGTCATGAGAGTTCGATTCTCTCCCGCGGCACTAAATTAATCCTGACCTGTCGGGATTTTTTTATAGACAAAACTTAGCAAAACTGATACTATTCATGATCAATATGAATTTTTATTCTATCGTAATTTACGAAATTATTTTGGTCAGCGCTTTGCTGATTATTTGGACTATTCGTGATTTGCATAGGCCGGGATTATTTTTGAATCGATACAAAAATTTTGCTTATAGCGTGATTATTTTATTAAGTATTTTTATTATTTGCGCAATCGACACACGTTTTATTGAACCAAACATAATTACAAAGAATGAATTTGATCTTCCAACTGCCAACCTAAAAATACCAATCAAAGTCGTCTTCATTTCCGACCTTCACATTGGCAAATACAAAAAAAGTTCTTGGACACAAAAAATTGTTAACAAAATAAACATTATCAAACCGGATTTAGTTTTAATTGGCGGAGATTTTATTGTGAACGAAGGTGCGTTTGAAGATGAAACTCAATATTTAGAACCTTTAAAACAACTAACTGCTAAATATCCAATTTATTATGTTTTTGGTAATCATGAATATGGCATGAGCGGAAATTCCATTGATAGCATAAAAGGTCAGACCGGCGATCGTTCTGGTCTACTGGCAAAAAAAATGCAAGAATTGGGCATTCCATTACTACTCAACCAATTGATTTGTCCAAAAATAAAAGACCAACCAATTTGTATTTTTGGCATTAATGATATTTGGGAGAATGATTTTAATTTTAAAGAATTAAAAAACTGGAACAAGACTACTCCCTTGATTTTACTAGCTCACAATCCGGATGCCATTTTGTTTTATCCAAAAAATGAACCACCGCCAAACATTACTTTGGCTGGTCACACGCATGGCGGACAAATCCGCTTACCATTTATTGGTGCGCTAGGTGATGCAAAAATTGCTCTACCAAAACAATTTTACAAAGGATTAAATGACTGGAAGGGAGCAAAAGTATTTACTTCAGTTGGATTAGGCGAGTCGGGCGGACCGGTACGATTTTGGAACCCACCGGAAATTGCAGTTATAAACTTAAAACCACAGAATTGATTCTGTGGTTTTTTGATATTTAATTACTATATAAAATTATGGCTTCAGACGAGAAATAGTACGAGGAAATGGAATACATTCACGAATATGCTCCACACCAGTAATCCAACGCACCGCCCGTTCAAGCCCAATACCAAATCCGGAATGTGGCACACTACCGTATTTACGTAGATCCGTATACCAAGCATAATCCGCTTCATTTAAACCTTCGGCTTTGATGCGAGCTGACAATAATTCTACATTATCTTCACGCTGACTACCGCCAATCAATTCTCCACCACCTTCAGTCGCAATCAAATCATCATTGTAAACTAAATCTGGATTTTCTGCTGAGCGTTTCATATAAAATGGTTTGATGCTCTTTGGCCATTTTTCGATAAATACTGGCACCTCGGAATCTTTGGTTAGCAATCCTTCGTCATCATTACCGAGATCTTCACCGTATTTAATATCGCTACCCATCGCGTTTAATTTTACAATTGCCTGATCGTAGGTATAGCGCGTGAATGGTGCATCGGCTTTTTTCAAATTTTCAATATTGCGTTCTAAAATATCCAACTCTTCTATGCAATGTTCCAGACAATAACGCACAATGTGACGCACCAAACCTTCTTGAATTTTTAAATTTTCTTCGTGTTCCACAAAAGCCGCTTCGGCATCCATCATCCAAAATTCGGTGAGGTGGCGTTTGGTTTTACTTTTTTCGGCGCGAAATACCGGACCAAAATCATAACAACGTCCGACCGAAGCGATCGCCGCCTCGATATATAGTTGGCCAGATTGCGAAAGAAAGGCTTCACCCAAATCAAAATATGGTACGGCAAAAAGCGTGCTAGTCCCTTCACAAGCATTTGGCGTAAAAACCGGCGAATCAGTTTTGATAAAATTCTGCTGATGCAAATATTCGTTGATTGCCATGATAATAGCATCACGCACACGCAAGATTGCCCACTGGCGTTTGCTACGCAACCACAAATGACGATTATCCATCAAAAAATCCGGACCATGATCCTTCAGGGCAATAGGATAATCTATCGCCTTTTGCAAAATTTTTAAATCCTTCACTTGCAATTCAAAAACATTTTCTTTTTTTGGATGTTTAGTTACTTCGCCAGTTACTTCGATTGAAGATTCTTGAGTTACTTCTTCACAAGCTTGCCATACTTCGCCAGACAAACTTTTTTGCACGGCTACACCTTGCACAAATCCAAAACCATCGCGTAATTCCAAAAATGAAATTGGGCCACTACTGCGTTTGTTGTAGAGCCAACCTTTTATGGTCACTTCTTCCCCCACATGTTGAACCAAATCTTTGATAAGAATATACATATTTTTCTTTAAATTACCTAAAAATCTTATCAAAGATATCAAAAAAAGGCAAGACAACACTAATACAATTACATCCCCAAATTCCCTGCCGCACCCAGTGATACCTTTTTTTTGAGCTCTTCCGACCAGTTTATTTTCCCTTTTGGTAATAAATTCAAAGACTTTTTGTAGGCATCGCGAAAAGTGATATTTTTTGTTTTAACTAATTCCAATGCTTTATCAGCTGCTAATATTTCTACTGGTATTTTTGATTCAAGTTGTTTTAAATTTGGTGTTAAATCTTTCAAAACCAATTGCATCACCTGTATTGAATCTAAAACTATACCAGTACTTTCAAAAAGCGGCTTTTTCATTAATTGGGTATCTCGGTTATAACCTGATAGCAGACCAAAAGTTAGATTTTTAATTAACAACTGATTATTTATTACCACTTTACTATTAGCCCTAACCAACTCCAGTACATCAAGATTTTTTTTCTGAGGCATAATACTGGAACCGGTAGTGAGACTTTCATTGATAGAAAAATATTGAAATTCGTTCATCGTAAATATCAATAAATCATTGGCTAGACGCCCCAAAGTCATCATAATTTGTGATAAACTTTCTAAATAAATGCTTTCAAATTTTCCCTTACTATTTTGACAATACAGAGAATTAATTTGGACTGATGCAAAACCCAATTGTTTGGCTACAAACACACGATCCAAAGGTAAATTAACACCAAATCCAGCCGCACTACCAAGCGGACTCTTGTTCAAATACTTTAATGATAATTTTAAATATTCTATGTCATCCTTTAAACTTTCATAATGAGCAGCCAAAAAATGACCGACACTACTAAGCATCGCCGGTTGCATATGGGTATAACCAACCATTGGAATATTTTTATAATCCTTAATTTTCTTTTCCAAAATTGTACACAATTCTAAACAAATTTTATTTATCGTTTTTGCTTTATCCTGTAAATACAATCTCAAAGCCACCAACACTTGATCGTTTCTACTTCTACCGGTATGTATTTTTTTACCAATTGAACCAATTTTTTCAACTAAATAATTTTCTATAAAAGTATGACAATCTTCATCTTCTACAGAAATTTTTATTTTGCCTTTTTCCCAATCTATTTTTATATTATCCAGACCACTTTTTATTTTCTTCAATTCTGTCTTGTTCAATATTCCAATTTTATTTAATCCTTGAGCATGAACCAAGCTCGCCTGCAAATCATAAAGTAACAAATTACCATCAAGCAAATAATCATCTCCCACTGTATATTTTTCAATTATTTTATTGATAATTGTTTTATTTTTTTGCCATAATTTTGTCATACATTTTCAATTAATACTTAAATACCTGCTGGGCGGTTTTTTGCGCCAAACTATAAATTTCAATAAATCCCGCTGACGCGTTTTGATTGAAGGCGGCATTTTTATCAAATGTGGCTAAATCTTTATTGAACAATGAATAAGGCGATGACAGTGCAACTACCGTAGCAGTACCCTTAAATAATTTTACCTGCACTTTACCAGTCACTTTTTTATTGTGATCATTGATAAAAGCATGAATATGTGACATCACCGGCTCGAACCATTTGGCACCATAAGTTAAATACGCCCACTTGTGATCAACAATTTCTTTGAATTCATTTTCATCTCTGGTTGAAACTAATTGCTCTAATTTTTTATGGGCGCTGATCAAAATTGTCGCACCAGGATTTTCATAAATACCTCTAACTTTTAAACCAACTATTCTATCTTCAATCAAAGGTACTATTCCCACTCCATGTTTTGCTCCGATTTTATTAGCATAGGCGATAATGAAATCCAAATCTATTTTTTCACCATTAATTCCTGACGGAATTCCCTCGACAAATTCTACTTCAATAATTTCTGATTCATTCGGAGCATGTTCAGGCAAAGCACACCATTGTAATATTTTTTCCAGCGGTGGAATTAATTTTGGATCTTCGATTTCTCCTCCCTCTCCAGTGTTCCCCCACATATTTTCATCATACGAATATGGTGAATCAACTTTTTGTTTTACTGGAATATTATTTTCTTTAGCATATTGAATTTCTTCATCTCTACCCATACTCCATTCTCGCACTGGCGCAATAATTTTCATTGTTGGATTCAAAGTTATGATATAACTTTCAAATCTGACTTGGTCATTTCCTTTACCAGTACAACCATGAGCGATCACCTGACAGTCAAATTGTTTGGCAAATTTTACTGCCAGTTGAGAAATTATTACTCTGCCAAGTGGTGTGCTCAGAGCATAACCACCCTGATAGTCCGCATTGGCCTTTATTGCTAGCGATAAAACCTGATCCGCAAAATCTTTTTTTGCATCATAAATTATTGCTTCTTTGGCTCCCAATTTCAAGGCCTTATTTTTTATCATTTCCAAATCATCAGCAGTTTGACCGATATTTATTGTTAAGGTCACCACTTCGCAATGATAATTATCTTGAATCCACTTTAACATAACCGATGTGTCTAATCCTCCAGAATACAATAATAAACATTTTTTGAATTCACCATTTTTTGCTTCATAAGAAGCCACTTTTTGATATTCGTTTTTCATATACTTATAAATAATAACTTAAAAATAAAAAATCCACCTCTTATGAGAGGTGGATGAGTTATTATTTTTTATAATATACTAAGCCAGCCAACTCTCACAAGAGTGGCAGCTACGGCGAACATTATTTATAAATAAAATTGTTTTCATAATTATTTTTCAAATTCCACAAGAATATTTAATTAAATAGTAATACAATTAAAAATTCTTGTCAATATCTTTTTTAACTTTCCCTAAATATTCATAAAAATAAATCCTAAGGGAAAGCGCCGTCAACTTTCCAAATCGACGGCGGAAAAAATTATCAAGAAGAATATTTAGCCAAGCCCCTCCCCTTACTTGGCCAAATGAATCGTGGCACCCACCTTCACGCCGAGCTGCTTACGAGCGTTGCCGCCTTGGAGCATGATCTCGAGAAAACGATGTTGCCCCAAGCCTGAAGATCCCACCGTGAGTCCGAGCGTCCAGTCAGGAATGTCCTTGAGACGTTCAAAACAGGTGATGAGATGTTTGTGTCCACCAATCAAGATCTCCACGGATTTGTCAGGTTCGAAGCCGATCTCTTCAGGCAAACACGTGGTCTTCAAATTGCCAAAGCAATCAACGAAAGCGACCGCACCCACATGATTTTCACCGCAGTGAGCCTTCAGATTGACCGCTTGCGCCGGCACCAGCTTCCGGTCACGCACCACCGCCTTGGCGACACGCGGCAGGAATTCCAGACTCCGGAACTGGGTACGAACGATGTGCTGTTGAAGCTGTACATCATCGGTGAGATGCGGCACCACATCAGGGATATTGTAGATGTTCAACACCCCATCCGCGACCTTGCTCAGAGCGCTCAGAGTAGCACCATCCACAGAGGCGAAAATAATCGTATTGCCGATCTGGATCTTCCCAAAAGGAGTGCCATTGATGTGCTTCTTGGCCGCCCCGTTGCGCGGTGCGACATTCACCAGGATGACACCAGGATTGCCATCGAGTGCATCGAGCAGATCGACCAGGAGAAACCCAGCCTCAATATCCGTACGCACTCCAGCAAAAATGATGTTCACACCAGGGAAGTACGCCCCCAAGCGAGCTTCTTGACGCAGACGCGCATTTTGATCCCGACAGTCGTTGATAACATGAATATTCATGGTCGTTCCCCTTTTTTGTTGTCTCCCAGACTTTTCTGGTTCCTCTACCCACACCGTTGTGAGTAAGATTTTTCTATCTTAATTTCAAATTAAAACAAAAAAATCTTACCCGACAGGATAAGACACAAAATTTTTCTTTTAAATAAAAGACGTATCTATCCCGATATGGGTTGGAGTTACCACCTTGACTGAAATAGCTAGGTTGGTAGAGAGTCAACGGGCCAAATCCCTCGTCTCTTCTTGATAATATATTTTTAAAAGAACTGTTTTTAGTATAGAGAAAAGAAACACAATCGTCAAGTGCATAACTTTAACTTAACAAGTTTTTTCTCACTATGATATTGAACATACAAAAAAACTAAACGATTGGCAATCTCCGTATTTTGCTCCAATGTTTTATCCCATTGTTTAGAAAATAAATTTTGCAAAGCTTGCAAATCGACCGCTCGAATGGGATACACTTTTTCTTGTTGCTGTTTTTCTATCAACAAACATTTTCTACACACTACTCCACCACCAGCCGGAAAAAAACCCGCTAAATTATTTTTATCGTTACAAATTGCACAACAATTTAGACTAGGAGTAAAACCAAAAATATCAATTAAATTACTCAGAAAACCATATCCCAGTGCAGTCGAAGTTTTTTCAGTGATATCCAAAAATTCCAACCAATTTTTTATTAACAAAAATACCTGACTGTCACGCTCGTTATTTTTAGTTAGAGTAGTTAACCACCCAAACACTGTTTTTAATAAAATCATTTTATCTAAATCATTTAAAATATTTTTATAACAATATAGCGGCACTGCTTTGATAAGCTGAAAGTTTTCTTTTTTTGGCAATATTTCCGCTTCAATTAAAAAAAACGGCTCCAAAAAGGCCGAATTTTTACTGGTAATTTTTTTGACACCGCGAACGACTGCTTCGATCTTTCCTTGTTCCCAAGTATATAGTGAAATCATTTGATCCTTCTCACGCAAATTGGTGCGCGACAAAACAAAAGCGTACATACTATTTTTTATTTTTTGCCAAATAACTTTCGAGTATCACCATTGCCGATTTTTCATCACGACTGGCTCCACCTTCTGATCTGTCCGCTTGGCGAGATGAAAATTTTTCATCAAAAAAATCAATTTTGATTTTGGTATCGAGACTATCGGCAAATTCACGAATACGCTCAGTGTTTTTATTTTCACTCCCATCCATCGAAAATGGTAGCCCTACTATCAGCAACTCAATATGTTCTTTTTTAATAAATTCTTCCAAATTTCTTCTAGCTTTATTTTTATCTTCACTTTTTATTATACCAAAAGGAAAAACTGCCCCGATGCCAGTATCACACCAAGCCAAACCAATGTTTTTTGTGCCAAAGTCAATCGCCAAAATTTGCATATTATTTTTCACTAGGCCTCCTAGTCGCCACGATATTTCCAGTTTCCGTAATTACTATAGTATGCTCAAAATGTGCGCTCATTGAGCCATCCACCATCACAATCGTCCAACCATCTTTCCCTGTTTTGACATGCCAATCTCCAATGGCAATCATCGGCTCGACAGCGATAACCATTCCGGGTTTTAATTTTATTTTTTCTAATTTTGGATCATAATAATTTGGAATTCTAGGATCTTCATGCACCGCGTGACCAACTCCGTGTCCAACCAAATCACGAATAATCCCGTATTTCCCCTGAGATTTTACATAATGTTCTACCGCTCTACCGATATCGGCGACACTATTTCCCGGTATCGCCACTTTTATCGCTTCCTCTAGAGACTGTTCTGTCACACGCAATAATTTTTCATTTTCTTTAGAAATTTTTCCGACTGCCACCGTATAAGCAGTATCAGTATAATATCCGCGCTCACCTTTTTTGTATGGCCACTCCATACCAATATCAATAGTAAAAATATCTCCATCTTTTAAAATACAATCCTTTTTGGCAATTCCATGAACCAGCCCTTCGTTGACAGAAGCACAAATCGTAGTTGGAAAAGGAGTGTCATCAGGATGAGTTTTATAGCCTTTGAAAGCGGGACGACCGCCAGCATCACAAATCATTTTTTCGGCCGCTTGATCTACCTCCCAAGTACTCATTCCAGGTTTGACCATTTTATACAATTTTTCCAAAATTTCACCAGTCAATTTACAACCGGCAAGAATCTTTTTTATTTCTTCCTGAGTTTTTATAAGTGCCATAAAAAATAATTAAACGTTGATTATCTTTTGAATTTCTTTTTCTACTTCATCGATACTTTTCATTCCATCTACTTTATTTAAAACATTATTTTGGGAATAAAAATCTAAAATTGGTTTTAATGTTTTGTTGCCTTGCAGTTCAATTCTTTCTTTTATCACTTCTTCGCTATCGTCTTTTCGTAAAACCAATTCACCGCCACATTTTGGACAATCAACAAGATCTTTGGTGGTTGTAAAATATGGAATAATTTCTCCACACTGGCTACAAATTCTACGCTTGGTTAGGCGATCAAATGATTCTTCATCCGACAAAGATACCTCCACCGCTTGTACTTCATTTTCCCAACCATTTTCTTCAAAAAATTTTTGAAATTCTTTGACTTGTTCAAGATTGCGAATCGCACCATCTAACACTACACCCACACCTGCATTCAGATTTTTCTTAATTTCTTTAAAAGCCAGACCATACACCAACCAATCTGGTACCAGCTTGCCTGCTTTCATTTCTTCAAGTGCTTTTTTCTCTTTTTCGCTAGCATTTTGATCAGTTGTTAAAGCACGAAAAAGATCACCAGTAGAGATATGTTTGTATCCAAATTTCTGAGCGATCAACTTGGCTTGAGTACCCTTTCCAGAACCAGGAGGGCCGATGAAAATTAAAATCTTTTTTAACATAACTATTTTACAAAATTTTTTATTCTTTCCGCTTCTTTTTCCACAACCACGCCGTCATATTCGCCGGCATGAGCAGTGACACCTTCATACACTGGTGCACGTTGATCGAGATGTAAATTAAATACGATGTTTCCTTTTTCAATTAAAACATAAATGTGAAAACGTGGATACCAATCACCATGAACTCGCTTCACATAACTGACTTCACCATTTCGAGTGCGGTGCAGTCCATACCCACAACGACGGATAAATTTCTCAGGATCACCTATTTTTTCTGCTTCAAATATTATTTTCATAATTACTAGAGTTGAGTCAAAAACAAAAATAATTTTGTTTTTGCGAAACTCGACGTAATTTCAAGTTCCGCAGGAACTTATACTTCGCAAGTTTACTAAAAATGATGATAGAAGTCAACGATATTAAACACAAGACCCTCGCTCGGACATCCACCTTTTGAGGGTGAACGCCGAGACGAGGGTCCGAGAAACCGAGGACCGACCAACCGACACCGAAGTGCCGAGAGGCCGAGTGACCAAAGTTTCTTACTCGCAGGCGACGAGGACGCCGAAGCCGGAAAGCAGCTGAACGCGGAAACCGCGCAGGTCGAAGAGCCGGCGCGAGCCATCCACGTGCGCGCACGGAACGCAGACGGGGCCGTCGGAGCGCGCCCACCGGGAATCCTCGCTGATCGCGAAGACCCACCACCACTTCTCCACCTCCTTGGGATGGTCGTGGAGGAAGCCGGCGAGATCGCCGGTGTTCCCGAGGACGAAGCCAGCGGCCGTGAGACGCACGGCGGCCTGCTCGCTCGTTTCGCCACTGAGGTACGGCTCCACCCGGAAGTTCATCTTCCGAACATCAGTCCCAGCGAGCTTGAAGCGCTCCGAGGTGATGTCCGAGTTGATGTTCCCGAGATTAGCCGGACCGACCGCGCGTTCGATCAACTTGCGCAGACCGAGCGATTGGTCGTAGGTAACGGAAAAGCCGACCACCGACAACCCCTCCAACAACTCCTTGATCCGCGTTGCAATCTGCGGGTGGGACACGAGGCGCTGAGCGGCCTCGAAGCTCAGGTCAAGAGAAGTCATCGCGTCCATCGCGATCTTCCCGACTTGCGTTTTCTGTCCGGACGTGAACTTGCGGTTCATATCCTTTCTCCTTACGTTTGTGGTTTGCCTTTATCCGAACACTTGCCGGATTGGGGTTTACCACGATTAAGACCAAGAAATTATTCCTAGTCTTCTTTCTGCTTATCAACTAGATTCCCGTTTACACGGGAATGACAAAGTGGTAGGCAAAAATAAGACTGAGAATAACGGTGAACAGTACCACAAAATTGTGACTTTGTCAATAATTGACGGACTTTCATTTTTAGCATAAAATATAATCTATATTACTATAGATTCCCGCTTTCGCGGGAATGACAAACACACTATGAAACGTTTTGAACTAACTTTTGCCTTTTTACAATTACCTTTGGACTATTTGATGTTGGTGTTAGCCGGATTTTCGGCTTATGGATTGCGTTTTACGAAACTTGTTATCACTATTCGTCCGATTCTTTTTAATTTATCTTGGAATAAATATTGGCCGTTAGTCTTAATAGTAGCTGCTGTTTGGGTTTTAATATTTGCTCTTACCGGACTGTACAGTGCCAACCCCAACCGTAAATTAACTCAGGAACTAGGTCGGGTTTTTTTGGCCTGTTCTACCGGTTTTGCGGCCATTACTATTTATGTCTTTTTTACATTACAAAAATTTGACTCTCGCTTTTTGGTTTTAGTTGGTGCAGTCTTAGCTCTTTTTTACATTACACTCACGCGCACCGCTTTGCGTTTATTAAAAATATTATGTTATCGCCTAGGTATTGGCTTGCGTCGCACCGTAATTATCGGCACTCAAAGTGTCGCTGACCAAATCCGACACTCACTCGAAAACCAACCAGGGCTTGGCTACAAAATAGTTGGTTTTTTGAAAAATTTTAATCAGGCAGAATTATCCAAATTAAATAAAACCGGCCTAGATGAAATAATTTTTGCCGATCCAAAAAGCAAAGAAGACGAAGCTCTACAAACAATCGACTTCGCCAACGAACATCACATCACTTTCAAATATTCAGCTGATCTTTTTGCTACTATTTCTTCCAATATGGCGGTCTCCACTATTGCTGGCATTCCTATTATCGAGCTGCGTCGCACTCGCCTCACCGGCTGGGGCAGAATTTTAAAACGAACCAGTGATATTTTTGGTAGTATATTTTTTCTAATAATTTTATCACCATTATTTTTAATTATTGCTTTAATTATTTTTATTGAAACTGAAGGACCAATAATTTATAAAAATGAACGCGTCGGACAAGAAGATAAAAAATTCTTTACTTACAAATTTCGTTCCATGTATAAAAAATACTGCACTGGTGATCAATTTGGTCAAGCTGGCCAAGCGGCCATCGAATTGGAAAAAGAACTAATCAAAGAAAAAAGCGCCAAACAAGGACCGGTTTACAAAATCAAAAACGATCCTCGTATTACTCCATTTGGTCGCCTTATCCGTCGTTTTAGTTTGGATGAATTACCGCAATTTTTTAATGTTTTGATTGGCAATATGAGTTTGGTTGGCCCTCGTCCGCACCAACCGCGTGAAGTAAACAAATACGAAAAATGGCACAAAACAGTCCTGGCTATCAAACCCGGTATTACCGGAATAGCCCAAATTTCCGGACGCAGTGACCTAAGTTTTGACGAAGAAGCGCGTTTGGATATTTTTTATATTGAACATTGGAACTTTTTTATTGATTTAGTAATTTTAATAAAAACTCCATTTATAGTAATAAAGAGAACTGGATCGATTGTATGAAAATTGCCCTAGTGCATGATTATCTTTCGCAAGATGGAGGGGCGGAAAAAGTTTTAAAAGCATTACATGAAATTTGGCCAGAGGCGCCGATTTTTGTTTTATTTCACGATCATCAAAAAATAAATTATTTGGATAATGAAAAAATTGTAGAATCGTGGCTTGCCAAGATGCCATTTATCAACAATATTTTTCAGTGGTATCTCCCGCTCATGCCTATGGCGACCGAACAACATGATCTGCGTGGGTACGATCTAGTAGTTTCTTCTACCAGTAGTTTCGCCAAAGGCGTTATTACTTCACCGAATACACTTCATCTATCTTATTGTCACACTCCACCCCGTTTTCTTTGGGGTGATGGCAACAACTATTTGTCTGATTTGAAAAGTAATTATTTTATTAAATTAATTTTACCACTGCTCAACCATCGCTTGCGTATCTGGGATCAAATGAGTACTCAACGCGTTGATCATTTTATTGCCAATTCTCAAACTGTCCAAAAAAGAATCAAAAAATATTATCGTCGTGACTCTGATGTGATTTTTCCACCAGTCGATACTCACCGTTTTCAAATCGCTGACAAACTTGGTGACTATTATGTCGCCGGCGGTCGCCTAGTCCCCTACAAACGTTTGGATTTGGTAGTAAAAGTTTTTAACCGCCTACAATTACCACTAAAAATTTTTGGTATTGGTCCGGAGTTAAAATATCTGAAAAAAATCGCCAAATCAAACATCGAATTTTACGGCAAAATTTCTGAAAATGAAAAAGCCGTGTTGTTTAGCCGAGCGCTCGCCTTTATTCATCCTCAAAAAGAAGACTTTGGTATCACACCAATCGAAGCGATGGCGGCAGGCCGTCCGGTTATCGCCTATGGACATGGTGGCGCTACCGAAACTGTCATACCGGGTGAAACCGGTCTATTTTTCTATCAACAAACTTGGGAATCTTTATTTGAAAGTATCATCAATTTTGACCAACATCATTGGGACAGTGAAAAAATTCGTCTTCATGCTCAAAATTTTTCTGGTGACAAATTTAAAAATAAAATTAAATCTTTTGCCGACGACTGTTTGTCGCAATTCAAAAATAGTTTAAATTCAATATGAACATCGGTGTAGATATTCGACCACTCATGGTCAAAAATAAAACTGGCATTGGCGAATATACTTTTGAATTGCTAAACGCTATTTTTAAGGAAGATAAAAACAATCATTACTTTTTATTTTCCAATTCATCAAAAGAATTAAATAAAAATATTCCCAACTGGAGCCAATCAAATATTCATCACATTCACACCAGTTACCCAAATAAATTTCTTAACCTTGCTCTCGCTTTTGGTCTTATAAACATCAACCGACTGTTGCCGGAAAAAATCGACTATTGGTATTCTCCCAATATCAATTTTTTGTCTCTAAATAAAAAAACTAAACACGTATTAACTATCCACGATATTTCTTTTGAGTTATTTCCTGAATTTTATACTACCAAACAACATTTGTGGCATAAAATCATTAATCCAAAAAAACAATGCCAGCAAGCTGATACTATCATCGTGCCATCAGAGAATACCAAACGAGATTTAATAAATTATTATCAAATAACAGCCAATAAAATCAAAGTAATTTATCCAGGTATATCACAAATTTTTGATTTAACCGAAGCCAAATTAAAACTACAAAAAACTATTATACAAAAAAAATATAATCTCCCAGAAAATTTTATCTTATTTTTAGGATCAATCGAACCACGAAAAAATTTATTGGGATTGATCCAAGCTTTTGAAAAATTACCTAGCAATTTAACTGAAAAATATTATTTAATAATTGCCGGTGGATCTGGTTGGAAGAATAAAAATATTTATGACTACGCCAATCAGTCAAAACTGCGCGACCATATCAAATTTCTAGGATATATTGCTGACGATGACAAACCGGCGTTATATGCTTTATCAAATCTTTTTGTTTTTCCAAGTTTTTATGAAGGTTTTGGATTTCCAATTATCGAGGCAATGAAAATTGGCACTCCAATTATCACTAGCAACCGCTCATCACTACCGGAAATTTCCAAAGGTGCCACTCACCTAATTAACCAAAACAACATAACTGATTTGAGTTCATCAATAAAATTACTTCTAGAAAATAACAGACTCTACGCCGAGTATTTAAAAAGAGGCAAAGAAATTGCCTCTAAATATGTTTGGGAAAATAGTGCCAAAGAACATCTTTCAATATTTGGTAATTAGCGAAGTTTGTTGAAAATCAAATAGATGAAATAAGATAAATTTAATACTGCTAAAGCCACGATTGAAACCCAACCGGCAATATTTAGCGCCAAACCATTGCGATGTTTTCCCATGATATCTTTGCGATTCAACAATCGTAATAAGAAGAAAAATAAAACCGGCAAAACAAAAGTATTTAGAGCCTGTGATGCTATCAATACTGGTATTATTGGAAAATTTGGAATCAATACAATCAAAGCGGTAGAAAAAATACAAAATAAAAATATTTTATAAAAAGCAGACGACTCTTGAAAACCGGAGTTTACTTTTCCTTCCCAACCAAAAGCCTCCGTAAGAGAATAAGCGGTGGCAATAGTCACCACACCCGCCCCAAGCATCGAAGCATTGTAAAGCCCCCAAGCAAACAAATGTTTGGCCAAAGTACCGGCAAACGGTTCCAAAGCGCGCGCCGCGTCGGCCGCATCCGTAATAGTAATGCCATTCACATACAAAGTGCCGGCTGTTGCCACAATGATAAAAAAGGCAACAAAATTTGTCCAAAAAGAACCTACATACACATCGGCTCTAGCCAAACCCAAATCTTGAGTACGCACCCCTTTTTCGACAAAATATGATTGGATAAAAAATTGCCCCCAAATCGTCACCGTAGTGCCAACTAAGGCAATGGCCATAAATAGAAAATCTTTGGTAGGAATCCAAGACGGCACGACGATAGATTTCATCGCCACCGACCAATCGGGATGAGTCATAAATCCAGCCACAACATAGGCCAAATAAAGAGCCGAGGAAGTGAGAAAAATTCTCTGAATATTTTTAAAATTTCCGGAAATTACCAGCCAACTAATCAGACCGGCCGAACTCAACACAAACAACCAATTTGGGATACCATAAATATTGGCCACTGCCGATATACCAGAAAACTCCGCCAAAATATTGGCCCAATTGGCAATAAAACTTAACAAAATAATAAAAAAAGTCGCTTTGAAAGGAAAATTTTCACGGATCAAGGCCGACAAACCCTTGCCAGACACTATCCCCAACCGCGCCCCCATCTCCTGAGTAATCGCCAAAACAAAAGTTATCAAAAATAACACCCAAATAAGATGATAGCCATACTGAGCGCCAGCTACCGAATAAGTAGCAATACCACCGGCATCATTATCGGCCGTGCCAGCGATAATTCCAGGTCCAATTACACTTAACATCAACAACATTCTTGGCCAAAGTTTTTTCTTTTTTGAGTTTTTTGTTGTTCCCACAGAAGTGGAAATCTTTTTATTTTCCATATTAAGCATTTGGCATTAAAACTCGCATCACATCGTCTACTGTCACAACTCCCAAAAATTTATTATCCTTATCTACCACCGCGGCAGAATTCAAATCATATTTTGTCATCAAGTGAGCGACACTTTTTATCGACTGAGTAGGATGCAATACTGGCAAATGAATATTTTTTTTCATGACATCTTTTAGAATCTCATCGGAATCGGCAACCAATAATCTTCTAAAAGAAACTACTCCTTTATATTTTCCTTTATCATCAATTACATAAACATAACTGGCTGAACGAAAATTATCCGAGAGTTTGCGAATTTTGTCAATCGTCATACTAACAGTATCGTCAGGAGATCCAGCCAAATAATCAACATTCATCAAACCACCGGCGGTATCGTCCTCATAGCTCAGAAGTTTATTTACTTTTTTCATTCGATCCTGCTCTACAAAATCAAGCAACTGTTTGGATTGGTGTTCTGGCAAAGATTGAATCAGATCCACCAACTCATCGATAGACATGCGTTCACTAATACGAGCCGCATGCTCTGGACTCAATTGTGAAATCAATAATTTCTGAATTTCCGGATCAATCTCTTCAAACACACGCGCCGCCATATTTTTATCCAACGATAACACCAAATTGCTACCTTGTTTTACACTCAAATCCTCAATAATATTGGCAATATCCGCCGGATGCAATCTGGTCAAATCTTTGGAAACACTATCTAGTTTTAATACCCCTTCAACTGGCTGAACTTTGCGCCAATCAATCAAATTTACTTTAAAAAAATCAAAAATATCTAACCAAGACACTCCCAAACGACGCAATAACCCTCTAAAACTCACATCGATACCAAGCACACACATTTTGCCTTCAAAATCGCCAATCCGCAGATCATTGACGCGCACTACCCGCGCGCCCGCCACATCTACTATTTGTTGATCCATCACATCGCGATTCAAACGAATATATCCATCCGGCTCATTTTCTAAAAAATTGATTTTGGAAAATAAAGTACGCAACGAAACCTCTTCACTGCTAAAATTTTCAATTGCATCGTAGGGAATAATAATCCGTTTTTTTTGATGACGTCTTTTGATGATCACATACTCCAAAACAGAATACTCACCGGGTTTTACTTTTATTAACACGTCTTCCAAGCGACCAACTACTACATCTGCACTATCACTTATCTGACTATTCAATAATCGACTCAAATATGGCATAAAATATTTTTAAGCGGAGTTATTATACCCCAAAAAATCACTTCTGACAATTTGTTAAAAAACAAAAAACCGTCCACCTGTTTTATCACCAAAATATTTGGAAATAAAACAGGTTGATGAACGGTTTTTGTTCTACCCACCCTGCCCACTTCTTTTGAAATGGTAACGCGCGAGCTTTCATTTGCCCTCCTAAGATTCAAAGCCGTGCGTCTGATACATGTTTTGGACAAACTCCGCTGCGGTCATATCATGAACCAACGGAAAATTGACCGGTTCCTCGTTTTGCCTATGCAAGATTAACATGTCCTTGAGCTGGAGATAGAGCCCCCAAATCCCCATCATGTCGATCTCGATTGCGCTAGCGTCATCCTCCCAATCATTACCAAAAGCTTCACGCATAACCATCAACAAAGCATTGTCAAAAATACGCTTATCCACGACTAGCCCCCTTTAGGTTTTCTACTAAAACCAGTCCAGAACACATTTGTGTCCTTTTGGTTAACAGTAAGGAATAGATGAATATAACTAAAAAATAGCCAAAAAGTCAAGATGCTGGTATAATTTTAGAAATTATAAATTATTAGACATTATGAAAATCGCCATTGATGCCAGAATGTATGGCCCCAGGCAAGGAGGACTGGGACGATATATCCAACAACTGATTTTAAACCTAGAAAAAATTGATGGCCAAAATCAATATATTATTTTATTGCGTAAAGAAAACTGGACAGAGTATCGCCCAAAAAAATCTAATTTCCAAAAAATATTAGTAGACATTCCTTGGTATGGTTGGAAAGAACAAATTTTTCTGCCAAAAATAATTAAAAAACTAAAAGTTGATTTGGTTCATTTTCCACATTGGAATGTGCCACTGTTTTTCAATGACAATTTTGTTGCCACTATCCATGATTTATTATTACTTCATTTTCCTACTAGACGTGCCAGCACTCTTGGTCCATTACTCTATTGGGTAAAAAATAAAATGTTCAAATTAACTCTTAACCATGCGGTTAAAAAAGCTACTAAAATTATTACTATCAGTAACTTTACCAAGCAAGATATTGTTCAAGCTTTAAAAATTAATCCTGAAAAAATAGCCGTTATATATTTATCGCCTCTTGAAAAAACTACTACCAAAATACCATTTTCAATATACCAAAAATATGACATTAACAAACCATATTGGCTATATGTTGGTGTAGCCTATCCACACAAAAATTTATTTAGACTGATAGATGCTTGGGAAATTTTTTGCCAACAATATGGTCATACTTATAATTTAGTATTAACCGGAAAAAATAATTATTTTTATCATCAACTGGAAAAATATATCCAACAAAAAAATATCAAAGATGTAATTTTGACTGATTTTGTTCCCGACGCTGAATTGCCCGAGCTTTATCGCAATGCTTCGTTGTATGTGTTTCCCAGTCTTTATGAAGGCTTTGGTTTGCCTCCACTTGAAGCCATGCAATACGACTTACCGATAATTGCCTCTGACCGTACTTGCTTACCGGAAATTTTAGAAGATTCGGCCGTCTATTTTAACCCAGAAGATCCCCAAACTATCGCCAATGCCGCCAACCTCGTAATAAAAGATGAAAATACTCGTAAAAATCTAGTAACAAAAGGACAAAAAATCCTCCAAAAATACTCTTGGAAAAATACTGCCTCTCAAACTCTACAAATTTATAATAATATCAAATAAAAAGTGGATAACTACCATTTTTCCTAGGTGCATGCCCGCTTAAAAAGGTGTATAATATAACGACTAAGCAAACACTATTTTTTAAGATGCCAAGAATAACAAAATTGTTCAACAAAAAAAGACCACAACTTCGTCGTTGTGCTTTTTGTGATAAACCGGGACATAACAAATCCACTTGTGCTGAGTATTTAGATTCAATTATAAAACCAAATTTCTCGTCCGCTACCGTCGCGCCAATCAAATTCTTTATCCATCATGTTTCTCACCCACCAGTTGCTTCCGCCCATGTAGTTAATCTTAAAAAAGATACTGTGCCAATTTGGCACAACGTAGCCACCATTGCCCCAGAAAAAAACCGAGAGTTGGATTTTAATGCTGCTTATGAAAAAATAAAACAAGAAATACAATCAGCCAAAATTATTGAGCCAAAAGATATTGACCAGAAAATTTTTGCCACTTTACAAAAACCTAGTGAAAGAAAAAAACTTGTCGAAATTTTACCATTACCAGAAATTGTGGACAATAATAGTATCCAAGAAAACGTTCAATACAAAAACGTCCAAGAAGAAGTGCCAATAATCATTACCAGTTTGCCTGCTGAACTATTGATTAAAAAAATAAAAATTAAAAAACAATCTACTTGGTCAATAAAAAAATCTTTTGACGACTGTGCTCAAAAACTAAACTCCGTCGCTATAAACTTAGGACAAAGTTGTACAACTTTTGTTAAAGAAAATTTTGTTTTACAACGTCTTGCGGTTGCTACCATCATTTTGATGATTATTCTTGTTGTACCTGGCTCAGCCAATAGTTATTACCAAGATATCAAACTTACAAAAGACAAAATTGCCAAAGACAGTACTGCCGGATTTTTATCACTGCAAAATTCCACCGCCGCCTTAATGCAAGCCGACTTGCCAACTGCCCAAAACTCTATCAACGACGCTCTAAGCAGTTTTGGTTCGGCAGTTGCCACCATGCAAAACAACCACCAATTTTTACAAAAAATTGCTTCAATCGTTCCAGTATTAGACGATGAAGTCAAAAGCCGACAATCCCTTTTGTTAGCCGGCCAAAAAATTGCTCAAGGTAATACTTTTTTCCTCAAAGGCATAGCCGATAGCCAAGCAGACGCCAATAGCACTCTTGGCGCCAGATTAGAAATTTTTAATTCTCATTTATCTGCCGCCATCCCAAATTACAAAGAAGCACTGGCTTATTTGGATACAGTCAATCTAGATTCACTGCCACTGGCTTATCAAGGACCATTTAAAGAATTTAAAGTAATTTTTTCGGCTGTTTTGCACGATCTCCAAAACCTATCTGATTTAAACGGAGCAATAAAAGAAATATTTGGCACTCAAGGTCAACGACGTTATCTATTAGTCTTCCAAAATCCAAGTGAATTACGCCCAACTGGTGGCTTTTTGGGAAGTATTGCAATAATGGATATAAAGGACGGAAAAATCATCAACCTAGATGTGCCAGCTGGCGGTAGTTATGATATTCAAGGACAATTGGATCAATTTGTCATTCCACCCGCACCTCTTCTTTTAGCCAACAAACGTTGGGAGTTTCAAGACTCCAATTGGTTTCCAGATTTTCCGGCTAGTGCTCAAAAAATGATGTGGTTTTATCGTCATAGCCGTAATGTCACAGTAGATGGAGTTATCTCTATCAACGCCTCAGTACTTGAACGACTATTGGCAATCACCGGCCCTATCACTGACGATAAACGTGAATTAACATTTTCTGCAGATTCTGCTCTTCCTATTATTCAACAAATAGTTGAAGAAGGTCCAGAGAAAAAAGATCATAAACCAAAACAAATTCTCTCAGATTTGGCTCCTCAATTTATTAATCATTTTAAAAATAGTCAACCAAAAGATCTTATCCCGCTAACTATTAGCTTGCAAGAAGCTTTATCAAAAAAAGAAGTTCAGGCCTATTTCACCGACCAAACCGCTCAAGAAGCAGTTGAACAATTTGGTTGGAGTGGAAGAATTTTAAATACTAATGATCACCAAGATTATTTAGCAATCTTCAATACTAATATTCACGGACAAAAAAGTGACAGTAAAATAAAACAAACAATCAGTCACCAAGCTATTATTCAAGATGACGGTAGCATTACTGATACCGTCACTATTTCACGTACTCATACTGGCAATGCGACAGAAAAATTATACGGCGCGACCAATATCGACTATATCCGTTTATATGTTCCAAAAAATAGTGAATTGATTTCCGCCAACGGTTTCACTTGGCCGGACGAAAATAGTTTTAAAGTACCAGACAAAACATACCAAACTGATGAATTTTTAACACAAATTGAAAAAGAAACCAAAATAGACGAACGTACCGGCACCAGAATAACCGAAGAATTTGATAAAATTTCTTTTGGTAATTGGGTAATTACCGAACCAGGTCAGACTAGCCAAATAGAATTTACCTACAAACTACCTTTTAAACTTTCTGATACCAACCAAACAAACAATAATTCTTGGCAGAAAATAGTTGACTCAAAACATACACGACTTTATCAATTAATTGTTCAAAAACAATCTGGCATAGACAGCTTGTTTGAAAGTCAACTAATTTTCCCTCCAAATTGGCAACCTACCTACCAAGAAGGTGAAAACGTTAAATTAGCCAGAAATGGCGCCAGCATAACCTCGCTCACTCTAGATACCGATCGTATCTGGGGTTTAGTGATGACAAAATAAAAATTATTATATATATTTTATGCCAGAAAAAAACAACCAACTCAATAATATTGAAAAAAATATACAAAAAAAACCTCGCCGTCGTATAATAAAAACACCTCCACCGAAAGAAGAAAACTACGACAACCAAAAAATTGAACGCCAACTAAACAATATATACAAAGACGACAATGGCCAGATTCCAGATATGCAAAAAATTAAAAAAATTAAAAACGGTTCGTTTATTGGCGGTTTGTTCAAATTTTTATTTTCAATTGCAATTTTAGCTGCCTTGGCTTGGGCTGGTTTTTTCTTTTTACCAACGACCAATAAATATTCTGACTCACAAATAGCATTAGAAATCAGCGGACCAGAAAATTTTATCATTGGAGCTACTACCACTTATCAAATCATCTTTAAAAATACCCAGAATGTCACCGTTAACAATGTAAATATTACCGCCAATTATCCATTAGGTTTTATTTATTCCCAGAGTTCCATAGAACCAAAAAACATTGGTAAAAACGAATGGGAAATTGGTAATCTAAAACCAAACGAAGAGAAGATTTTACAAATTACTGGAAATTTATTTGGATCACTGGGAGAGGCACAATCATGGCGAGTATTACTAAATTACACTCCAGAAAATTTTAAATCTGAAATGCAAAAAGTCGCCACCCTCAACGTTTCACCTTCACAAACACCTATCAATATCTCACTTGCCGGTATTGATAAAATAGCCATCAACACTCCTGCCAATTTTATAATAACAGTAGAGAGCAAAGAAAATTTAATAGGTAAAAATCTAGAAATTAGCCCAGTTTTCCCTTCCAATTTTTCTATTGTATCCTCGTCTATTCCTCTAGAAAAAAATGTGTGGAAGCTTAAACAATCAACTTCCACCCAAAATATTTCTAAATATATTATCAATTTTACTGGCAAATTTTCTTTAACAGATGAAGATGCCGTACCATTAAAAGTTCAACTCAAATTAGTCGATTCCAAACAAGGAAGCTTTTTACTGTCTGAAGCTGTTCTTAATACTGAAATTATTAAAAATGCCATAACACTTAATACGGCTATCAATGGTTCACTCATCGACCTAGAATCAAAACCAGGTGAAATTTTAAATTTCACAGTTTTAATAAAAAATTCAGGCAAAGAAGACATTAACAAAGCACAATTAAAACTCGTTATTGATTCACCATCATACAAGAAACAGAGTATTCTGAGTTGGAGTGAAATTACTGATAAGAACGACGGCGATATTAACGGCTCCCAAATTTCTGATCAAATTCGTCGCGCTAGCTTAATATGGAACGGTAAAAAATTATCTAATTTAGATAAAATTAAAGCTGGCGAAGAAGTTTCAGTAGATTTTCAAATACCTATAAAAAACAGCACTGCCGCTCCTTGGAATAGCATAGAAAATAACCAAATCAAAATAACCACCGAATTAACTTTTCAAGATTCAACCAAAAGCCTTCAGATAATTAATAATAACCCAATAAATATCACTCTAAATTCCGATTTATCAATCCAAATAAAAAATGAAGTTAGTAATGATAATAAAGAAAGAGAAAAACATGATGTTACTTGGATATTAAACAACACTTTTCATCCACTTAAAAACATAGTACTTACAGCGGACATTTATGGCGATATAATATGGCAAGGGCCTTCTTCAACCCTCGCTAGCGATGTGCAATTTGACAAAAATACCAAACAGTTAGTTTGGACAATATCTGAAATGACAGAAAATTCCGACGTACTTGATTTACCTTTTTCAATCATTATAAACAAAAAAAATCCAACTCAAAATACTTTAATTTCAAAAATCCATATCACTGCTGACGATACCATAAGTGGCAAAAAAATAGAATTACTGGGTGACGAAACACCTCTCAACTAAAAATAAATTCAGCTATCAACTTTTGTACATTTTTCAAATCTTCTGCCGATATCCAGACAATACGTTTATCACGCTTAAACCATGTTTCCTGTCGTTTGCCATAACGTCTGGTATCTCGTTTAAATAATTCTACTGCTTCTTCCAAAGACATTTCCCCACGCAAATAATTTCCAATTTGTTTGTATCCGATACTACTCATACTCGGAAGATCCCAAGAATATTTTTGTGCCAACTTTTTTGTCTCTTCTATCAGACCTGCTTGCATCTGTAGATCAACACGACTATTTATATTTTGATAAAGTTTTTCTCGATTGCATTTTATACCAATCTGTAGAGTAGTATACAAAGGCAAAGATTTGGTTGTTTGAACTATAAAAGATTCCCCACTGCTTATCGTCACTTCCAAAGCACGCAATACTCGTCGACGATTTTTTAAATCAATTTTCTTGGCAGTTTCTTGATCAATATTTTTTAATAACTTCACTAATTCATCCAAAGTTTTTAAATCAAAACTATTCCGTAAATTTGTATTTGGTTTTATTTTTGGAATATCTATATTATCCACCAAAGACCAAATATATAATCCAGTACCACCCACCACTATTGGTAGTTTTCCACGAGATAAAATATCAGTGATTGCTAAATTGGCTTGTTCTTTAAAATCAGACAAAGTAAAACGTTCACTAGGTTTTATAAAATCGATTAAATGATGAACAATTCCTTGGGAGGTAAACTCATTTTTTTTATGATTATTGATATCAGATATTGGTTTGGCAGTGGCTATATTCATCTCTTTATAAACCTGCCGAGAATCAGCATTCACTATTTCACCATTAAATTTTTTGGCCAACAAAATACCTAAAGCGGTTTTGCCAGAGGCAGTGGGTCCAACAATACAGATGATTTTTGGTAAATTGTTTTTCATTGAGCGGATTATACCTACAATTGTGGAAAAAATCAAGAAAAGGTATTGACTTTGTGACTATTTTATGATACTATAACGTCCTGTTGGAGGGGGTGTCTCTCCTGTTAAGGAAAAGTCATGATTCTGGTTGAAATGTTTGCAAATCTCGACATGCTCGTGGCGGCAAAGTCCGCTATGATGGCCAATTCGATCATCTTGAGCTATTGCTTTATCGCTTGGACGCAACACGTCAAGCATAAGGCTAAAGCCACGACCTGAGCGACGATCTTGGATCTTAAGAGCGCACGACAAACAGCGCTCAAAAGATGGCTAGTATTCCCGGCCAAGTGGGAATTCATGAACCTCCGGTGAGGCTAACCACAATGAATTTCGCCAGACAAATAGCGAAATACAAAGTGGTAATGTCAAACCAAAACAGAGGACCGTGCTTCGACTCACGCACGTACCAAGTGAGTCCTCTACTCTGGGATATTAAATGATAATATTTTGGGGATAATACAAAATCCGCTTTTCAAGGCGGATTTTGTATTTGTATTATTTTTTGTCATTCCAGTGAAAACGGAAATCTTTTTTAAATTCTTTCTTTTATTTCCTGTTGAATTTTCCCAACAAAATCCGCTTTACTCATTTTTATTTGATCTTTTTGTCCACGCACACGAATCATCCAATCTTCTCCAGCCAATTCTTTGTCGCCAACCACAATAATATATGGCACTTGTTTGCCAATCGCTTTTCGTACACGATTACCTAGTGTTTCATTAGCACTATCAGTTTCTACTCGCACACCTAGATCAAATAATTCTTGTTCGATCTGTTTGGCACCTTCAAGATGTACATCTGTTACTGGCACTAAAACAATTTGTACTGGAGACAACCACACTGGCCATTTACCACCAAAATGTTCAATTAAAAATGCGGTAAATCTTTCATGAGTAGAGAGCGGTGCACGATGAATAACAAAAACTTCATTATTTTCCGTGCCAGTTTCATCGACATAATTTAATTTAAATCTTTGTTTAGCAGCAAAATCCAATTGTACAGTCGACATCGTTTCTTCCCGACCAATCACTGATTTAAACATTACATCCACTTTTGGGCCATAAAATGCCGCTTCATCATCTGCCTCAACAAACTTTACTTCCATTTCTTGTAACACTTCTCGAATAACACCCTCTGAATATTCCCAATTTTCTGGCTGGTTAATATACTTGTCCAAATTAGTTGGGCTCCACTTGGACAATCTAAACCAATAATTTTCCAAGCCAAATATTTTGAAATATTTAATCATCAAATCCATCACCGCTTTAAATTCAACCTTGATCTGATCTTTGCGACAGTAAATATGAGCATCATTCATTGCCATACAACGCACGCGTAGTAGTCCAGCCAAGGTGCCAGACAGCTCATTGCGGTAACATTCACCATATTCAGCCAAACGTAATGGCAAATCTCGATAACTATGTTTATTGTGGTTGTAAATAGTATGATGATGAGGACAATTCATCGCTTTGAGATAATAAGTACCATCATCCATCTCCATGGCTGGGTACATACTATCTTTGTAATATGGCAAGTGACCAGAAGTGAGATACAATTATTCTTTTGCTAAATGAGGAGTACGCACACGCAAATAACCGCCAACTCGTTCACAATCTGTAGCCAACTTTTCAATTTCATTGCGAATGATAGTACCATTTGGTAACCACACTACCAAACCCTTGCCAACTTTATCATCAAAGAAGAATAATTCTTGCTCCGCTCCTATCTTACGATGATCACGTTTTTCTGCTTCCTCTATCATATGCAGATATTCGTCTAAATCGTTTTGGGTGGCAAAACAGACACCATAAACACGAGTCAACTGTGGATTTTCACTTTTACCACGCCAGTAAGCCCCAGCTAATTTAGTAAGTTTAAATGGACCAATTTCTTTGGTATTTTCAACATGTCCACCACGACACAAATCAATAAAATCTCCTGTCTGATAAATTGAAACTTTATCAACCACACCTGATAATTCACTATCTTGTTCATTAATTCTAGTGCTACCTTTTTCTTTTATATCTTTTAAAAGTTCAACTTTGAAAGGTTGATTCCGTTTATTAAAAAATTCTACAGCTTCTTCAATACTCATTTCAGTACCCACATAACCTAAAGCTTTTTTAGCAAGCTCTTTGGCCTTATCCTCTATTCTTTGCAAATCACTTTCACCAATCGACATGCCAAAATCGATATCATAATAAAAACCATTTTCAATAGACGGTCCAACTCCAAATTTTGCTTGTGGATATAGTTCTTGTACTGCTGCTGCCACCAAATGTGCACAACTATGTCGCATGTGTTCTAACTGCTCTTTGTCCATATAACTATAAATTAAACTATTTAAAAAAACCCGATATCTAAATAAAGATATCGGGGTCAAGGTATTTCCTAGACGGTTCCACCCGAAGTTTCACTTTTATTTTTGGCTTAGTACCGAAACTATCGGTATCCTTACGGAAAACGGTTGGTAGCCGCTTCAATCACTACTTACAGTTTAAAACAAACCAAAAACATTGTCAATAACGTTATTTTACATTCTTCACCACCACTTTGATTTTATCCGGCACAGTCGGAGCTTTACTGATCCATGAAGGTGAAAAATCCACTTCCACACCAGTCACATGATTTAGTTCAAAAACATATCTTTCAATATCATCCTTACTTTTATCCATAAAATATTGTGGTGATAATTTTTCGGCATTGGCATCTAGTGTCACTAATACATCTTGTGAAACTGACAATAGAGCACTCTTTTTATAACGATCATAAGATGCGACCGCCACTTTTGGTTCATTGGTAACTGTCAAGACTTTTTCTAAAGTATTGTCAACTTTTGATAAGACTACTTTTGATACCGCATCATTGAGAGATTTTTTATCATAAAAAATTATTACCACTGTACTTGTACCACTCAAATTAAACCCGTCCACTTCTTCGCCAACCTTTTTGTCTGACACCGGATTAACACCGGTCACGGTTACTACTTGTTTTATATTTTCATTACCAGAAATTGGCGCATATTGCTCTTTAATTTTTTCTTCAAAATCTTTATTAGCCACTTTGATATCATCATCTGTTAAAATGCCAACTTTACGAATACCTGTTTCCATTGGCTTCAAACTTTCGGCATAAACAAATTTTTGTTTATCAGAATTCAAACCAGGAATAATAAATTGACTTGGGCTAATGTCACTTTCAACACCAGATTTGTCAGCGTACACTCTAGCGACAATCTCACCATTGGCCGGCACATTCACTTTGTCAGACAATCTAAACAAAATCCCCGCTGCAGTTTGCAATCTGGTAGTTTTTACCAAAACCTGTGATTCGTTGGTCTTGTTATAAATAACTACTTCACCACCAGCCAAACCCTCGATAGTTTTTGAACCAGTTGGAAAATATTTTTGGGAAAAACTCACTACCGAAGAAGAAACTGTACCAACGATAGTATTTTCATCAACCGATCCACCGCCAGCATTCACGCCAACTGTCAGATTGACACTACGAGTATCTTCTTTGGCTAAAATAGTTATCGTAACTTTTTTGGAAGTTACAAAAACCACTACAGCCAACAGACCAACCGTGATGACTAAAAAAGACAAAGCAATAGTGCGATAAAAATTTACTGATGGCTCAGAAAATTTCGCACGAGTTTCCGTATGACGAACACGCATAATAAAAAAATTTTAAAATACAAATTTATTATACCACAAAATTGCGTTTTCTCCTATTCTGTTACACGGAATATCTCACTCAGCGATGTCATTTTGTCTAAAGCCTTCAACAAACCATCCTGAGCCATAGTAGTCATACCACCTTTAACTGCTAGATCTTGAATTTTATATTCGGAAACTTCCGTACTCAATATTATCTGTTCAATTTCTTTGGTCATTGTAAAAATTTCATAGATACCAACCCGTCCTTTGTAACCTAGACCACTACATTTTTCACAACCCTTACCTTTATAAAAATGTAAATTATTTAAATCAACATTTTTCTTTTCGGCTTCCGGTAAATCTGATAATATCTTTTTTGCCCGTTCCAATTTTTCAACATCCACAACCTCTTCTTCTCTACAAAACTCACAAATACGACGCACTAAACGCTGCCCAATCACCGCATTTAAGGCCGGTGCCAATAAAA
>Ga0209515_10001808_pt1 | contig 34608 bp, 37 predicted proteins | sample Subgroupgradi54m_FD_187454 | JGI IMG/M metagenome (GOLD analysis project Ga0209515, IMG submission 187454) | Subsurface groundwater microbial communities from S. Glens Falls, New York, USA - GMW60B uncontaminated upgradient, 5.4 m (SPAdes)... ... | reverse complement strand
AGGGATTTTGTTATAAAAGAGCAATATGGATAGCAAGAAAATTTACTTAACTAAAGAAGGCCTCGCGGAACTTAAAAAAGAGCACGAACAGCTTACAAAAGTAAGAAGGCCGGATGTTTTAACTAGAGTTTCGGAAGCCCGAAACTTAGGAGATCTTTCAGAAAACGCAGAATATACAGCCGCACGGGACGAGCTGTCTTTTATAGATGGAAGAATTGATGAGCTTGAAGAACTTTTAAAACAGGTAACTTTAATTGCGGAACCTTCTAAAAGCTCAAACCATGTTATAAAATTAGGATCTACAGTTAAGCTTAATGTAAAAGATAAACATGAAACCTTTACTGTTGTAGGAGAATGGGAGGCGGATCCTAAAGAAAAGAAAATTTCTCATGAGTCCCCTCTGGGCAAAGCTTTAATTGGTAAGAGAGTTGGAGAAAAAGCAGAAGTTGAAGCACCAGCCGGAAAAGTTATCTACACAATTGTCTCCGTAGAGTAAAAGAGCTATAATAATCTCCTCATGGCTGATTTTTATAAGAAACTTAAGCAAGAAACGCAAAACGCGAAACAACCCGTTGTTATTGAGTCTTCAGAAGGAGCCTATTTAGTAGTAGCGGGCCAAAAAAAACTTAATTTTTGCTCAAGTCACTATCTGGGTTTTGCAGTTGACGCACGCATAAAAAAAGCTGCAAAAGATGCAATAGATGAATATGGAATTGGCACAGGGTATAGAACTATTGCTGGCACAAATGTCTTAAATGTAGAACTTGAGGATAGACTTGCCAAGTTTAAAAAAGCAGAGGGAGCAATAGTTGTTGCCGGCGGATATTTAGCAAACATGGCGGCAATCCAGACAATTTTGGGTAAGGAAGACGTTGTAATTTCGGATGAACTTAATCACGCTTCAATTATTGATGCAATAAGGCTTGCCCAAATTAAAAATAGATTTATTTATAAGCATAGAGATACAGTAGATTTGGAAGAGAAATTAAAAGAAGCATCAACCATCGTAAAAGAAGATGGATCAAAGCCTCTTATTCTAATAGTTACAGACGGAGTGTTTTCTATGGATGGGGATTTGGCACCACTGCCAGAAATTATAAAGCTTGCCAAAAAATATGGGGCGCTGACAATGGTTGATGACGCACATGGAGAAGGAGTCCTTGGCAATGGCGGACGCGGAATAGTAGATCACTTTGGGCTTCATGGACAAGTTGATATAGAGGTTGGAACGCTATCTAAAGCATTTTCTGTAATGGGGGGATTTATTACGGGCAAAAAGCCATTGATTGATTTTTATAAACAGAAAGCAAGACAATTTATGTTTTCAAGCGCATTGTCTATTCCGGATACTGCAGCGCTTATTGAAGGAGTTAAAATTCTCGAAGAGTCTGACGCTCCGGTGAAAAAACTCTGGGAGAATACAAAATACTTGAAAGAAAAGTTTAGTAAGTTAGGATTTGATATAGGTAACTCCGAAACTCCAATCACTCCAATAATTTTGGGTGATGAAGATATTACTTTGAAATTTAGCCAAAGACTTTTAGAAGAAGGTGTTTTTGCATCCGCAATTAGATTTCCGCTTGTTCCAAAAGGAAAAGCAAGAATTAGAGTTATTCCTTCTGCTGCGCACAGTAGGGGAGATTTGGATTTAGCAATTGCCGCATTTGAGAAAATTGGTAAAGAATTGAGTGTGATATAATCTTAAAATTATGGCAGAGATAGAGAGGAAAATTTTAGTAACTGGGCCGGCGGGACAAATTGGATCAGAACTTGTTCCAGCGCTACAGGAAAGACACGGGAAGGATAATGTTGTGGCCCTTGTGCATGAACATACTCCTGTTGGTTACGATGGCCCTTCTGCATCAGGCGACGCACAGGATTTTGAGGGAATGAAGAAAATCGTAGATGAACACAATATTGGAGTTATTTACCATCTTGCTTCTCTCCTTTCGGCTAAGGGAGAAGAAAATCCATTGTTGACATTCCAGGTCAATATGAGCATTGTGAATGTTCTTCAGATAGCTAGAGAGAAAAATCTAAGAGTATTTTGGCCTAGTTCCATTGCGGTTTCCGGTGAGACCACCCCGAGAGATAATATGCCTCAGCATACTATTTTAGAACCGTCTCGAAACATATACGGTCCAACTAAAGTAGCAGGCGAACTCCTTTCAGGATATTTCCATCGTCAGCATGGTGTTGATGTACGTTCTGTTAGATACCCGGGTCTAATAAGCTGGAAAACGGAACCAGGTGGGGGAACGACAGATTATGCGGTTGCAATATTTTATGAAGCGCTAAAAAGAGGAGAGTATGAATGTTTTGTTACCGAGGATACAGTCCTTTCAATGATGTACATGGACGATGCAATTCGTGGAACGCTGCAACTTATGGATGCTGATTTAAGCGGAGTTGAAAGGTTTCAAAGTTACAATATGGGAGCCATGAGTTTCTCCGCAGGGGAGTTGGCACAAGAGATTAGAAAGCATATCCCAAATCTTAAAGTCACTTATAAACCGGATCCTCAAAAACAAGGCAATGCCGATTCCTGGCCTAAGTCAGTCGACGACTCCGATGCAAAAAAAGATTGGGGATGGAAGCCTGAGTTTGATATAACAAGAATGACTGAAGTAATGATTAAAAAATTAAGAGAGAAATTCGGACAAGGCCAATAATTCCTGCTATAATTACCTCATGTTTTGGGCTGATAAACTTCTAGAAAATGTAAAAGGTCCGCAAGTTGTTGAGGATGCATGGACGCCATCTGGAAGTGTTCATATGGGCTCTTTAAAGGGGCCTGTTATTCACGATGTGCTTTTTAAAATCCTTAAAGAAAAAGAACAAGAAGCAAAATTTATATATGGATTTGATGATTTTGATCCAATAGATGGACTTCCGCCGGAACTTACGGACTCGCACAGTAAATATTTGGGAGTTCCTATATCCATTGCACCTTCTCCCGACGGAAGCGGCTCTTTTGGAGATTACTTCGGAAATAAAATGGAGACACTACTTGACCAACTCGACGTAAAGCCTGAAGTCTATAAAACATCGGAGGTTTATAAATCAGGAAAGTTTGACGATGCAATTAAAATTGTTTTAGATAATGCGGACAAAGTCAGAAAAGTTTATGCGGAAATTTATAAAAAAGAAATTGACAAAGATTGGTTTCCTTTTCAAGTTATATGCCCTGCTTGTGGCAAATTAGGGACTACAAAAGTAACCGGTTGGGATGGAAAAGAAGTAAGCTTTGAATGCTTGTCCGATTTGGTTAAATGGGCAAAAGGATGTGGAGAAGAAGGCAAAATTTCTCCATTTGGCGGAAATGGGAAAATGCCATGGAAGGTTGAATGGGCTGCGGCATGGTACACATTTGGTGTAACCATAGAAGGTGCAGGAAAAGACCATGGTTCAGCAGGTGGAAGTTATGACGTGGCCATGCAAATAGTCAAAGATGTTTTTGGGAAACCGCAGCCTTTAAAAATTGTATATGAGTTTTTTCTTTCGGGTGGAAAAAAAATGTCTGCTTCAAAAGGAATTGGAATGAACGGAGAGGAACTTCTTGAGGTTTTGCCTCCCCAGGTTGCAAGGTTTCTTATGATTAAAACCCCACCAAATCAGCAAGTGGAATTTAATCCCTACCAAACGCTTATTATCCCAAAACTTTTTGATGATTACCAAAAAGCATCTTTGGAAAAAGACACAGACTTAGCCCGAGCCTTTGAACTTTCTCAAATTGGTGAGACAGAAAAAGTTCCGTCAGTGCGTTTCCAGGTTTTGGCACAGTGGGTGCAAATGCCCAACATGGAAGAAGAAATTAGTAAAGAAGGACTGGAGGCTTGGGCAAAATATGCCAGAGTTTGGGTAGAAAAATATGCGCCTGAAGAAGAAAAGTTTGAAGTAAAAAAAGAACTACCAGATGGAATAAAAGGTCTGTCGGCAGATCAAAAAAAATACCTCTTAGTCCTTGCTGAAAAACTCGACAATAAAAATGCAGAAGAATTTCAAACAGAAATTTATGAACTTTCAAAAGAACTCGAAACTCCTTCTAAAGACGCATTTGCCTCAATTTATATTTCGTTACTCGGTAAAGACCACGGCCCAAAAGCCGCATGGCTCATTTTATCTCTGGATAAAGAGTTCGTCAAAAAAAGGTTCGAGGAAGCTTCCGCTTCAGAAGAAGCAATACACGCAGATGAAGAAAAAATCTCAATTCAGACACTTAATAAGCCGGAAATTTTCTCTATTGATAAAGATTTAAGCGAAAAGTTCCCTTCAGTCTCTGTCGGCGTTGCGATAATAAAAGGAGTTTTAATAAAAAAGACTGACGATAATTTAGAACAGGAAAAACAGGAATTTCTTTTAGCACTTGATTCCTTGAAAACTGAGCAGATTGGTGAATATTCTGAAGTTACTAGCTATCGAAAATTGTATAAAGACATGGGTATCGATTGGCATTCGCGCCGTCCAAGTCCTGAAGCATTACTCCGCCGAATCGCATTGAAAAAAGGGTTGTATTCGGTTAATACCTGTGTTGATGCGTACAACCTTGTTGTTATGAAGCACCGTGTATCCATAGGTGCTTTTGATTTAGATAAATTAAAATTTCCTACGGTTTTGCGATTGGCAAAAGAGGGAGAGGAGATACTGCTTCTTGGAGACAGTGAGTCAACAAAATACAAAAGCGGAGAAGTTGCATATTTTGATCAAGAAGGCGGGTTCAATATAGACTTCAATTATAGAGATGCACAAAGAACTGCCGTCCAATTGGATACAAAAAACTTATACGTTAATGTAGATGGCGTATATGACGTTAGTCCTCAAATGGTAAAAAAGTCTCTTAAAGAAGCGTGCGATCTAATTATTAAGTATTGTGGAGGAACCATTGAGGAATTTGGTGTTGAGACCTCATAATGAAAATTATTTTTGTGACTGGGAACAGTGGTAAAGCTAGGGAAGCGGAGAAAATTTTAAATATCCCATTAGTTGTAAAGTCTATTGACCTGGATGAGATTCAAGGAATGGATTTAGAAAAAATAATACTTCATAAAACAAACCAGGCCTATAACCTAGTTAGAAAGCCAGTAATAGTAGATGATGTATCTGTGGAAATTGATGCATGGGGAGGTTTTCCCGGGCCTCTTATAAAATGGATTTTAAAAAAAGAAAATGACTCGGCCAAGTTATTGCTAAGAATGCTTGCGGGAGAAAAAAATAGACGAGCCAAGGCAAGGCTTGCAATTGGGTTTCACGATGGTAAGAGAGCTCATGTTTTTTATGGAGAAGTGAACGGAAGAATTGCCGAGGAAATAAGAGGAGAAAATGGATTTGGTTGGGACCCAGTCTTCATTCCCGATGGAGCGGAAAAAACTTATGCCCAGATGACTACCCAAGAAAAAAATGAGATTTCTCACAGAAGGAAGGCGCTGGATAAACTAAGTGATTTTCTAAAAGAGAGCAACGGTATATAATACAGATATGATTGATATAAAATTCTTAAGAGAAAACCCAGAAGTCGTTCAGAAGTCCTCAGCAGACAAAGGCGTTGAGATAAATACTAACCACATTTTAGAAATTGATAGCAAATATCAGGAGCTTTCCGCGAGCGTTCAGAAATTAAGAGAAGAAAGAAACAGGCTGGCAAAAGAAAGAAATATTGAAGCAGGAAAAGAGTTAAAGATAAAGCTGGAAAAAGAAGTGCAGGCGTTAAGAGCAGTTGACGAAGAATTAAAAATAAATTTACTTAAGATTCCAAATATCGCAGCCGCTGATGTTAAAGCAGGAAAAAGTGATCAGGAAAATGAGATTTTAAGAAAAGAAGGGGAGCCGACAAAGTTTGATTTTACTCCCAAGGACCACTTAGAAATTGGGGAAGCGCTAGATATTATAGATGTTGCTAGAGCATCAAAGGTCTCTGGAACTCGCTTTGCGTATATTAAAAATGAGGGAGTCCTTTTAGAGTTTGCCATTGTTCAGTTTGCCCTCGAAACTTTAATAAAAGAAGGATTTATTCCTATAGTTCCACCAGCTCTTATAAAAAAAGAAACAATGCAAGGCTTGGGCTACATGGAAAATGGAGGGGAAGAGGATATGTTTTGGCTTGATAAGGACGGTATGGTTCTTGTTGGAACAGCCGAGCAAAGTATTGTTCCAATGCACAAAGATGAGATATTCGCTAAGCAAGATTTGCCTAAAAGATACGTTGGTTTTTCGTCCTCTTTTAGAAGAGAAGCCGGAAGCTATGGTAAAGATACAAAGGGAATTTTAAGAGTTCATCAGTTTGATAAAGTTGAAATGGTCTCGTTCGTTACTGCTGAAGACGATGATAAGGAACACGAATTTTTACTTTCGCTTGAAGAAAAACTTTGGGGGCAGCTTGGGATTCCTTATCAAGTTGTAAAAATGGTGACCGGAGATTTAGGATTTCCAGCTGCAAGAAAGTATGATTTGGAGGCATGGATTCCCTCGCAAAATAAATATCGTGAAGTAACATCCACATCAACAATAACTAATTTTCAGGCAAGAAGATTAAACATTAAATACCAGGACGGGGATGAAAAAAAGTATGCACATACGCTAAATGGGACTGCTTTTGCAATTGGCAGAACTATTGTTGCAATTTTGGAAAATTATCAACAAATTGACGGTAGCGTAAAAGTTCCAGAAATTTTACAAAAAAATGTAGGAAAAAGTGTAATAAAAGTGAACAAATAGCCTCATTGATTTTTGCTGTTAAATCAATCTAAATCTCCTCTTTTGAAGCAAGGAAAAAGTCTTGACAAAAAGTACTAAATAATCCACGATTAATCAAGTAAATCCTGCCCCGCTTCCTTTTGGAAAAGGTAGGTAGAAGGAGGTGATTTCATCCATGGCAAAGAAAAAGAAAAAGAAGAAGAAGTAGTTGGTAACTTGTATTAAGTGTTACCAATTGATCAATTGGTAAAACCCCCTGTCTGTGACGGGGGGTTTTCCTGTTATCAAAGCAGGCTCAAATGTGCTAAAATTGATAAACTTATGTTGAATATTTTTGGTAAATTTTTTGACTCTAATGATAAGGAAATTCAAAAATTAGCTCCTATAATCTTGCAGATAAACGCTCTTGAGGAAAAAACAAGGAAACTCAAAGATAGCGACTTCCCCAAAAAAACAAAAGAATTCAAAGATAGAATTGCAAAAGGAGAATCTTTGGACAGTCTTCTCCCTGAGGCTTTTGCTTTGGTCCGTGAGGCGTCAGTTAGGAGTCTGGGTCTTAGGCATTTTGATGTTCAGCTCATGGCAGCGACAGTTCTGGCACATGGAAGAATTGCAGAGCAAAAAACAGGAGAAGGAAAAACCCTATCTGCTGTCCCTGCTTTATATCTTAATAGCCTAAAAGGACACAATGTTCATTTGGTTACCGTAAATGATTATTTGGCAAGAAGAGATGCCGGATGGATGGGGCCAATATTTCACTTCTTAGGTCTTTCTGTTTCTTCAATTATCAGTGAACAATCATTTTTATACGACCCAACTTTTGAGGATAAGAGCGCAAATGATTTTAGACTTACACATCTTCGCCCAATTGACAGAAAACAAGCTTATCAAACAGACGTAACCTATGGAATAAATTCTGAATTTGGATTTGATTATCTAAGAGACAATATGGTCCAGGATATTTCTGAAGTTACGCAGGGAGAACATTTTTATGCAATTGTTGATGAAGTAGATTCTGTCCTTATTGATGAAGCCAGAACTCCGCATATTATTTCAGCTCCGGACGCAGCACCCGCACAAAAATATTATGAGTACGCAAAACTTGTTGAAAAGTTAAATCCGGAAATAGATTATAAAATTGATGAGAAATTGCGTACAGCTCACCTAACAGATCATGGAATTGCAAAAATTGAGAAATTGTATGGCCTAAGCAATATCTATGAAAAAGATTTTGACACTGTCTATCATCTGGAAGCGGCTTTAAAAGCAAGAACACTTTTCCATAAAGAAAAAGAATACATAGTTAAAGATAATCAAGTCATTTTAGTGGACGAATTTACTGGAAGACTTCTGACGGGAAGAAGATTGTCCGAGGGTCTGCATCAAGCGCTTGAGGCAAAAGAAAGCGTTCCAATTCAGCGTGAATCAAAAATTCTAGCAACTGTTTCTCTTCAAAATTATTTTAGAATGTATGAAAAACTTGCCGGAATGACAGGAACCGCGCTAACGGAGGCAGAAGAGTTAAATAAAATCTATAAACTTGACGTAGTTGTTATTCCAACCAACAAACCATTAACAAGAAAAGACCAGTCGGATGCAATTTATAAGACAGCGAAAGCAAAATATTCGGCAGTTGCAAATGAAATCGAAACAGCTCATAAAAAAGGCCAGCCTGTTTTGATAGGAACAACCTCTATTGAGAAAAATGAAATTGTTTCCCAGCTTCTAAAAAGGCGCGGAATAAGACACGAATTATTAAATGCAAAAAATCATGAAAGAGAGGCAGAGATTATTGCAAAAGCCGGAGAAAAAGGCGCCGTTACGGTTGCCACAAACATGGCAGGACGTGGAGTCGACATTATTTTAGGAGGAGACACGCCTAAAAATGAAGATGGAACTGAAAAAAGAGGAACTAAAATTTGGGAAGAATGGGAGAAAAAACATAAGGAAGTGCTATTTGCCGGGGGACTTTTTGTTATTGGAACCGAAAGGCATGAGTCAAGAAGAATTGATAATCAGCTACGTGGGCGTTCTGGCCGTCAGGGAGACAACGGAGAGTCGCGGTTTTTCGTAGCGCTAGATGATGAAATTATGCGTCTTTTTGGCGGAGACACAATTGCTGGTATTATGACCAGATTTAATATGCCGGAAGATGTTCCTTTAACCCACCCCATAATTTCGCGCGCAATAGAACAAGCTCAAGGAAAAGTTGAGGGATTTAATTTTGACATGAGAAAACATTTGGTTGATTACGACGATGTAATAAATAGGCAAAGGGAAATAATTTACAAAAAAAGAAGACAAGGGCTTGAAAAAACGCAGGAGGATATTTTAAAGCCCGAGATTTTAGAAAAAATAGACACAAGCATAACGGGACTTGTTTCTCTGAATTCTTCAGACGCATATAAAGAAGGTACAACAGCAGATGAAAAAATTGTAGAAGATTTTACAACAATTATTCCTTTTGACGATATTTCGAAAAAGCAGATAGTAAGTCAGCTCGTACAATTAAGCGACATAAATTCCAAGTCGGAATTTTTGCAGAATTTGGCCAAAGATTTATATGAAAAAAGAGAGAAAGATTTGGGAGTAGAGCTTATGCGTCAGATAGAAAGATTTGTAACCCTTTCTGTAATAGATGCATTGTGGGTTGACCATTTGGATGCAATAGAAAATTTAAGACAAGGAATAGGACTTAGGGGTTATGGGCAAAAAGATCCATTGGTAGAATATAAAAATGAAGCGTTTGGGATGTTTGAGCAGCTTATAGCCGGCATTGATGATGAGATAGTGCATAGAATTTATAGAATCCCAGTACAACAAGCGCCAGCAGGACATACGCATATTTCAGAGCAAGCGGCTGGTGACTCGTCAATATCAGAGGAACTAAGAACCCGCGAAGTCAGTGAGAAAAGTTCGAAAAAACCTACAAAAAATAAGCTAGGAAGAAATGATCCTTGTTGGTGCGGCTCCGGTAAAAAATATAAAAAATGCCACTGGCCTAATTAGGCTCCCGCAAATTTTGCTATAATTACTTAATGTTTAAAGATATTCCTAAAAATCCAGTCTCATTTGGAATTTTGATAAGTAGAATGCATAAAAAATGGGTAATTGGTGCATTATTTTTTGTATCTATTGCAACTTTCTTTGACAGACTTAGTGTAATAATCTTGCGTAATCTTACAGATTCTATAGCTAGCAAACCTGTTGTTATAAATTCAGTATGGATATGGGCAATAGGATTCCCAATAATTTATCTTATTGCAATGAGCTGTTGGCGCGGAAGCGGTTTTACTGGGATGCGTTGGTTTATGAATTTTCGTTTATCTGCATACGACAAACTCTATGAATATTTAACTCTTCATAGTAAGGATTATTTCAATAGCCGTTTTGCAGGATCTTTGACGAATAAAATTTCTAATGCTGTTGATGGGATAGAAAGCCTTTTTGAGAAAGCATTATGGCAATTTATTCCAGTTTTCACCGGGCTTGTCGTCTATGTCATTTTTGCATGGCTCAGCGATTTCCGGCTAGGGCTCATTATCGGACTTTGGTCACTACTATTTCTTGCTATAAATTTTTACTTTGCCAAAAAACTACAACCATATTCTTATAGATCAGCAGAATCAGTATCAACGCTTAAAGGAAGCATAGTTGATTCTCTTTCAAATATCTCCTTGGTGCATGAATATGCGTATATTTCAGGAGAGAGGGATTATATTGGGAAATTCGTAAAGAAAATGAGGGATGCGGGTTTAAAATCATGGTGGGTTTTTGAATGGACTCTTGTTTTAAACGGAACTCTTATTTTTATCTTCATGCTTCTTATGATTACTACATCTATATATCTTTTTCAAAATCATATTATAAGTGTTGGAGTTGTTGTTATGGTAGTAGCCATTGTTGGTGACCTTTCTAGTCAATTTGTTTTTATGGGACAGCAAATAAGAGATACTGCAGGATATTATGGACAGGCAAAGGAAGGATTGGCGGAAATTTTAAGCAAGCACGTAATCACGGATGTTCCAGACGCAGAAAATCTAGTTGTCTCAAAAGGGGAAATTGAAATTGATTCGATTGATTTTAGCTATGAAAAGACCAAAGTTTTTAAAGATTTTTCACTGTCTATACTAGCAGGACAAAAAGTTGGACTTGTGGGCAGAAGCGGCGCCGGAAAAACCACATTCGTATCCTTACTGCTAAGGCATTTTGATGTACAAGCAGGAGCAATTAAAATTGATGGGCAAAATATTTTTGATGTGACGCTTGAAAGTTTGCGTCGTGCCATTGCATTTGTTCCTCAAGACACAAGCCTTTTCCACAGAACCATTCGGGAAAATATAAGCTACAGCAACCCCCAAGCAACAGATGTCCAGGTAAAACGCGCAGCAAAGCAAGCTCAGGCAGATGAGTTTATCAAAAAACTTCCGAAAGAATATGAAACGCTGGTTGGGGAGCGCGGGGTAAAACTATCAGGCGGACAACGCCAACGCATAGCAATTGCCCGGGCATTTCTTAAAAATGCTCCAATTCTTGTGCTTGACGAAGCTACCAGCAGCTTGGATAGTGAAAGTGAACACGCAATTCAGCTATCTCTTGAAGAGCTCATGAAAGACAGAACTGTTATTGCAATAGCACACCGATTATCAACCTTGAAAAAAATGGACAGGATAATCATTATCGATGATGGGAGAATCGTTGAAGATGGTACGACGGATGAACTTCTTAAGAAAACCGATGGCATATTTAAAAATATGTGGGACCATCAGGTAAAAGGTTTTATTATTGACGATGTATAAAAACACGGCTCATTCTAACTAGCTTTAAATATATATTGAGAGAGGGAAAGGTCAACTAGTCCGCTTTCTAAGAATCTTACACCTTCATCTTCTAATTTTTTCCGCTGCTGTCCTTCACCGCCAAAAACATATCCTTTGGCAAGTTTTCCTTTAATATTCACAACTCGGTGGCACGCAACTTCCTTTGGGTTTTTGTTTGCGTGAAGCGCAAATCCTACAACTCTTGGACTAATTCCACACAGCTGCGAAATCTGCTTATAAGTTACAACTTTTCCCTTGGGGATTTTTTTGACTTGTAAATAAACTTTATCAAAACTATTCACCTTTGACTTTTTTCCTTTGTTCTATCTTTTTAATCTTATCCTCAACTGCTCTTTCTATATCTACTTTTGCGGCAGAGGCAAGTTGAAGAGTTGTAAGAATTACATCTGCAAATTCTTCATAGACATTTCTCTTGTCAAATTTATCCAGTTTTGCTTTTCTTTGAACTCGCAATATGGAAAGAATATCATTGCAAAGTTCTCCAACTTCTTCATTGAGTTTGACCGTCATGGTTAAAATTTCTTTTTCCTGCGCAGTGTACAGATGGTAACGTGTTGCTCGCTGCTCATTTAGTCTAACTTTCTCTTGAAGAGTTTTGAGATTCATGTTATTATTTTAACACAAGTGCTTAGTCTTTTAATAATCTTTCTAGCTAAATACCTTCTCTATTTGCTCATTGCTTCTTCCATAATTTTTGTCTTCTTGCAAGAAAAATCTAAGAAGAAAAAAATATTTATTTTATCTCTTTTTACTCTCCCAACGGCTTTTATAATTGCAAAGATATTAAGTAGTTTGTATTATAGTCCGCGTCCATTTGTTGTTAACCATTTTACGCCTTTAATTGATCATGCTGCCAATAATGGATTCCCTTCAGACCATGCATTGCTAAGTTTTACCTTAGCCTCAATTGTTTTTGTTTTTAACAGAAAATGGGGAGTTGCACTTTTTCTAATGGGGCTTGCTATCTCGGCAAGCAGAATGTACGCTGGCATACATTCGCCAGTAGATATAATAGGAAGCTTACTTATAGGTACTATTGTTTCTTTTATTTACTATTTAAGTTTGAAACGCTTTAGTAAATAAGACTTAGAAGGTGGTACAATAACTCCATGCAGAAAGTAGAGTTTTCTCAGCAGTCATGGGATAAAAAGAAAATTCTCCTGACAGTTTTGGTTCTTGCGGGTTTAATTATTGCTGGCTTGGGACTTAAAAATTATCTTTTGGATTCAAATGGTTCAAACTTAAATTCGACTCCAAATACTCCAAATACTCAAAGTAGTGTTAAAGGATCAAATATTTCATCTACACCAACCCCAACTATAACGCTGCCTTCCGCACAAAGTATTGGTCAAGAGGCTTTGGGTAGCATTAACAATATTAAGCAAGAAATAAATAAATTGAATGTCCAAGAGTTGGCAACTTCGTCCCCACAAATACAAAAGATTGTAAACGATATAAAAGGACTTCCAAACGTTCCGGGACAGCAAGCAAAAGATATTTGTCTTAAAGTCTGCAATGGCCTATGAATAAACTAAAAAAAATATTAAAAGTTTTGGGCCCCGGTTTTATAACGGGCGCATCGGATGATGACCCCTCCGGAATTGGCACATATTCCCAAACAGGCGCACAATTCGGATACAGCCAGCTCTGGACTGCTCCCTTTTCTTTCCCTTTCATGACAGTTGTCCAAGAAATGTGCGGAAGGATTGGAATGGTAACGGGGAAAGGCATCGCCGTTATAGTAAAAGACAATTATTCCAAGAAAATATTATATTTAACAGTAATTCTTTTAGTTGTTGCAAATGCCGTTAATATTGGAGCTGATTTGGGAGCAATGGCATCCGCAGGACAACTGCTTTTGGGCATTCCTTTTATTTTTTGGCTTATTGGGATGACAGTTTTTACGCTCCTTCTTGAAGTTTTTGTCCCGTATCCTGCATACGCTAACCTTTTAAAATATCTTACGTTTTCTTTATTCGCATATATAATTGGGGCTTTTATCATAAAGCAGGATTGGGGAAAAATTGCATTTGCAACTATAGTTCCGTCATTTTCTTTTTCGAAAGAATACCTCTTAAATATAGTTGCGATACTTGGTACCACAATTTCTCCCTATCTTTTTTTCTGGCAGGCAGACGAGGAAATAGAAGAAGAAATAGAACATAAGAGGCTTCAGGCAATGGGTAAAGGAATACCAAGGATAAGAAACAAAGACATACGGGAAATGAGGCTTGATACGGTAATAGGGATGTTTTTCTCAAATCTTGTAATGTTTTTTATTATCGTGATGACAGCCTCTACTCTGCACACTAGAAATATTTTGAGTATTGGGACAGCAAGCCAGGCAGCCGAGGCCTTACGTCCCTTTGCAGGAAATCTCACGTTTATTCTTTTTGCCGCCGGAATTATTGGTACGGGGCTTCTAAGCGTTCCCATTCTTGCCGGCTCTGCATCGTATGCAATATCTGAAGCTGCGGGTTGGAAAGCAGGTTTGTCTTTAAAGTTTAAGAAAGCTCATGGTTTTTATGGAATAATCACAATAGCAACTTTAGTAGGAATCTTAATAAATTTTACGCCAGTGAGTCCCTTTCAAATGCTTTATTACACCGCCGTGCTAAATGGTATTTGCGCACCAATACTTTTAATTCTCATAATGCTTATAGGGAATAGCAAAAAAATTATGGGTGAGCATACCAACTCTTCTTTCTCAAATATTATGGGGTGGAGTATTACGGTTATTATGAGTGTTGCTTCAATTGCACTGCTTCTTTCTTTTACAGGTTTGTACTAAAAGCTTATTCTCTGATACAATTTCGGCTATGGACGAACTCAAAACGAGAACAGACAATCTTCTCGCTAAATTAAATATCGCTGAGAAGAAGGAAAAAATTGCTCAAATTGAAAAAGAGAGCGCAAGCCCTGTTTTTTGGAGTGATCATGGCTTGGCTACTTCCAAAATGAAAGAGATGGCCAGTCTTCAAAGGGAAGTTGATGATGCTCAAAAACTCGCGGAATTAATCTCGACAGAACAACAAAAAGAGGCGGAAAAACTTTTGGACGAACTGGAAATTTTACTTTATCTTTCGGGCCCATATGATAAATCCTCGGCCATTCTCTCCATACATTCTGGACAAGGAGGAGTTGAGGCCATGGATTGGGCACAAATGCTTCTTAGAATGTATAAGAGGTATTTTGAAAGAAAAGGGTGGAATGCAGAAGTTTTAGATGAAACGCCGGGAGAGGAAGCGGGAATAAAAAGCGCAACTGTTGCTGTAAACGGAGAATATGCTTATGGCTTTCTTAAAGGAGAGGCGGGGGTGCATCGTTTGGTCCGTTTGTCACCATTTAATGCAAATAATTTAAGACAAACTTCTTTTGCAATGGTTGAGGTAATTCCTGAAGTTGGAGAGAATGAAAGTTCGGACATCAAGGATGACGATTTGGAATGGGATTTTTATCGTTCGGGAGGTCATGGTGGACAAAACGTTAATAAAGTTTCAACTGCGGTTCGCCTCAAACATAAACCAAGTGGCATCGTCGTCACTGCACAAACACAGCGTTACCAAGCACAAAACAGAGAATACGCACTTAAAATTCTAAGAGCTAAGCTTTGGGCAATTGCCGAAGAAGAAAGAAAAAAGGAAGAGGATAAAATGAAAGGCGGATATAAAACCCCAGGTTGGGGAAACCAAATACGCTCCTATGTTTTACACCCGTATAGAATGGTAAAAGATTTGCGCACGGGTTTTGAAACTTCAAATACAGAAGCAGTTCTGGATGGAGACATCGACGGCTTCATAGACGAAGAACTCCGCACTCTACCCTAGGAATTTTGAGGCTAATTTTGCTCCGAGGGAATAGGGGAGGTTAGAACTTTTGTTTTTGAATATTCTTATTAAGAATCTTAATAGCAGCATCGTGAAAATCCCTACCTGAATGACTGAAGGATAAATCTTCTAATACCCTGACATCATATCCTTGATCAAAAGCATCAAAAGCAGATGCCAATATGCAAGATTCTGTATCAATTCCACAAAGAAGTAGTTTAGTAATATTATGTTTCTTGAGAAATTCAGTTAACTTTCTTGATTTAAAGATTGAGAAGCTTGTTTTTTGAAAAAGATTGCCCTTGGTTATAAATCTTAAAAGTAATGGATGAATATCTATATCAGGAGACTTGAAACACTTATTCCAATTAAGAAGCCTTACAAAGTTAGAGTCTTTACTGTTAATTAATTGAGTAAATAAGACATAGTCAAAGCTACTTTTCTCAATAAAATTACCAATTCTTTGAGGCAAATTCTTTGTTTCTTCATTAACGAAATACTTCTGAACATCTATAACAATCAGTGCTGTTTTCATAAGGAGATTATAGCATTTACCCCACCATGCTACTCGCTATTGTTTTTGAGGTTAAACTTCACTTCTCAGAGGGGGTCTTCTTTTAAAAGAGTAACAAACGAAGTAAGAATAATTTCCGGAAGACGCATAAAAACAAAAAATGATTTATAGGCATATCTAATAGTTTCATTTTCTATTTCATAGTTTTCAAATTCTTTGAAAGAAATTACTGGCCATTCTTCGATTAAAGGCTTTTGCGGCATACCCATAATAAAACCATTAAACCAATAGGGCAAAAATTTATCAGTAACGGATATTACTAACTTAATACACCAAGATTACAGAGGTCTTGTGACCTAGCTTACAGATAGATTACTTTGTCTTAGAGGGTTGTGCGTATTTGTTAAGTTTTTTAAGGTCTAAAATAGTTACTTTACCTCTTTCAAGTCTAATAATCCTGTCCTTTTCAAGCCTATTTAACGCATTGGTTACTGTTTCTCTAAACGATCCAACAAATTCTGAAATAAGTTGATGAGTAAGTGGTAACGGAAGAATTACTTTTTTACCTTGGTTTTTTCCGAAGCGAGCCGCACAGTCGGATAAAAAACTTGAGACACGCGCGAGCGCATCGGCCAAAATAAATCCTTCAAGTTTTCGCTCGGTATAATTAAGTCTGTCTATAAAAATGTGAAGAAGATCAACAAGAAATTCTGGATGATCGACAATCATATCAAGGTAGTCTTTTCTTGTGATCGTTATAATTTTCACATCTGTAATTGCTTCGGCGTTGTGTCTTAGGGCATGGTCTTGAGATGTTAATGCGCGCACGCCCAATAGGCTTCCAGGGCCATAAAGGTAAATAATTGCGTCCCTGCCTTCTTTGGCCGAGTGGTACATTTTTACATAACCTTCTTTTATAAAATACAAACGATCCGGCTGATCCCCTTCGTAAAAGATGATATTCCCCTTTTTAATGCTAAGCGGCGGGCGTTTGGTGGAATTCTCAAAAAGGATTGAAAATTTAGCAGGTTCCCAAATTCGCTCAAGCCGTCTTTGTAGGATTATTTTGGAATCTTGGATCATTTTGCCTACATTATATTGATTGGTAATGAAGATTACAAGTAATTTGTAGTCGGCGCTACAGATTACTCATCTTCGCCGTTTTATTCTTGGTAGACCCGCCTCGCTATATTATACTTTGCATCAAACAACATGGTAGAAACACAGAAAAGATTAACAGTTTTGTCGGCAGCAAGTCTAAATGGTGAATCTTCGAAAGTTCGCGAAGCAGAGCCATGGCAAGGAAGAGGTGCATTGATTTTTCCTGGCCAAGGAGCATGGAAACCAGGTATAGGAAAAGATTTTTTTGAAAATTCCCATGCGGCTCGTGTAGTGTTTGCAGCAGCAGAAGAGGAGATTCCTGGTATAACGACTATTTGTTTTAAAGATCCCAATGGAGACCTACGGCGTACAGATATGGGGCAACTTGCAAGTGGAGTAGTTGATGTTGCAGCAGCCGCAGCACTCAACGAAAAGTATCCACAGCTTACAGATATGCCACCGGTCGCAAGCGCTGGTATTAGTTTTGGTGAGTTGCCAAGTCTTGTTGTTGCTGGTGTCATCGAATTTAAAAATTATCTGCGATTTGTAAAAGAGAGAGGAAATATTATGCAGGAAGTAGGAGAGAAGAATCCGGGAAGAATGGTAATGGCGTACGGTTTGTCAGAGGAGGTAGTACGTGGTATTTGCGAGGAGATAGGTGTGTATCCAGCAATATACTATCCTGGTGTGACAGTCATCTCTGGTCTAAATGCAAATATAAATAGAGCGATGGCGGCGATAGAAGCGCAGAAAGGAAAAGCACGGGAAACTGGAGTATTATTCCCATTTCATACACCAATTATGGGAAAAGCAAGAGATGAAATAGCAGAATATATGAAGGATATTCCTTTTGCTGATGCTGCTTACCCAATTGTACTAAGCGCGAACGGTTTTGTTACGAAGTCTGGCGAGGAACTAAAAGAGGGTATTCTTGATCAAATTACAGGGGCAGCATATCTCCCTGATACAATTGAGCAAATGAAAAAGCTAGGTGCGAGTTTATTTGTTGAGTTATGTCCGCAGCCAGTGCTGACGGCTCATTTAAAAAAAGGGAATAAAGAAGTTACTGCAGTAGCTGTTCACGATTTACAATCCTTACAAGATCTCCAACTATCTTTTGAGGCAGCATAATAAGCGATAAATACCTGTTCGCGGATTGTGTTCCGAGGAATATCTAAATCCTGAGTAAAGTCGAAGGAGAGGACGTTAGAGTCTATTTTTTTCCATTGCTTAATTTTTTCTAGCGCAGCTTTCCTAGAAGAGAAATGCTCTTCTTCTAGAACTTTAAAATCTGGAAGACCCTTGTCTTCCATAATGAGCTCTGCTTTGACGGTAAGATATCGATTCTCTTCTTCTTTACGAATAATAGCGAGTAGATATCCAGCTTTAATTTTGCTTGCCCATTCTTTATATTCCGGCCTATTCCATGTTCTAAACCATTTCTTCATAAAAATATTATATCAAATAGGGGAAGCGGGGTTGATAAAAGGGTTGAAATGTGCTTTACTGATAGTTGCAGGAGGTGAGACTTTTATATGGAAGAGAAAGTAAAAAATCCCACAGAAAACATCGAAAATATTGGCAAAAACGATTTGGTTCATGATTTTTCAGGTGTTAAAGCTCCGCTTGTTACCCCTAAATTACTAGCTGTTTTTATTGGCGTTGTTTTACTTGGAGTTGGCAGCGGATTTTTCTTATCTAAAGGTGCAGGAGGCGGCCCGATTTCTGCTATTTCATCCGGTGGCAATAATTCAACTTCAATTTCAAAGGGAGCAACTTTTGGATCAAATGACACAAATACATTCAAGGATATGGCAGAAGGAACGCTAAAAAAGGGAGGAATACAGGATGAAGGTCAGTTTCATTTGGAAAGACCTGGAGGAGACAGCCAGAATGTTTATCTTACTTCATCAATTGTTGACTTATCAAAGTTTGTAGATAAAAAAATCAAAGTCTGGGGGCAAACCCAAAAAGCCCGTGTTGCAGGATGGCTCATGGATGTAGGGAAAGTGGAAGTCCTGTAGACTCTCAATGATAAAACTTGAAAAAGTCTCAAAAAAATTTGGAATTGGCCCTCACGCTCTTTCTAACATAAGTATCTCAGTTGACAAGGGAGAATTTGTTTTTTTGGTGGGACCAACTGGAAGCGGCAAAACTACAATATTTAGGCTTATTATCCGCGAAATGCTGCCAACAGAGGGAAGTATTGTTGTTGACGAGTGGGACATAATTAATCTTCCAAAGAAAAAAATCCCACATCTTAGAAAAAAAATTGGAGTTGTATTTCAGGATTTAAAACTTTTGACAGATAGAACCATATTTGAAAATGTTGCACTTCCTTTGGAGGTTATAAATATAAAGCCAGATGAGGCAAGAAAAAGGGTCGAAGAGGTTTTATCTAGTGTTGGGATACTGGAACACAAAGATAAATTTCCGCTTCAGTTATCCGGAGGAGAACTTCAAAGGACTGCAATTGCTAGAGCCTTAATATTGTCTCCTGATATTTTGCTGGCTGACGAACCAACGGGAAATTTAGATGATGATACTTCTTGGGAAATTATAAAACTTTTATCCGCCATCAATGAAAAAGGCACTACAATTTTAATGGCAACGCATAATAGTGATATAGTAAAAAAGCTGGGTAAGCGTGTTGTCTCTTTAGATAAAGGGTTATTGGTTGGGGATGCGAAAGGCAAGCACCCGGAAAAAGAGGAGGAGAAAAAATAATGATACATTCGACTATCGCTCAGTATCATAGTGAGGAATTCGAACTATGAAGTTTTTTAAAACTGCGTGGCACAATATAAGGCGTTCTCCCTATCAAGCCTTAGCTGCAATTCTGGTCATGACTTTAACGTTTCTGGTTGTTTCTTTCTTTACGTTTCTAATAGTCGGCTCCTCAAAAGTAATTAATTTTTTTGAAAGCAAACCTCAAGTTACTGCATTTTTTAAGGATGAAGCAAAGCAAGAAAATATTAATGCGCTTGAAGACCAGCTTAACTCAACGGGAAAAGTAGCCAGCATGAAATTTGTTTCAAAAGAAGACGCGCTTAGAATTTATAGGCAGCAAAATAAAAATGATCCCCTTCTTTTGGACTTGGTAACGGCTGATATTTTGCCGGCATCCTTGGAAATTGCAACGGTAAAGATAGGCGACCTCTCAAGCATTTCAGATATGCTAAAACGCTCTTCTATTGTTCAGGAAGTTGTATTTCAAAAAGATATTGTTTCAACTCTTATTAACTGGACAACCGCGGCAAGAAGAATAGGGCTTGGAATAATTGGAGTTCTTTCTTTGGTTTCCGTATTTATAATAGTGACAATTATTGGAATAAAAATATCTCAAAAAAGGGATGATATTGAAATTATGAGACTTATTGGGGCATCAAGTTGGTATGTTAGATGGCCATTTCTTTTTGAGGGAATGTTTTACGCGGTTGTAGGTGCAATTATTGCCTGGCTTATAGCAAGTGCCGCACTTGTCTATGCAACCCCGGTTCTTTCGGCATTTCTTAAGGGAATTCCTGTTTTTCCAATTCCTCTTATTTTTTTCTTAGGCCTTCTTGGAGCAGAGCTTCTTTTGGCCATATTCCTGGGATTCCTCTCAAGTTTCTTGGCAGTTCTGCGGTATCTAAAGTGAAAAAGATAAATTATGAAGTTCACAAGAAAAATAATTTTAGGAATTTTTATCTCGTGCCTTCTTTTTAATTTGGTCTCGGGGAACATTGCGTTTGGTCAAACAGAAACTCCTACCTTAACTCCAACACCTACACCTACATCAACGCCCACCCCAACACCTGACCCTTCATCTCAAGCAAGCAGCATTAGAGATTGCGCAGACAATCACATCAGTGTTGCTGATTGCCCTAGTTTTTTACAAAGAAAAGTAAACGACTTGAGTAGTCAAGCAAACACTCTTTCGTCCCAAATAGCAGTGATGGATAGTCAGATAAAATTAACAGAAGCCAGAATTGCGGCAAATCAAAAGCAAATATCGGACCTAACTTTAGACATTGATACAACAAATAAAAAAATAACAGGTCTTCAGGATACGCTCAACAATCTTTCCCAGGTCTTACTTAATAGAGTTAAGGCAACGTACGAGGTAGGTACTATAGAGCCTTTTCAAATTCTTCTGTCATCAAATGATGCATCGAACTTTCTCTCACGTCTTAATTATTTAAAGATTGCTCAGGGACATGACAGAAAAATTATCTTTGAAACCACACAGGCAAAAAACGACTATTCTAATCAAAAAGATATTCTCACGGATAAGAAAAAACAAATAGAATCACTCAAAAAACAACTTGAGGCTTATAATTCCCAGCTTGATCAAGAAAAACAAAGTAAGAAAGTACTTCTAGCGCAAACCCAAGGTAGTGAAGCAACATATCAGAGCTTGCTTTCTCAAGCAAGGGCCCAGCTTGCTGCTCTTTCAAGTTTTGCCAGGTCGCGTTCGGGCGGAGGACTTGTTCCTCATGCAGACCGTTCGGACGAATGGGGTAAATATTATAACCAGAGAGATTCAAATTGGGGAAATAATAAGATTGGCGGCTCTTCCGAGACTATAGCAGATGTTGGTTGCTTGCTTACATCATACGCAATGGTTTCGTCTCACTTTGGGGGTGGCGCCACACCACCAGATGTAGCAGGCAACTCGTCTAATTTCTGGTTCAATACTGCATTGTTTTTGAAACCTGGGCCAGCAGCAAATGGTCACAATGCGGATGCAGTATATAATCCATCTACTGATTCTTTGAAAGATAAACTCAGCAGCAACCATCCTGTTATTGCCGGACTTTCATACGACGGCGGGCCGGTAGCAGACCATTGGGTGGTTCTCCGCTTAGCAGAAGGAAGTACTTTTAGGATTAATGACCCGTTATATGATGGAGCAATTAATGTTTTGCTTACGGACCATTACAGCGGCTTAAAAATTGTCGAGGCAAGAATTTATAATTAAATCATAAATGAAGGCAATAGCTGTCCTTGTTGCTTTTTTATTTCTTCTAATTTTTCCAGGGACTTCCTTTGCCGCAATCAGTATCACAAATATTTCTCCTACTATCGTAAATTCTGCTGATGGTCTAATTTCTATAACAGCTAGCGCATCAGGTCTTTCTTCAAGCACTCAATATCTCCAAGCCCTATTTACAAAAGATGGAGATGCCACAAATTATTTTGGCCTCACTCAAAATTTATCTGGAGAATGGTACAGATATAAATCCTCACCGTCTTTAACAAGCGATTTGCAGGTTTATTTTTATAGCTTTGTTCCTGTAAGCGGTGCATGGAACGGAACAATATCTGCAAAATTAGATATTGATGATGCTGGCTTTAAAGGTCCTGGTAATTATGTTGTAAAACTTGCAAAGTATATAACTACAGGAACTCCGACTTATTCTTCCAATACGTCACTATTAACTGCAAATATTACGCCTACTCCTACCCAAACCCCAACAGCGACAAGTACAACTGTTCCTACTTCGAGCTCTACAACAACTCCAACTCTAACAAAAACACCAACCCCAATTCCGGTAACTGTAACTATGGCGTCTAGCTCTTCAAATATTTTGGGAGAAAGTACAGGTAGTGCCACTTTTTCCGGGGAGACTATTTCCCCTACCCTTAAGCAATCTGCAGTTGTTGAAAAAAAGACCCAGGTTTTGGCAGAAAATAACTTTGCAAAAGTCGCAGTTACAGGTGGGATTATTTTTATATCAGCTTGTGGTATACTTGCTTTTCGAGCCTACAGAAAGCGCAAAAATGACATCAAAAATCAGCGATAGTAGTTTGGAAACACAGCAAATGGGTGGGGATTTTGCAAAAACATTAAATGGTGGTTCGGTTGTCGCGCTTTACGGAGAATTAGGTGCAGGAAAAACAACATTTGCTCAAGGAATAGCAAGGGGGCTTGGCATAAAAAACAGAATCATCTCCCCTACTTTTATAATTGTCAGAAGCTATAAGGTAAGGATTAAGGATAAAGGATTAAGGATAAAAAACTTCTACCACATAGATCTTTATCGAATCGAGGATGAGAAGGGTCTTGAAGGCCTGGGGCTCGATGAGATATTGAATGACGAAGAATCGATTATTGTAATTGAATGGGCAGAGAAACTCGCCCGCCTGCAAACGCCTGAGCGTAGCGATGGCGGGCAGGGTTCAAAACTTCCCAATAAGCGCATTGATATTTATTTCGAGAACATTGACGATGATAAAAGAAAAATAACCATAAACAAAAACTCTTGAAATGTTGATGAGTGGTATTTTGTATGATATATCGATATATCATACATTGGGGTTGAAATTATGATCTATGAATAGAGATATCCAAAAGGCTATTAAAATATTGCAAGATGGTGGAATTGTAATTTTTCCAACAGACACTGCCTTTGGCATTGGCTGCAGAATTGATGCTGAGGCTGCGGTTAAAAGAGTTTTTGACATTAAGAAAAGAGATTACAGTAAACCACTTCTAGCACTTGTCGATAGTATTCAAATGGCTAGGCAATATGTTTCTATTCCCAAAGATGTTCAAGAAAAATTGCTCGATAAGTATTGGCCTGGAGGTCTTACCGTCTTCCTCAAATGTAATCTTGAAGTAGTTCCAAGCATTGTTAGGTCTGGCACAGATTCTTTGGCGTTAAGACTACCAGACCATGATGCGATTCGAGGAATGATTAATCGAGTTGGAGTACCAATCCTTGCCACATCTGCAAATATTTCAGGAGAAAAGACCCCTTATTCTATCAACGAACTTAATAAAGAGCTGCTTTCGAAAGTAGATTTTGTTTTGAATGGAGAGTGTACTTATAAAAAACAGTCCACAATTATAGATTGCACGGTAAAACCCTGGAAAATTGTGAGGGAAGGAGCTGTCAAAGTCAGTATATAGTATTATGTAGACAGTATTAAGTATGAAAACACTATTGATTGATACATCAAGCAATAAAGAAATATCAGTTGGCCTCAAGATCGGAAGCAAAGAATACTTTAAATCTCAAAAGGTTGACAGAGATAAAGCACAGGCAACACTTCCTTTGGTTGAAAAAGTGCTCAAAGGAAAAGGCTTGACGCTAAAAGATATCGATAGTATTGAGGTAAATACTGGGCCAGGTTCTTTTACGGGGATTAGAGTAGGAATGTCTATAGCAAATGCACTTTCTTTTTCTCTTAAAATTCCTGTTAACGGTAAAAAAGTTGGAGACTTTGCCCAAGCCTCTTACAAATGATATTATAGTTGTATGGACGTTCTTGCCCACTTTTTTTTACCACGGAGCACAAATAATTATCGCGCAAAACTCCTACATCACCAAGTCCTTTTGTCTTTTGTAATTATTCTTCTTGCTGGAAGTTTTGTTTTCGCCCAAGTAAAAAGAAATTATCCTCAGGTTTTGGGAATTACAACAAACATAACTTCCGAGCAATTAATTTCAATTACAAATGAGAAGAGAAAAGAAAACGGCCTTTTACCTCTAAGTCTTAATTCTTCTCTTTCCACCGCTGCGGAAAGTAAGGCCCAAGACATGTTTGCTAAAGATTATTGGGCTCATATCTCACCAACCGGAACAACACCCTGGGTTTTTATTAAGGGGGCCGGATATAACTATGTTTATGCAGGGGAAAATCTTGCCAAGGGATTCAGTAATGCCCAAGAAGCAGTTGATGCATGGATGGCAAGCCCAGACCACAGAGAAAATGAGCTTTCTCAAAATTATCAGGATGTTGGATTTGCTGTGAAAACAGGAAAATTGAATGGCGAGGATACGGTTTTGATAGTTGAGGAATTTGGCGGAAAGGCTTTGGCACAGGCTTCGAAGTCTTCAGGAATTCAGCCTGCATCTTCTCCTCCGGCAGTACCCACTGTTGAAGCATCGTCTTTGAAGCCTTTTATAAATAGCGTACTTCTTTCATCAAATATTTACACGGCGCTTCTTGGAATGTTTATAGTTGTTCTTGCGCTAGATATGATTGTTGTTGAGAAACACAAGATTGTTAGGATTGCTGGACATAACATAGACCACATATTGTTTTTTACAACAATACTCTTGGCGGGAATGATCCTTATTAAAGGAGTGGTTCTTTAGTGTACAAAAAGAAAAGACACGTGGGGCATCGTATTGCTCTTATTCTCATCTTAGGCTTAGGACTGTTAGGCCTTCAATTAGCGTATGGAAACAAGAAACTCCAAACAGAAATTCTTATTTTGACTGCTATTTTTTATGTCTTGTGGGGGCTGACGCACCACCACCAGAATCATAGCCTAAACTCCAAGATTGTGGTAGAATATATTCTTATTGCAACGCTGGGAATAGCAGCATTGCTGTTTTTTGTAACAGGAGCATTTGGAATATGAAAGGTGTAATTTTAGCCGGCGGACATGCAACAAGATTAAGACCCCTAACCCTTGTTACCAATAAACATCTTCTTCCTGTTTATAACAAGCCAATGATTTATTATCCCCTTGAAGCAATGGCAAAAGCCGGAGTAGAAGAAGTTCTAATTATTACAGGTCCGGACCACGCAGGTTCATTTCTTAATCTTTTAAAAAACGGGGACGAATTTGGACTAAAACTTTCTTATGAAATTCAGGAGAAACCGGGGGGAATAGCTCAGGGAATACTACTAGCTGAAAGCTTTGCAGATGGAGATAAATTATTAGTTATATTGGGAGACAACATTTTTAACTTTGATCTTAAGAAGGTTGTTGAGAAATTTGGGCAAAAAGAAAAAGGTGCTGTGGTTTTTGGTGTTGAAAAGGATACCGAGTCAAAGCAGTATGGAGTTATTGAAATTAAAGATGGCAAAGTCGCTTCAATAGAAGAAAAGCCGGAGGTTCCAAAGTCCACTATTGCTCAAACGGGAATTTATATGTATGACGAAAAGGTTTTTGAGCTGGCGAAAAAGCTTGCGCCATCAAAAAGAGGAGAGCTTGAAGTTACTGATCTTAATAATTTCTATTTGAATGAAGGGACAATGGAATGTGAAATGCTTGATTGGTGGATAGATGCAGGAACTTCTCATGACGAGCTTCTTGCGGCAAATAATTTGGTCGCGGAAAAGGTAAGAAACGGCGAACTATAATGATAAATTGTACATTTGAAAATGGAGGAAAAGCCTCTCTTCGCCACGTAGTTGTGGATACAATCGTTCTCCGTGAAAATAAAATACTCCTTGCAAAACGGACAAAAAAAATCTTAGAAGGTGGCAAGTGGGGACTGATAGCTGGATTTATGGACAGGGATGAAGATTTGTTTCAAGCGGTTGAGAGAGAAATTTTTGAAGAGACGGGTTGGAGAGTAAGAGATATAACATTGTTTCGAGTAAAACATTGGCCCGAAAGGCCAAATGAAGATAGGCAGAATGTCGCATTTGTCTTTTCCTGCAATGCCGTAAAGAAAGAGGGAAAAGCCGATTGGGAATCTGATAAAATCGCTTGGTTTTCCTTAGACTCGCTACCCGCTAAGAATGAACTTGCTTTTGACCACTCCGACGATATAGAAATTTACAAAAAAAACTTAAAGCAGAAACTTCAATTACCAATCTTGCAGAAAATATGAAAGTACTTGTAACAGGCGGGGCGGGATTTATCGGAAGTAATTTTATTCTTTACTGGATAAAGAACCATCCGGAAGATGAAATCGTAAATCTGGATAAATTAACTTATGCCGGAAACCTCGAAAATTTAAAGTCTGTCGAAGGCAGTCCTAACTATAAATTTGTAAAAGGCGACATTGTAGACTCAGAAACAGTCGACAAAACAATGGAAGGTATAGATACGGTAGTTCATTTTGCAGCTGAGAGTCATGTTGACCGCTCAATTTCTCATCCATCTGACTTTGTTATGACAAATGTTGTAGGCACGCAAGTACTTTTAAATGCTGCGCTTAAGCACAAAGTCAAAAGATTCCATCACGTTTCAACAGATGAAGTCTTTGGGGCCTTGGAATTAAACACATCGGATAAATTTAATGAACGAACAAATTATAATCCCAGAAGTCCATACTCTGCCAGTAAAGCAGGTTCAGACCACTTAGTCCGTGCATACTTTACTACTTATGGACTACCTATAACCATTACAAACTCTTCTAATAATTTCGGTCCGTATCAATACCCTGAAAAGTTTATTCCGCTTGCAATAACTAATATTATTGAGGGCAAAAAAGTTCCAGTTTATGGAGACGGACTTTATGTTAGAGACTGGCTTTATGCCGAAGATCACGTCAGGGCAATAGAGACAGTTCTTAAAGGGGGAAAAGTAGGGGAAACTTATTGCGTTGGTAGCTTAACAGAGGATATAACAAACGTCGATGTTATTAAAAAGATACTTTCTGTTATGGGGAAAGATGAAAGTTTAATTGAACACGTAAAAGACAGACCGGGGCATGACAGGAGATACGCACTAGATTGGTCAAAGATAAAAAATGAACTCGGCTGGAAGCCGTTTTTTGGTTTTGATGAATGGCTGCTAAAAACAATTGAATGGTATAAAGCCAATGAAGCTTGGTGGAGACCTCTTAAGCAGAACTTGAATACTAGTGTAGATAATTTATGGGGAAATGATTTGGACTAGGTCTTTCCGCTTAGCGCTTAAAAATGATAAAATAGGAAAATTGTAAGTCAACTATGACAATAACATTTGTAGGGCATGGATATGTAGGGCTTGTAAGCGCTTCTATTTTTGCGGACTTGGGAAACAAAGTTTGGGTAATAGGACACACCCCAAAAAAGATAGAAAATCTTAAAAAGGGAATAATCCCAATTTATGAGCCGGGGCTTGAAGAAATAGTTAAAAGAAATGTTTCCGCCGGCAGGCTACTTTTTACGCTAGATTATGTACCTGCAGTTGCGCAGTCGGAGGTAATCTTTATTGCCGTTGGTACTCCCTCTACCAAAACAGGAGACGCCGATTTGAGAGCAGTTCTGGATGTCGCTGAAAAAATAGGAAGGAATCTTAAAAACTATACAGTAGTTGCCACAAAGAGTACTGTTCCTGCGGGAACCAACAAGAAAATAAGAAAAATTATTGAAGAAGTGAAGCCAAAAGGCGCGGAATTTGACTATGCTTCTGTCCCCGAATTTTTACGGGAAGGGCAAGCAATCTCAGATACGCTTCACCCGGATAGAATTGTAATAGGAACTGAAAGCAAAAAAGCGCAGGACAGACTTATAGAACTCCATAAGCCAATAGGTGCCCCACTGGTTTTAACTAATTTTGACACAGCCGAACTTATTAAGTATGCCGCAAACTCTTTTTTAGCACTTAAAATTTCCTACGCAAACGCAATTGCAAAACTTTCAGAACTCGCCGGTGCAGACGGGCTTAAAGTTTTGGAAGGAATAGGAAAAGATAGCAGGATTGGCGATAAATTTCTTTCTCCCGGCCCGGGCTACGGAGGAAGCTGTTTTCCTAAGGATGTTAGAGCGCTTATATCAATTGCAAAAGATTATGATTATGATTTTGGGCTACTTACAGAAACAGAGCAAGTTAACTCTCAGGCAAAAAGGGATGTTGTCAGAAAAATAAGAAAAGCACTGCCGGATTTAAAAGGTAAGACAGTTGCCGTGCTAGGACTTGCATTTAAACCTGAGACAGATGACATGAGAGACGCGCCTTCAATTGATATTATTGAGCTTCTTCAAAAGGATGGAGCAAGAATAAAAGCGTATGATCCACAGGCTGGGGAGACTTCAAAGAAGGTTCTGAAAGATATAGAATATACAAAAGATGCTTATGAGGCAGTGAAGAATGCGGATGCAATGGTTGTTGTTACCGAGTGGAATGAATTTAAAGAACTTGATACCGCCAAAATAAAAAGCCTTATGAGGTCTCCAAATATTATAGACGCAAGAAACATTTATGAGAGGGATAAAATTGAAGAGCTGGGGTTTAGCTATGTAGGCGTTGGAAGATGACACATTCGACTTTCGCTCAGTGTCATAATGAGGAGTTCGAATTATGACAAAAATCCTTATAACAGGAGCTGCAGGTTTTGCCGGAGGCTTTTTAGTAGAGCATCTACTTTCCCTTAAGAATTTTGATATTGTTGGAACTTATCTTTCAGATGACCAGTTGAAATTTGCCGTGCGCAAAGATGAAGTGAAATTCGAAAAGCTCGACTTGCTGGATGCAAGCTCTACGGCCAAAATAGTAAAACAAACAAAGCCCGACTACATATTCCATTTAGCAGCCCTCACATCACCGCGGGAAAGTTTTGAGAATCCGGCACTTACAATTACAAATAACACTACGGCGCAGGTTAATCTCCTTGAGGCAGTAAGAAGTAGCGATATTGATGCAAAAATACTTATAATTTCATCTGCTGACGTTTACGGACTTGTTGATAAAAAAGATCTTCCAATTGACGAAGACACGCCGCTTAGGCCCGTAAATCCTTATGCAGTGTCAAAAATTGCCCAGGATTTCTTGGGGCTCCAATATTTTCTTTCATATGGACTAAAGATAGTAAGAGTTAGGCCATTTAACCATATTGGTCCCAGACAGTCGGCCCGTTTTGTAGTTGCTTCATTTGCCAAGCAAATTGCCGAGATTGAAAAAGGAAGCAAGACACCTGTAATTTCGGTTGGCAATCTTTCTTCAAAAAGAGATTTTACGGATGTTAGGGACATGGTGAGGGCGTATTTACTTGCCATGGAAAAAGGAAAGGCAGGAGAAGTTTATAACATTGGAAGCGGAGAGTCGTATCGAATAAAAGAGATTTTGGACATGCTTCTGTCTTTATCTTCAAAAAAAATAACTATTGAGGTTGACAGCACAAAACTGCGCTCAAAAGATGAGCCTGAACTTGTCTGTGACAACAGTTACTTTTCTAAGCAAACGGGCTGGGCGCCCAAAATAGATATTAAAGAAACGTTAAGGGATACTCTGGACTATTGGAGAAAGATTGTTTAGAATAGGTAGTATTCTTTATGGCAAAAAGCGCACTTATTACCGGTATAACCGGCCAGGATGGCTCATATCTTGCAGAACTTCTTTTAGACAAAGGATATAAAGTTGCAGGTCTTGTAAGACGGCTTTCCACCCCAAATCTTGAAAATATAAAGCACATCTCGGACAGAATAACTCTTCTTTCGGGGGATCTTCTTGACCAGGGAAGTTTGGCCGATGCAATCACTAAATCCGAACCCTCTGAAATATATAATCTTGCAGCTCAGTCATTCGTTAGGGCTTCATGGGACCAGCCTGTTTTAACCGGAGAATTCACAGCCCTTGGTGTAACCCGTATGCTTGAAGCAATAAGGACTGTTAATAAGAAAATAAAATTCTACCAGGCAAGCTCGTCTGAAATGTTTGGCAAAGTAACCGAAACTCCTCAAAAAGAACAGACCCGCTTTCATCCAAGAAGCCCTTACGGAGTTGCAAAAGTTTACGGACACTATATTACTGTAAATTACAGAGAAAGTTATGACATTTTTGCATGTTCCGGAATCCTTTTTAATCATGAATCGCCAAGACGTGGAATAGAATTTGTAACCAGAAAAATTACCCATGGGGTTGCCCGCATAAAACTTGGAAAACAAAAAAAAATTGAGCTAGGAGACTTAAGTCCCAAAAGGGATTGGGGATTTTCCGGAGATTATGTTGAAGCAATGTGGCTTATGCTTTCGCAGGAAAATCCGGATGATTATGTTATAGCAACAGGAGAAAATCATTCAGTTGAGGAATTTGTAAAAATCGCATTTGAGACAGTGGGAATTTCAGACTGGAAAAAGTATGTTGACTCAAATGTGCCGGAGCACATGCGTCCGGCAGACGTAGATTATTTAATAGGAGATGCCAGTAAAGCAAAGAAAGTTTTGGGATGGACTCCAAAAACAAGCTTTAGACAGCTTGTGGAAATGATGGTTAAGTCGGATCTTCAAAAAGAGAAGGAAAGATAATTTTATATGTCAACAGTTCTAATTGCGGGTGGCGCTGGATTTATCGGTTCACACCTCTTAGAAAAATTACTCTCTGAGGGATACAAAGTTTTTGCAATAGACAATCTGATAACAGGAAGCAAGAGAAATATTGATAAGTTTGCTTCTAACTCTTCTTTTGAGTTTATAGAAAGAGATGTTACAAAAGACTTGTCTGATTTGAAAGATAAGCTTTCAGCAGTAGAATTCATTTTTCATCTGGCTTCTCCTGCCTCTCCCAACAGGAAGAGCCTAAAAAGTTATATAAATTTTCCAATTGAAACGCTTCTTGCAAATTCGGTGGGAACTTATAATCTTTTAACTTTGAGTAACGATTTAAAAGCTAAGTTTTTATTCGCATCCTCGTCTGAAGTTTACGGTGACCCAAGTGTAACGCCGCAGCCTGAAGATTATTTTGGCAACGTTAATCCAAATGGAGTGCGTTCTGTCTATGATGAGGGGAAAAGATTTGGTGAAGCAGTAACTATGGGGTTTGTCAGAAAGCACGGTGTTGACGCCCGGATTATCCGCATTTTTAACACTTATGGCCCTAATATGCAAAAAGATGACGGGCGGGTTGTTTCAAACTTTATAAATCAAGCACTCGAGGGAAACCCAATAACGGTTTATGGAGATGGCAGTCAGACAAGAAGTCTCTGTTTCATCTCCGATTTAATCGAAGGCATTACAAAGGCAATGTTTTCGGATGGTACAGCAGGAGAGGTTATAAATCTTGGTAATCCAAATGAAAAAACAATTCTTGAAGTTGCAAATCTTATAAAAGAATTGGTAGGAAGTAGCTCGGAAATTACCTTCGAACAGCTACCACAGGATGATCCAAAAAGAAGAAATCCGGATATAACAAGAGCTAAGAGGTTGCTTTCATGGGAGCCACGAGTTAATCTGGAAGAAGGACTAAAAAAGACAATTGAATATTTTAAATCTATATGACCCCCCTTCATTAAAATTTCGGAAGGGTCATGCTTCCGAAGCTTGAGATTGAAGCTCGGAAACAAAATATTATGAATGTAGAAAGTTTTTTTAAAAAAGGGAGCGAAGGAGCATGAAGATAGTAGTTATTCCCGCAACCTACAACGAGAAAGGTAACATCGGGAAGCTTATAACGATCCTAGAAGAAGAAGTCTTTCCAAAAATAAAAGACCACGAAATGAATATTTTGGTTGCAGATGATAATTCTCCTGATGGAACTAGCCAAGAAGTAAAAAAACTCATGTCAAAGTGGAAAAATTTGGGAATAAATTCCGGAGAAAAAAAAGGGCTAGGAGCAGCATATGTTAGAGCAATGACATTTGCCATATATAAGATGAATGCAGATGTTGTTTGTGAGATTGATGCAGATTTGTCCCATGACCCCAGAGAAATTCCAAATTTTATAAAAAAAATAGACGAAGGCTTTGATATTGTTGTTGGAACTCGCTATAACAATGGTGGATCATTACCTAAAAATTGGCCGTTTATCCGCAAGTTGTACTCTGTAACTGCAAATCTTATCGTTAGGACGGTCACCGGTAGATTTGGTGTTCATGATTGGACAGGTGGATATAGAGCGCTAAAGAAAGAAGTTTTCCTTAAGGAAAAGGCAAAAGTAAGCTCTTATCAAGGTTATACTTTTCAGGTTGCATTTTTATTTAATGCGGTTATGGACGGCTATAAAGTCGGAGAAGTGCCGATTCACTTTGTAGATAGGACTCTTGGGAGAAGCAAGATTGTTCCGCGTGAATACATTATTAATCTTTTGACCTATGTAATAACCGCCAGGATTAGAGAGCTTCAGCGATTCATTAAGTTTTTATTTGTCGGAGGGACAGGATTTATTGTACAAGTTGCTTCTCAGGAATTATCTTACCGGTTGGGACTGGGACTTGCTCTCGCATCTGCATTTTACGCAGTTCAGTCGGCTCAGAGCGCAAATCTTAATGCTGCGGCTCAAGGAGTAGCAGCCGGAATAGGAGCAGAAGCGGCAATCCTTTCTAATTTTTTCCTCAACAATTTCTGGACTTTTAGCGATACCAATAAACTTACGCAGGCATCTCCTTTTATAGTCAGGCTTTTGAAATTCAATGCAGCTTCGCTTTTGTCTATATTTATTCAGGGAGCTGCAGTTGCTCTTGGAGTAATTATTCTGGGTGATTTTCTGCATATATTTAGCTTTACCATTCCAACAAGAATTGTGATTTTGTTCCCAACGATTATCTTTTTGGTTATCCCGCTTAACTACTTTATATACAATAAATTCATCTGGAAAACGCATCAACTAAAAAATGGGAAAACTTCTTAGGTACTTACCAATACTTAGCATTCTCCTTATAGCGGCCTTCTTAAGGCTTTATAGAATAGCCGATTATATGACCTTTTTGGGAGATGAAGGGAGGGATGTTTTAGTTGTTTACAATATCCTGCACGGGCATTTGACTCTCCTGGGTCCCAATGCATCTGTAGGCAACTTTTTTCTAGGTCCTCTCTATTACTATTTTATGGCTCCTTTCCTTTATCTTTTTAACTATAATCCCGTTGGCCCTGCAGTAATGGTGGCTCTTTTTAGCGTTGCAACCGTTGCACTTATTTATAAGGTCGGAAATGAATTTCTCGGCAGAAAAACGGCTCTTATTGCTTCGCTTCTTTATTCAATTTCCCCACTGGTCATTTCCTATTCCCGCTCTTCATGGAATCCAAACCTGATGCCATTTTTCTCGCTTCTCACCCTGTTTTTGCTTTATAAAGCAACAGAGAAAAATAAGACCTATCTTTTTCTGCTGGTCGGATTTCTGCTGGGAGTCACAATCCAGCTTCATTACCTGACCATTTTCCTGGGAGTAATTGTCGCTTCTTATGTTCTTATTATGGGTAAAAAAAATTGGTATTCTATAGCTCAAAAATATGGCTATATTCTTGCAGGATTTTTAGTGGGATGGTCGCCATTTATTGCATTTGAAACACGACACGGATTTCAGAATATACAGCACATACTAGCTTTCGTTATTAATCCTATGGGAAAAGATGCAATAGTTGAAAGCCATGGATTTTTTCCTACAATTTATGATGTTTCTTTCCGTTTATTTGCAAGGCTTGTTGCTAATTTCCCGTCTCCGGAGCAGATTGATTTACATCAAAAATCTTTAGTCTTTATCTGGCAGTTGGGAGTTCTCGCACTCGCGATTTTCAGCACCTATATACTGCTTAAGAAAACTTACAAACTGTTTAAAAGTAAGGGAGAGGAGTTTAGTAAATATTTACTGCTTTCCGTGTGGTTTGTGCTTGGAATCGTATTATTTGGCTTCTACAGAAAGCAAATTTACGATTATTATTTAGGTTTTATGTTTCCCCTACCGTTTCTTCTAGTCGGTAACGCCCTTTCGACACTACTGGACAGGAAGAAAATTTATAAACTCGCCTCAATAGCCATTCTTTTAATTCTTGTAGCGCTAAACCTCAACGGAATCCCCTTCCGCTATGAACCAAACAGACAGCTTAACCAAGTGAAAGTAATTTCCAAGTTTGTTTTAGACAAATCAGACGGAAAACCTTTTAACTTTGGTGTTACAGGGGGAAATTCCGATTTTGCTTATAGATATTTCCTCACTCTTTGGAAAGTTCCCGTAGTTGTTATTAAAAACCCAATTGATGACCCAAAAAGAACTTCCGTGACAGACCAGCTTTTAGTAGTCTGTGAGGCCCTACCTTGCCATCCATT